>Ga0183095_10335_pt1 | contig 186489 bp, 158 predicted proteins | sample BioMet4_FD_130346 | JGI IMG/M metagenome (GOLD analysis project Ga0183095, IMG submission 130346) | Microbial communities from bioreactor (seeded with sewage sludge) at LBNL, California, USA - Biofuel metagenome 4 (v2) (version 3) | ecosystem: Engineered > Bioreactor > Anaerobic > Unclassified ...
CGGACCCGGTCAGAACGTGGTCTACTTCTAGACTAATCTGTCCGTGTATCCGTTTGATTCGTTTGAAAATGTAATAGGAATTTTCGAGTCGTATGTGTTTCACTGTTCGGTTGTCAAAGAGCTTTTTCCGGCCTCCGTATGCCGGAGGCGAACTTATGTATATTACCATAAGTCATGAAACCCTGTCAAGGATTTCTCCCCTGAAATTTGCGGAAAAAAATAAGACGGTAAATCCCCGTCTTACAAAAACCACTGCCAAAAGCACTGTTTATTTCGAGGGGCAAATTCGATAATAACAGATAGTCCGCTGAATAGCAAGTTTTTTTTACAGTTTTTTTACGGTTATAAAGTTCTTTTTGAGCCTGCAACCATTTTAACCATTTTCTCATTGTCCAGAGGCTTCGTCAGATACTCGTCCATACCGGCTTCTTTTGCCTTCAGAATGTCCTCCTGATAGGCATTTGCCGTCATGGCGATGATCTTCACCTGACCTGCATCTTTCCTTGAAAGTGCGCGGATCTGCCGGGATGCCTCGAGCCCGTCCATGACCGGCATCATGATATCCATAAGGATTGCATTGAATTCTCCCTCGGCCGATTCTGCAAAAATCCTGACCGCTTCCCTGCCGTTCACGGCTTCTGTCACGGAAGCACCGCCGGCTGTCAGGATATATCCGGCGATCTCGCGGTTCAGTTCATTGTCCTCGACGAGAAGGATCTTCATTCCCCTGAGCGCATCTTCATTCTTCCCCGGCTCTCTCTTCCCGGCTTCTTCCTTCCGGCCTTCCCCTTCTCCGTCGTCTTTCTTTCCGCTTTCCTCCTCCGGCTGAAGCAGGGCCGGATCTCCTGTCTTAAAAGGAAGCACGACCGTAAAAATGCTGCCCTTCCCCTGAACGCTTTCAGCGACAATCGTTCCGCCCATCTGCTCGACCAGGTCTTTCGTGATCGACATGCCAAGACCCGAGCCGTTGAACTGCGTCCTGGCGCCGCCGGTCTCCTGCGTGAACGGTTCAAAGAGATGCTCCATGAATTCTTCGGAAATGCCGACGCCGGTATCCGCAACGCGGAATTCAACGGAAGCTGTTTCATTTGCAAAAGAAAGTTCCCGGACGGCAAAGGAAATGCTGCCGCCTTCCCTGTTGTACTTGATCGCATTTCCCAGGATGTTGATGAGGACCTGGCGGACATGCAGCGGGCTGCCGGACAGACAGCTGTGGACGATGCCCGATGCATCCAGTTCAAAAGACAGTTTCTTCATCCGGGCATTTTCGTGCGTGATCGTACAGCAGTCATCCAGCAGCGTCTTCAGGTCGAAGGTCTCTTCGGCAAATTCCACCTTCCCGCTTTCCAGCCGGCTGATGTCTAGGATGTCGTTGATGAGGGAAAGAAGATGCATGGACGAGACGCGGATTTTCTTCAGGCAGTCCGCCTGGCGCGCCGCATCGGACGGATTCCGTTCCGCGATGTCCAGCATTCCGACAATGCCGTTGATCGGCGTACGGATATCATGGCTCATATGCGAAAGAAATTCCGTCTTTGCCTTATTTGCCGCATTGGCAGCATCCTTAGCCGTCTCCAGCTGACGGTTCTGGTCGATGAGCTTCTTCATGGCCTTGTCATAAGACATGCTCTGGAAACGCATGATGAGACCCAGCGTAAAGGCCGCGATGAACATGCTCTGCGCCGCATCGATGAAAACGCCCGACCTGGTCGGAAACTGCGTGATCCATTCCGGATGATAATAAGCCGCCATAAAGCAGACGATATACAGAATGGTCTGTATCGCCGCGATGATCCAGCAGAGTCTGCCGTCAATTAATAGGAAGGTAAAGACGATGCCGATCACGAACCACGAAGGCATTCCTCCGTAAAGACCGCCGCCCGTAATGAACATGATCGGCAGAAGAACCATCGTAATCACGGAAATGATGATGATCGAGGCTGCCTTCTGCCTGTCTTTGAAATTCGCCAGATAGAGGCAGTACGCCAGCATCAGAATCGAACAGAACACCACGGCATTCTGAATGGCCGGAAGGCCGTTTGCCAAAGAGACGCCGAAGGAAATCAGTCCGCCGATCAGGCCGACCGTAGAAATAATATTAAAAAGCGCCAGCCGAAAGTTCTGCTGCGGGCTGAAAAAGCGATTGAACAGTTTCTTCATGATGCGCCCCTTTCGGAAAACGACAGCGGTCTTCCCCCGGTCACCTGACGGCTTTCATGCGGAGCCGGACGTAATCAGCGTACCATTTCCCGTCGCGGAAAAGCTCCGGTTTTACGATATCTTCCGCGTCATGGATAATGGCCGTCTTCTTATCCTCATCCATTCCCGCAAACGGCGTCTGGTCGAACATTTCCACCCACTCCTCAAAGCCGTCCTCGCCTTCCAGTTCCGTCGGGCGCGGGAAGAGATAGGCCTCCGTCACCGTAAAGCCGTGGCTCTCCAGTTTTGCGGAATACTCTCCGATCTTCGGAAAATAAAACGGCATTGTATAGGTAAGCCCTCGTTTCTCAAACTGTTCCTTCAGCGCCGCGTGGATGACGGCATTATTTCCGAAACCGCCCATCTCGAAAACAAACTGGCCGTCTTCCTCGAGACATCTGTAAACGCAGTCCATCATTGCATCCTGCTTATCCGCATCAATCCAGTGAAAGACTGCATTGGAAATGACCGCCGACACCGGTTCCTGCAGAGTGAAATCCGACGCATCCGCCTGAATGAATTCCAGGTCCTTGTGGTTCTCTCTTGCAAGCTCCAGCATTTCCGGCGAGGCATCGAGACCGATGGCATGCATCCCCGCCCTTTCCAGCTCGCCCGTCAGCGAACCATTCCCGCAGCCCAGGTCGAGCACGCGCATATGCCGCTTCACTTCAATCATCTTCACAAGGTCCGAACCGAACTTCGGGACAAATGAAAAACTGCTTGCATACTTTCCTGCATTCCATTTGATATTCATAGGAAGTCCTCCGTCATTCATCCGGACTGCTGCCGGAAATAAATCTGCACTATGAAGCATTCATTTTTTTCATTATACATGAAATATTACCTGTTGTCCAAATTCTTTGTCCAAAAAATAGGTCATAATCAACAATTTATTGACAAATTATTTAAATTCTATTGTGCAATTTGCTGATTTATGATATGGTAAACCTAGTTTTTAAATGAATGACAAATAAAAAAGCAAACCTGCCGAAAGGCAGCGACGCAAAGCTAAAGGGCCTACATGAGGGTGGCAGCCAGCTGCATTTGCAGGAATCTTACTGCTCATTGTGGGATCCGTACGCTCTGCGTGCAGGGTCCTTTTTTATTTGCCGGCAAAATAACCAGTCCAGATTTCCCAGCCGATGGGAACAAAAAATGCATGGAGGGTGCAGGGTATGAAGAAATGGAAGAAATGGCTGAGCATCATGATGACGGCAGCAATGGTACTGGGCGGACAAAGCTTGGGGGCGATTGGGGTAAGTGCGGCTGATAACAGCGTAACTGTAAGCAATGAAACAGAATTAACTACTGCACTTAATGCGGCTGCAAATGATTTGTCCAATACACACATCATTACTTTAGGAAATACGATTTCACTGAAAAATTCCATAAGCGTAAAGCGTAATGTAATAATCACTGGTTTCGATAGTACCCATTTGTTATTAGGCACGATTAATATGGACATTGGAAAGCTGCGTGGTTCCGATGGTGCTGACATTGTCGGGCCTACAACTGTCGATAACAGTGGTACAGGTTACCGAACTAATTCCGCGACTTTTAACATTTCTTCTGACAATTCAAAAATCAAGTATTCTATTACTAATGGCAACATCTTCATTGAAAATAATTATGGAACTTCTGCCGGACAGGAACTTTTATTATCTGGAACAAGCACTTCCTTCACAATAAAAAGCGGTGTAACTTTTGATAACTACAGCCCGATGACGATAGACACGGCAGGTTTGATTGTTCTTGGCACCTTGAAGATGAATAATCAGATTTTAAGTACTGTAAATAATCCAAGTACCACATTTGAAGGCACTTCCGGACATGGTCTAATTACCGCTTCAACTTCAGCCTCTTTAAATTCCATAATAGCAGGTATTTATGCAAATAACGCCAACCATTATCTGTCGCTGGCCGCTGACTGCTCCGGCACCATTACCATTCCTTATGATAAAGATATAATTCTTGATCTTTCCGGTCATACGCTCACTACTGCTTCCGGCAATACTATAGACAATTCCGGTATCCTTACACTCAATGATTCAAGTTCCGAACATTCAGGTTCTGTCATTTCAACTGTTGCAAATGCCGCAGCTGTATCCAATAAACCCGGCGGTACTTTTATCATGAATTCCGGGGCATTAAGGAAAGCTTTAAACGTCAGCTCTGGCGATTACTATGTAATTGAAAACCATTCTTCTGGCAACACTGATATAAGTTCTGATGGAGCTGTTGTAATTAATGGCGGCAACATCATCAGTGAAAGCACACATTCAAGTGCTATTGAAAACGGTTATTATACTCCCAGCCAAAATACATCTAATAGTGATTGTACAATGACAATCAATGACGGTAATTTTATAGCCTCCGGCGGCTTATATACGGTTAAGAACGACGATTATGGTAAGATGACAATAAACGGCGGTTCTTTCACAAATACAGATTCAACTCATGGAACCGTTCTCAATTGGAATAATCTTAAGATTACCGGAGGAACGTTTAATGCAAGCAATACATCCGTCGGTACATGTACTGCTAGTCCCAGTTACGGTTATGAGATGGGCCATACGGAAATATCTGGCGGTTACTTCAAAGGTGGTTTAGGAACAAATGATTCTTATAAAAAGGATATTACAGTAGCGGTAACCGGCGGTTATTTCACCAATAATCCGGGAAGCTATGTCAGTTCAGGGTATTCCGTTTCAAGTGGTTCCTGGGAATCATCGGGCATTACCTATAATTATCACGTAGGAGAATCTAATTCCAACACTGACAATTGTGCAAAAAACATTGAAACCGGAGTTTATTATAATACTCTGCAGGCTGCAATCAGCAGCGCAGGCAGCGGTAATACCATAAACCTGTTAAAAGATACCAATGAAGATATTGAGATTTCCAAAGAGAAGAATGTTATCTTAGACCTTAATAATCATATCCTTCAAGGTGTAAAAACAGTAACTCCTGCAACAAATGATTCTGCAGGTATCGCAGCTGCAAAGCATCTAAACAGGCAGGCAACCATTATCAATAATGGCAACCTTACTGTTAAGGGAAATGGTACTGTAAAGGCAGCCGGCAAATATACAGGTGCATTTTTCAATAACCCCGATGCAGCCGCTACACTCAACCAGACTACCTTTACAGATTATGCAACATCCGGTGACAATCAGGCTGGTTGGTACATTATACAGAATCTTGGTGGAATGATAATTGATGGTGCTACAGTAACCGCTGTAAACCCTTCTCACAATTCTGACAGTATCATCATCAATGGCGTTGATCAGCAGCTTGGCAGTTCCGGCGATCTCACAACTTTAAATGTTACAAAAAATGCCGTTATGATTATTAAGAGCGGTACGTTTACCGGCGGACGCTTCTGCATTAAAAACGGCGAACTGTATGGCGAATTAACGATTGAAGACGGTGTTTTTTCAACTCAAACCGTAAATGATTCAACTGATTATCTCGGCGTAACCCTTTCAAATGCAAATAACAGTAAATGCCTTGTTCTTGGCGGAACTTTTACCGCAAATGGCGGCATGCCCGTAATCAAATGCAAAAATAAAGGAGATTTTGCCGGCTCATCTAGTGATCAAGGACTGACAATAGCCGGAGGAACCTTTAATTCGGTTCCTGGAACTACTGGCGGTGATGTAATTGCCACACTTGTAAAAACTACATCTCAGGCTCCGCTTCTGACAATTCAAGGCGGCAATTTCAAAGGTTCTTTTAATGCGAACACTGAAAAGGACAAAGACAACTCCAGCAGTTATGCAGAAAATGATTCCGCCTTCAAGGTAACCGGAGGCTGTTTTAGCCAGAATCCCAGCACTTATGCAGAACATGCAAAATTGGTTGCCAAAGCATCCGGTATTGCCGACTACCCTTATACGGTCGGGAAAAAGACTGTCACCATTAATTGGAGTAATACCAGTGTCGTTTATGATGGCAGTTCCCATACTCCCAGCGCAACAGCATCAGGAATTGATTCCAATGATACGGCTGTCAAAGCTACCATAACAGAAGACAGCAAACAGGCAGCCGACGCCGGTTCATACAAATTCACGGCATCATTAACTACATCTTCAAATGACAAATACTTATACGAAATAGCAAATCCTTCCTGCACTCTGATTATCGAAAAAAATCCTCTGACATTTACTGTGGAGAATATGGTTGTTCAAAAAGGAGCGACCCCTTCTCTGACAATCACAGCAATAGATTCAAAGAGCCAGACAGTTGCCAACGCTAATAATTCCATTTACGAGATTACATACTTTGACACGACCAAGGACACAGGCATAAGTACTCTGCCTGCAGATACTGTCGGTAGTTATCCTATTATGGCTATCATTAAATCTGCCAATTATAAACATGCCAATTCTATAGAGTCATCTCTTCGAATCGGCACAGCAATCGTATATGAACAGGCTGTACCTGCAAAGTATTCGGTTGCCTTTAATCAAGGCGCAGACGACAATGTGACCGGAACAGTTAGCGCCTTGGTTGAAGCAGAAGCAGGGACTGTACGGACCCTTCCATCATCCGGATATACGCGTTCAGGGTATGCTTTTAACGGCTGGAAGAGTTCCTACGACAGCAAAGTATATCAGCCCGGAGAAACTTTCCTGCAGCCGGAAGTCTCTGTGACAATGACTGCTCAATGGCTGCAGCTTCATGATATTACCGTAACCATAACCCAGAAGCAGAAAAGCGGCGGTTCAGAAAACGTTAATGATGCAATCATCACTTTGTGGAAAGGTGCAGCACAAGTAAACGCTGCTTTGACCCATGATACAAATACTAACACATATAAATTTGCCGGTCTGTTCCCGGATCTTTATAACATTAAAGTCCAAAAAGGCAGCATTACACAAACCAGCGGTGCCGATATTATTTCAGTTAATGCAGAGATTCAAATTGAACTGCCCGCTGTACCAACAAATTCTATCGTCAACGTTAGTGAGTCTTCTGCTCCGGTAATCGTCAGCAATCTTGACAAAGTATTTGACAACACGGCGAATAATGAAATCTATACACCTGAAGAAAAAGCAGCTGTCGAAAGCGGAACAGCTTCCGTAACGGTAGATGCTTCCGTCAGTGCCGGTGCTGCAACAGAAGATATCAGTAAAAAGATTGAAAATGAAGAAAATAAAGCCGCTTTGGTACTTGATGTCAACATTACAAAAACCCTTTCTCCAAAAGACGGTGATCCTACAGTAACGCCGATTTATACTACCAATCAGCTGCTTTCATTTGACGTCTCCTTCCCTATGGAATTATGGGGAAAAGTTAACTATTCAATCTATCGAAACCATACAATTATAAACAACGATGGAACGAAAACCGAAAAGGTTGAAGAACTGCCTCAAACCACATCAGATGAAGGCTACACCTTAAAGACAACAAACGGTATTGTTACCGGTGCCACGGTTCGTTTAAACAAATTCTGCATACTTGCTGTTGCATATAAAGATACTGTAGACCCGGTAGAACCCAGTACTCCTTCCACTCCCGCCACCTACAAGGTCTCCTTCGATGCCAACGGCGGCACGGGCACGATGGATGCGGTTTCCGTCACGTCCGGTTCGGATGCATCCCTTCCGGAAATGGGCTTCACGTATACCGGCCATAACTTCCTGACATGGAACACGGCAAAGGACGGAAGCGGTACTTCCTATCGCAACGGCGGAAAGGTTGCCGCAGTCAAGGCAGATGTGACGCTGTATGCGCAGTGGGTCAAGGCTCCGACCTCCGACGGAAAGCTGCTCAGCTTCCCGGGCGATACGCGCTATGAAACCATGGAGATGCTGGTTGACCTGAATGATTATGACGCAGGCGGATCGGTCGTCATCGCAAATGGCGAAGGATATGCGGACGCTCTTGCCGCAGCCGGATTTGCAGGGCTGAAGAAGGCTCCGATCATCCTGACGGCAAAGGGTTCTCTCAGCGCTGAGGCAAGGGCTCTGATCCAGACTTTGATTCCGACATCGGTCTATATCGCGGGCGGTGAAAAAGCAGTCACTCCGGAAGTTGTCGATGCGGTCAGGGCAATCGTTCCGAATGCAAGCTTCAAGCGTTTTGACGGCGTGGACCGTTTTGACACAGCCATGAAGATCTATGCGGAAGGCGGAACTGCCTGGAGCAAACAGGCCATCATCGTGGACGGCGAGAATTATGCGGACGCGCTTTCCATCGCTCCGTATGCCTATGCATCGGGATCTCCGATTTTCCTTTCAAGTGAAAAGGACGCACTGAATGAAGCAGCCCTGAAAGCCATTAACGGCGGTTCCTTCACGAATGCCATCATCGCCGGAGGAGAAAAAGCCGTTCCGGAAAGCGTCGATGGCTCGCAGCTTAAGATCCCGTCCAAGCGATTCAGCGGAAAAGACCGCTATGATACCTGCAGTGAATTTGACGCATGGGCAGTCGGCGCATCGAATGACGCGATCCAGCCGCTGCTCAAGATGACCTACACCCGTCCGGCGGTTTCAACAGGCATAGGCTTTGCCGATGCCCTGGCGGGTTCCGCATACTGCGGTTCCAACAATTCGGTCCTGCTTCTGGCCGATGAGGGAAATCTGGAATGCATCGAAAAGAACCTGAAAGACAATGCTTCCTCTGTCCTCAAGGTTTCCATTTTCGGCGGCACCAAAGCCGTTCCGGACACTGTCCGTGCAGCGGTAAAATCAGCTGTTGGATAAGCTCCTATCCTGATATCTCTCCTGTATCTCGGAAGGCCGGGCATCTGCCCGGTCTTCCTCTTTTCTCTGCAAAGAAGTATAATCATTTCATAATTTCTGCCGACTCATGCAAAGGAGATTTTTATGAAAACTTTAGTCGTCTATTATTCACTCGAGGGAAATACGGCATTTGCCGCAAAGAAGATCGCGGAGAATCTTAGCGCCGACCTGCTGGAACTGGTGCCTGTAAAGGCATATCCGAAAAACGGACCGGCTAAATTCCTGGTGGGCGGGATGAAGGCTTCGACGCACGAGGCACCTCCGCTCATCCCTCATCAGGCAAATGTCAGGAGCTATGACTGCATTGTGCTCGGTACGCCGGTCTGGGCTTCGAACATGGCTCCGCCTCTTCGCACCTTTATCCGCGGAAATGATTTTTCAGGGAAGCGTCTTGCCCTCTTTGCCTGCAGCGCGGGAGGCAATGCGGAAAAATGCCTTGCGTCCATGAAGAATGAACTCCGTACGGATTCCGTAGCGGCCGAAATGGAACTCATCGATCCGCTGCGGAAGCAGTCGCCGGAAAATTCCGATAAAATTGCCCGGTTCTGCAGGGATCTTACGGACTGAAGATCAGCCAGAGAATTCCATACACAATCGGCTGATGGGCCATATACACGATCAGAGAATATCTTCCCAGGAAATTGAGCGGTGCGAAAGACAGATGCAGCCATTTATCTTCCTTTTCTCCCGCATGCTTCTGATATGCCCTGCACAGGAAATATCCGGTGATGAACAGCAGCATCCACGGAAGCACGGAGAAATAATCAACGGAATAAAACCCCTGTTCCTGGAAGCCGAGGAAGGTCATCACGATGCCGTGGAAAAGCTGCTCCGGCCAGATGAAAAAGATATGGCCGAACAGGGCGCAGACCTGTGAATTCAGATGATAGAAAAGCAGGAACAGGAAAAAGCTGATTCCTGCTCCGGCAGACGGATTCATTTTCCGGAAAAGACGGTCCAGCAGAATCATGGCCAGCATCGAAGCTCCGATGAGCGTCAGGATTCCGAAAATAATCGTATCCTCCGGCATGAAAACAACCGTGAAAAAAGTGATCAGGGCACCGCAGGCAGAAACCGTGAGTCCCCGTTTCAGCGGATGCTTCCCGAGCGGCCAGCAGATTCCCGAAAGCAGGATGAAGGTACAGCAGATGCTCTTCTGCCACGCTTCGGCGCCGGCTGAATCAAACCACGGCCACGGAATTCCGAATGTCCGCACCAGATCCCACGACGCATGATAGAGGATCATGCTGACAAGGGAGAGGCCCCGGACCAGATCAAGCGTTTCGTATCTTCTTTTCATACGTTCCCCGATAAAAAGCGTGCCAGCACGTCGGTGAGCTGAAGCGGATCGATCGGCTTTGCTATATGTTCGTTCATTCCTGCATCGAGGCATTTCCGGATATCCTCGGCAAAGGCATCCGCCGTCATGGCTATGATCGGTACGGTCTTCGCATCCGCCCTGTTCAGGCTGCGGATGATTTTCGCCGTTTCATATCCGTTGACGTTCGGCATGCGGATATCCATCAGAATCACGTCGTAGGTTCCTTCCGCCGAAGAGGAGAACTTTTTCACGCCGTCGGCGCCGTCTCCCGCAATCTCTACGACCATCTTTTCATTTTCCAGGAGCTTCCGGATAATCTCCTGATTCATCGGATGGTCCTCACAGACAAGGGCGTGCTTGTCCGTCAGGATTCCGCTGCTGTAATATTCGCTGCGTGACATCTTCTCATTTTTCGGAAGCCGGTCATTGGAAATGCAGTCGAAGCTGCCGTCCATCGTAAAGGTGGTGCCCTTCCCTTCCTTGCTTTCCACGGAAATGGTTCCGCCCATGAGCTCCGCCATCTTTTTCACGATAGCCAGGCCCAGCCCGGTTCCTCTCTTGTCCGATGCATCGTCACGGTTCTCCTGCGTAAACGGTTCGAACAGAACTTTCTGGAAATCCTCGCTCATGCCGATTCCGTTGTCCGTGATTTCCATATGTATCTGCAGCTTTCCGTCCGGGAGCATTTTCTGATAAAAGCGGAAAAGAATGGTTCCGCCTTCCGGCGTGTATTTCACGGCATTGGAAAAAAGATTGAAAATAATCTGGTTGCCCCGGAGAGGATCTATGAGCGGCGTGTGATCCGGATCCGGCTGCAGATCCCGGACAAAACGGATGCCTTTGTTCTCACACAGGGGAGTAATAACGGCATTCAGATAATTCACGAGCATGCCGGATGTATAGGGCTCCGGCCTCAGTTCCACCCGGTTGCTTTCCACTTTCGACATATCGAGGATGTCGTTGACCAGCCCCAGAAGAAATTTGGAGGAAGTATCGATCTTGGCAAGATATTCTTTTGTAGCCGGCGGATTGTCTTCTTTGTCTGCAAGAAACGTCATGCCGATAATTCCATTCAGCGGGGTACGGATATCGTGACTCATGCGGGAAAGGAATTCGGTCTTCGCCGCAGTTGCCGCGTTGGCATTGTCGAGCGCCTCCCGGAGCTTCAGCTGATGCTCCATTTCCTCATCGGCATTTTCGATGAAGGTAAAATAGCTGTGCGATTTCTCGTACTCCCTGTCGCGGATCGTGCGGATGGAATACCAGTGCTCATCTGTCATCTGCACCCGCACGAAGGCAGAGGAGCTGTCGCGGAGGGTCTCCGCAGCATTTTTCGGCAGAAGCGCACGGACAAATTCCTGCCGGTACTCTTCCTTCACATGCTGATCCGCATAATCCTGAAGTTCTTTTTCATTTCTTTCGATGCTCTCCAGGATGCCTTTCATCCGGTGCACGGAATGGATTTCCGTGTTTCTTCCTGTCACGGAGTTTCCGATAAAGACCGCTTCGTAGTGATAGGCAATGGATTCCAGGACATGGCGCTGCAGAATCGAAGCCTTGTTCATGCCGCTGATGACCTGCCGGTTCTTGATAAAGATAATGCATTCCAGTGCGATCAGAAGAATGGTGATCAGCATGGCCAGCAGAATGTTTTCGACAAAGAAGGAAAGGAACGGCACAAGGATGACGTAGCAGTTGCCTTCGCCGTCAGACGAGGTATACAGGTACTCTGCCCGGCCGCTGACAATGGCAAACCTCAGCTGCTCCTGCGCGTTCCGTGAAGCAGTAAGTGCATTCATCAGGCTTTCGGTAACGGCACTGTCGGCCACCAGGACATTATGGCTGTAAAGAGCACTGTCGGTGGCTGCCAGAATATATCCGTTTTTTTCATACAGGAGGACGGACGCACCGTCATAGGAAGCCGTCTTGTTTTTGATCAGGGTGCTGATTTCGCTAAGCTTCAGATCCAGATCAAAACTGACCTCATCGCTGTATTTCTGCGCAACCGTGATTTCGATGACCTGATCCGCACTGGGGGCATTTGTACCGAGATAGCTGACATACGGCGGCACCAGGACCGGCTCACCGCCCGCTTCCTGTGCCCGCTGATACCAGATCCGTTTCGTCGGATCGTAATCAGAATAGTCACCGTAGCTCCAGCTCCGGGCATAGCCGCCCTTGTAGGTCAGGGCGATGCCGTCAAAAACACCTTCACCGATTGCCTGGGCATATTTCTCATCATTGGAACGGAGATAAGCCTGCATTTCATCAAAAGAGATGCCCTCATCGACTTTCTCCTTGATCGGAATCGTCAGTGCTTCGAAACTGGAAATGTAATTCTGTTCCATCCTCGCGTAATCCTGCTTGGTTTCCCCGGCAGCCTGCCGGCCTTCGTTTTCCAGAGTTGCCAGTCCGGAGAAAACGAATGCCACGCTGACGCCGATCGTCAGGATGATTTCCGCCGCCAGGATCAGCGGTGAATGGATTTTTGATTTTCGTTTTACGGGAGCTGCCATCCGGCGGACTTTGACCTCACAGGTAGATTTAGATTAAATATACCACAAACCTCCGCATTTGGGGATAGCGGATGCTTTTTTGACTGTCTTGATTCAATCCGTCAATTGTTTTATACTGTTCCGCATGAAACCTTTTCAGATCAAAAAACCTCACGGCCAGGTTTCCGATTCTATCGTCCTTGCCGTTTTCCTGACTGTTTCCGGCGGCCTGCAGGATGCCTACTCCTACATGATCCGCGGGAATGTCTTTGCGAACGCGCAGACCGGCAACATCGTTCTGATGAGCGCCCGCATTTTCAAGGGTGATATCCCGGGCATCATCCGCTATCTGATTCCGCTCCTCTTTTTCGCTTTCGGCATTTTCATCTGCCAGCTGATCCGCATGTCTTTCCGCAGCCTGAGGCCCGTGCACTGGCGCCAGATCATCGTGGCTGCCGAAGTGATCCTGCTTTTCTTCGTCGGATTCATGCCTCCGGAAATGGACCTGATCGCGAACTCGATGATTTCTTTCTCCTGCGCCATGCAGGTTCAGGCCTTCCGCAAGCTCAACGGCAATTCCTATGCCACGACGATGTGCATCGGAAATATCCGCAGCGGCATGGAATCGCTGGCTGTCTGGTTCCGCCTGAAAAACCGTTCCGCGCTCCGGAAAGCCTTTCAGTACTTCAGCGTCATCCTGCTTTTCGCTTTCGGCGCCGGCATCGGCTCGGTTCTCGTAAGGTATCTCGGCCAGTCAACCATCTGGGTTTCCTGCGCCCTGCTTTTCATCGGTTTTATCATCATGTTCATCAAGGAAGATCTTGAGGGCGAATCGGAGCAGCCCTGAATTCCGCATCCAGGTACCCTCTGAGGAAACGGCAGACCTGTGCCGCCTTTTCTTCATAGCCTTCATTTCCCTCACAGAAAAGTTCCGCGGTAAAGATCCGGACGCCGAGCTTCTTTGCGGCATGGATGCTGCGCGGAAAATCGACCATTCCTTCTCCGTATTTCGTATAGCGGAAATCTCCCGGCACCATGTCCTTCAGGTGCATCGCAAAAATTCTTCCCTGCCCGCACAGCAAATCTTCGGCTGCGCGCTCTGCGTTTCCGTCATTGACGTTGGCCGTATTGGCGATGTCCGCATAGATTTTCAGATAGGGGGAATGAATCCGGTCCACGATGTCCGCCGCTTTTTTCACTGTATCGCAGAACGGCATCTCGGCATTTTCCAGCCCGGCCGTCACGCCGTACTTCGCACAGATTTCCGCGGCCTTCGGAAGGTTCTCGAAAAATCTTTTCCGCGTCTCTTCCGTCGACGGCTCGCCGTAGACGTCGTAGCCGTTGATGAGAATGATGCGGCTGCCCAGGTCCCGCGCCAGTTCCGCGCTCTTTTCCAGCACTTCAAACGCTTCCTGATTTTTTGCGCGGTCGGGAAGTCCGAGAGGCGTACGGCGGAGGAGGCTTAAGGAGAAAGTCGTGAAAGGCAGGTTCATTTCCCAGGAAATGTCCCTCCAGCGTTTCCGCTCATCCCGGCTCCAGTCCAGCCGCGCCGCCCGCTCCGCGTTGAGGTCCACGCAGAATTCCAGATGATCGTAGCCGCAGCGTCTGGCGATCTCCATCTTCCGCTCCAGCGGCAGGGAATCGGGAACCGCTTTTTCATACATCCCCAGGTCGTATTCAGACATTCTTCAGGGTCCTTGTCGTCTCGTGCATCCAGTCCCCGCACTCTTCGTAAGCCTTGGCATACTGTGCGAAGATCCTCTGGTATTTCTCATGGTTTTCCGGATCCGGCCTGACTTCCTTGGCATAATGGACCATGCTTCCGGCTGCTTCCGGAATGCTTCCGAATTTCCCGGCTGCAAAGGCTGCCAGGATGGCGGAGCCGAGCACGCAGCTCTGCGGATTCGACGGCACATGGATCACGACGTTGCTGACGTCCGCGTGGATCTGCATGAAGAGATCGCTGTTCGTCGTCCCGCCGCCCATGTAGATGTCGTTCACTTCATAGCCGTCATCGCGGAAGGAGCGGAAGACATTTTCCGTTCCGAAGGCGACGCCTTCCATGATGGCGCGGAAAAGATGCGCCTGCGTATGTTCCAGCGAAAGCCCGTAGATCATGCCGCGGATCTGCGAATCGGTATACGGCGTGCGGTTGCCCTGCCACCAGTCGAGCACGATCAGTCCGTCCGCCCCCGGTTCGATTTTCGCCGCTTCTTCATTGAGCGTCCGGTAGGCATTGCCGCCGTTGCTTTCCAGGTCTTTGCAGAAATTGTTCTTGAACCATTTCACGATGGAACCCGAAGAGGTCTGCCCGCCTTCGACGACGCCCAGGCCCTTCAGAACGCAGTCCGGGAACGGTCCGAAATAGCTTCTTCTGGAATAGTGATACTGATCGGTCAGGCACATGATGAGATGCGAAGAGCCCGTGATCAGGGCAACCTTGCCGGCATCCGTCGCGCCCAGGCCGAGGATTCCGATGTAGGCATCCGTGCCGCCCTGCGCGACCAGTGTATTTTCGGAAAGCCCGAGGAATTCCGCCGCTTCCGGAGAAATGTTTCCGAGGCTGTCGCCGATGCTGTGCATTTCTTTCGGAAACTTATCAAGGACGTCTTCCAATCCGATTTTTTCATAAAGGGATCTCTGGAATCCGCCGTTCCTCGAATCATAATACCAGCGGATCGCCGTCTCGGAAAGGTTCGCGGTCCATTTCCCGGTCAGCTTGTACGTGATCCAGTCTGCACACTCGCAGACCACGTCCGCCTGATCGTAAAGGTCCCGTTCATTCCGCTTGAGCCAGAGCGCCTTGCACGGCATCCATTCCGCCGATACATTTCCATAACCGTTGAATTTCAGCGCCTCGTCATTGGTGTTTTTGATATCCTCCGCTTCTTTCGAAGCACGCACATCCATCCACATCACGCAGTCTCTCAGCGGTGTGCCGTCTTTTCTGCACAGCATGACCGAGCAGCAGGTCACATCGTAGGAAAGGGCAATGATCTCGCTTTTATCGATGCCGGCTTTCCGGACAGCTTCAGCCGTCGCCTCAGCGAAAGCCTTCCACCAGTCGTCCGGTTTCTGCTCCGCCCAGCCGGAGTGCCGGTAGAAAGTTTCATACTCCGTTGAGGCAAAGGCGATTTCATTTCCCTGAAAATCATAGATGCCCGCGCGCAGCCCGCCGGTTCCGAGATCGTATCCGATTACATATTCCGCCATGATCTTTCCTCCTGCATGATTTGTTACGGATAAGTGTCATATGTGAATTTATTTTTCTCAAATTGTCAATTGACATATTCGTTATAGCATATTATGATTCATTTGAAAAGAACTTTTTAGCCGACTGCACCAGAGGAGATGACGGATATGTATACGACAGAAGATCTGATCAGAATTGCCGAGCTTTACTATATCAACGGGATGTCGCAGCAGGACATCGCCGATCTGACGCACCAGTCGCGCACGAACATTTCGCGTCTTCTGAAAATCTGCGTCGAAGAGGGAATCATCGAATTCCGCATCAAGGTTCCCACGAAAAAACGCGTCCAGCTGGCAGCCGAGATGGAGAAGAAATTCGGCCTGATGAAGGTCATCATCGTTCCTTCGGGCGGGTCGCTGAGTCAGCTGAAAGGCCGGGCAGCCATCGAAACCTGTGAGTACCTCAAGGAGAATCTTCACAGCGGCATGCTGATCGGTCTGGCCTGGGGCACGATGATTTACGAAATCGTCAGTCGCTTCACTTCCTCCGTTCCCTACCGGATCGACGTCATCCAGTGTCTCGGCGGAACGGTTGCCTCGTCTCCTGCCTCTGACGGACAGCTGCTGACGAAAATGCTGGAAAACAATTTCACCGGCACGGCTTATTCCCTGAATGCCCCGATGATCGTCTCGTCGAAGAACACGAAGGACGTGCTTCTGACCGAGCCGATGCTGAAGGAGCATTTTCGGAAGATGGCCCAGGCGGACATCGCGCTGCTCGGCATCGGAAGCAACGAAAGCTCCTCTTCCCTGATCTGCTCCGGGAACCTGAGCCGGAAGGAAATCAGTTCTCTCCTCAGCAGCAATGTCTGTGCGGATATCTGCGGCACCGGAATCGACATCAACGGAGCTGTCTGCGATACCGTCCTCAACGGGCGTGTCATTGCCATCGACATGGACACCCTGAAAAAGATTCCGCTCCGCATCGGCTCCGCGGTCGGAAAAAATAAAGTCAAGCCGATTCTGGCCGTTCTTCGCGGTCACTACATCAACGTCCTGATTACGGACGAAGATACGGCAACAGAAGTTTTAAAAGGATAACGGAGGAAAAAAAATGAACGTATCATCAAAGGAACTGTTTCAGGTCGCACGGAAAAAGAACTTTGCCTATCCCGCATTCAACTACATCGACCAGCTTTCGGCCGACGCCATCGTCAGAGAAGCCGAGAAGCTGAACGTCCCGGTCTTTCTCTGCTTTGCGGAAGTTCTGAAGGAATTCATCGAGCCCGCGGATGCATTTGAAATCGGACGCTACTATGCCGAAAAGGCAAAGGTGCCGGTCGTGCTTCATCTGGACCACGGCACCACGAAATCGCTGATCTTCGATGCCATCGACAGCGGCTTCAAATCCGTCATGATCGATGCCTCTTCCGATCCTTTTGAGGAAAATGTCCGCAGGACCAGGGAAGTCGTGGAATATGCTCACCTGCGCGGCGCCGTCGTCGAAGCGGAAATCGGCCACGTCGGAACCGGCAGCGATTACAATGCGGCAGGCGATGCTGGCCATGTCTACACGACGGTCGAAGAAGCCAAGAAGTTCGTCGAAGCAACAGACGTCGATTCTCTGGCCGTTTCCATCGGAACGGCACACGGTGCCTACAAGGGCACGCCGCACATCGACTTTGAACGTCTGTCTGAAATCCGCGCCGCGATCGACACGCCGCTCGTTTTGCACGGCGGCTCTTCTTCCGGCGATGAGAACCTGAAGAGGTGCGCGACCGGCGGCATCAGCAAAATCAACATTTACACGGATCTGTTCGCCTCTGCCTACGAAAAGGCGATGGCTTCCAAGCCGAAGGATTATCACGAACTCCGCGACGTCCAGAGGGAAGGCCTGACGGAATGTCTGGACCGCTATTTCCATGTCTTTGAAACCGTCCGGTATGCGGAGGGAAAAGCATGAGGCAGATTAAAGCACCGTTCCTGATCGTCAATCCCAAGTCCTATCTCTATGGGGAAAAAAGCCTGCAGCTGGCACTCGCGGCTGACAGGGCTGCCGAGCAGTACGGCATCGATATATTTTTTACCTGTCCGTATTCCGACCTGCGCCTGATCAAAGAGCACACGAAGCATCTGATCCTGACCGCGCAGCACATGGATTCCCTCGTGCCGGGACGCGGCATGGGCTATGTCCTTCCGGAAGCGCTCCGCGACGCAGGGGTTGAAGCCGTCTTTCTCAACCATGCCGAACATCCTCTGACCGTCAATGAACTTTATAAAACCATGAAGCGGGCAGAGGAAATGGGCATTGCCACCATCGTCTGCGCGGATTCCGTCGCCGAAGGCATCGCCCTTTCCCGGCTGCATCCGACCGTTATCCTCTGCGAGCCGACCGATCTCATCGGCGTCGGCAGAATTGCAGACGACAGCTACATCACGGACGCGACCGAAAAGATCCGCCGGGAGAGCCCCGACGTTCTCGTCGTCATCGCTTCCAGCATCACGACCGCGGACGATGTCCGCAAGGTCATCCGCATGGGAGCCGACGGAACCGGCGCCACCAGCGGAATCATCAAGGCACCGGATCCGGCACAGCGCGTCATGGAAATGGTCGCTGCCGCCGCTGAATTCAAAAAAGGAGAACCGGAAAAATGAAAATGTTCAAGCAGCAGATCGAGCTTCACTCGCACGGCGGGAGTCCCACCTACATCAACATCACCGAACAGGTAAAGAAAGCAATCGCGGAGAGCGGAATCTCGGACGGCGTATGCTTCGTCATTTCCCCGCATACGACCTGCTCCGTATTCTATGAGGAATATGTCCACGACAGGACGGAAGACGGCGACGAATTCCTTCAGGCCGACCTGAACGATGCGCTCCGTAAAATCCTTCCGGACCATAAGAGTGCGGACGACTACCGCTATCCCGGCGACGAGCATTTCAAGGCCGTCTCCGAATGGCCGGAAGCGGCGGACTATCTGCCGACCGGCACGAAGAAAGACCTCTTCAACGGTGATGCCCATCTGCGCGCAACACTGATCGGCTCCTCGCAGACATTCGATGTCTCGGACGGGAAGCTGGGCGTCGGAAAAACCGGCTATGTTTATTTCGTGGATTTTGATACGACGCATCCCCGTACGCGGAAATGCAAAATCACCGTCATGGGTGAATAAGAAAGAAAAAGAACCGGCACCCCCGTCCCCGTGGTTCCAGGAACCACGGGGACGGGGGTGCCGGTTCTTTTTCTTTTTCCTTTTATTCGTCCCAGCCTTCGAAGAAACGGATATGGACTCCGATGTTGCGGGCAATCTCGCCCTTCTTCAGTTCCATGTCCGCAATTTCCGTATGGGGCGGAAGCTGCGGCTCCTCCTCATCCAGTTCGAGAAGGATCCAGTCGTTTTCCGCCAGGATGGCATTCCGGATTGCATCATCCAGGGAATACCCCGTCACTTCGATTCCGTCCAGATCCGGGAAATAACCTTTGTAGCAATCTTTTTTTACTTTCTTAAATACCGCAGGGTAAGAAAACTGCATTTCTTCAAACCTCTTCCGTCAAGATTCCGTCTATCCTGTCATTTATCCCGCAAACAGATCGTTGAGCCCTTCGGTCATCGTCGGATGCGTATAGATGCTGTCCCTGAGAACGGTGTAGGGAATTCCCTGATCAATCGCCAGCTTCAGCAGGTTGATGATTTCATAGGATTCCTCGCAGAACAGATGCGCTCCGAGGATCTTCCCGGTTTTCTCATCGACCACGGCCTTCAGAAGGCCCGCGGGCTTCCGGAGTACCTGCGCCTTGGGAATGGCTGCTGCCGGCAGCTTAAAGATTTTCACCTGATAGCCTTTGTCGAGAGCTTCCTTCTCGGTCATGCCGACGCGTGAGAACGGCGGATCCAGGAAGACGCTGTACGGAACCGCGCCGCGGTTTTCCGTACTCCTTGCTCCGTCTCCCAGAATCTGCGATTTCACGATCCGGAAATCATCAAGGGAAATGTACGTGAACTGCAGCCCGCCGACGATGTCTCCCATCGCCCAGATGTTGTCCGCCGTCGTTTTCAGGCCGGTATCCACCTTTACGGCTCCGCGCTCGGTCAGTTCAACGCCTGCAGCCTCCGAATTCAGGTCTTCCGTATTCGGACGTCTGCCCGTCGCCACGAGAATCGCATCCGAGTAGATTTCCTCGGTATCCGGCTCAGCCCCTTCTTCACCGGCGATCTCCACGGTCATGACTGCCTGTCCGCCGCGGTCCTCGGCTTTAAAAATCTTCGTCGATTTCAGGATTTCGATGCCCCGGTCTTCCAGACTCTTCTCAACCGCATCCGCGATCTCCGAATCTTCCCTCGGCAGGAACTGCGCGCCGTCCTGGACAACCGTGACGTGCGAGCCGAAGTTTGCGTACATGGATGCAAATTCCATGCCGATGTATCCGCCGCCGATGATCGTCAGGTAATGCGGAAGCTTTTTCTGGTCCAGCAGTTCCTCGCTCACGAAAGCGTATCTGCTTTCGGCCAGTCCCGGAATCGGAGGCACGAACGGTCTTGCGCCGGTATTGATGAAAATCTTTCCGGCTTCGATTTCCTCTTCTTTTCCGTCAGCCATCTTCACTTTAACATGCGTGCTGTCGGCAAATGAACCCGTCCCGTTCAGGACGGTCACATTTCCGTTATCCGCCAGCTTGTGATAATTCTTTCCCCGGAGCATTTCCGTCAGACGGTCTTTTTCTTCGATCGCTTTTTCATAGCGCTCCGACTTCTCCTTGAAGCTCCCGCCCTGCGCTGCCGAAAGCGCGGCGCTGTGAACAAGGGACTTTGTCGGAATGCAGGCGACGTTGATGCAGGTTCCGCCGTACATCCTGTCCGATTTCTCAATCATGACAACCGTCTTTCCGCTTCCTGCAAGGGCTCCTGCGATTGTCTTGCCGCCTTTTCCGAATCCGATGACGGCTGCATCTGCCTTAATCATACTGGCTCCTTCTCCCGTTCTCCGACGGGCAGTCGTGTCTGTTATCCTGCAGCAGTTTCATTTCCCGAATACATATCTTAAAAATGACACGGATCCCGCCGCGTCTGCGTCGAGCTTTGCCTCGTCCGCTCCGCCGCTCAGGTCGCGCCAGACCTTGATGTCCGAACCGATGCCTCCGCCCGACTGTACGAACGGTTCCATGACGACCGGCCCGTCGTAGCCGATGTCCTTCAGGGCCCGGCCGATTTCAAACCAGTCAAGGGTTCCCTTTCCGGGCACTTTGCGGTTGTTTTCTCCTACATGGAAATGACCCAGCTTTTCTCCTGCGGTCCGGATCGCGTCCGGCATGCTGTCCTCTTCGATGTTCATGTGGAAGGTATCCAGCATGCATTTCACGGCAGGCACGTCGACCTCATCCACGAAGCGACGGCACTCCTCAGCCGTGTTGATCAGGTATCCTTCAAAACGGTTGAGCGTTTCCAGGCAGTAGTCGATGCCGAGATCCCCGGCAATTTTTCCGACCCGGCGGACATTGGCGATGCTCCGTGCACGGTCCCCTGCCTTGTCGATCGGTCTGCTGTAATCGACCGGCCAGTAGGAGTAAATGCCGCCGCCGATCGTATGCACGCCGAGGAGATTCAGCTTCTTCAGAAGATCCGTATAGAAAGAAACCGCATACTCCGACACGGCCGGATCCACTGAGGCCAGATTCTCGGAAGCACCCGGTCCGTATCCGGCAGTCAGGATGACTCCCGCGTCTTCCGCCTGCTTCTTCATTTCCAGAATTTTCTCATCCGAAATATCTTTCAGCATCGCACAGGAGATTTCCAGGATATCAAATCCCAGATTCCTGACCCGGCGGATGTACTTCGACTGATCGACATTCCATTCTTTTTCCCAATAGGCGAAATAGATTCCGTATTTCATAGAATGCTCCTTTCTCCCTCAGAAGTAAATTATAGCATAAAACAGCGTCCGTCTGACAAGAATGAAAGACGGACGCACATTTTTTTACCAATGGCCGTTCAGCGCCTGCCGCCGGAATAGCTCTTTTCAAATTCATTGAGGATCTGCGCGGTCAGCTGCTGCCGCGGGATCTCCTTCCCTGCCTCCAGACGCATGGAGGTAAACGGAACGCTTCCTGCCGGCGGCAGGCCGTCCTTCTCCTCGTTGACCAGGATTCCGATGCCCAGGATCATGAAGCGGATGCGGTCCAGTTCCCCGGCTGTCTCCGTCAGGATTCCGCAGACTTTCTTCCCTCCGATGAAAACATCATCCGGTGCCTGGACTTCCACTTCCGGCACGTAAGTCCCAAGCACTTTCCCGATCGTCCGGCAGGCTTTCGAAGCAATGGCCGCACTTTCGGAAAGCGGTGCATCCGGCCGCAGGATCAGGGACATCAGGATGCTCTTTCCCTTCTCCGAAGCCCAGCTGCCTCCCGTGCGTCCCCTGCCTCCGGTCTGTTCCTCGGCAATCACGACAGTGCCCTCCGGCTCACCCCTGTTCGCCAGTTTTTTTGCCTCGTCATTCGTGGAAACGGTCGTGTTATAATGGTCAATTTTTTGCCCAATCGTATCCGTTTTCAGATACGGCCGGATCTCTTCGGAAATGAGAAGATCCGGACTGTAAAGCAGACGGTATCCTTTCTTGGATACCGCCTCAAACTGATAGCCTTCGCTTTCCAGCTGCTTCACATACTTCCAGACCGCTGCCCTGGTCATGCCGAGCTGCCGGCTGATATCCTCGCCGGACACGAAGCTGTCCGGCCTTTCCCGGAGCAGGCCCAGAATGGCATCCTTCGTCATCCTCTTCATTCCTCCGGACTCTGAAGATAATCCTGATACGGAACTACCTTAACCCCTTTCAGGCCCAGCCAGGACATCGCTTCCCGGACACAGGCACTGCAGTCGCCTTTGACGATCGGGAAATGATGCTGGAATCTCCGGACCAGCACCGTATTCAGGAAATCCAGCGAAGAGACGCTCTGCCCGCCGATCTTCAGATCGCCGGTCCACGCACGGGAGCCCCGGAAGCTCGGTTTGTCATAGTCAATGAATTTTCCGGTCGCTTCAAACATCCTGTCGCTCTCTCCGGTCAGTCTGGCAATCGTAACAGGTCCGGGATCCATGATCATGTCGCGCACGACGCCTGTGCCGCCCGGCTCTTTCTCATCCTTGTCATGCGCCGAGCCGGAATAATTGAGCCCGTAGCAGAATCCGTTCTTTTCCGAGAACCTCCTGCTGGCCGGTCCGCAGTGCCAGAGCAGGACCGTATCATCCTTCTGGTCGAACGCAGACAGGTCCATGAGCGTCGGGATATCGTCCGATAAATATTTCAGGAAAAGCATGCTGATGGCGGATGTCAGGTCTCCTTCGCAGGCGGTAACGGTTCCTTCGTCATTCAGTTCGCCGATGACCGCACAGCTGCTGAACAGGAAGTCATCCTGAAATTTCGGCCAGCAGCTTACGGCAACGGCATCATAGCCGTTCTCCTTCACGAACTGTTCATAGGCAATGGTAAAGCGCGCATTGAGATTCATCATCTTTTTCGCAGTAGGATGAAGGAATCCGCCGCCGAGACGGGCTTCCTTTTCTGCGCGTGCTTCCGCGTCCTTATCCGGGACGGCCAGCGCCGCTTTCTTCAGCTCATCGTATTCATGCAGGCGGCTGATCTTCATGCCGTCAAAAAGACGAATCAGGTTCCGCTCGTCATCGTAAAGGTCGTCAAAGCCGGGAGCGATGCCGCCGACCAGCGCAACGCTCGAATGCTCCATTTTCTTAATGGCCTTCAGCGTACGGACCGTGATGCGGAAGCGCTCAAGAAAGAGCGGATCGTCGGCCGTGCCGAAGAACCATTTGAAAGACTTGTGATAATCCTTCAGGTAATGTCCGATAATCGCGGAATACATATGGATGCCGCACAGGGAATTGAACGGCATCGCTCCGTCCTCGGCACCTTCGGGGATTGCCCAAAGGCCGAGTCTTGCATCTTTGGTCCTGGCAAAAACCGGCGCCAGAAAACCTGCCGAAAAAGAGGTCGTCTGCAGCAGTACGAAATCGACCTTCTCCTCTTCCAGCACCTTCCGTGCCGCATATCCGTCTTCCGCGTTAATGACGGTTTTCTTATAAACGTAAAGTTCGAAATCCCATTCCTCAGCCAGCTTCCTGACCTTCCGGGCTGCCCTGCGGAAAGCACTTTCCTTGTCGCCCGGGAAACTAAGCTGCGAGCTTCCGACCAGTCCGACTTTAAGCGTCATCTTCTCCATTCTGTTCTCCTTCTGAAACTCCTCTTCAGTCTTTTGCCGGCGGGTATTCGTTGCACAGCAGGCGGTACGGCGGCTCATCCTCCTCGATGGTCGGGAAGCGTGCCGGCATGTCGAGGAAACGGTTGTCCGTATTGTCATCGTTGCATTTCGAAACTTCACCGATCAGCGCTGGCTCCCCGGTGACCGTGAATTCATGGTAATAATACGGATAAAGCGTCAGCGACTGTCCCGGTGCGATCACGATGTCCGACCCGGCCGGCACAGTATAGCAGCGTCCGTCCGAGAATACCTTCACGTCCGTCGTATCCAGCTGCTCGTCCTTCGTCGCGTTCCACAGCCGGAAAATGACATTTCCGCCGCCCCGGTTGATAATGTCTTCCATCTTGTTCCAGTGGAAATGATTCGGCGAAATCTGTCCGGGAAGCGTCATCATGATCTTCTCGGCATAGCTTTTCGTATACTTCGGGTTCCTGACATTTCCATTCCTCAGCGTAATCAGGGAAAGTCCCGTCTTCGCGAAATCGCCGAGACCGTAATCCGTAATGTCCCAGCCCAGCATGTTGTCACGGATCTCGTCGTACTCATGTCCCTTGGTCTGCCATTCTTCCGGCGTAAAGGAACAGAACGGCGGCAGCGCAAACCGATATTCCTGAAGCCGGGCTTCGAACTCTTTAATGACGGCATTGATTTCCGAACGTTTCATTTTCTTTCCTCCGATTTTCCTGTTCTGTGATTTTCCTGTTCTGTGATTTTCCTGTTCTGTGATTTTCCTGTTCCGTGATTATTCCATATTCGCGTGATACTGCCACAGCGACTTCATATCCAGATGCTTCTCATCGATGATCATCTTTGCGAGGATGTCTCCGACCAGAAGCAGCGACTGGTCGAACAGCGTGGTCATCGGCTGGCAGGAATCGATTTCATCCTCCAGGTAAAGCTTCGTACGGACCGGGATGCGCACCAGGTAATCCGCATAGTCATCGACCGGGCTGTTCACGGCAGATCCGATGTGGGCAATCCTGCAGCCTACGGTCTCCCTTGCCTTTTTGGCAATGGCCAGCGGAAAAAGGGTCGTCCCGGATCCGGAGCCGACAATCAGCAGATCCTCCGGATTCAGATGAGGCTCCGTGATACCGCCGACGCAGTGTGCCTTGATTCCCAGATGGGAAAACCTCTTGCAGATGCTTTCCAGGGAAAGCATGACGCGTCCCACGCCGACAAAAAACACCTGGTCGGCGGAAAGAATATCATTTTTCAGCTTCTCCAGCGATGCCGGGTCGATGCTGTCCAGCGTGCGCGTCAGTTCCTTCAGCACGGCTGATTCCGTCTCCTTGTATTCTGCTGCAAAATCCTGCTCCATCCTGTCTCCCTGCCTCTTTGCCGGATTTGAAGAATCCGGCTTTTATTTTTTGCGGATCTCCAGAAGCTTCTTCATGCTTCCCGGAATATCCTTCCGGTCGATGCAGGTACTCCCGCAGACAAAAAGGTCGACGCACCCGCAGCCGTAGGCGGCAATATTTTCCGGCGAAACCCTGCCGTCGATTTCAATCTTCGTATCCAGTCCGCGGTCATCGATCAGTTTCCGCAGATCGCGGATTTTCCGGTCCGCATACGGAACCTGCTTCTCGCCTCTGACCTGGGCATAGCCCGGATTAATCAGCATCAGGAGGACCGTGTCGCATTTCTCCAGGACATACTCCAGCGTATCCAGCGGGGTTGCCGGCTTAAGGGCAATTCCCGCACGGACCCCCGCCGCATGGATCCGGTTCAGCAGTCCGTCGATATGAGGTGCGGTTTCCGCCTGAAAGACGATCTGCTGCACACCGATGTCCAGCAGCTCATCCACGAAAAAATCCGGCTCCGTCACCATCACATGGCAGTCGAACGGCAGCTCCGTCTTTTCCCGCAGCTGCCGGACGGTATCCAGGCCGAGCGGCATGCTCGGGCTGAAATGTCCGTCAAGTATGTCCACGTGCAGCATCTTCGCTCCGCTTCGTTCCAGCTCACGGACCTGTGATTCCAGATTCGTCATGTCGAGCGTGATGAGCGACGGAGAAAGCATGATTCTTCTCTCAGGCATCTTCATTTTCCTCTTCCGCAAGCGCCTCTTCAATTTCACGGCGCGTCGGCAGCGAATCAATCGCTCCCATATGCTGGCAGCAGATGGTCCCGGAAGCACTGCCGTAGCGCATTGCCCTGCGCACGGTTTCCTCCGTCAGCTGCCCTGCGTGCTCAATTCCCTGAAGACGGAGTCCCGAAAGGAAACCTCCCCAGAAAGCATCTCCTGCTCCCGTGGTATCGGCCGCATGCACTTTCTTTCCCTTCACCCGGATTTTCTTTCCTGCGAAATAAGCCAGCGAGCCTTCGCTTCCCAGCGTCTCGACCGTCACCGCGATCTTCTGCCGGTCCATGACTTCCGGAATCCTCTCCTCGCCGCCGAGCATCACGGCTTCCTCCTCTGAGATCTTCAGCAGATCGACAAACGGGAGGATCTCAAAGACAGCATCGGTACAGGCGTCCCTGTCGTCATTCCACATCAGGTTCCGGTAATTGATATCGAAACTGACCATTTTCCCGTTCCGGGCACCCAGCATGAGCGCACGCTTCGTCGCCTCCCGGGCAGGCTGCGCCGACAGGGAGCACGATCCGGCATGGACAAGGACGCTGTCACGGATGTCTTCTTCCTTCACGAATTCCGGTTCGATGAACATGTCCGCACCGGGCTTCCTTGCAAATGTGAAAGAACGGTCATTGTTCTCGTCCAGGCTTACGAACGCCATCGTCGTGACGGCTTTCGTGCAGTATGCCGGGTTGAGGATCCGGATGCCGTTCTCCTTCAAAGTCTTCATCAGGAAATGTCCGAAATCATCTTCCCCCACGCTGCAGCATACGCCGGCGGAGAATCCGTTCCGTGCCATCGCGATGGCCACATTTGCCGGAGCGCCTCCCGCATTGGCGATGTAGCTGCGCTTCTCTTTTCCGGGAATGAAATCGATCACGACTTCGCCGATTGCATAAAGATCCATCACGCCTCCTTACTCCGATTCCAGCGCATCAAACAGGGAATGTCCCAGAAAGATTTCATAGATGCAGTTGCAGGCCGCGCCGAGCACGACCTCGTCTTCTCCGAAACAGGCCTTCTTCACCGGAACTTCATGCCTGCTGCTGACAAATTTCTTCTCATTGATTTTTTCTTCGAGAAGCTGCAGGCACCAGTCCGGCCAGTAGACGCAGTCCTGTCCCAGGACGATCAGTTCAGGATTCAGCAGGTTGACCGTGCTGACTGCCGCAATGGACAGTTTTTCGATTGCCTCCCTGAAAATATCCCGGACGGCGGTATCCTTTTCCATTCCGCAGAGTTCCCTGTAGGAGGCATTCTTCTTTCCCGTTGCCCGCTGGAATTTCTGCAGGAGCACGGAAGAATTGACATAGAGTTCAATGCAGCCCTTCGCTCCGCACACGCAGCGGAGTCCGTTTTCATCAATGCTGACATGTCCGAATTCCGGCGAAAAACCGCCCGCGTTCCGGTACGGTCTGTTCTGCTCGACCATGCCGCATCCGATGCCCTCGTTGATTCCGATGAACAGGATGTCTTCACAGGCCTGCCCGTTTCCGTACAGCTTTTCCGTCAGGACGGCGCTCTGGCTGTTGGTGTCGAAGCAGACCGGCAGGTGATAGCGTTCTTCAATGGCCTTCACAATGGCCACATTTTCAATGCCGTAGAAATAGTACGGGTGAAGAATCGTCCCGGTATTCAGGTCGACCGGACCGATTGATGAAAGTCCGATGGCCGGAACACGGTCTTCCTTATCCAGCAGGCTGTCGATCAGACGGAACACCTGACGGAGCAGCCCCGCTTCGCTGTACTCCCGGAGCACAGCTTTTTTCTTTTTCAGGACATGGAGGCTCAGATCGCACAGGACAGCCTCGACACCGGAGCGCACGATGGTCACGCCGAGAATCTTCGGCGCCTCCGGCGAAATTTCAAGCCCGATCGGTTTACGCCCGACCGGGCTCAAATGATTGGTTTTGCGTTCGGAAATGAGTCCGGCTTCGATCAGCTCATTCACGATATTCGTGATGGTCATTTTCGTAAGCCCGGTGACGCGTGCCAGTTCGGCACGTGAAGAACAGTGCCCGGTGCCGATCATTCCGAGAACCAGTGCGCGGTTGCTCCGCCTGTAATCATCGCGGTTCCTTCCCAGTCTGTTTTCTTCCCGAACCATCTTTATCCCCTCATATTAGTAAATTCAATTTACCCATAAAATACTATACCATTCGGGGAACCGGGTTGTCAACGGATGCTGTTTTATTCAGCCTGATTTTTCTTTTTTGCGGACAGAAGATAGAGCGGAATGGCCGCCAGCTGTGCCAGGACGGAAATGCCGATCATGGCCGGAATGCTGATGTCATAGAGAACTCCGAGGAGCCAGCTCCCGAGGAACCAGAAAACGCCGAAAGAGCATTCAAAGATTCCGTAGCCTGTCGCACGGCTTGCCTTCGGCACCATGCTGGTAACGGCTGCCTTGAGGATGGACTCCTGCGCTCCCATTCCCACACCCCACAGGGCAATTCCCAGAAGCAGCAGAGGAACGGAATGGAAGGCGAAGACAAAAATCGCAAACGGCGCTGAAATGAGGGTCGACCAGACCAGGGCTTTGACGCCCTTCTTGTCGTACATCAGCCCGAAGAAGAGTGCCGCCACGGCATCCACCAGCATGGCTCCCGCATAGAGCAGGGGCAGCGTGCCGCTGCTGACCAGGGAAGACGTCTGCGACAGGCCGGATGCCAGGCTCATATAGGTTTTCGAGACGTGCATGATGACGATGGAATAATCGATGAAGCCGAAGGCAAACAGACTGATTCCGGCAATGTAGAAAATGAACTCTTTCTTCATTTTAAACGGAATGTATTCTTTCGGCTCCGGCTCGAAGCGCTCCGGATTGGGGAACCGGAATTTCGTGAAGAGAAGCAGGATGATGGTAATGGCTCCGGGAATCGCCAGGACCGCAAAGCAGAACGAATAGATTTCAAATGTTGTGCCTTCCGTCTTAAAAAGCATGACGAGATACAGCAGGACCGGTCCCAGAAATGCCCCGAACTGGTCCAGCACTTCCTGGATGCCGAAACTCTTCCCGACCCCTTCCTGCGTCGCGGCAAATGACATGATCGTGTCTTTGGCCGGTTTCTTGATGGCTTTTCCCATCCTCTGGATGACCAGCAGGAAACAGGCCATGATCCATCCGTGCTCTCCGACCAGGGCCAGGGCCGGCACTGCCAGCACGTCAAGGATATAGCCTGCTATCGTCATCGGCCAGTACATTTTCGTGCGGTCGGTGATTTTTCCGAAAACATAGCGCATCGAATAGCCGATCAGTTCTCCGAGTCCGGAAATAAACCCGATCGTGCCTGCGGAAGCTCCCAGCAGGGACAGATAGGCGCCCCGGATGCTGGAGGCTCCCTCATGCGTCATATCAGAAAATAAGCTGACGATCCCGAACAGGATGATAAAGACCATTGCCTGGGAAAGCTTTTTCTTGTTCTTCATTTTCAGTCTGTACCTTCACTGTAATGTATTTCTGCAGCATGTTTCCGCAATGATTTTCCGTATTTTTTCGCTGCATCTTCAGGATACCGCTGCACGGATCCCTGCTTCAAAGCCTTCGACGGAAAGAACTTCCCCGTCGTGAAGCTCTCCTTCCCGGACGCTGATTTTTCTGCATGCTTCCGTAAATTCCCGGAGCCTCTTCAGCTCGACCGGAGCCGTTGACTTCACCGGAATCAGGTTCCCGGCGGAGTCCTTGATCGTCGTCGTGACGGTACGCATCGGACTGATCATTTCCTGCTTCGCAAATAAGATTCCTCTTCCGCATTTGTTACCGCTGACGGTAACATTTCCCGAAACATCCGTTTCTGCCGTCAGACGGCAGCCGCGCGGACAGTTGATGCAGAACATTTCCTTCTCGTCCGGAATTCCCTTTTCGACTGCATCATTTTTCTTCTCATCATACGCTTCCGGCGTTTTCCCGAGCACATAAGCTGCTGCATTCTTTCCGGCCAGGACGCCTTCGCCGGTCACATAATCGGCAAGGTCGTGTACCTTCCGCGAATTGCCGCAGGAAAAAATGCCCGGCCGGTTCGTCTGCAGAAAGGCATCCGTAATGACGTTATTGGTTCTGTCTTCCAGCGCAATGCCGGCTTCCCGGGCCACCTCATTTTCGGGAATCAGCCCGACCGAAAGAATGAGCAGGTCGCAGGGAATCTCATATTCGGTTCCCGGAATAGGCGTTCCCTTTTCATCGACCTTTGCCGCCACGATTGAGGAGAGGCGGTTCCGGCCCCTGATTTCAACGACCGTTTCCCGGATGCGCACGGGGATCCGGAAGTCCTGCAGGCACTGCCGGATGTTTCTGGCAAGCCCGCCTGAAAACGGATTGAGTTCCAGCACGGCGCTGACTTCGGCACCCTCCAGGGTAAGACGCCTGGCCATGATCAGTCCGATATCGCCGGAGCCCAGGATGACCGCCTTCCTTCCCGGAAGGATGTTGTGGATATTGATCAGTTTCTGGACAGCCCCGGCCGTCAGGATTCCCGCCGGTCTTTCGCCCGGAATTGCCAGGGCGCCCCTTGTCCTCTCACGGCAGCCGGTTGCCAGAACGATGCTTTTCGCGGTGACTTTTTCCAGACCCTTCGGGGACTGGAGGTGCACGGTCTTCTCGCCGTTTTCAAAGGTAATGGCCGTCGCGATCGTGTCGGTCATGATTTCGATTTCCGGGGAAGCCGCTTCCTGAAGACTCCGTCCGGCGTATTCCGGACCGGTCAGCGCATCGTGATAGCGGACCAGCCCGAACCCGTCGTGGATGCACTGATTCAGGATTCCGCCGGCACGGAAATCGCGCTCGACCACCAGAATGTCCTTCAGTCCGGCATCCCTTGCTCCGCAGGCCGCGCCGAGGCCGCCCGGGCCCCCTCCGATGACAATCAGATCTCTCATTTTACATACCCCGCAAAAAGGCTGGAGCCTTCTTCCCTCAGGAGAATATCCTCCGGCCTGTATCCGTATTCGTGGATCAGAATCTCGGCAATGCGCGCCAGGCAGTAGCCGCCCTGGCAGCGTCCCGTCGTGCAGCGTGTCCGGTTCTTGATGCCCGAAAGCGTCACCGTATGCAGCGGATTCTCAATCGCGTCCAGGACTTCCTGCCGCGTCACTTTCTCACAGCGGCAGACCACTTCGCCGTAGGCCGGATTCTTCCGGATCAGCTCCTGCTGCTCTTCTTCCGAAAGTTCCCGGAACCTCACCGGTCCCTTCCTCCGGGAAATGAACCCGTCCTTTTCCTTCAGCTTCTCTTTCCCCGCCAGGATCTTCACGACTTCCTTCGCAATCGGAATCGATGAGGTCAGTCCCGGCGATTCAATGCCGATGAGGCTGATCAGATTCGGGAAGTTTTCCTCTTCCCGGATGACAAAGTCGCGGAAGCCTCCTTCTTCAGGCGGCGACTGTTTCGCCCTGAGGCCGGCATACTGGCCGATGATGTCCGATCTCTTCAGCACGGGCAGGATCTGCCTGGCTTCCGTAAAAAGACGGTTCAGAACCTCCGCCGTCGTCCCGCAGTCATTTCCATCATCAATGTATTCGCTGCTCGGGCCCAGGATCAGGTTGCCGTCCGTCGTGGGCGTGATGTGGATGCCCAGGCCGCCGATGCCTTTTCTCGGCGCCGGGTAGGCCGGAATGGCGCAGTATTTCATAACGTTCTTGTCGAGGATCAGATACTGTCCGCGGCAGGGATAGATGCGGTATCCGCCGATGCCGAAAAGCGCTGCGACATCCGCCGAAGCAAGACCGGCGGAATTGATGACATAACGCGTGCGGAATTCCTCCCCGTCCGCCGTCGTGAGAACGATCCTCCCGTCAGCTTTCCGGTCAGGATCTTCCCCGCTGCCCTCCCTCCGGGCCGAGACGACTTCTTTCCGGAAATAAAACCGCACGCCGTTTGCGCAGGCATTTTCTGCCAGCGCAATCGTATAGAGAAACGGATTGGTAATCGCGGTGTTCGGGGAGACCATCGCCCCGATGCCCTGGATGCCGGGTGCCAGCTTCTGCATTTCATAAGTGCCGACAAGACGGAGGCCTTCGCACCCGTTTTCCGTACCCTGCCGGACAAGCAGCCGCAGGGTTTCCATATCTTCTTCATTAAAAGCAATCAGGATTTTGCCGGTCTTCCGGTAGGGGACATCCAGAAGAGTGCAGGCTTCTTCGAAATGCCGGTTTCCCTCGACGCACAAACGTGCCATCAGGCTCCCGGTCCGGTTGTTGAAGCCGGCATGGACAACCGCCGAATTCCGCCCGCTCGTTCCGCAGGCAGCATCGGAAGCTTTCTCCAGCACGGCCGTCTTCAGATCATATTTGGAAAGTTCCCTGGCGCATGCGCAGCCGACCGCGCCTGCCCCGATGATAACGGCATCAAAGTCCATGTTTTTTCTCCCTTTCATGCCGTCCAGTATAGCAGAGAGGCTATGATTTCTCAATGCTCCTTCCGCCGGAAATGTCCGTTCCGGCAGACAGGATTTCCCCGTCCAGCACGGCCTGCACGAGTCTGTCGCCGCAGTACTGAAGCTTCAGGGAAAAGAAAGGATGGTTCTCACGGATCAGGCGGAAGAAAACCGCGTCGCCTTCCCACATCGGAAGGGCGCCGACCTCTTCTTCCGGAATCCATTCCAGGACTCCTTCGTCGCACTGCCTCATTTCCCCGGTAAAGCCATCCGCCGTGTAGAGGAACATGTACTCTGTTTCATAAAGATCGGAAAGGAAGGTCACGACTCCGCGCAGGCGCCAGGAAGTCAGCGTCAGTCCGGTCTCCTCCTTCGCTTCGCGCAGAAGGCAGTCCTCGGGGCTTTCGTTCTCCTCGAATTTCCCGCCGATGCCGACCCATTTGTCATGATTCAGGTCATTCTTTTTCTTGATGCGGTGCATCATCAGCATCCGCCCGTTTTTTTCAACGTAGCAGAGCGTCGTATTCTTCATCGTTCATATCCTTTCAGCAGAAACAGCAGGCCTTCGAAGCACATGTTCTCAAAGGATGCCGGCTTCCGGAACCCGGCCGCCTTCATCGCTTTCTCCTGTTTCTCGGAGGCATGCGTCGTCGGATAGAGTCCGTAGACAAACGCAAACTGCATCGAATAAAACTGCTGTCTCTCTTTTTCTTTCATTGCGGGAAATAAACCGGCCATCGCCGAATCAAAATCTTTTGTGATTTTCGCCATCGCCTTTTTAAAATCAACCAGGCACTCATCGCGGGAGTTGTTTTCGATGACCGTCAGATTGGCGGTAAACAGCTTCAGGACAATTTCATGTTTCCCGTATGCCTTCGTCAGAAGACGGCAGAATGCTTCCACGTCATTCTTCCGGATTTTCCGGGCTCCTTCCAGAAAATCTCCGGACCACTCCAGATATTCCTGTTTCAGGAGGTCAAGAAGGATTTCCTCTTTGGTCTGATAATAATTGTAAATGGACGGACGCGAAAAAGAGGTCCGCTCCGCAATGGTTTTGACCGTTACGCCGTCAAAGCCTTCTCTGCCGTACATTTCCGAGCAGGCACGGAGGATTTCCTTCCTCCTGTCCATAACCTGTTCTTCTGTCCTGGCCCTTTTGAATTCCATGGAGACCTCCCTTGCATTTCACAAAAAGTATAATCTATACTTGACACAATGTCAACTAATAGCTATACTGATTTTGCTGACATCCAGTCAGCTTTAAGTACTTTCATCAGAGGAGGAATTCAAATGGCAGAACTGGGAGAAAATACGCCGAAGCTCGGCTTCGGCCTGATGCGTCTTCCGAAGACAGACGGCGTCATTGATCTGGAACAGGTAAAAGTCATGGTTGACCGCTTCCTGGCCGCCGGCTTTACTTATTTTGATACGGCATGGGCTTATGAAGGAAGCGAAGAAGCGATTCGGGAAGCCCTCGTCAAAAGGCATCCGCGCGACAGCTTCACCCTCGCCTCCAAGCTCGCTGCCTGGATCGGCTGCCGCACGAAAGAAGATGCCGCCGCACAGTTCCGGACATCCCTGGAACGTACCGGCGCCGGCTACTTCGATTATTATCTTCTCCACAACCTCGGGGAAGGCCGCACGAAATTTTTCGACGAATTCGACATGTGGAACTTTGCGCAGGAAATGAAGAAAGAAGGACTCATCCGCCATGTCGGCTTCTCCTTCCATTCCACGGCGGATGAACTGGAGGAAATCCTGAACCGCCACCCGGAAATGGAATTCGTCCAGCTTCAGATCAACTGGGCTGACTGGGAAGATTCCGCCATCCAGTCCCGTGCCTGCTATGAGACTGCAAGAAGACACGGCAAGCCGGTCGTCATCATGGAGCCGGTCAAGGGCGGCCTGCTGGCCAATCCTCCTGCCCCTGTTGCGGAGCTGCTGAAGAAGGCCGACCCGGAAGCGCCTTTTGCTTCCTGGGCCATCCGCTTTTCTGCCAGCCTGGACGGCGTCATCACGGTCCTTTCCGGCATGAGCAGCACGGAACAGATGGACAGCAACCTTTCTTACATGAAAGACTTTAAGCCGCTTTCGGAATCCGAACAGGAGACCGTCAAAGAAGCGCGGAAACTGCTGCTTTCAATTCCGGTTATCCCCTGCACTTCCTGCGACTACTGTGCAAAAGTCTGCCCGATGGGAATCGGCATTTCCGGTTCCTTCGCAGCAATGAACGTCCTCACTCTGTACGGCGACCCGAACGCGGCTGCTTCGCGCGAGGGCTGGCTGGTCGGCGGCCATCAGAGGAAGCACGCCGTCGAATGCATCAAGTGCGGGAAATGCGAGCAGGTATGTCCGCAGCACATCCATATTCGTGACGAGCTGAGCCGGTGTGCAGAAGCTCTCGGTCAGAAAAAGGAATAAAAAGGAGAAGAACCATGAGCAGAAAACTTGTCGCTTATTTTTCCGCAGGCGGAGTCACCGCTTCTGCAGCAAAGAAACTGGCAGATGCCATCCATGCCGATCTGTATGAAATCGTTCCTGAGGAGCTTTACACCCAGGCCGATCTTGACTGGACCGATCACCACAGCCGCAGCACGAAGGAAATGAAAGATCTCTCTTTCCGTCCTGCCCTGAAGAAAAAAGATGCAGGAATTGATTCCTATGATGCGGTCTTTGTCGGTTTCCCGATCTGGTGGGGCATCGCTCCCACCCTCATCAACACCTTCCTGGAAAGCTACGATTTTTCCGGGAAAACCGTCATTCCCTTTGCCACTTCCGGCGGAAGCGGCATGGGAAAGACAGATGCCGGACTGAAGCCGTCCTGTTCCAAAGATACGAAATGGAAGCAGGGTAAGCTCCTGAACGGCATGTCGAAGGAACGCATGGCCGCCTGGGCAGACAGTCTGGATCTGTAGGATTCTGCTCCGCAGCCGCGGCGGGTTCTGTTTCATCCGAAAGGGATCCCGCTGCATCTGAAATTTTTCTTTTCAAAAGAAAATAAAAAATCTGCCGGCATACGGTTTTCCGTGTCCGGCAGATTTCATTTTCAGTTATGATTCAGTTTGCGGATTCAGTTTACGAATTCAGCTCACGAATTCAGTTTGCGGATTCATTTTGCGGATCAGAAGTCAACTTCGGTATCGTAGTAGCAGCACTTCAGAAGCTTCTCCATCTCTTCCTGAGACGGCTGACGCGGGTTGGAACCTGTGCAGGCATCGCCGATGGCGTTCTTGGCAATTTCCGGCAGTCTCTCAAGAAAGACATTTTCCGGAACGAAGCCCTGCTCGGTCGGATAGCTGTCTGCGCCGTAGTTCTTGATGCAGTGCGGGATGTTCAGCTTGTCATTCATGCCGCGCAGATAGGCGATCAGGAGTTTCACCTTCTCATCATCGTCTTTTCCGCCGAGTTTCATTTCATCGGCAATGACGCCGTAGCGTTTCTTTGCTGTCTCATCTTTGGCGTTGAAGGCAATGACCTTCGGCAGATACATGGCATTGGCTGCACCGTGGATGATGTGCGCACCCTGGTCTGCAAATGCAGCGCCGGTTTTGTGTGCCATGGAATGTACGATTCCAAGAAGTGCATTGGAGAAGGCCATTCCGGCCAGGCACTGTGCATCATGCATCGTATCTCTCTTGGCCATCTCTCCGTTATAGGACGGGATCAGGTCATCCTTGATCGTACGGATGGCGAAAATGGCCAGCGGATCGGTATAGGCACAGTTAGCTGTTGAAACATAAGCTTCGATGGCATGCGTCATGGCATCCATTCCTGTATGGGCCACCAGCTTCTGCGGCATTGTTTCCGCAAGTTCCGGATCCACGATTGCAACATCCGGCGTGATTTCGAAATCGGCGATCGGGTACTTGATGCCCTTCTGATAATCGGTAATGATCGAGAAGGCCGTTACTTCGGTTGCTGTTCCGGATGTTGAGGAAATCGCGCAGAAGTGTGCTTTCTTTCTCAGTTCCGGAATGCCGAAGACCTTGCACATTTCTTCAAAAGTAATATCCGGATATTCGTATTTGATCCACATTGCCTTTGCTGCATCGATCGGTGAACCGCCGCCGATTGCCACGATCCAGTCCGGTCCGAAATCCATCATGGTCTTGGCGCCTTTTAAGACGGTCTCGACAGAAGGATCGGATTCAATTCCGTCCAGAACCTGGACTTCCATTCCTGCATCTTTCAGATAGCCGACTGCTTTATCCAGGAAGCCGAAACGCTTCATGGATCCGCCGCCTACGCAGACGATTGCTTTCTTGCCTTTCAGACTCTTCAGGGCTTCCAGTGCTCCCTTGCCGTGATATAAATCTCTGGGAAGTGTAAATCTTTGCATGATGTATGCCTCCTTTTATATTGGTGATTCCTTATGTGTTAAATTTTTATCACTCTTTCTGAGGCATAGTATATAGGCTTGTTATTATTTTGTCAATATGATTTCATGTACTTTAAAAAAACATGATTTTCTCTTCCGTCAGATTGCTGTCCTGTCCGTTTTCCGCTCAGTCCGATTCCTCTTCTTTGCCGCGGCGGAGCAGTTTGTTCTTCAGATATTCCAGCGTCTCACCGTATTGGTGATGCTTCATATCCGGGAATGCACGCAGGATACGCTTAATATCATGAAGACGGGTTTTGGGAATCCTGTCTTTCAGTTCGTCCATCTTGTCCGTGAGTTCCGCCTTCGCCAGGGCCCCCTGCACCTGTCCTTCGCCGATGACCTGCGCGGTCCGGATGGCATTGGAAGCAATCTTCTCGGTCATCGTATCGCTCACCGTACGGATGGATTTCCGCACCTTGTCCACTTCAGCCAGCGTTTTATTCAGTCCCCTGATCTCCGCGATCGTCACGCCCAGATCCGTGAAATAGAGCACGTAAATGGCCAGCAGGATCCACCATCCGATGTTCTCCGGAATCGCTTTCACGGAAGCCCGGCTGATCAGCGGATGGACGACCTTCACCGCAAACACGACGGAAAGTCCCCAGATGATGCTGTATTCCAGGCAGATATAGCCGTGGAGGTTGAACGGCTTGTCGCTGTAGTCCCACCATCTTGCATGAAAGAAAACATCCAGAAGAAATCCGGCCGCAAATTCCACCGCTGTTGCCAGCACCATTCCTCCGAGGAACAGATAAAGGACTCCGATTTCCTCGCCGGCGCCCTGCGGAATCAGCGACGAGACGGCAAAGACGGCCAGCATCCCGAAACCGTAGACCGGGCAGACCGGTCCGTTCAGGAACCCGCGGTTCACGACCTTGCCGAGCGTCACGGCATGGAAAATCACTTCGATGACCCATCCTGCAAAAGAATAGATGACAAAGTACGTGCATATCTGATAATAAGTCATTCCGGCTATCATACGGTACCGCCTTTTATCTTCCCCGGTTCCCGGGTTTTATTCTGTTCAGGTTCTGAGCTGTGTTCCGCCCGGCTCCTGAATTTGCCTTCTATCTTAACACACTTTTTCCTTCATAAAACAGGTCTTGACATTTGCAATTAATATGATATCATTATGATATCAATTTACAAACTTCTCTTTTTAGAGACGGAGGTCAATTATGGAAGAGAAATCGTTAAAAGCCGGAAACGGCATGGCTATGCTGCTTCTGCTGATTGTTTCAGGCATCGTATCCTTATTTCTGATTATTTTCGGCTCCATGGGACTGGACAGCGGCAATGTCTTCCGCATCGTGCTTTTTGTCGTCGGTCTTGTCTGGTTCTCCTGTGAATGGATCCTGGTGCCCGGACTGAAAGTTCTGAAGCCGGAAGAAGCTCTGGTTCTTACCCTCTTCGGGAAATACATCGGCACACTGAAAGGCGAAGGATTCTATTTCGTGAATCCGTTCTGCCAGGCAGTCAATCCGGCTGCACAGACGCATCTGGGCCAGAGCGGCGACGTGGACAGCGGCGAGCATCAGCCGAAGATTCTTCTGTCCTCTTCCCCGGCAAAAAACGCCCAGGAAGCGGTCAGCAAAAAAATCTCTTTGAAGATCATGACGCTGAACAACTGCAAGCAGAAGGTCAACGATGTGCTCGGCAATCCTGTCGAAATCGGCATCGCGGTCATGTGGCGCGTCGTCGATACCGCCAAGGCTGTATTCAAAGTCGACAACTACAAGGAATATCTTTCCCTGCAGTGCGACTCTGCCGTACGGAATATCGTCCGCATCTATCCTTATGATGTCGCACAGGGAATCGACACGACCGGCGACGGACTTCCCGATGAAGGAAGTCTGCGGGGCTCCAGTTCAGTTGTCGCAGAACGGATCCGCAGGGAGATCCAGGACAAGGTCGATATCGCCGGCATCGAAATTCTGGAAGCCAAGATCACGTATCTTGCCTACGCTCCGGAAATCGCGGCCGTCATGCTGCAGCGCCAGCAGGCCAGCGCCATCATTGATGCCAGAAAGATGATTGTCGACGGTGCTGTCGGCATGGTCCAGATGGCTCTCGACAAACTCGGAAAAGACAATGTCATTGAACTCGACGAGGAACGCAAGGCTGCCATGGTCTCCAATCTTCTCGTTATCCTCTGCGGAAACAGAGACGCACAGCCGGTTGTCAACTCAGGCAGCCTGTATTAAAGAAACCGGATCTTCGATAAAAAAGGATGCTTCCGTGATGATCAGCTGATCATTTACGGGAGCATCCCGGAAAGGAAACTTCATGCCGGACGAAAAAAAACAAGTACCGCTTCGACTCTCTCCAAAACTTTATAATGCCATCGCCGCCTGGGCTGAAGACGATTTTCGCTCCGTAAACGGACAGATCGAATATCTCCTGTCCGAATGCGTCCGTCAGAGAAAAAAAGACGGAAAATATGTTTCAGAGCATCTGGACGAAGGCATCGACCTGAAGCTGTGACGGATCATCCGCCTTTCTGCAGCTTCAGTACAGATACCAGACAAATCCATTCCCCGGAAGGCTGATATGGTCTCCGGCCTCGGTCTTCCGCCCGGTCATCAGATTTCTGGATGCCGGGAATTCCACCCCTGCCGTAATCTCGCTGTCCGTGAAATTAAACAGCGCGATCAGCGTCTTTCCCTGATATTCTCTCCGGATGGCAAGAATCGAATCGCTTCCTGCCCAGAAAGTGGAAACATTCGCCTGGGTCCTGAAAACCGGATTCGCTGAACGGACCTTTTCCATTTTCCTCAGACCGTCAAAAAGCACTTCCTGAATCGTGCCGTTTTTATGACGGAGCTTCTCAAGATCCCAGTCAAAATTTCCGCGGTGAATGTAGCGGCTGTCCGCCCATTTCTCCGGATCCTCATGATAGGAATAATCGTTCCGCTGTCCGATCTCATCTCCTGCATACAGAATCGGAAGCCCCGTCTGCGTAAGCAAAAACGCATGGAGCATCAGATCCAGATCCAGTGCTTTCCGGAGCGCCTCTTCATTCTGCTCATAAAAGGCTTTTTCAATGCCGCACAGGGAAGCGGAAGTTCCGCAAAGGCGCGCATCCCCGAGCCGCGGATCATCGTTGTACAGTTCTCCCCTGCTGAAGCTCAGCGGCAGTTTCCCCGTAAAGAAATCGTTGAGGAATTTTTTGTGAGGCACTTCTTTCCAGCCGAACTGCTTAAGCCACGGGAAGTCAAGTCCCCAGCCGATGTCGTCATGGCAGCGGAGATAATTCAGGAAAATGTACTGTTTCGGCAGCGCACTGACCTGATCGACCTGCCTTCTCAGAAGACGTACATCCCTGGTAGCAACCGTGTTCCACGTCGTGCACATCGTCGTCGCGTTATAGAGCATATGGCATTCGGGCTTCTCTGTCGTTCCGAAATACGGAGCCAGCTTATCCGGCGCCATGACGACTTCCCCGAGAAGAAGCGTTCCCGGGCAGACGATTTCGGTAATCATGCGGCACATCCGGACAATCGTATGCACCTGCGGAAGGTTGCGGCAGTTTGTCCCCAGCTGTTTCCAGATATACGGGACGGCATCGATCCGGATGACATCGATTCCCTTGTTTGCCAGGAAAAGCATATTGGCTGTCATCTCATAGAAGACGTTCGGGTTGCGGTAATTCAGATCCCACTGGTAAGGATAGAACGTCGTCAGGACGATTTTGCGCGCATCGTCGAGCCAGGTGAAATTGCCCGGCGCTGTCGTCGGGAAAACCTGCGGCACGTATTTCTCATATTCCGAGGGAATTCCCCAGTCATTGTAGAAGAAATAGAAGTCCTGGTAATAAGGATCGCCGGAGCGTGCCTTTCTTGCCCATTCATGATCCTCGGACGTATGGTTCATGACAAAATCCATGCAGACGCTGATATCGGCTGCATGGCATTCTTCCGTGAGTTTCTTCAGATCCGCCATTGTGCCGAGCTCCGGTTCAACGGTACGGAAGTCCGAAACGGCATAGCCCCCGTCGCTCCGTCCTCTCGGGCTTTTCAGAAGAGGCATCAGATGAAGGTAATTGACTCCGCATTCCTTGAGATACGGAAGTTTTTTCCGCACCCCGTTCAGGTTTCCGGCAAACGGCTTCACGTAGAGGCACATGCCGAGCATATTATTGCCCTTATACCAGTCCGGATCAGCCTCTCTTTTTCCATCGAGAGCCTTCAGCGATTCCGAACGCCTAGTATAAAAATCTTCCAGCATTTTCAGCAGGCCTTCAAACGCAGGAATGTTTTCGCCGTACAGTTCGCAGTAGAGCCATTTCAGTTCGTCATAGTGTTTGTTCAGACGTTCCCTGAATTGTGGATTCATCTTGATTCCCCCTTGCTGTCTGTAATTTCAATAACAAGAAACTGATAAGGAAAGACTTCTTGTCCGTCCGGTTTTTCCCTTCAGAAAAGTTTTTGTTTTCTTTTATGTTACCACGGTTTATGCATCTTATCCATGGATTAGAGGTGACTTCAGCCTCTGCCGGCGGAGATTTTCCCGGAACGGACTTTCCGGTTCCCCGCTTCCGCAGCCAGGATCATCATCACGGCAAATAACAGCAGGTAAGCCGGATACAGCGCCATCCCGGTCCAGTTGGAAAGCAGGCCGAAAAGAGGCGGGACCAGCGTGGAGCCGACATAGGCGCAGGCCATCTGCATTCCCATCAGGGACTGCGAATTTTCCGCCCCGAAATTCTTCGGCGTTTCATGCAGAAGGCTCGGGTAGATCGGCGCACAGCCCAGCCCGATCAGGACAAGTCCGAAAAGAGACGCCGTTTTTCCGGCCGGGAGCAGCATGAAACAGATGCCCGCAAGAAGGACGGCCTGCCCGCAGCGGATCATCTTCCGGTCACCGAAACGGTCTGCGATGAATCCTGAAAACAGCCTTCCGAGCGTAATTCCGAGATAGAAAAATGCAGCCCATTTCGCAGCGGACGTCGCATCGATTCCTTTTGCCAGAACAAAGAAACTGGCCGCCCAGAGTCCTGCTGCCGCTTCCAGGGAACAGTAGCAGAAAAAGGTCGCAAGAATCAGTTTGGCACCCGGCAGTTTCAGCGCCTGCTTCGGGCTTAAGACATTCCGGGCGGCTCCGATATCCTTCTGCTCCTGTTTTTCCTTTTTCCACAGAGGGAGGGACACAAAGAGTACGATAACCAGCGCAGCCTGAATGAACCCGACGGTACGGTAGCCGGCTGTCCAGGCCAGTCCGAGCGACAGGCAGAATCCCATGATATAGGGACCTGCCGTGGCACCGATTCCCCAGAAGCAGTGAAGCCAGCTCATGTGTCTTGACTTGTAATGCAGGGCAACGAAATTGTTCAGTGCCGCATCGACGCTTCCGGCGCCGAGTCCGTACGGAACGCCCCAGAGACAGAGCTGCCAGAAAGCCCCCGACACGGAAAACCCGAAAAGGGCTGCTGCCGTCAGGGCAACGCTCACCAGCGTCACCCTGCCTGTCCCGAATCGATGAATGACCCTGTCGCTTACAAGACTCGACAGGATCGTCCCGCCTGCAATGATCATGCTGATGATGCCGGCCCAGGATACAGGCACCTGAAAGCTGCCGTAGATGGAAGGCCACGCCGATCCGAGCAGGGAATCCGGAAGTCCGAGACTGATGAAGGCAAGATAAATGACAATCAGCAGAATGGCTGTCATCTGTCACTGTTCTCCTCTGCGAAATCCTTCTTCATTTCCAGAATCAGTACCTGATAGCCGCCGAGCAGGATGCTGCCGTCTTCTGCAAAAAATTCATGCTGATTGTTCAGCAGCACTTTTTCCCAGCTTCCCTCCGGACGGATCCGCTGCGGTTCCCTGCTGAAGTTTGCCGCAATCAGGATCGTCTGGTTTTCCGATCTGCGGAGATAGGCCATCAGTTTCGGCCGGTCCGTCATCACCGGCTGCAGTCCTCCGTAGACAAGCGTTTCCCGGTAAGCGGGATCCTTTCGCAGTGCAATCAGGCTCCTGTAGAAATTCCATACGGAGTCCGGATTTTTCCGCTCATCTTCAAGATTGATTTTCCGGTAATTCGGATTGATGCGAAGCCACGGCTTCCCGGAAGTGAATCCGGCATTTTCCCCATGGCTCCACTGGTAGGGCGTCCGTGCATTGTCACGGCTCTGTGCCGCCACCGCCTTCAGGGCTTCTTCCGGAGTCCGGCCCGCTTTCAGGGCGACCTGATATTCATCCAGTGAAGAAATATCATCGACTTCTTCAATGGAATCAATCGGAATATTCTCCATTCCGAGTTCCTGTCCCTGATAAATGAACGGAATTCCCCGGAGCATCACACTGACCGCGCCGAGCAGTTTTTTCGTATCGTCGCAGAGATCTTCTTTCGGAATATAGCGGCTGACGCCTCTCGGTTCATCGTGGTTTTCAATGATGTTGGACAGAAAACCGATCCTGCCGATTTTCTTCTGGCTTTCAAAGCAGCAGTTCCTGTAGTCATCCGGAGTAACCGGCCGGCAGTCATACCAGCCTTTTCTGCTGCGTCCGCAGACGCTGGCATTGAAATCAAACATCGTTGAGAAATAACCGTTCTCTCCGATAAATTCCGGTACCTCGCTGTCCCTGATGTTAAAGACTTCCCCTGCCGTAAAGGCATTGTGGGGACGGAAGCAGCGGTCGCGCATTTCCCCCAGGAATTCTCCGATGCCTTCCGCTTCCTTCAGCATATTGGCAATGTCCGCCAGGCCGTCGCTGCGGTCTGCCGGATAATCATGGAACGGCAGAGTCTTCTTGATATTGATGATGGCATCGATACGGAACCCGGCAAGGCCTTTGTCCAGCCACCAGTTGACCATCTTATAGATTTCTTCCCGAAGCTCCGGATTCTCCCAGTTCAGGTCCGGCTGCTTTTTGTGAAAGACATGCAGATAGTAACGGTTCTCGTATCCCGGCAGCTTTTCCCAGACCGGTCCTCCGAAATACGATCTCCAGTTGCAGGGAAGCTTTTCCCCTTCCTTCACTGTCTCGATATAGAAAAACTTTCCGTATTTTCCGTCCGGATCCCTGCAGGCCTTCTGAAACCACTCGTGCTCATCGGAGCAGTGGTTCACGACCAGGTCCATTACGATCCCGATGCCTCGCTTTTTTGCCTCGGCGATCAGTTCATCCATATCCTCCATCGTACCGAACCGCGGGTCGATCCGATAGTAATCCGAAATGTCGTAGCCCTGATCAGCCAGCGGCGAGCAGTAGATCGGAGACAGCCAGATGATGTCCGCTCCGAGTTCCCTGATCGTATCCAGGCGGCTGATGATTCCCTGAAGATCTCCGATTCCGTCTCCGTCGGAATCACAGAAACTCTTCGGATAAATCTGATACGCAGCAGCTTCCTTCCACCATGTCCTCATTTCCCGGGGCTCCTTTCCCTGGCGTACAGCGTCCTGCGGCATTTTTTCCTGCGGCATCCTTTTTTCCTGCCTTTTTGGTCTTTTTCCTGCTGTAAAGCGGAACCGCTGGCACAGACGAATCTGCACCGGCGGTTCCCATAGTAAAAAATGACAAAGAATTCATAACAGAATCAGCCTTTTACGGCTCCGTCAATCATTCCCTGAACGATCTGTTTCTGGCCGATCAGGAATACGACAATCATAGGAATAATGGCAATCAGAGCTGCTGCCATTACCATGTTCCACTCTGTTACGTAGGATCCGATGAAGGACTGTACAGCTACAGGAATCGTCTTATAATCACTGGTTCCTACCATCATGTTAGGCAGAAGGTAGTCGTTCCAGATCCACATTCCGTTCAGGATCGTAACGGTCATGATGACCGGACGTAGAAGCGGGAATATGATTCTGAAGAAGGTTCCTTCCGGTGAGCATCCATCGATGGCTGCACTTTCCTCAAGGTCAAAAGGAACGCCCTTGATGAAGCCTGTCAGAATGAATACCGTCATGGCGCCGCCGAATCCCAGATAAGCGAAAATCAAGCCGGGTATGGACTGAATCATCGGAATGCCGATGAACTTGCCTACATCCCTGAAGGTTGCCACCAGCGGAAGCATGACGACCTGGAAAGGAATGATCATGGATGCAATGAATGTGAAGTAAATAAGCGATGCCCATTTCTTCTTCTGATTTCTGGAAATAACCCATGCCGCCATGGCGCCGAAAAGATTCAGCAGCAGAATGGAGATAACGGTTATCGTAACCGAGCTGGCAAATGCCTGCCAGAAAAGGAAATGAGTATTGTTGACAACGTCTACGATATTTGAAATCAACTGACTGAAACTTGCCCCTGCCAGTGTGACAGGATCATTTCCGATGGCCGTCGTCGTCTTTGAAGAGTTGACAACTACCATGTAGAAAGGAAAGAGGATGTAAACGGCAAGAATAATCGCAATCACGGACTCGATGACCAGCACCGATTTCTTTGGTGTCCTATTCATTACAGCGACACCTCCTTCTTATTCGACGTCCTGACCTGAATGATGGAGACAACGGCAAGGATAATGAAGAACAGCACTGCCTTTGCCTGCGATACGGCGTAATTATTCTCTGCGATAGCCGTACTGTAGATGTTCAGAGCCAGCATTTCGGTTCCGTTCGTAATATAGGCTCCGAGGAAGTTCGCAACGGATCCTGTACCGTTTGTCAATGCCAGGTTGACATCGAATTGTTTGAAGGCGCTTGTAAGAGTAAGGAACGTGCAGATCGTAATCGTGGGTGCGATCATGGGCAGTTTGATCTTGATCAGAGTCTTCCATGCATTGGCTCCGTCGATGGCTGCCGCCTCAAGAGTATCAGCCGGAACGCCTGTCAGTCCGGTGATATAGATCAGCATGATGTAGCCGCCGTACTGCCAGATGTAGACGATGATAATTGCCATAATCGATGTGTTCGTTGCATTCAAAAGCGTTACCTGCCCTGTGATTCTGGTCAGGACTTCATTGAATACGAACTGCCAGATATAACCAAGAACGATTCCGCCGATCAGATTCGGCAGGAAGTAGGATGCCCTGAAGAATCCGAGAGCCTTGATCTTTGTCGTGCAGAGCAGTGCCAGCATGAACCCGATCAGGTTGACGAGAATGACATTCATGAAAACAAAGATAAACGTAATCAGGATCGACCAGATAAAACTGGGCTGTCCGAACATCTTTGAATAGTTTGCAAAACCTACAAAGCCTGTAACCGTAATTCCGTCCCAGTCGGTAAAGGAATAGCAGATACCTTCAATCATGGGAATGATGACCGTGATAAAGAATGTGAAAAGCAGCGGGAACAGGAAAATGATATATACCAGTACCCGGTGATACTTAAGCGTCGGGAAAAGATAAATTCCGGCGATAATCCCCACCATGCCCATGACCAGCAGGGGGCCTCTTAACGCACTTCCGCTTCCGCTCATATCCATGATAAGAGCCACTACCATCAATATGACTCCGGCCGCGAGAACGGCATATGCACCAAACCTGCGCCCGACTGAAAATTCTTTCATACAGCGATTCCCCTCCTTTCATAAAAGGACTTGATCCATTTACTGCCCTGAAAGCATTGAGGGCAGCGGCCTGACCCGCCGCCGCTCTCAATTGATTCAACCTGATTCTTCAATTCATCTTTCCTTATGAAGCGTAATAGCTCTTAATGACCTGTTCTATCGTAGTTACGAACTTCGCTGCGTCAAGGTTGCCCTTTGCAAAGTCTTCGAAGACCTGGCCTGTTTCATTCTGAAGGCCGTCCTTCTTCATGAATGTATTCATGTTCGAGAACTTGCCGTTGTCCATGTAAGACTTGATGGATGATGCAAACGGATCGGACGGAACATCTGTAACGGTCTTGTACGGAGAAACAAATCCGCAGTCATTGACGAAGATCTTCTGAGCATCAGCTTCTGAGCACCACTGAAGGAATGCTTTTGCTGCATCTACATTGCCGTCGCCGTATACAGCCCAGTAAGAGGTAGCGCCGCCGCAGATGGTATCGATTCCGTCTTCAAATGCGAACGGAGCGATGCCGCATTTGAATTTGCTGTAATCCGTAGAAGCGGTAAGGTTTGCGCCGAACCAGGAACCCTGTGTAACGAAAGCAGCCTTGCCCTGTGCGAAGAGAGCTGTTTCCTGATCGTAAGTTCCGTTGGTAGCGATGTCTTTGTCGCAGTGCTGCTGGATAAGATCGATGAAGTTGGCAAAATCTGTCATTCTGGTTTCGTCGATCTGTCCGCCGTCCTGAAGCATATCGAAATACTTGGAGTCTTCTCCGGACTTGATGCCTGCATCAAGATACTGGCCGAAGATATGAGTACCGGTTGACCATCCGAGGTTCTTGTTGTTTGCGCCGTAGTCTACGACTGCCGTAAGGCCAAGCTCGCTCTTCTTGGATTCAAGGGTCTCGAATGCCGTCTTGTAAGCTGCCGGGCTTGTAAGCTTGGTTGCATCGATTCCGGCTTTCTCAAGAATATCAGCGTTATAAGCTAAGCCCCAGCCTTCCACCATGTACGGGAAGCCGTAAACCTTGCTGTCTTCCTTGTAGGCAAGATCTGTGTTGCTGACCCATTTCTCACTTGTAAGATCTGCAAGTTTTCCCTTCCAGTTAGCAAACTGGTTGGCTTCTGATACGAAGATATCCGGCATTGTTCCAGCCTGATAATCCTTCTTCAGGGTATCGCTTGCTGTTGCCTGATTGGATCCGCCGACCGTTACGACGGTAACCGTCACACCGCTCTTCTCCTGATAAGTCTTTGCAAGACTCTGGAGCTGCGTGTCGATTTCCGGCTTGCCGTTCAGAAGCGTAATGCCTTTTCCTGAAGCTGCCGTACTGCTGCCGCTTGCTGCCGTGCTTGCTGTTGCGCTGCCGCCGCAGGCTGCCAGCCCCAGTGCCATTGCTCCAGCTAAAACAACTGCCATAACTCTGTTCATCTTCATCTTTTTACATCCTCCTTACTTATTTTTCCCTTTGAAATACTTTCCCTTTAAAACTTTGTAAATGTGATCCTGCATCGAATCATTAACCGGCCGTATCACAGTAACCGGTTACTTGACTTCAGTTTAGTTTAAACCCTCCTCCATGTCAACACTATTTTTAGATTCGTGTATTTTAGCCAATTTTCAGCCTTTCGTTTTGTACAGGTTTCCTCTTGATTTTATATGTAACCGGTTATTTAATTATTATATTAGTATGAAAATGTCCGTCATACTGACTTTGGCACCGTTTCCAGAATCACGGCACGGGGAAACATCAGGTTTACAGCACAGCATCGAAGGAGATCCGATATGGCCAGAGAAAAGGACGTTACATTTCAGGATATTGCCAATTACACTCAGTTCTCAAAGACCACGATTTCCAGGTACTTTAACTGCCCGGAATCTCTGTCGCCTGCCAACCGGAACAAGATAGAAGCTGCGCTCAAGGCTCTGCATTATAATGAAAACAAAGTGGCCCGGATTCTTGCGAACGGGCGCACGGAGTTTATCGGTCTCATTATTCCGAATATCTACAACAGCTTCTATTCATCAATCACGGAAAAAATTCTTGCTTCCTATGAGCGCTACGGCTACAAGTTCCTGGTCTTTATCGGCAGCCCGACCGAAGGGAATGAACGCCGGTACATCCGGGAGCTGCTGGCTTATAAAGTGGAAGGACTGATTGTCCTTTCTCATACCATTCCTTCCATGGAGCTGGCCTCCTACGGGATTCCCCTCGTCTCCATCGAACGGGAGGACCGCTACATTTCATCGGTCAACACCGACAACTACATGGGCGGAATCCAGGCAGCAAGCCTGCTCTATAAAAACAACTGCGACATTTTCATTCTGCTCAACTCCCCGACAGCAGTGGATGTTCCGAGCTACGGCCGGGTCCGCGGATTCCTGGACACCTGTTCCGAGCATCACCTTGATTACAGGATGTATGAATACCCGATAGGCGCAACCTACAATGAAACCGCACGTGCGGTTGAAAATGTCCTTGAGTCGAACATTCTCGATGCCTTCCCCTGCAAGAAAAAAGGCATCTTCTGTCTGTCGGATTTTTCAGCCATCATCGTGCTGAACTATCTCTTCCGCAAATACGGCTGCCTGCCGGATGATTACCGCATTATCGGTTTCGACAACATTCCGCCGGCACGCGAAGCGGTCCTGCCGCTGTCAACAATCGGACAGCAGGCAGACGCCCTTGTCGATACGGCAATGGAACTGCTCACTGACCAGATCCGCAGTCACAAGAAAAACTCCGGCGAACCTTTAAAACCGGTTCACAAGCTGATTCCGCCCCGTCTCATCAACAGGCGCACAACGGACTAGTGATTATTTCATGTCATCGGAAGTTTCCGCTTCCCCGGTTGGATCAGGCGGTTCCATCCCCTTGAATACAGGGCTGTATAGCCAGGCTTTGCCCCAGGCGGGCAGTGAGAAGCCGAAGAGGATCAGCCAGACAATGGATCTGTAAGGCTGCATATAGACAAAGATCAGAGGAACAGCCGTAATGACCACCATGGCTGCCGTCCGGGGCAGATGTCCGACGGCCAGCAGGGAAGCGTTCCTGATATAGGACCGGGTGCCTGCATATTCAAAATGGCAGAGCAGCGGAAATACCCACACGATCACAAATAAAATCAGCAGAAAAATCACGCCGAAGGCGATTTTTGCCGCCGGCGGGAAAACATCGGGATTCTTCCTGATGAGCCATGCATCCGCAAACACGGCTGCCAGGAATACGAGAACAGGGATCCACAGGATCGTACCGCGTTTGAAATTCTCCTTAAAAGATTTGAAAAAATTTCTGACAATATAATCGTCCGTATCCCGGACCATGTGCAGTACCGAATAATGCAGTGCCGCAATCGCTGCCCCTCCCGTGATAACCGGGATGCAGAGCAACATGGTCAGCAGATTCAGTATGACAAGGTTGGCAAATACCTCGAGAAAATGAAAGACCGGCCCGTCGAAATTGAATATTCTTCCCATAGCTATCCCCGTCAGTCCTTCCTGTTCAGCAGCGTCCGCTCTCTTTCGTCATGGCTGCAATCTCCTCCCACACAGGATCCGCAGACAGATCCGGCAGGAATCTCCATGTCCAGTTGCTCCCGAGCGTTGAAGGCGTATTAATCCGGGCTTCTTTTGTAAGCCGGCAGTAATCGTGCATCGGAATAATGGCCGTATTGGCAACGGAAGTCATCGCCATCCGGATGAAGTCATAGACATAGTCTCCCTTCAGGATGTCTTCCACGGAACGTTTCATATAAGCAGCGGCCATCTTCCGGTCATCTTCGGAAATTTCTCGGAACCAGCTGGCCAGCGTCTGATTGTCATGCGTGCCCGTATAGGCTGCGCAGTTCGGGATCCACGTGTTCGGACGGTAATCCGCTTCCTCGCGGGAATCAAAACCGAATTCCAGCACTTTCATTCCCGGATACCCGGTATCCTTTACCAGCTTCTGTACGGACGCCGTGATATATCCCAGGTCTTCCGCGATGATCGGCTTGTTTCCGAGTTCCTTCTGCAGGACATGGAACAGCTTCATGCCCGGGCCTTTTTTCCAGCTGCCGCCGGAGGCATCGGCATCGCCGTACGGTATCGAATAGTATTCATCAAATCCCCGGAAATGATCCACGCGTACAATGTCATACATGCGGAAGCAGTGGCGCAGGCGTCTGACCCACCAGGCATATCCCGTTTTTTCATGATAGTCCCAGTCATACAGAGGATTGCCCCAGAGCTGTCCCTTCGCGGAAAAACTGTCCGGCGGACATCCGGCTACGGCTGTCGGCCTTCCGTCCGCATCGAACTGGAACATTTTCCGGTTCGAAAGAATATCCGCGGAATCCATTGCCACGTAGATGGGAATATCGCCGATGATCTGAATGCCGAGGCGGTTGACGTATTCCTTCAGCTGAAACCACTGACGGAAAAATTCGTACTGCACAAAGCAGTAATACTCTTTCGTCCTGCCTTCTTTTCCGACCATAAAATCAGCATAGCCGTCAAGCCACTCTCCCTCGGTCTGAAGGAAGGCTTCGTAGTCCTTACCCTTCGAAAACCTCTGATAGGCCTTCTCCAGGACCGTCGCACGGTTCTGATAAAGCACCGCATAGTCCACCCGGTGAGGATCGCTTCCCCAGGAAACCGAATCAATCTCTTCTTGGGTCAGCAGTCCCTCTTCTTTCAGGGTGTCAAGATCTACGAAATAAGGATTGCCCGCAAAAGTTGAAAAGCTCTGATAAGGCGAATCGCCATACCCCGTCGGACCGATCGGCAGAATCTGCCAATAGGCCTGTCCTGCCTTTTTCAGGCAGTCGGCAAAAGCATAGGCTTCTTTGCCGAAAGTACCGATTCCGTAAGGTGAAGGAAGTGAAAAAATCGGAAACAGAATTCCTGCTTTTCTATCGTTCAGAGACATAAAAACCGCCCTCTCTCAAGGTCTTTTAGCCGTATTCCGGCTTGTCTTCATCATACTCCCGGGAGTGGTTCAATACAATCCTTTTCCGCGGAAACACACCAAGGCCGGACAGTGACAAAGGGAATCTGCCTCGGCGGCAGATTCCCTCTGAAGGAAAAAAAGAAGGAGAAAAATTTTTATTTTTTCTTTGCCCGTACTGCTGCAAAAATACTCTGGACTACGATGAATAAGAACAGCAGGGCTGCCGTCAGGATGTTCGGCCAGGAACTTGCCAGTTTCCCGTTGGTCTTGACAATGGAAGAAATTGTTCCGTTGATCAGCACGCCGAAAAGCGATCCGATGACATTGCCGACGCCGCCGGTCAGCAGCGTTCCTCCGATGACGGCCGAAGAAATGGCATCCATTTCCAGACCGAGTGCCTGCTGGACGGATCCCGACATCGTGTTCAGGCAGTAGCAGATTCCGCCAATGGAACAGAGGATGGAGGAAAGCATATATGCTCTCATCTTGATCCATTTCACGTTGAGGCCCATCATGATGGCGCTCTGTTCATTTCCGCCGACCGCGTAAAGACTGCGGCCGAATTTCGTGTAACGAAGCATCAGGAAAATGAGGATGAGAACGACAATGGCGATGATGACTCCGACACGGATATAAGGTGCCATATATTTTCCGCTGCCTTTCGTGTACCCACCGAAAGGAAGGAGGATTTTTGCATTCGCCCATGCATAGAACATCGGATTCATGTCTTCCGTAATGGAGACCTGATCCGTGCAGACGACTGCCGTCATGCCGCGGCAGAAAAACATTCCTGCCATCGTGACGATGAAAGGCTGAATCTGCAGGTATCCGACCAGAAATCCCTGAGCAGAGCCGAATACAACACCGAGAAGAAGCACAAGCAGGCACATTGGCACAGCGCCGATTCCTGCTCTCATGCCGACTGCAAGCAGCATGCAGTCCAGGGCAATCAGCGCGCCGACCGAAATGTCGATTCCGGCAGTCAGCATCACGACGGTAAGTCCGCAGGTAACGCAAATCAGTCCGGCATTCGTAATCAGGATATTCAGGAATGTCTGCAGATGGATAAAACCTTTTGACCCGTAAGCGATACATCCGCCGGCATACAGAATGACAAACAGGGCAATCGTGATAAACAGAAGAATCGTGTTATTGTTCAGCCTGTTCCCGGATTTCCTTACGGGAGTTTTTGCTGTCTTTGCATTTCCGCTCATGCCCTGCTCACCTCCTTCACCGAATTTGCTCTCAAGGCAGCCCGCTTGCGGAAGAAAGCGCGGATAGGAGGTGCCTGGATGGCAACGATGATGATGACAATGACAGCCTTGAAGACAGGTGCCTGATCCGTCGAAACACCGAGCGCGTAGAGCGTCGTCGTAATCGCCTGAATCGTATAGGCGCCGATAATGGAGCCGGCCAGGGAGAATTTGCCGCCGCCCAAACTGTTTCCGCCGAGGGCAACTGCCAGGATGGCATCAAGTTCCATGTAAAGACCGATGTTGTTTGAATCCGCTGAAGTAATTCTGGAGGACTGAACGATACCGGCGACTGCCGCGAAGATTCCGCACAGCAGATAAGTCATGAAGATAATCTTTGTGGAATTAAGACCCGCAATCCGGCTGGCCTTGTCGTTGATGCCGACTGACTGGATATAGGTTCCCATCGCCGTTTTCCTGAGGAAAATGCTCATGACTGCAATGCAGACAAACGTAATGACAATCGGTGTCGGAATGATTCCGAGATAACTGCCGAAGATTCCGTAAGAACTGTTGCGTACATAGACGATCATGTCGTTGCACAGCAGCAGACCGACCGCACGGGCTGCCGAATACAGGATCAGCGTTGCGACCATCGGCTGGATTTTCAGGTTGGCAACCAGAGCGCCGTTGAAGGCCCCGCACAGAGCTCCCATGACAAGTGCCGCCAGGATGCCGACGATCAGCGGGACAGCCAGTTCAGTGGTCGATGTGACACCGTATCCTGCCAGCAGCATGCAGCAGAAGCTGGCGCAGAGGCTCATGACTGATCCGACGGAAATATCGGTTCCGGCAGAAGATGAAACACAGAGCGTCATGCCGATTGCCAGGATGGCCGCTTCTGATCCGCGGTTCAGGATATCAATAATACGTCCGTATAAAATGACTCCGTTGCTGCTTGTGTTCTGCAGTGTAATCTGGAAGAAGGAAAATGGATTGCTCCCGGTTGCGGCACTGTAGAGGATATTAGCCGCCATGACCAGCAGCATGCATACGACCGGGAGAAGCAGATTCCAGTGACGGAGCCGGTATCCGAAAGAACGGCTGGTCTTCATCTCTTTTTTATCCATTGTCTGCTTCACCTCCCGCTATGGCCTGCATAACTTTTTCCTGCGTCATTTCGCCGCTCAGTTCATTGACCTTTGCACCGTCGCGCATAATCACCATGCGGTTGCAGGTACGCAGCATTTCGGAAATTTCCGAGGAAATGAAGAGGATGCTTCTGCCCTGCTGCGCAAGATCGATAATCAGTTTCTGTATCTCTGCCTTCGTACCGATATCAATGCCTCTGGTCGGCTCGTCAAGGATCAGGAATTCCGGATCCGTTGCCAGCCACCGGGCAAGGATGACCTTCTGCTGATTCCCTCCGGAAAGCTGCCGTACCGGCGTTTCCATGGATGGAGTCTTGATCTGAAGCAGGTCGATATAGCGTTCTGCAATTTCTTCCTGTTTTGCCTTCGGCAGCTGGCGGAACATTCCGCCCTTTGCCTGAAGCGCCAGGATGATATTTTCACGTACGCTGAGATCATCGATGATTCCTTCTGCCTTGCGGTCATCCGGAAGCATGCCCATGCCCAGATTCATGGCATCGATCGGCTGACTGATCTTCACATCTTTTCCGCCGACCTTCAGCGTACCGGTCTGTGCTCTGTCCGCTCCGTAAATTGCCCGGGCCAGTTCACTGCGGCCGGATCCCAGAAGGCCGCCGACGCCGACAACTTCTCCCTTGTAAATATCAAGGTCAAACGGCTTGACCGTTCCCGCATGGCTGAGACCGCGGGCACTGATTTCCATTTCCGCCTTATCGACATCGATTTTTTCGCTCTGGATGTCCGCAAGATCATCCAGGTTCTTGCCCATCATCGCCGCAACCAGCTTGACCCTCGGGAGTTCCGAAATCGGGTATTCCCCGACCAGGGCTCCGTTCCGGAGAACCGTAATGCGGTCGCAGACCGCATAGACCTGTTCAAGGAAATGCGTGACAAAGACAATCCCTACGCCTTTTTCTTTCAGGGTCCGCATCAGGCGGAAGAGCTTTTCCACTTCGTCCTCATCGAGCGAAGAAGTCGGTTCATCCAGAATCAAGACTTTGCAGTCCTGATCGACTGCTCTGGCAATTGCGACCATCTGCTGAATAGCCAGGGAATAATTTTCAAGATTCTGCGTAACATCAATAGAAATGCCCAGATCATCCATGATTTTCTGTGAACGGGCATTATAGGAATTTCTGTCTACCGTGTGGAGTTTTGTCAGCGGTTCGCGGCCGATGAAAAGATTCTCCGCTACCGAAAGGTTCGGGCAGAGGTTGACTTCCTGGTATACCGTGGAAATCCCCACCCGCTGGGCATCGCGTGTCGAATGGTTCCTGACCGGTCCTTCGATGCCTTCCATATGAATTTCGCCTTCTTCAAAATCATTGATTCCGGTCAGGCATTTGATCAGCGTGGATTTGCCTGCCCCGTTCTCGCCCATCAGCGCATGAATTTCACCTCTGCGCAGGGTAAAATCGACTTTATCCAAAGCCTTGACGCCCGGAAATGTCATCGAGATGCCGCGCGCTGTCAGTACGACTCCGTTCTCCATGCGATTGCTCCTTTCAAATCTTTTCTTGAAACGAGGCCCCTCCGTACGAGGGGCCTCGTCTGATTGCTTTTTCAGAAGCAGCTTTGCTTCTTCTTGTGTTTCAATTAATACTGAGCAGAAATGACATCATCCGTGACTTCCGTCATTTCCTGCGCTTCTCCGTCAACGGAGAACGGAAGGATCTGATCTTTCAGTGCGAACCAATGCTCTGTCATGTAGACTTTCTGTTCCGGTGTCTTTCCGGCTACCAGATCCTGGATGACTCCTTCAACTGTCGGAGCTGCCAGCGGATTGCATTCGAAGTCTGCATTGAACTTGCCTGCTTTAACCTGTTCCAGACCTGCCGTGCATGCATCGAAGGAAATAAGGATGATGTCGGTGCCCGGGCCATAGCTTAATCCTGCATTGTCCATTGCTGTCTCAGCGCCGAATGCTTCATTATCATTCTGGCAGACGACGACGTTGAACTTGCCTTCGTATGTCTTGCAGTAAGATTCCATGACTTCCTGGCCGCCTTCTTCTGTGAAGTCGCCTGTCTGTTCATCAAGAATCGTCCATCCGTACTTGTCTGCGATTTCCTTGAAGCCGTCGGAACGTCCGATCTGAGCGGAAGCACCTGTCGTGCCGGAAATAACCAGTGCATTGATGGCGGATACGCCCTGTTTGTCGGCGTAAGCCTTCAGCCATTCGCCTGCCGCAAGACCCTCTTTCTTGAAGTCGGAGCCGACCCATGCGGTATAGTTATCGGAATCATCGATGGTACGGTCAATGACGATGACCGGGATGCCTGCATCGGAGCACTCGCCGAGGACGGTGTCCCATCCTGTTGAAACGATCGGGTCGATGATGATGTAATCAACATCCTGTTCAATGAAGGAACGGACTGCTTCAAGCTGAGCTGCAGAATCATTGTCGCAGTCAACAAAGCTTAAATTGTATCCGTTTGCTTCCGAGAAAACATCCTGGCAGGATTTTGTGGAAGCCGTGCGCCAGTCAGATTCATGTCCGACCTGTGCAAAACCTACATTAATCAGATCGCCGGAAGCCTTGCTGGAAGCTTTGGACTCAATAACGGATGCCGCTTCGGAAGCTGTGGATACCGCCGTGGACTCTGCCTTGGAAGCTGCCGTGGATGCCGCCGTGGAAGCTGCCTTGGATGCTGCTGCCGAAGCCGCCGTAGAAGCTGTTGAACTGCCGCCGCAGCCTGCAAGCATACCGATTGCCAGTACGCTGGAAAGAAGTATTCCGATCACTCTCTTTTTCATTAAACTATCCTCCTTAGTTTTCACAGTTGGAACAACCCGTTCCGCTTTTTCTGTTGTACCCATTATAAAATGAGCCCATGGAGGACTCCATGAGCTTGCTTACTGAATAAGTTCTGTTTTTTACCCGGCAGAAAAAGTAGAATTTTTTACGACAGCAGATTTTTTATCCGAGAAGTGGATTATTTTACTGCTCTGCAATTCTCTTCGGGATCAGGACGCGGACCGTCGTTCCTTTTCCGTATTCGCTTTCAATCGTAAGGCCATAGTTTTTCCCGTAATTCAGTTTCAGGCGTTCCGCGACATTGGCCATGCCGAAGCCCGTATTATTTTCACCGGCACGGATTTCTCCCGAAATCAGCTGCCGGAGTTTTTCAAGTTCTTCACCGGTCATTCCGATTCCGTCATCTGCAACCGTAATTCGGATTCCGTCATCCATCTCTTCCGCCGCAATTCGGATTTTTCCGATTTCCCTGCGGTTTTTCAGCCCGTGATAGAGAGCATTCTCAACAATCGGCTGCAGCGTCATTTTCACGATAGAATAATTTCCGAGCTCCTCCGGCATGCTGATTTCATAAGAAAGCACATCGCTGTACCGGAATTTCTGTATCTGCAGATACGATTCAATGTGGGATATTTCTTCCTTCAGGCGGATAAAATCACGTCCCCCTGAAAGCGTCGTCCGAAAGAACTGCGAAAGCGACGTAACAAGCGATTCGACTTCTTCTTTCTTTCCGTCTTCTGTCAGCCATACGATGTTGTCGAGAGTATTGTACAGGAAATGAGGATTGATCTGCGCCTGCAGAAGCTTCAGTTCCAATTCTCTCGATCTCTCCTGCTCCTTCCGGTTGTTTTCCACCAGCGTGCCGATACGCTCCACCATACTGTTGAAATTGCGGTTGAGGGCGGCAAGATCATCGCCTTCATTAACTTCTGAACGCGTGCTGAAGTCTCCTTTTCCGACCTGTTTCGTCACAGCCGTCAGTCTTTTGATCGGTTCCGTAATGCTCCGGGAAATAAAGATGGAAAGAAGGATGACCAAAGCAAGCGTCGTACCGATCGTCATAAAAGAAAACCTCGTAAGGATATTGCGGCTTTCGGACATGTTCTGGCGGACCGTCTCCATGCTCTCCGATTCATGATAGATATACTCCGAAATGCGCTCCTGTATCAGTTCCGTAATGATCCGGATATCCGAATCCAGACTTGTCATGTTTTCATCATAATAGCCGGAGATTTTTACTTTGCTGTCGATATCGTTGACGCGTTTCCGCAGAGTGATCAGAAGCTTGATGACCGAGCTTAAGCGGTCCTGTGCATCCGGCGAAAAGGAATTCTGCTTCAGGGATTCGAAAGTCTGTTCCGCATCCGTGATCATCCTGTCCGGATTCTTCATGTTCAGCTGGGATTCCACTTCATATTTGCTCATGGAACGGGCAATCATCTGATAGACGACCTCGTCCATGTCTTCCTTGAAAGCGACATTGTATTCATTCGCCTGCGTGATATTGCGGACGATGCTGTCGTAAGAAGAACAGTACTGGTTCAGATTATAAAGGAGGTAGAAAATAATGATGCTGAAGGGAATGATTAAAAAAGCGCACAGTATGAACAGCTTTTCTTTCAGGGAAATGTGTCCGATGTGCAGCTTCCTATTCTTCGTTCCCATCCTTGCCTCTCATGCGGAATTCCTTCGGGGACATGCCCTGCGTCTTCTTGAAAGTATGGCTGAAATAATGCGGATCCTTGTACCCCACTTCATAAGCGATTTCCGAACTTCGTATATCCGTCGTCATCAGAAGGCTTTTCGCCTTCTCCATCCTCTTCCCGATCAGGTATTCGATGAAAGTGATCTTCATTTCCTGAGAAAAAATCGCCGAGAAATGATTCGGGCTTAAGTTTGCTACGGACGCTACCGTGTTCAGGGAAATGTCCGGATCCGTGTAATGGCTGTCGATGTAGTTCAGTGTCGTACCCAGGATTTTCCCGTATTTCCGGGCAGATCCGCTGTCACGCAGCCGGATGACATGCCGCAGGTAATCCGTCAGGTATTTCTTCGAATCTTCCCATTCACCGAGATGGCTCAGTGTCGAATTGAGATCCCCGCACACCTCATCCACCTGCTTCTGGTTCTCTCCCATCTGCTGCAGAAACCGGACCATCAGGAGGTAGGCGTCAACGGTCAGATACTGCAGGAAAATCGTCGATTTGACGTTCATTTCTCCGGCGGAAATAAAAAACCTGTCCATGAACGGTTCAGCTTCGTCATAAGTTCCCGTATTCAGGAAATTCTCCAGGGCCTTATGGGAACTTTCCTTGGCAACTGCCTGACTGATGTCGATGACAGAATCGTCGCCGCGGAGATTTTCTTTAAATTCTCCGCTGTACATCACTTTATTCGGTCCGGTCAGGAAACGGTTTGAGAATGCCCGGTTTGCCGTCTCATAGCTGTGCCGCACTTCTCTCAGCCGGTTGACGAGGCTGCCGATTCCCATATAGTAATTGGCACGGTCATATTCCCGGATCATTTCCTGAATGCTGCCGACCGTTTCCTCTGTCACCTTCTTCATTTCCTCCGGATTATTTCCCGTCTGGAAAATGAAGAAGCCGTCAACTCCCCGGTCTACGACGGACAGTCCGTTCTTTCCATTCGCGAGTTCATACAGCTTCATCCTGAAGGCATTCCTTGTTTCGGAAAAAGCATCGCGCTCTTCGCCCTTGATTCGGAAATCCAGAAGCATGATCCGGAAATAAAGCATCGTCAGATCAATGCCGAGTTCTTTGCCGGAAGCAATCAGTTCCGGAACAGACCCGGTCGTCATGATCATGGCATTAAAGAGTCGGTTCTTGGAAAGTTCTTCCTTTTCTTCCAGTTCTTCCTGTGTCCAGTCCGTCTGTCCCTTCGGGTGTTCCGCCTGTATCGCAGCCGCAACTTTCCGCACTGTTTCCAGAAGCTTCGACGGTGAAATCGGCTTCAGCAGGTATTCCGATGCTCCGAGGGTTATGGCCTTTTGCGCATATGAAAAATCATCGTAGCCGGAAAGAATAATCACATGAAGATCCGGCAGCTCCTTTTTAACGAGCTCAATCAGCTGCAGTCCGTCCATAAAGGGCATCTTGATATCCGTGATCAGGATATCCGGTTTCAGATTGAGGATCATCGGATAGGCGATTTCGCCGTCACCGGCTTCGCCTGCAAATTCGATGCCTTCCTTTTCCCAGTCAATATGCTTTTTAATTCCTTCGCGCATGACGGTTTCATCTTCCGCCAGAAACAGTTTAATCATTTTTACGCCGCTTTCAGTATTTTCGATTGTCCAGAACTGCCTGTGTCAGGTTTATTACCGGATAGGTAACTCCGCCTGCCATGACTTCCGCAATATCCGGCAGTGCACTGAACTGATCCTCATCAATAAAAGTTTCATGCGTGAGCTCTTCGCCTTTTTCAAGCTTCTGCACCATCTGCGTCAGAATCGGCCCGTAGAGGGGATTGCATTCCGTATTGACGGAAATGAGACCGTTCAGCGTATCCGTCATGCCTTCTTTCGTCGAGTCAAAGGAAAGAATCATGATTTCTCCGCCCGTGATGTCATTTCCGATTTTGCGTCCTGATTCCCGGATTGCCGTAATGGCTCCGTATGCCTCATTATCGTTTTCGCAGTATACGACATTGATTTCACTGCCATACTGGTCCAGCATTTCTTCCATGACTTCCTGTCCCTTGGCAGACGTAAAATCACCGGACTCCGCTCCCAGCAGTTTCCAGTTTCCGTTGGCCTGTACAGCCTCCTTGAGTGCCTTCGTTCGTCCGATCTGGGCAGAGGAATCGATTGTTCCCTGAATATCGACAATATTGACATTGCCTGTCACATTATTTAAATCACACCAGGCCTTCAGCCATGCACAGGCCCTGCGCCCTTCCAGGAGAAAATCTGATCCGATCCAGGCTGTATAAAGGCTCTTATCCGCGACATTTACGGTACGGTCGAACATGATGACCGGAATCCCCGCCTCTTTTGCTTCCTGCAGCGACGATTCCCATCCGGTTTCCGTGATCGGTGAGAAAAGGATATAGTCTACATCCTGGTCTATGAGCTCCCGGATTGCCTTGATCTCATTTTCCTGCTTCTGCTGCGCATCGTTGGTAATCAAATGATACCCATTCTCGGAAGAAAAAGCGTTCTCGATCGAAGCGGTGGAAGCCATCCTCCAGTCAGATTCCGCACCGACCTGAATGAAACCGATTGTCAGTGCCCTGCCGGTGTTTCTTGCGATTCCGTCAGCTCCTACCGCCGGAGTACCGGATTCATTTGACAAGACTGAAATATCCGATGCATCAGAGGATCCGGTATCACGGGAAAGCGTATCAGAAGCAGCGCAGCCGGAAAGCAGCGCAGCAGCAGTCATGATTCCGATGATACCCGACAGAAATCTCTTCTTTTTCATAGCATCCTTGATTCTCATCTTATTACTTTACCATACAGGAGCCTTTCTTTTCAATTTCCGCTCAGAAAACCGTAAATAAGTATAAGAAAACCATAAAAAAGCACCTTATTGCCGTTCGCATGCCTGGCCTGTAAGAAAAGGATCAGCGCATTTCATGCGGCGTGCATCCGTATTTTTTCCGGAAGCTCCGGCAGAAATAGGAAATGTTTTCGAAACCGCAGGAAAGCGCGATCGAGCTGATCGGTTCACCGGACACGGAAAGCAGCCGGAGCGCTGAAGACAGACGGTAATCCTGAAGATAAGCGATGAAGGTCTGCCCGGAATTTTCCCGGAAGAAACGCATGAAATGAGCCGGCGAATAGCCTGCCTCTTTCGCCGCTTCCGCGACCGTCAGATGCTCAGCGCAGTGCTCCCGGATCCATGCCAGGATATGCTTCATTTTCTCCGAATTCTTTCCGTCCCTTTCCTGTTTCGATTCGGAACGGCATTCGTACAGTGCCGAAAGGAAAAGGAAAAGATCGCCTTTGACTTCCAGAGGATAGCCGTCCTTCTTCCGGTCGCAGGCACGGTCCGCCGCATCGAGGAACGCAGAGGCCCGGCGCTGCAGTTCCGTCCCCGGCTCCAGCATCCGCGGAAGAAAAAGCCGTCCTTCTTTCAGCGGGCTGAAAAAAGCACGGCTGCACCAGTCATCACCCGATGTCTCCAGAAGAGAGACCGAGAAGATGATGTTCTCATACTCCATATGTTCTTCCGAGGAAATGGAGTGCAGGCATCCGGGCGGAACGACGGCAATGCTCCCGCTGCATACTTCATACGCATTCAGGTCGAGCGTGATTTCGCCGCTGCCCTTCTTGATGTAGATCAGTTCCATTTCATCGTGCCAGTGCAGCGCCACCTTCGGAAAGTCGAGCGGAATCGTGCACAGATACGTATTGTACGCGAATCCGGGCTGTTCATGGACCTTGGTTTCCCTGTACTGGATGTATTCCACTGTATTCATGACTTCCTCCCGCCGGCGCATGTACCTGTTTACGATGTTCTCTGTTTACGATGTTTATGCTGTTATTGTACAATTTCATGCTTGTATATTGCAAGATATTTGCAAATAAAGATGCTATTGTACAAAATGAACAGATGAATTCAGCCGGATCAGGCATCCTGTCCGGCCGGGCTTTTTTTAAGGAGGTTTCCCAATGGAAAGAAAACTGGAAGATTATCTGGATGGTCCTGTTTCTGCTCAGACGACACTGGAATTATACAATGCCGCACTTCACCTGGCATCCGATGCCGTGAAAGAACACGGATACAACAGCGGCAGGAAAAAACTTTACTATATATCTGCGGAATTTCTGATCGGCAAGCTGCTGAGCAATAACCTGATCAATCTCGGACTCTATGATTCCGTAAAAAAAGAACTGGCAGATGCCGGCAGGAGTCTTTCCGAACTCGAAGAATTTGAAGCGGAGCCTTCCCTTGGGAACGGCGGACTCGGGCGGCTGGCCGCCTGCTTCCTGGACAGCTGCGCCACCCTCGGCCTGCCTGCCGACGGTGTCGGCCTTGCCTACCATGAAGGTCTTTTCCGTCAGGTATTTGCCGACCGCATGCAGAAAGAAAAGCCCGATTCCTGGCTGGTCTGGGGAAGAGAAAACTGGATGCGCCGGACGGAACGCCGCTATACGGTCGACTTCGGCGGCTTCTCCCTGCCGTCCGTAATGTACGAAATCGACGTGACCGGATACCACGGGAAATGCGGCCGTCTGCGTCTTTTCGACATCGACTCGATTGATGAGCGGATCATCAAGGACGGCATCCGTTTCAATCAGAGGGACATTGCAAAAAACCTGACTCTCTTCCTTTACCCGGACGACAGCAATGACGAAGGCCGCCTGCTGAGAGTCTATCAGGAATATTTCATGGTCAGCAATGCGGCACAGCTTCTGATTGATGAAGCGATGGAGCGCGGCTCGGACCTGCACGACCTGCCGGAATATGCCGCGGTCCAGATCAACGACACGCATCCGACCATGGTCATTCCCGAACTCATCCGCCTTCTTGAACAGCACGGTATCGAAGAAGAGGAAGCCATTCAGATTGTCACGCAGGTCTGCGCTTATACGAATCATACGATCCTTGCGGAAGCCCTTGAGAAATGGCCGCTGCATTTTATCGAATCCGCCGCTCCGCAGCTGATGCCGATCATTGAAAGACTGGATGCCCGCGTCCGTGAAAAGTTCGGAGATTCTTCGGTCTTCATCATCGACGACAGCAGCTTTGTACATATGGCCCGGATCGATCTTCATTTCTCACATTCCGTCAACGGTGTTGCCGCTCTGCATACTGAAATCCTGAAAAAGAGCGAACTGCATCCGTTTTATGAGCTGTACCCGGAGAAGTTCAACAACAAGACCAACGGGATCACATTCCGCCGCTGGCTCATGGAATGCAATCCCGAGCTTTCATCGCTGATTACCGAAACGATCGGGGAGAACTGGAAACAGGATGCGGGTGAGCTGGAAAAACTGCTTGAGCACACCGGAGACCGCGAGCTTCTGAAGAAGCTGATTCAGATCAAGAAGGATAATAAAAAGACCTGTGCTGAATGGCTTCAGCGCACGCAGGGAATCGAAGTCGATCCGGATTCCGTTTTCGATATCCAGTCGAAGCGCCTGCACGAATACAAACGCCAGCAGCTGAACCTGCTGTGGCTCATCCATCAGTATCAGGAACTGAAAGCCGGCATGATCCCGGATGTGAAAATTACCGCGATTTTCGGAGCCAAGGCTGCTCCGGCCTACACGATTGCCAAGGACATCATCCACGCGATTCTCTGCCTTCAGGAAATCGTGAACCGCGATCCGGAGGTCAACCGCTATCTGAAAATTGTCATGGTCGAAAATTACAACGTCACTGCAGCCGAGGAAATGATTCCGGCCTGCGACATTTCCGAACAGATTTCTCTTGCCTCCAAGGAAGCCTCCGGCACCAGCAACATGAAATTCATGCTGAACGGCGCTGTCACCCTCGGAACAATGGACGGTGCGAATGTAGAAATTGCCGGTCTGGTCGGTGATAAGAACATCTATACCTTCGGCGAAAGTTCCGACGAAGTCATTTCCCATTACCGGAACAATGATTACCACGCATGGGACTGGGTGCAGAAAGACAGACGGATCTCCGATGCTCTTTATTTTCTCGTCAGCGATCCGATGATGGAGGTCGGAAACGCTGATTCCCTGACCCGTCTGCATGGCGAGATGACCGGAAAAGATTATTTCATGACGCTTCCTGATTTTGAAGACTACTGCCGGATCAAGTCCCGCATGCTCCACGATATTCTCGATGAAGAACGCTGGGCGGTGAAAATGCTGACCAACATCGCCAAAGCCGGATACTTCTCTTCCGACCGGACAATCCGGCAGTACAATGAAGAGATCTGGAAACTGACGGAATCATCACAGAATGCAGTAAATTGATTTCAGCAGTTCCGTCCCGGTCTTCGTGCGGAAAATCTCTTTCTTAAAGTTTTGAATGTTTTCCCGGCTGAAGCTGCTTTCGTCGGCGTTCACCAGATAATCCGCTTCAATCAGGATTTGATAATCATCGCCTTCAATACCGCAAAGCGTATGATGGTGTCCGACCAGGTAAACGATACGGTCGTTTTCCGCTTCCGTCAGGCCTTTATCCGAAAGGAACTCCCGTGCCAGGATCATTCCTTCGCTTTCCTGATGCTTTCCGTCCGTACTGCCGTATTTCTTTCTGCACAGCGGACAGGCGATATCATGAAGAATGGCTGCGATTTCCAGGATTTTCTGCGTCTCCGGATCCAGCCCTTCGCATTTTCCGATAGTCTCCGCGTAGCCGTGCACTTTCAGGAAATGGCTGATGTCGTGCAGGTTTCCGTCCGAATACTGAATCATTTCCTTCATGATTTCCGAACTGTTCATCGCTGCCTCCCATAACCCGGTTCTGCGCTGATTATAGCATAAAAAATGTGCCTTCGGCACTTCAGCTCCCCTGCCCCTCATTCATGAGGGGTAGGGATTTCTTTTTGTATTGGTTTGATTCATAATAGCTGCATGAACATACTCCAGAGAATCTTCAGGGACCATTACGAGGAAATCATCTATACGATGCATCCCCGCCCATCGGTCATCGAGAACATCGACAAGATGATCAACTGCGGCGATCCCTCTTTCGGCGGTGCCATGTATGGCTGTCCTGTCTGCGGGAAGCTGAAGTTCGTCCCTTTCCGCTGCCACAGCCGTTTCTGCCCCACATGCGGAAACAAGTATTCCATCGACCGTACTCTCGCCATGTCCTTCAAGATTGTCAATGTCCGGCACCGCCATTGCGTCTTCACCATTGCGGAAGAGCTGCGGCCTTTCTTCCTTGCCGACCGTTCCTTCCTGAACTGTCTTTTCTCTGCCGTAAGGAGCGTCATCCTGCGCATGTTCCTCAGGATGAACAAATCCCAGTCCTTCACTCCCGGTTTCATCTGCGTCCTCCACACCTTCGGCCGCGACCTGAAGTGGAACCCCCATATCCACTGCCTGATCTCCGAAGGCGGCCTGGGGAACAGCGGCCTGTGGCGGAACGTCAGATATTTCAATTACACGCTCCTCCGCGATTCCTTCCAGACGGCCCTCCTGAATGAACTGGCGCAAAGGCTCGGGCCGTCTTTCAGAAAGGTGAAGTCCTCCGTCTACCGTGACCATAAGAACGGCTTCTATGTCTATGCCAAGCCGAGGAAATGCGACCCGGGAACCGTCATCAAATATATCGGCCGCTATCTCGGACGCCCCGTGATCGCCACGTCACGGATCGACAGCTATGACGGCGATCATGTCACCTTCCATTACAACCGCCACGAGGATGAACGGCTCGTCACCGAGACCATCCCCGTCCTGGAGTTCATCGAACGGCTGATCCGTCACATCCCGGAGAAGCATTTCAAGATGATCCGCTATTACGGCCTTTACGCCAGACATCGTGAGTCCGACAAGAAGCTCAACCGTGCCATCTCCCGGGAAAAGCACAAGGTGTTCCTGTCCTTCAACCGCTGGCGCGAGTGCATCCTCTTCTCCTTCGGATACGACCCACTGAAATGCCCAGCCTGCGGAACCTCCATGCTCTTCCTGGAGCTCTACCATAACCACCATCGCGTCCCTCTGGATGAAATGTACCGAAAGGCAATGGCTAAGGCCCATGGGTGCCGTTCCCCTGCGTCCTCCCGTTATTCTGACAGATGCCTCCGTCTGTGCTAATATAGATTCAGGAATGGAGGAACCCGCTATGGACGATCATACAGAGGAACTCAGGAAACAATATATGCAGTCCCCGCCGGAAGGAATGACATCGGAAGATGTCCGTACGATGAGTGACGACGACCTCCTGGACATGGACTACTTCTTACACGAAGACGATGACCTTGATGAAGACGTTGAAGGTGAGGAAGGCTTCTATATCTTCTGATCCCCAACGGCCTGTTTACTGAACCTTTCTTTCACCACCTTCTTTTTTTCTGCCCTTTTCCAAAAGGAGGAATTTCCTATAATGTAAAAAACTCCCATCCCGGAAAGCAGTCTCTGCCTTGCCGGAACGGGAGTCCCTCATATAGTTTTCTTCAGCTGATAGCCGGACCGCCGTCCGCTCTTCAGCAGTACCTGTCCCTGTGGGAAATGATCTGTCCGGCCAGCGGAACGATATCGTAATACTCTGCCCCGTTTTCGGAAATGCATTTCCTGACCGCCTCAATGGCCTCCGGCTCAATCAGCAATGACATGCCGCAGGAAAGCTTTCCCTGAATGGAACGCGGCGCCGGCGCAATCCGGTTTTCCAGCCCATGGTCCGACAGCAGTTCATGGAGGGCCAGCCCCTGTTCGTAATTCTGAAACAGGATATAATACCGCAGCCGGCCTTCCTCCCCGTTTTTTTCTTCAGGCATTAAGCATCTCTACGAAAGCGCCGATTCTCGTGCGGAGCTGCTCGGCATCCGTATCCGTATAATCTGTCTCCAGGCTGAGTACCGGTACGCCGGCTTCCTTCAGTGCTCTGGATACCGAACGTTTCTCTGTATCGTACAGGCAGCAGAACTGCAGGCTGCAGTCAATGACGCCGTCGGCATGGTATTCTTTGACCATGCGGAGAATATCGTCGACACGGCCGGTATTCGGCGTGAAGCATGCGCAGTTGGTCTTCATGTAGCGTTCGGACAGGGCCATGAACTGATCATCCAGGGTTGTCTTTGTTTCATCCACAAGGTTCTCGAAATATCTCGTGCCTGTGCACATTTCCTCGCAGACAACGGCTGCGCCGCTGGTCTCGATGATGTTGTGCAGCTTCCAGTTCGGGACTGCCAGAGGCGTGCCGGTCAGCAGGATTCTCTTCGTGCCTTCCTTGACCACGGAAACGCCGTCTTTGATTCTCTGTTCCAGCTCATCGGCCAGCCGGTTGCACATCTGCGCACAGCGGACCGGATCGTCGAAGAATGAGATCTGCATCATCAGCAGGGAATCTCTTCCGGAAATGGGGAGGCACTCCGACTTGCGGCAGTTGTACACCCTTGCCAGTGCGCGCCGTTTCTCATTGACGATATGGATGGCTTCATTCAGCTTTTCGGGAGTGATCTCATTTCCCGTAAACTCCTCGACTTTTTTTGCAAACTCCGCGATTTCTTCCTTCCATTTCACGATGTCTTTGTCCCGCTTCATCTGCGGAACATCCATGACATACATCGGGACGTCTTCGCCGAGAATCTCATAAGCCTTCTTTTTTCCGTCGCAGGTCGTCTCACCGACATACATGTCCGCGATGCGGAAGAACGGGCAGGTGCGGCCCAGACGGGCACCGACCGAAGCCTTGATAAGCGGGCAGGTATTTTTCGGCAGGACAGCTTCGCCGCCCGGAACCCAGAACTGCGAGCCGCCGCAGAGTCCCGTCACGATGCCGTTTGCCGCGATGACGACTTCATCCGGAACATAGACGCAGAACGTTCCGAAAACCTTGCGGCCTTTTTTCTGTTCCTCGATCAGCTCTGCCGGACGGATGCCGTGTACTTCGGAGATCACCATATCCCAGAAGTCCATGGCCTTCGGACGGTTTTCCTGGGAGAGGAAAACATCCCCGACGGCAGTCGGAAGCACATTGCACAGTTTGTCATGATTCTCGACATCCATTCCCAGGTCTTTCCACATCTGATGATAATCTGACATTTCTATACCTCCATTTTTTTAATTCCTTACGGATGCTCATCACCGGCAGTCAGTTTTCTGCCGCCAGCTCCTTCACGGCGGAAACCGCCGCATCGATTTCCTCATCGGTATTGAACCAGGAAAAGCTGAACCGTACCGCTCCCTGCTGCGTCGTTCCCAGTGCCTCATGCATGCGCGGCGCACAGTGTGCCCCCGGCCTCGTGGCAATTCCGCAGGTCCGGAAAAGTTCGTCGGATACGGCGCCCGATTCATAATCGCGGATGTTCAGGGCAACGGTCGGCGCATGGAGTTTCCCGGAAAAGTCACCGTAGATTTTCACGCCGTCAGTCCCGGATACGCCTTCATAGAACCGCCGCATCAGCGCCGTTTCTTTTTCACAAATTACGGAGATTCCCGTTTCTTTGATGAAATCAAGGGCGGCAGACAGCCCCGCAATTCCGTGGCTGTTGAGCGTTCCGGCCTCCAGCCGGGTCGGATATTCTTCCGGCTGGCTCTTCAGATAGCTCTGCACGCCGGTTCCGCCGGTCTTCCACGGGCGAATCTCCACGCCTTCCCGCAGAAGAAGCGCTCCGGTTCCCTGCGGTCCCATAAGGCCCTTGTGTCCCGAGAAGCACAGAACGTCAATGTTCATTTCCTGCATACTGATTTCCAGGCAGCCGGCCGTCTGAGAGGCATCGGCAATAAAAATCAGTCCGTGCCTGCGGGCGATCTCTCCGATTTCCGCCAGGTCGTTTACATTTCCGGTCAGATTGGAAGCATGCGTGCAGACGATGGCTTTTGTATTGGGACGGATCCGTTCCTCAAAATCTCCGAGGCGGATTTTTCCGTCGCGGTCGGCCGGCACGAAATCCAGTCCGACGTTTTTTTCCGTCTGCAGACGGTACAGCGGACGCAGAACGGAATTATGCTCCATGTCCGTGGAGATCACATGGTCTCCTTCGGAAATGATTCCGTTGATGGCAATATTCAGGGATTCCGTCGCATTTGCCGTGAAGACGGCATGGTCCGCACGGGAGCAGCCGAACATCTCTGCCAGCTTCTGCCGGGTACCGAAAACGGAGCGGGAAGCATCCAGTGAACTTTCGTGCGTTCCCCTTGCCGCATTTCCGAAAGTGGTCATCGCTTCCGTGACCGCATCGATGACCTGCTGAGGCTTATGAATGGTTGTTGCCGCATTGTCGAGATAAATCATAGCGTTCCTTTCCCGTTCAGATACTGTATAAAAAACCGAACCGCCCTGATCCGCGGTTCATGCATACGGGTTTCATGCATAAAGGGATGAGGCAATCAGCGCCGCGCCTTCCGCTCCGGCATAGCGTCCTTCTTCGCAGGTCCTGACCGGAACCTTCAGCGCTTCCGAAAGCGCGCTTCTTAAATATTCAATGCCGCACAGACCGCCGGTGAGACAGGCTGTCGTTCCTTCATAAGGAAGACGTCCGGCCTGCGATGCTACTTTTGTCACGATTGAATTCACGACGGCATAGGCGATATTTTCTTTCTTCTCGCCACGCCCGATCAGACTGGTCACTTCGGATTCCGCAAAGACCGTGCAGAGCGAACTGATAGACGTGCTGCCGCCTTCAGATGCAAGAGCGCAGAGTTCCCGGACATCAACCGCCAGCGTATTGGCCATGATTTCGAGGAAGCGTCCCGTTCCGGCGGAACATTTGTCGTTCATGACAAAATCCTTGACGCTGCCGTCTTCCACGGAAATCAGCTTCGTATCCTGTCCTCCGATGTCAATGACCGTCATGGCGGAAAGCCCGTGGATATGGCAGGCCCCTTTGGCATGGCAGGTGATCTCCGTCACGCATTTGTCTGCATACGGCACCGAAATGCGCCCGTAGCCTGTCGCAACGACTGCCGTATTGTCTTCCCCGCAGCCTCTTTCCAGAATGGCCTTCCGGATGTCCTCTGCCGTTCCGATACTGCTCCATCCGGTAGCCTGAAGCAGGCGGAAGCAGACCGCTCCTTCCCTGTCCATGACGACCGTCTTGGCGCAGGTGGAGCCGATATCGATTCCTGCAAAAAATTTAATGTCCCTAAAATTATTTTTCATCTACTCTAATGTATCATGAAGAAGGGCATTTGAGAAATTGATAATCCGCCCTCTTTTGGTTCATTTATCGGTTTTATCTATAAACTAATTCTTTTTTATCTATTTTTATCCCATCCGTCCTTTTTTGCGTTAAAATGGAAGCAGTTCCCGGATCAGGAGGTTTCCATGGAATTCAGACAGCTGGAATTATTCATTGCCGTTGCAAATGAAAAAAATTTCTCCAAGGCCGCGGAGGATGTTTTCCTCTCCCAGTCCACGGTCAGCACCCATATCCGGAATCTTGAGAAAGAGCTCGGAAAGACACTGCTTGAGCGTTCGACGAAGTCTGTTCGCCTGACGGAAGACGGAGAAATATTCCTGAAATATGCCAGACGGATCATGGACATGAAAGAAGCCGCGCTTCAGGCGCTTTCCGGCACGGCGGAATCCATCCTGCACATCGGAGCTTCCACGATTCCTTCCGGCTATCTTCTTCCGCCGGTCATGGGCGCCTATCACGAAAACCATGCCGGCATTTATTTCGATATCAGTCAGGGCGACTCCCAGTCGATCCTGCAGAAGGTCCAGGACGGAACGGTGGAATTCGGCATTGTCGGCCAGAAAGAAAATGCCTCCAAATGCACTTTTCTTCCTTTCTGCTCCGACCAGCTGATGCTGATTACCCCTTCGAATGATCATTATCTGGAACTGAAAAAGAAAAATCCTGAAATCGCAGATCTCCTGCAGGAACCGATCATCCTCCGGGAAAACGGGTCCGGCACTCAGAAAGCGGCTGACCGTTTCCTGGAAGGGATCCATGTCGGTCCCGAAAAGCTCCGCGTCATCGCGCGGAACAACGATCTGGAATCCATCAAGCGGATGGTTGCCGACGGCGTAGGTATTTCCATCATGTCGGAATATGCCGTGCAGGACCTGATCCAGAGGGGGCAGATTCTGGCCTATCCTCTTCAGAGCAGGTTCCGTCGGAAATTCTATCTGACTTATTTAAAGGAACGCTCCCTGAAACCGGCAGCAAAAGAATTCATTCAGTATATCCGACATTATTACAGAAACAGCGGCGCCTGACGCCGCTGTCTTCATTCCGCCAGATTTTTTCTGCACAGGAAAGTAATTCTCTGAACCTGATTCATTTTCCGGAAGGCTTCCGTCTCCGACCAGGCTTCCGCGCCGGATGCCGCCTTCCTCACGATTTTTTCCAGAAGCGGCCGGAGTTCTTCCCGGACTTCTTCCGGCAGGGATTCCAGATAAACCTGAAATCTTCCGCCGCTCTTTCCGGTCAGTCCGAGGAAACGGAGAAAATATTCCGCCTTATAAAAACCGAAGGCATTTTCCAGGCCGAAGAAATCGGCGATCAGTTCGTCGTGCAGATTGTTGGCTGCCGACCCGAAAAACTGCTTCGTGAAATAATGCGTGCATTCATGCTCAAGACGGATCTTCATCGACTTTTCCGCCCAGTCATCTTCCGCAAGCCCGAGTTCCTCTGCCGGCACATTGCTGTACGGCTTGGAAGAAAGCATGATAAAGCGGTCGGACTTGTTATAAAGAAAAATCGCTCCCATCCGGGAAAGATTCTCCGGACGTTTTCCGCCGTAGGCTGCACTCACGGCCAGATTTTCGAAATCTTCCGTATCCCTGAACGTAATGACCGGAACCCGGCCTGCCGCCGAAGGATAGATCTGCATGCGAACGCCGTCCGGATCCCGGAAATGAAACATCTCCCGGCCCTTCAGCAGGTACTCCGCCGCCGCTTCCGCAGCGCCGGCCTCTTCTGCGCGCTCCATGACCGGCTTCCAGCGGTCGGCAAAAGAATCGTCCGCATTCCGGAGAGCAGCGTCATTTTCAAATCCGTCCGGAATGACGAACCGGTTCTTCAGATATTCGGCGAGTGCTTCTTCCGCTTTTCCGGAAATTTTTTCCATCGGCTGCGGTCCTTTCTATTTTTCCTGTACTGCTTTTCATGTACTGCTTTTCCTGTACAGCTTTTTCAGTTCTGCCAGGCTGTGCTGAAGACATCCGGATATTCGCTGAAGTTCACCCTTGTTTCATGCCCGCCCGCATAATACGCGCCGAATAAATAGATGTCGAAATAGAACGTGTATCCGTTCTGATCAGCACTCCAGGTAATTCCCCCGTCCGGTTTCAGATTGCTTTCAATGTCGGACTGCAGCGTCGCTCCGGAATTATAAAAGGCATCTGCCCCGACTTCCGTAATCAGTTTCTGTGCCAGAATCTGGCTGGCCGTCTGGGTATTCAGGATGATATCCGCTGTCGTCAGAATCTTTCCTGTCTGCGAATCGAAATTCAATCCGTGCGTCATATGCCATCCGTGTATTCCGCCGCCATAGCCTTCAATCGCATAGACGATGCTGAGGATTTTTGTATCCGCACGTGCAATGGTTGCTTTCTGCTGATCATAAGGCGGCGGCGTCTCATTTTCAGGCAGCGGCGGTACGGAATCCACCCTCTGGTTCTCGGATTCCATCTGTGTCTCTTCCTGCGCAAAATAGGAATCCAGTCCCTGTCCGAGGGCCGGACACAGCTGTTTGTCGGAATCGGACAGAGAGACAAAGGAAACGGTCCGCTGCGAACCGTCATTTCCTTCCCAGAAGGTATCCGTAATCACCGGGTTCAGGGTCGTCAGGGCACCCGGCACCGCTTCATCTGTCGGCGTCGGAGCCGGCGTCTGAGGAACTGTTTCGGCTGTCGAATCAGCAGTTCCTCCGTCCTGAGTCATTTCCAGTGCATCGATCTTTTTCTGAACGGCTTCCTGCACTCCGGGATCCAGTTGAACTGCCTCAATGTAATCTGCCTGCGCCTTTTCCGGTTTCTTCAGTCCTGCATAGGCATCGCCGCGGCCGATGTAGGCTTCCGCCTTTTTCGGCTCAATCGTGATCGCTGCCGTAAAAGCCTGGGCAGCCTTTTCATAGTCCATCGCCAGAAGGTAGCGGCTGCCCAGATTCATATTCCGGCTGTAGCGTGCCGGCGGCGTCAGAAGATACGCACACATTCCGATCATGCATGCCAGTATTGCCGCCAGAACAATGATGATTTTCTGAAGCCTGTTCATATTTTGTCCCTCAGCTGACTTTCTTTTCAAAATGCTGATAGTCCTTGGGGTTGTTCCAGTCTCCTCCCCAGGAGAATCCGTGCTGCTGAAACAGTTGAAATGCAAAATCGTCATGCGTAATGACATGCGGCGTATCCGAAGAGCGATTATATATATACGCCTCGGATGCGGCATGATAGACTTTCCCGGATCCGTCGTCCCTGAAGACGACATAAGGATTCTCCAGCGGATTCAGATCGATGGCGCACCCGTAGGCGTGATTTGACAGATTGGATGAACCGGTAGCCGTCCGGTAATTGAATGCCGAAGTGTTGTCGTCTTCAATGGAAGCCGTATCGGTCGACTCTCCTTCGCCGGTCCAGTAATTGTCGACCAAATGCATCTGCCGGATCTGATAGTCTTTCTGATACAGTTCCTGAAAAATCGAAAGGAAATCATCGCTGAGTTTCGCATTGACGATGATTTCTCCGACCTGGATCTGATTATTGAAATCCCGGAAGATTACTTTCAGATAGCGCAGGTCGGAAAGACCGATGTTGTCATTTTTCCGGTAGGATTTCTGATTGATCCGCTGATAGACGGCGTCCCCCTCCGCAATCTCATTGGAAATGAAATATGATTCCAGATGATTCGAATCGATCTGATTCTCCGCAAGCACGGTCCCTGCCGGAAGTGCATTGACATCCGTCAGCGTTTCCGGAGAAGAGACCGACGCAGCTTCGGAAACCGGCTGCAGAACCGTTTCCTGCGATGAAGCTGCTGATTCTGCCGGCTGAACTGCTGCCGATTCCGCCGGCCGGGACGCTGCCGATTCTGCCAGCTCAGATGCTGCAGATCCTGTTGACTGGGATGCTGTCAGTTCCGCCGACCGCACTGCCTGGCTTCCCGCAGCAGAAGCTGCCGGTACCGATTCATAATTTCGCACAGCCCTGAAAATCAGAAAAACCAGAACCCCTAAAATTACGATTTCCCCTGCCAGAAAGACACGGGAAAATCGTCCCCTCTTTTTATTCACTTTACATCCACGCTTTCAGTCCGTTCTTGATTCATTTCTCTGAAGCCGATTATACCATTGCTGAATTTTTCTGTACAGGCTGGCTTCCCCGCAGAAGGCCTGAATTAAAGGATTTATTTTCAATTTCCGGGAAATGTGCTAATATGAAACCATCGTAAAAACCTGAAACAGGCATTTCCGGAAAGGAGATTCATATGGGCTTTTTTGATAAAGTTGGTGACGTATTGTCCAATACAGGACGGGAAATTTCCGCCTCGGCAAAAAATGTTGCAGATACTTCAAATCTCAACAGCCAGATTCGTGCCCAGCAGACTCTGATTCAGAGCTTATATAAAGAGCTGGGTGAAAAATACTATGAAGAAAGCAAGGATGATCCAACCTGCAAATATGCAGACAAGGTTGCATCCATCACCGATGCCAAAAATAAAATTGTTACATTCCAGCATGAAATAGACCGCATCAAGGGCCGTCAGATCTGCCCGACCTGCGGCGCTTCCGTGGAACCCGACGTTGTCTTCTGTCCTTCCTGCGGCACGAATCTTGCCGCTGTCCGCACCCAGAATCAGCAGCCGGCTTCTGCACCGGCGACGGCCTTCTGCCCGAACTGCGGAGCTCCGCTCGAAGCCGGTTCGACTTTCTGCATGAACTGCGGCACAAAAATCGACAATGCTGCAGCCCCGGCCGCTACTCCGGCTGCTGACGCTGCCACACCCGAATACAGTGCTCCTCAGGAAGCTGTTCCCGGAGAATCGGCTGTCGGTGAAACTGCCGGGTCTGCGGCGCCGACCGAAGCAGATTCCATGCCGGCAGAACCTGTTGAAACAGATGCCATACCGTCGGAATCTGTTGAAACAGATTCCGTGTCTTCAGAACCGGTGACGGCTGAAGAAACCATTTCCTCTGATGCAGCTGCTTCCCCGGCTGCCGGCAGCGTACCGGACAGCGGATGGTTCTGCACAAACTGCGGTGCCAAAAATGAACCCGGGACTATGTTCTGCTATCGGTGCGGAACCAAAAAAGCCTGATCATGGAAACGGAAACAATCAACTATTCGAATACTTTTGATTTCACGGACAGTGTCCGCGCCGCTGCCGCAGGAGATGAAGAAGCCTTTCAGTTTCTTTACACCCACTCCTGTGATTTCTTCCGGTCCTGTATTGCTGAATACATCTCCGACGGAAATGAAACAGAACGTCTTCTGCAGCAGACTTATGCCATCATCCGCGGCAGTCTGAGTTCCCTGGAAAATCCGAACGATTTTCTTTCATGGGGGAGCCGGATTGCCGTCGGTCTTGCTGTCAACGACTGCCCGCCGCAGCCGCCGGAAAAAAGTTCTTCAAACAAGCTTGTCTGGATCCTCGCAGCCATCGGAGCCGGTACTGCCGTCTTCGCCGTGCTGCTTTTTTTTGCTCTTCACGGCTTCCCGACCGGCCGCGTGAATTCAGCAGGTCTTTCAGGAAACCCTGCCGTCACCTCGCAGGCTTCTCCGGATGGGAACCTTTCGGTTCCCGTTTTCTCTCAGGCCGCTTCTTCTGCAGCCGGTTCTGTTTCATCAGCTTCCGCCGTCTCTTCTTCAGCAGCTTCCGTCATTTCCCCTGCTTCTTCCGCAGCTGCTCCTGAATCCGTGTCGCCCGCGTCCGTTTCACCGGATTCTGCTCCGTCTGAACCGGATGTTTCTTACGCCGATGCTGTTCCCACCGAAGAGGGAAATGTAGATATTCAATCCATCCGTTCTTATTTCAATGAAGTTGAGAACAGTCTGAATTCTTATCAGCAGGTTTCCTCTGAAGGCAGATACCGGCTTTATTATGCATCCGACGGAACCACTCTCGTTAAAGCGACCCTGTGGCCGGGAACCGGAAAATGCACTTCTTCCTATGAGGAATTTTTCCTGCAAGACGGCCAGCTGATCTTTGCCGATTCCTATTCCGATTCCGAAAGCCTGAGCAATCTCGACCGCTATTATTACAAGGGTTCCAGGCTGATCCGCTGGTCGGAACCGGACGGCTCTACTCATGACTACTCTCCGGGAATCCTGCCTTCTGATTTTGCCGCCTCGACAGGAATGCCGGACATGACAGCCGACTGCCAGTCTATCCTGAACGGCGGGATTCTCTCCTGAAAAACGGAATGGCCTTCCTGAACGGCAGATCATCAAAGAACGGATCATCAAAGGGCAAATCGCCGGGCGACAGCAGAAAAAAGTGCTCACCTAGCGGAATATGTGGTAAAATTTTTTCGTGTCATACTGCTGAATCATGAAAAGGAGCTGTGATGAATGAGGAAGATTCCTTCTGCGAAAACTGCGGTAAACCTCTGAAGGCCGGATCTGACTTCTGTCCCTACTGCGGGGCACCTGTAAACAGGAGCACCCCTCAGAAAAATGAATCGGTTCTGCCGAATAACGGCACTCCTGTTCCGGCTCCTTACCCACCTGCTCCAAAAAAATCAAACACCTGGATCTGGATTCTGGTCGCCGCTGCGGCGGCGGCTGCCCTTCTCGTCGTCGGCTTTTTCGTCGTCGGTCCGCGCCTGTCGCATCTGCTTCCGTCCTCTTCGTCTGCAGCTGCCTCTTCTACCGCTTCCGCCGGAACTCTGTCGGCAGACAGCGGCAGCAAAGCTTCCTCTGCTGCCTCAGACCTGTTTTCCTCTTCGTCGGGTACATCTTCCGCAGCTTCTGCATCCTCAGCGCCGGCCGTTTCTTCAGCCGCACCGACTTCAGCACCGGCAGCTGTTACCCCGGCACCTTCCGTTTCTTCTGTTTCTTCTGCCGCTTCCGGCACTTCGGAAACGCCTATGTACGATACCACTATGATCGTCGTAAACTGCAAGGAATGGATTACCCTGCGGGAATCTCCTTCGACTTCGTCCGCTTCTCTCCGTCAGATTCCTCTCGGCGATTCCGTCACCTTCCTCGGCAATGCAGAAAACGGCTTCTATCATGTTTCCTATCTCGGAACAGAAGGCTATGCGCTGGCCAGCTATCTGACATTGGCCGGCTCATCCGCTGCGCAGAATCCGGCCCCGGCTGCCCAGATCCTGCATGTCATCAACTGCAATGAATACATTACGCTGCGTGCGACGCCGTCCACGAGCGGTACCGATCTGGCCCACATTCCTCTGGGCGCTGCCGTTACCTTTGTCGCAAATTCAAGCAACGGTTTTTATGAAGTCAGCTACAACGGACAGGATGGGTACGCACTGGCTTCCTATCTCGGCAGCTGACAGGAGATGTCCATGAAAAAAATCCTTCTTTTGCTGGCTGCCGCCGCCGTTTTTCTGCTGATCGGCATCGCAGCCAGTCTCCTGATGACGCGCATGAGGCCAAAAAACGATTCCTCTGTTTCGTCAGGAATGCTTTCAGGGGCAGCTGTTTCCGCCGCCGGCATCTCCGCCGCAGATGCTTCTGCTATTGGTATTTCCGCTGCAGATGCTTCCGTTTCCGGGATTTCCGCAGCTGCTTCGCAGGCCGATGTTTCCGTGATTCCTGCATCTGAAGCGGTTCCGGATTCCAAAACTTCTGAGACTTCTGACCTTTCTGCCGTATCCTCACCTGCTGCGCAGGCAGACCTGTTCTGCGACACCTCTTCCCTTTATACCTACGATGAAATGGCATCGGATCTGAATGCTCTTTCACAGTCCTATTCAGACCTTCTGACCCTCGGCAGCCTCGGCCAGACGCCGGACGGCCGGGAGCTCTATCATGTCCTGATCGGAAATAAAAGCGCCTCGCAGCATGTTCTTGTCTTTGCTTCCATTCACGCACGTGAATATATGACAACACAGGTCTGCATGAAACAGCTCGCCGATTTTCTTTCAAAGCTAAAAAACGGCGGAGAATATCAGGGGACACCCGTATCCGAACTGCTGAAAGACCGTGCGGTTCATTTCATACCGATGATCAATCCCGACGGCGTAACCATCAGCCAGCTCGGCATCGACGGCCTGAAAAATGAATCCGTCAGGGAAACCGTGCGGCAGATTGCCGCCATGGACGGAGGAAGCGACAGCAGCTATTTCCGGAAATGGAAATCCAATGCGCAGGGCATCGACCTGAACCGCAACTTTGATGCCGACTGGGACATTTACGACGATCAGGTCGGACATCCTTCCGCCGATCACTATAAGGGAACGTCTCCGGGATGCGCGCCGGAAGCACAGGCGCTGATCACCCTGACGCAGAGTTATCCTTTCACAAGGACCATCAGCTATCATACGCAGGGCGGCGTCATTTACTGGTATTTTAAACAGACGGGAGATCTCCGCACCGTATCGGAAAATTTCGCGCAGGCCATGGGCGACCTGACCGGCTATCCCCTCGATGACAATTACGAAGCTCTGGACCCTGCCGGATATAAGGACTGGGCCATTTCCAAAATGAATATTCCGAGCCTCACCATTGAAATCGGAAGCGGCACGTCTCCCGTCCCGGCCGACCAGCTGGACAGCCTGTACAAGCAGAACGCTGACGTGTGGTATGCCCTGCTGCAGGATACGTTCCGGGAATAAAGACCGGCTGCTTCAGGACTGGATTTTCTTTTTCTTCAGAAGCCATGCCGCCGCTGCTGCATCGACAGCCATCAGACCTGCCAGACAAAGAATTCCGGTTCTCACGCCGATGATTCCTGAAGAGATTCCCATCAGCTGCGTGATGGCCGCACCGCCGAGGCCCGTCGCAGCCGTCAGGATGCCGGCCGCCGTAGCCGACCTGCCTCCGGCAAACTCCATCAGCCGGTTCAGGACGGACGGATAGACGGCGCCGCTGAAGAATCCCAGCGGAAAGCACAGTATGATTGCCGATATCTCACCGGAGGCAAGTCCGGTCAGTGCGGCAAATAAACCGGCTCCCGCACAGGCAGCAAGCAGAATCCTTCTGCTGTATTTTGCAAAATAACCGCAGAGAAGACGGGACGGAATCATCGCAAGCCAGAAGAGAGACAGCGCAAAATACTCTTTTGAGCCTCCCAGGTCCTGACGGATATACGTCCCGATAAAAAATGCGAATCCATTCTCAAATCCCACATAAAGAAACATGATAAAACTCAGAAACAGGACTCCCGAAAGGATCCAGTTTCCGGAAGCTTCTGCTTTGCCTTCTGTCCGGTTTCCGATCTCCTGCGGTTCAAAGCCGACTGCCGCTGAAGTGAACAGCAGATTTCCCAGTGCCGACAGCCCCAGCAGGATAAACAGGATCTTCCAGGAATATCCTCTGTTCAGATAGAAGCCGCAGACCAGCGGCGCAAGGACGGCTCCCATGGAATAGAAGCCCGTAAGGATTCCGGTTTTCTTTTTTCCCGTAGCCGGATAAATATCCGACAGGGCGGCAATCGCGATATACTGAAGTCCGCTCGTGCTGATTCCGATCAGGAAAATGCCGGCAAGAAAAGCAGCCTCATTTCCCGGAAGGATCAGAAGAATGCTTCCGGCAATTTCCGCTGCAAGAAATGCAAGAAAGAACCTGCGTTTTCCGGAACGGTCGGCAAGAGGCCCGAACACCAGCGGCGCAATCAGTCCGGCAATCAGCTGAACCGAAGCGAAAAAGCCCATCGAAGCAAAATTCAGGCCGAATGCATTTCCGATTGTCAGAAGACTGGCCTGATAGCCGGCTGCTTCAAAACCGTTCATGAAAACGGCAGCGAAAAATGCGGCAGCAGCCCGGTTTTGCTTACTGATTTGCTCCGACATGGACCCTCCCGGATTTCTTTATGCCTCGTCCTCTGTACAGTCTTTTCTGCCTTCAATCAGATTCGCCAGAGTGCTGAACAGCTGTTCCGTGTCAATCGGCTTGGCCAGATGGGCATTCATGCCGCTGGCGATGCTCTTGTCGATGTCTTCGGCAAAATCATTTGCCGACAGCGCAATGATGGGGACGGAGGCATCAAACTTTCTTATTTCCCTCGCCGCTTCGCAGCCATCCATGACCGGCATCCGGATATCCATGAGGATGGCATCATAATGATTCTTTCCGGCCATCTCCGTGCCGATTTTTCCGTTCTCGGCCCTCTCTGTTTCGAAGTCTTTTCCCTGCAGAAGACGCATGATGATTCTTGCGTTGATATCGTTGTCCTCGCAGATGAGGATGCGGTATTTCCGGAAGCTCTTCCGGATCTCCGGTCTTTCAGCGGCCGCCCGGTACTGTTCGATTTCCTTTTCCGTCGCCATTTCATGCGGAATGGTAACCGTGAAAACCGTTCCTTTTCCCGGCTGGGAACTGCATGCAATGGTCCCGTTCATCAGATCGACCAGTTTCTTGACAATGGCAAGTCCCAGGCCGCTTCCCGTTTCAAAAACGCTCTCGGTTTCCCTGGAAAATGGGTCATACATGACTTTCTGGAATTCCGGATCAATGCCTTTTCCGTTATCGGAAATGACATGCGTGCACACGGCTTTCCCGCCGATTTCTTCCATGCGGCTGATGCAGCTGACGCTGCCGCCCTCTGGCGTATATTTGACGGCATTGGACAGCAGATTCAGAAGGATCTGCTGAACCCTCCGGACGTCTACCTTCGGATAGCATTTGGAATCTGTGCACTGAATGTCAATCAGAAGATTGATATGCTTTGCATCTGCCGCCGGACGGATCATCATGCCGAGGATATACTCCGTCTCAGCTTTCGTACAGATGACCGGATTCAGCGTGATCTTTCCTGACGCCAGCTTTTCCATGTCCAGGATATCCGTCAGGATGGACAAAAGGTAATGGGAACTGCTCTTGATGTTCCGGAAATAACTCAGGATTTCTTCATCCTGATAATGTTCAAACGCAATGTCGCATAGTCCCATGACGGTCGTAAGCGGCGTCCGCATGTCGTGGCTCATCCTGGCCAGAAAATCCGTTTTAGCCTGGCTCGCTTTCCGTTCTGCCTTCAGGGCGGCATCCAGTTTCCGATTCAGTTCTTCGATTTCCTTTTTCTGCCGCACATCGTTGGTGACATCCTCGAAGCTGCCGACCAGTCCGACGATCCTTCCGTTTTCATACATCGGCGCTTTGCTTGCGACAATATTCCGGTTCTCGCCGTGCGACAGGCACATGCCGGGAACCCGGGTCGTACTGATGCCCTTCCGGATAATCTGCAGTTCATCGTTCTTATAGGGATCCGGATCCGTGTGCCAGCCCATTTCCTCATCGTTTTTTCCGAGGAGAACCTCGGCGGACGGGAATCCGTAGTAGTCAAGAAATGCCTTATTGGCACCGAGGAATCGGCGGTCTGCATCCTTCCAGAAAATTGCCGTTTTCGTCGTGGCAAGAATTTTCTCCAGCAGTTCCTCCGCACGCTGCTCATGGCTGCTGGACACCCACAGCACCGCCAGGTTTCCGTTTTCCCGTGTGCAGCGGCAGGACATGACGATCCGTCCCGAGAAACTGTGCTTTTCCCATTCAACGGGCAGATCCTGATCAAAAGCCGACACGATTTTATCTTTATTTCCCAAAAGCGCAAAAATTTCTTCTGCCGACGGATCCTCCGTCAGCCCGAGAGTTTCCTTCATGGCCGGGTTCAGGTAAAGGATCCGGACCGTTCTGTCTGCGTTACGGCAGAGAAGTCCTGCTGCCGACGGATTCTTTTCATTCCACCTTTGAAATTCGGTTGTTTCCTTCTCGAACATGACGTCCTCTTTCATGGAATCAGGAACAGGAAACGGATGTTCCCTGCTGTTTTTATCCTATCAGGGGACCTACAACAAAAGAACAACAAAAAAGGATGCCGGAACAGCGCCGGAATTCAGCCGGAATCCAGCACCGGAATCCTGAGAATCATCAGAAACTTTCATCAGGCACCCTGAAATGGGAATTGACCAGGCGGGCCAGTTCGTCTGTCCGTACCTTCAGCTGCGGGAAATCCCGGCGGAGAATATAAAAAGCTTCCGGGATGATCCTTGATTCAAGCATGGAATAATCGAAGCTTTTTTTCAGATGCGTCTCCGCCGCGGAAAGAAAACGGATGGCCAGTTTTTCCTTCCGCTCCATGTCTTTATCCCTGTCAATGGCAAAGGCCAGAATTTCCTCTTCGCACAGGAAAAAGTTCTGCCAGTTGGGAAGTTCCGTGCGGCCTTCTTTCAGGCCATCCAGCTTCCGGATGCTTTCGGCCGCATCCGCTGCCAGCTGTGCCAGAGAAAAATCAAACGACCCTCCGGCATTTTCCATGATTTCATTCATCAAATCAAAAATCGTAAGGAGGTCAAAAGTGTCCTCTTTTCTCCGGTCTTCAAAGTCCTCGTACCGGCAGAAAGACAGGAGATTTTTTTTCATGATTTCGCTGATCTGCGGCCAGAACGGATTTTCCGCCTCTGTCTTCAGAAAGTGCACAGCGAACCTGAGATTCGCAAGCGACTCCCGGATATCCGTTATCCTGCGTTCCTGCCGTGAAGGCTGGTCTATACGCAGGCAGTACAAAGACGCAATTTCCAGAAAGATTTCCGGTCGCCTTCCGTCTTCTGGCGAATGCCTCCGGAGAACATCCTCCATTTCTGTAAGGGCATCTGTCTTCTGTTCCAGGACAGCAAAGATCCCGGAAGGATTGCCCTGAAGGATCTTTCTGTCTTCCCAGGAGTACGGCAGAGCCAGGACATGCAGATAATGTTTTTCCAATTCTTCCGCGGGAACTTTCTGTTCTGCCATGACAGAAGAATCCCAGTCTTCCCAGAATTCCCGAAGTTCTTTCATTTCCCCGGGAAGCGGTTCCGGCGAGGAAATCACCTCTGCTTCCCGGATCAGGCACGTAAGACTTTCCATCCAACGCGTCTTTGCCTGCGGTTTCTTCAAGAACCGGATCAGTTTCTGATACTCAGCCGGATCCGTCTTTCTGTTCTTCAGGATATTCAGCACCTGCGTCAGCAGGGAAATCTGCTCCCGACTCCCGCAGGAAATATCTTCCGGCACGTCGGAAAGCAGCTGAAGTGCCTCCTCGTATTTTTCCCGCAGGCCAAGAAGAACCGCCTGGCGTTCCCTGACCTGTGCAATGCCTTCCGGGCTTGCCGCCGCCGTCTGAAGAGTCAGAAGCATCCCGAGCCATTTTTCTTCGGAATCCGGGACCCGGATTCCGGGGATCCCGGCAAGAAAATCCCGGCTGGCGCCCAGAGCGGCTTCGGCTGCCCTTTTCACAGCCTGCGGTTCTCCTTTGGAAGCTCTTTCTGCCATGACGGCATACTGGATATCCCGGAGCCGCACGCATCTGCCCTCCGGAAATGTCTTCCAGTACAGATCATAAAGCCGCAGGAAATCATCCGGTAAAAGTCCGTTCCTTCCTTCCGTTCTTCCCGGAATGCACCGGCTGTAGAGGCAGCAATACTGTTCTGCCATGTATTCCGCCTCTTCCGGCATTTCCCTGCAGAAAAAATCCTTCAGAAAGGAGCAGAAGCAGTTTCTCAGCGAATAAACCTTCTCCGGCTCCTCACTCAATAGCTGACTTACACTGAAAGAATCCGGGAACCCGGCTCTGTAGCGCAGAAAGATTTCCCTGCGAAGCTCCTGCGCTTTCCCGGGACATCCCGTCCTGTCTGCGGCATCCGCCCGGAGCGCAGACAGTTCCAGTCCGAAAATCCAGTCATCCCCTGCCGCATCCGGGGAGAACTCTCCGCCCCGGATTGCCTGCAGACGCAGGTCCATTTTCCGGCAGTTTCCGTCGGTTGCCTCCCATTCGGACATACGGCCGCCTTCTGCCGCAGAGTCTTTTACGGATGTCAGTATCTGCCCTGTCTTCCGGATTCTGTCCGAAGCTTCCCGGAGATCGCCCCATTTCAAAAAGACCGCTGCCATCAGAAGATGCCGTTCTGTTTCCTTCAGAAGGGAGGTTCCCTTCTTCGTCGCTTCCGGTCCATCCCCTTCTTTCAGCTGTTCCGCCCAGTAAAGTGCCCTTTCTCCGTTTTCCCGGCTCAGAAAATAACGGCAGGCTGCGGCTGCGCCGCTTACACGGTAAGCGGCGGTGTCTCCCTGAAAAAGCGAATCATACTTCAGGCATTTCTGACGGAAGGATTCAAAGACGGATGGATGCAAATCAAAATAGGATTCATCTTTCGTTTTCAGGATTCTCTGCAGAATATTATAAAGATACCAGTCGACCGTATAGTCCGGATGGCCTTCAAAGCTCTCTCCAAGGCATTCTTCCTGAATTCCGATGGCCCTGTCCAGGAATTCTTCCGCAGTCAGGTCCTGCAGCGCCGGGACATCCTCCGGATAAAGAGACAGATAATACATGGATTCCGCATAATGAATCCGGCACTGCGGAAGCGGATAATGGCTGAGTACGTCCTGCATCAGTTCAAAATATTCCTGTGCATATTTCCCCTTTGCTTCTTTTTTTACGGATTCATACAGCACCATCAGGGCGCGCCCGTAAACCATTCCGTCCCTGAAGCTGAGGCGGCTGTAATACCGTTTCCGCAGTTTTTCGAGGCAGGAAGAAGCCAGAGTGCAGGCATCTTGCCAGAACCGGAACCGGGCCATGCGCCGTGCAAAGGTCAGCTGAAGATCCTGCAGGCAGCCTTCCGGAACAAGCTTCCGGATTTCCTCCAGGAAATGTTTCATCTGATCAGTGCGCGTCTGCCGTTCCGATGCCTCCCGGAAAGGCTTCTGGAGCTCTGCATGTTTTAAAAGAATCGGGATCAGCGTACAAAGACCTGCATTCTCGATTTTTCCGGCCTTACGGAATTCTTCAGCCGCCGACAGGAATTCCGTCTGGATCGGCAGGTCCGTAAAGCGGTCTGCATGATTTTCCAAATGAAAATATAAGCCGAGAATTCCTTCCACCGCTGCCTCTTCCGGCTTTTCCATTTTACGGAAGAGCAAAAGACAGGTTTCCAGAAGCTTCCGCATCGGTTCCGTATCAATTTCGTAGATGCTGAAGTAAGCACGGGCAAGGAGCACAAAAAACAGGCTGTCCGCGGAAGCCGCGGTTTCCGCTGCACGATTCAGCAGTTCCGTGAAAACCGCATATTCGGAAAAAGCATAATCCGGATCCGACAGGACGGCACGCGCTGTCATTTCCTGTGCTGCGGCACCGCTGTCCCAGAGTCTGTCCAGAAAAGCCGTATCTTTTTCTGACACGGCACTCCGGAGAAATATCCGGAATGCCGGAAGCGCTTTCCTGTCCGTCAGAACCGCGGCCGCCTCCTGCGGTTTCCCTGCCTTCCGGGCATAGTATAAAATGTCTGCCGGATCCTGTTTTTCCTTCTGCAGGCTGTCCTGCAGAAGAATCCTGTAACAGGCATTCTTTTCTTTCTCCGAAATGGAAGAGCGGATATTCTCATAGAGGAGCCGGTGGGACAGGCTCCACCTGCCTTCAGAATCTTCGGTAAATGTATCCTGCAGAAAAGTAAAAAACTGTTCCGCCAGCATCGGCGGAAATGCCTCTCCCATTTCATCCAGAAGACCGGACAGCTGAGCTGTTTGCAGTCCTCGCCGGGATAAGGCCGTCAGACCAAGAACATCCCGGTAAGAAGCCGCCTTCTTTCCGAGGGCATCCTGAAGTTCTCCGGCATTCTGTCCCAGAATCCGGGAAGCGTCACGGAATACGGCATCCGGGATTTCCCGCAGACTGTCCGGCAGGCTGTCTGCCAGACTGCACATATAGAGGCTGAGTCCTTCCATGCCCGGTGCCAGTTTCTCCGCTTTCCGGAAATCCTCCCCGTTCATCATAAAAAGTCTCTGCAGAAGCATGGAAAGATAGAAGGGATTTTCGGAATTCCTCTTTTCCAGGATACGGTTCCTGACATTCCGGTCGATGGTTTTGCATCGTTTCCCGGCATGTCTCTCAAGGATCTGATTTGCTTCGCCGGCAAGCAGGTTCGGAAGAGACACCATATCAATAGTGTCATATTCCAGATATCCGCCTTTGACAGTTTCCTGGCGAATAAATTTCTTTTTAAAGTCTTCAAACGTTTCCGGTACCGACGAGATGATAAGAGAATCGCAGCGTTCCCTGCGCGGATGCCCGTATTGTTTCAGGCTTGCCAGCACTTTATTCAGCCAGAAGACGATTTCTCCGGTCCCCTCCTCCATCTGGTCCAGGCCATCCAGCAGAAGGCAGTAAGGCTGTTCATGCCGTGACGTCAGAATTTCTTCTGCCTTGTCCAAAAGAGCGCTCCTGGCAAGTCCTCCTCCATCAGGAACCGGATTCCCTGACTCTTTTCCAAGCCAGAAAAGCAGTGTCTGAAGAAAAGTATCTACAGAAGAGCATCCGCGCAGTCCCGCAAAATACAGGAAGACGCGGCAGCCATCTTTTTCCGCCTGCGCTGCAGCGTAAGACAGAAAGGCGCTTTTTCCCAGGCCGCCTCCGGCCGTGATCCATACACGGCCGCGGTTCAGACAGTTATAAGGGGTGACCATCTCTCCGGATGCCTTAAAAAAGAATATGCGCGGATAGTATGAAGAAAGATACCCTTCCCTGGCCTGGAAGCTGCTGCGAAGCACCGCTTCCTCCGGGGATACGGCATTATGCGGAATGTCGGCAGAGAGGATCTCCCAGAACGATTCCGTAAGATCCTCTTCCAGCTTCTGCAGCCCGTCCGGCTCCGTTTTCTCTGTATTCCAGGAAGCAGGGTAGTGGAGAATCCGCGCACGGCCGTTCTGCAGAATTTTTTCCTTCAATTTTCTTAACTTGCGGGCATGTTCTTCGTCTTCGGAGGCATAAATGCCGCGCAGCCCCGGCGGAACCATTTCCGGAAATTTTTCGTCACGGAAACAGAAAATACAGCGGTCCAGAGAAGCCTCCTTCAGAAGGGCTCCGTACATGATTTCCATCTGCGTAATGCTCAGTTCCCCGGGATTCATTTCCGAAAGGCGGGTGTCATTCGCCGCTTCCGCGATCTTCTTCGGCGGAATCCACCCGTAGCGGTTTCCCAGCAGGATAATCATATACGGCCGGCAGCGGTCGATCGCGTTCAGGCAGGTCTCGATGACCTGCTTCCCGCTTTCTTCTTCCGTCATCCGGCTCGTATCGACTCCCCAGCGGAGATCCAGTTCCTGAAGATCCTCCCCATACTTCTCCAGCCTTTTCCGGAGCTTCGGAAAGATGCTTTCATGGATCAGATCCCGTTCCGCATTCATGTCTTTAAACGTACTGGAAATGAAGACGCTTTTCATCAGACGTCCTTTATTTTCTCAGATTCTTCACCGCAGCCTGTTCGACCGGAACGCCTGCTTTGTAGAATTCAATGAATTTCTCAAAGCCTTCGACATCGGCCGGATCCGGATCCATCGTGGAACCCTGCTGCCCTGCGAAGATCTTCTGGTCAAGGAACTCATCCAGCTTTTCGCCGTCTGCCTTATTTGCCTCATAGTCAGCCAGCACCGCGATACCCCAGGCACCGCCTTCGCCCGCGGTCGCCATGACCGTGACCGGTGCATTAAGAGCTGCCGCCAGGATGCCCTGCGCAACGCCCTTTGTCTTGAAGAGACCGCCGTGGCCGGTGATACGGTCGACCTGCACGTGTTCCTCCCTGATCAGGATGTCACAGCCGATCTTCATCGCGCCGAATGCTGTATACAGGTTCGTGCGCATGAAGTTTGCCAGGCTGAATTTTGCATCCGGCATGCGGACGAAAAGAGGACGTCCCTCGTCCAGAGGCAGGATGTTTTCTCCTGAATAGAAGCCGTAGGCCATATTTCCGCCGCAGTCTTTGTCGCCTTCCAGCGCTTTATTGTAGAGTGTGCCATAGAGCTTATTCATGTCGATGTCCGGAATCCCGTAGGCTTGTGCAAATTCCCTGAAGAGGTCGACCCAGGCATTGAGGTCGGACGTGCAGTTATTGGCATGGGCCATCGCGCACGGAGCGCCGGCCGGCGTCGTGACCATGTCGATCTCGCGGTGGAGCTTTGACAGAGCCTTCTCGAGGACGATCATCGCAAAAATCGAAGTGCCGGCAGAAACATTTCCCGTACGGACCGCGACCGAATTCGTCGCGACCATGCCGGTGCCCGCATCGCCTTCCGGCGGGCAGAGCGGGATCCCCGCCTTCAGGTTCCCGGAAATGTCCAGGAACTTCGCACCCTCTTCGGTCAGCGTGCCGGCATCCTCCCCTGCGCAAAGAACCTTCGGGAAGATGTCCGGGAATTTCCACGGATAGCCTTTTTCCGCGATCTTCTCATTGAACAGCTGCACCATTTTCGGATCATAGTCATTGATCGTCGAGTCGATCGGGAACATGCCCGAGGCATCGCCGATGCCGAGCACCTTCCGGCCGGTCAGCTTCCAGTGGATGAAGCCTGCCAGCGTCGAGACGTACCGGATCCGGCTGACATGCTCCTCGCCGTTCAGGATGGCCTGATACAGATGGGCGATGCTCCATCTCTGCGGGATGTTGAACCCGAACAGCTCCGTCAGCTCGTCCGCCGATTTCTCGGTGATGGTATTGCGCCAGGTGCGGAACGGGACCATCAGCTCATCCTTCTCATCGAAGGCCATGTAGCCGTGCATCATCGCGCTGATGCCGATGGCCGCAAGGGAGTTAATCTTTGCACCGTACTGCTTTTCAACTTCTTTTGTAAGAGAGGCGTAGCAGTCCTGCAGCCCGGAGGTGATGTCCTCCATCGTGTAGGTCCAGACGCCGTCCGTCAGACGGTTCTCCCAGTCGTGCGTGCCGATGGCCAGCACGGCACCGTCCGCATCGATGAGGACTCCCTTGATTCTTGTCGAGCCGAATTCAATCCCGAGAACTGCTTTTCCGGATTCAATGATTTCCTTTGCTGCCATGACAGGCCTCCTGTTTTCTTTCCGATTGTATGAAATAAGGATTCTTATTGATTAATTACGGAATCTTTTCCCTGCCCGTAATAGGCATTGGGTCCGTGCTTCCGCATGAAATGCTTCTCCTTGATATAATCCGGAGCCGGGCGGACGTTCGGATTCACGCTTTCCGTCACGAGATCCATCCTGGCGACTTCCTCCATGACGACGGCGTTATGGACGGCTTCCTTACCGTCCTTCCCCCAGGAGAACGGCCCGTGGTTCGTGCACAGGCATCCGGGGACGTACATCGGATTCTTGTCTGCAAATGTTTCGATGATGACAAGGCCGGTATTCTTTTCATACTCGCCCTTGATTTCCTCTTCCGTCAGGCTCCGGCAGCACGGAATCTCTCCGTAGAAATAATCCGCATGCGTCGTGCCGTAGCACGGGATGCCGCGTCCGGCCTGTGCCCAGCCTGTGGCATACGGGGAATGCGTGTGGCAGATGCCGCCGATCTCCCGGAATGCCTTATAGAGTTCCAGATGCGTCGGCGTATCTGAAGACGGGTTCATTTCCCCTTCGACCTTATGGCCTTCAAGATCCATGACCACCATATCTTCCGGCTTCATTTTATCATAATCCACGCCGCTCGGCTTAATGACGAAAAGACCTTTCTCACGGTCAATGGCACTGACATTTCCCCAGGTAAAAGTGACAAGGTGATACTTCGGAAGAAGCATGTTCGCTTCAAAAACTTTTTGTTTCAGTTCTTCTAACATGGCGTCCTTTCTTGATTTCATGTGTTCTTTCAGAAGCTGCTACATCCTGGCTCCTGCTTCTTTTTTTATACTTTCGATACTGCAGGCAACAATAACAGATCCAATTAATGAAAAAATAAAACCAATGATAAGCATTTTACGTATTCCGACAGTGTCAATTAATATACCCCCAAAAAAGGCAGCCAATATTGCTCCGCTGGTCTTAGCAAAAATATTGATTGCCTGTCCCTTGGAAATATTCCTTGTTTCGATTAATTCCTGAGTATAATATACACTCGCAGGGGTATAAATAGCAAATGTAACACACTCCATCGCCTGTACGCACAGAATCATAATGATAGAACCGGAAATTATCATAAGAAAATGCTTGAGTGAAAAAAGGATGCAGGAAATCATCAGCAATCTTTCACATCGTATTCTGGCTTTAAGTTTAACGAATAAAAACATTACCGGAACCTCAGTCAATGCAGCAACAGAAAATGCGGTTCCCATATCCGATGCATTTCCGCCTACACTTTGTTCAATCTGAAGAAGATAAACATTAATCAATGAATGGCAGAAAAAAATCAGAATTACACCCACCTGCAGAATAATGAACTTTTTATGCCCTGCTATAAACTGCAAAAGACTGTCTGCATTGATCCAATCGTCCGACTCCTTCTTTTCCATCCCCTTATTTGAAAAAATAAGAACAGACACAATCATCAATGAAGACATTATCAGAACTGTTAATGGAAGCAATGAAGGGCTGTATTTTTTTACCAGCCACCCAAGAACCATGGAAGTTATTGCATAAGAAACAGAGCCGATGCCCCGCCCAATACCGAAGTTAATTTTATAGCCATTCTTTTCATAATCAAAAGCGAGAGAATTCATAAAGGGCTGAATGCATATAATCGATGTGTAAGACAAAATCATAAAAATAAAAAATAGGAAGGAAACTCTGGTAAGACAGCAAAGAAATAATGACGCAGCATCAGTGCATGCCGCAAGGATAACTGTCATTTTCCCCGCTGTCATTTTTTTATTTCTGTCTACAATAGAGCCTAAAGCCGGCTGTGCCAGTGCCGCTAAAATATTAGCTCCAGCAATTAAAAAACCGATTATTGTATTTGAAAGTCCTTTGTCCAGAAGAAATACTGATGTGAATGCTGTAACTGGACAATAGGTAATCCAAAACAGTGCAGAGACCAGTGAATATTCAATATTTAAATGTATTATCTTTTTTTTATCCATCATATTAGTATTATATAATAAAAAACCGCCTTTCAATTAAGAAAGACGGTTTTTATCCTCTCAATTTCAGCTTTTCATAATATCAACGCCATGACTGGTTCCCAGCCTTGAAGCACCGGCCTCAATCATCTTTTCTGCTGTTACGCGATCACGGATGCCGCCTGCTGCTTTTACCTTAAGATTTGGCGCTACAGTCTTATACATAAGCGCTACATCTTCCGGTGTTGCCCCGCCTGTGGAAAATCCTGTTGAGGTCTTAACAAAATCAGCTTTTGCTGCTGCGCACCTCTTGCATACTTCAACTTTTTCTTCATCTGTCAGAAGGCATGCTTCAATAATTACTTTCAGTACATGATCGGAAGGTGTTGCTTTCCGGACAGCTTCCACGTCTTTTTGAACATGATCATAATCATGTTCCTTAGCTGCTCCGATATCAATGACCATGTCTACTTCCTGTGCTCCATCCTCAACAGCTTTTTTTGCTTCAGCTGCCTTAATCTCAGACGTATTTGCACCTAATGGGAATCCAATAACCGTACATACATTTACGCCTGTTCCCTTAAGAAGAGATGCACAATAAGCCACATGTTTCGGATTGATGCAGACAGATGCGAAATGATTTTCAGCAGCTTCATCACAGATTTTTTTAATCTGCTCTTTTGTTGCCTGCGGTGCTAAAAGTGTATGGTCGATATACTTTTCAATATTCTTTGTCATATTATTTTCCTTCCTTAAATAATTTTCATTTTTTATTTTCCGGGAATCCATTTGGGAAAAACATTATTTTATTGAAAACAATTTCCTTTTTATCTATCTTCTTAAATGTATCAGGCACATCCTCAAGCGGCAGTCGATGAGAAATAATAAGAGATGGATCTAATGCTTTTGAATCCATCAGTTTTGCTGCTTCTGTCCATTCTTTACCCGGGAACGGATTTGAGAATGAATTCCAGCTGCCCAGGATAGCCAACTGATAGCGTAATATCTGATCAACAGCTTTTGCAGAGAGGTTCAATCCGTCATGGGATATACCAAGAAAAACGCATCTCCCCATTTTTGCTGTTGAGAGAATCGCCTGATGTTCTGTAACAGCGAGACCAGCCATATCAAAAGTCAAGGTTACTCCTTTACCCTTGGTAACTTTTAATATGTCCTCAACCGGGTCTTTCTTGATTGAGTTAACTGTATAGGTTGCCCCGCATTCCTTTGCACATTTAAGTTTATCATCATTAATATCAACTGCAATAATCGTTTGAATACCTAGATGCTTGGCATATTGAATTGCAAAAAGTCCGATTGCGCCAAGTCCAAATACAGCTACTGTGTCTTTTTTTGTTCCTTTTGCTCTGAAATATGCATGAAGTGCATTCGCAGCGGGATCAATTGTAGCACCCCATTCAAATGGCGTCGTCTTCTTTATTCTGACAAGATTATTTGCTTTTACAGCCAGATATTCAGCAAAAGCTCCGTCATTCCTCGATCCATAATATTTATAGTCTTCACATAATGAATAGATGCCCTGCTTGCACCATTCACATTTATTGCAAGGTATCAGCGGTGCGGCTGATGCATGATCTCCGACTTTCCATCCTTCAACATTTTTCCCAACTTGCACAATTTCGCCTGCAAATTCATGTCCGGGAATAATCGGAAGAACATGCGCACCAAATTTCAGTATCCTGGGAATATCAGATCCGCAGACACCTACTGCCATTATTTTCATTAAAACCTCATCTGATTTTGGCACAGGTTTTTTGACTTCAACCAGCTCCAATTGTTTAATGCCCTTCATTTGAATAGCTCTCATTGTTTATCTCCTTCTTAACAAGATGTATGCCGATCTTTATCATTCATCGTTCCTGCACCTTGATGATCTGCATTTCCGCCATACTTAAATTTATTCGATTATTTTCTCATCAACAGCCCATTTTCCGAGACTTTTCAGGAATTCCCGGTCTTCTGTTACGACAGCAACCGGTTCATTATAATCCAGTGCTAAAAGTCCTAAAATGGACTTTGCATCTGCAATTTGATTCTCATAAGTATGTACACCAACATCCTCTTTGCAATGGGTTGCAAGATTCATAAAATCTCTTAAATCATTTGCTTGTGTCAGTTTAATGTAGCGTATCATGTTCCCCCTCTCCAAAGAATCCGGGATCTGGACAGGCCAGATCCCGTCTCTTTAAAAAGCTTTTAGATTATTTATTTATCATTTGCTGCAAATGCAAGATCTGCATTTACATACTGGCTGGCATTTGAAGAATCAACAAGTCCTGTTCCTGCGTCAATACTTGCATCAACTGTTTCACCATCGAGGACTTTGATGCAGGTATCAATAGCAATTTTAAGTTCTGACCCCGGGTCATTTAAAGCTGTGCAGCTATAATTTCCTGCAGCAATTGCATTGATTGCTTCCATCAGTCCATCCACACCGCAGATCTTGACATCCTTAAGTCCGGCTTCCTGGCATGCCTGCATTCCGCCAAGAGCCATATCATCGTTGTGTCCATAAACCGCTACGATGTCTGTGTTTGCCTGAATCAGATCCTGTGCAGCTGTAATGGCTTTCGCACGTTCATAGTCACAATAAGCAGACTGTACAATCTTAATACCGGATGCATCTTTAAATGCTTCCTCGAAGCCGTCTCTTCTGTCCATCATAACCTGATCGCCTGATGTTCCCTGAAGTTCAAGGATTGTACCTTTTGCATTGTCTTTTCCGCCAAGTGTTTTCAAAAGAGCTTCACCGACGATGTTGCCCATCTTTTTGTTATCACGTACAATTGCTGCTGTAGCTCCTGAAGAAGCCATTCTATCAACTGTAATAACAGGAATTCCGGCATCTTTGCATGCCTGAATGCCGGTAGCAACGCCATCTGTATTCATCGGGTTAAGAATCAATGCGTCAATCCCGCTCGAAATAAGATCATTGATATCATTATTCTGCTTCTGGACATCATCGTCTGCGCTGACAACAGTAATATCCACGCCAAGTTCTTTTGCATATGATTCTGCTACATCCTTCATTTCAGTATAAAACGGTGAACCAAGTGTACACTGTGAAAATCCGATCTTATACTTCTTGTCTGATTTCGACGCAGTCGAAGTACTGGATGCTTTAGATGCTGCTGTTGAAGCTGCAGTCGATGCCGGCGTCATAGATGCTGCTGTCGATGCAGCTGTTGATGCAGCTGTTGATGTCTTTGCTGTTGATGATGCCGCTGTGCTTGATGCAGAACTGCCGCCGCATCCCATAACCAGACCGGCTACCATCGTCAAACTCAATACGAGACCCACGACTTTCTTTTTCATTTTTCTCCTCCTTAATCGTTGATGAATAATTATGCTGCAAAAGGGTTTATACCGCCCTTGCATCCTGATTAAAATTTCCTGCTGACAACCAGCTTATTCAGCAGCAGTGCCGCAATGATAATAATGCCCTTTGCAATCTGCTGATAGAAAGAAGCCAGCCCAACAAGATTAAAGATATTGGTAATGATTTGTAATAAAACGACGCCTCCGAATGTCCCTATGACGCCGCCAATGCCGCCGGAAAGGCTGGCACCGCCAATGACAGCTGCAGCGATTGCATCAAGTTCATATCCATCGCAGGCTGTCGGCTGACCACTTGAAAGATAAGAGGCAGTCATAATGCCTGCAAAACCTGCACAGATGCCGCTCAGAACATAAGCAAGGCACTGATTATGCTTTGTTTTGATTCCGGAAAGCATGGCTGCTTCAAGATTTCCTCCAATTGCATAGAGGCTTCTGCCAAATACTGAATATTTCAATATCAGTGCAACAACAATGGTCAGCACAATCCAGATTAACCCCGCAACGGGAATTGCTCCGATTTTTCCACCGCCAAGATTATGAAAGTTGGTTGGTAAACCAAATACCGGAGAACCGGAGGTAGTAAGGAGGGCTGAACCTCTTGCTATTTCCATAGTAGCAAGGGTCGTAATAAAATTCGGAAGTCCGGCCCGTGCAATCAATAATCCTGATATAATTCCAAAAACAGCACCGATTCCTACGCCTGCAAGTACCGCAATAATATCATTCACGCCGGCAGACACCATAATGGATGTAATCATGCCTGCCATTGCCGCAACCGCTCCGACAGAAAGGTCAATTCCGCCGACAATGATTACAAGTGTCATTCCAACAGCTATAACTCCTGATACGGAACATTGCTGAAGCATGTTCAGCAGATTGCTTGGCTTCAGAAAATTAGGGGACAAAATTGCTGAAACTATAACAAAAAGCAGTAAAAGTAAAAGCAAATTATACTTCTTTATCAAACTACCGACCGATTTCATTTTCATTATGATGCCCTCCCTGTAACTGAAGCCTGTAATATTCGATCCGAGTTAAACGAGGCCCGGTTTGCTGTCATTACCTCTTTTCCATCGTACATAACAAGGATATTGTCACATACTGTAAGAAGTTCATCCAATTCAGAAGAAACGACAATGATGCTTTTTCCCGATTCAGCAAGCTGCTTGATTATTTTGTAGATTTCTGCCTTTACCATCACATCGATACCCTGTGTTGGCTCATCAATCATAAGAACATCGCATTTCTCAGCCAGCCATTTTGCAACAACAACTTTTTGTTGGTTTCCGCCGGAAAGACTTCCTGCTACTGTATCAATCGATGGAGTCTTGATATTCAAGGTTTTTTTATAGTTCAGGCAATCATCCTGGATCAATTTATAATTAATGGTACCCTTCTTTTTATATTTATTAAGAGCAACCATTGATATGTTTTCCCAAACAGGAAGAAGTAAAACAAGTCCCTGGGTTTTCCTGTTTTCAGGCATCAAGCCAATGCCATTTTTTATTGCATCCCATGTATGTTTAAAATGAACATCTTTTCCGTGCAGACTTATCTTGCCTTCTTTATAAGGATCCGCACCAAAAACAGACCTTACTATCTCTGTCCTGCCGGCACCGACCAAACCATACATACCGAGTATTTCGCCCTTATGCAATTCAAAACTGACATCCGTTACTTTCTCATTGGTCAGATGATCAACCTGCAGAACTATCTCATCAGAAACATGTCTTGCAGACTGGGTCTGTGCATTTCCTTCTTTAACAACTTTTGTTCCGGTCATGTATTCAACCAGTTCATCCATTGTTATATCTTTTAAATCTTTGCATATGACATTTTTTCCATCACGCATTACGGTAACACGGTCTCCCACCATAAAAAGTTCTTCAAGATGATGGGAAATGTAAACAATCGTAATGCCCTTTTTCTTTAAATCAGCAATTACCTTTTTTAAAATTTCAAATTCCTGTTTGGAGAGTGTGGAAGAAGGTTCATCCATTACAATCAGCTTGGCATTTGAAACAAGTGCTTTCATGATTTCAGTAAGCTGTCTCTGCCCAATATTTAAATCCGATATTTTTGCCTTAGGGTCTATATGAAGATTCAAAGAATCCGATAATTCTTTTGTTTTTTCATATACGCTTTTCCAGTCAATAATCCCGAATTTATTTTTCGGATAATTGTTTATAAAAACGTTTTCTCCCACGTCCAATTCATTCACTAAAGAAAGCTCTTGGTAGATAACAGAGATTCCTTCCTTTTTTCTTTCAAGAGTTCCGCGAGGAGTAAGTTTCATCCCATCAAAATAAATCGTACCGGCATCTTCAATATACGCATCCGATAAAACTTTCATGAGTGTAGACTTCCCTGCACCATTTGCACCAATTAAGCAATGAACTTCCCCTTTTTTCACAGTAAAATCCACTTTATCCAAAGCTTTCACACCCGGAAAGCTCTTTTCGATTCCTTTCATTTCGAGAATATTTTCATCATTCACTGTGTGTTCCCCCTTTCCTGATCAGACATCATCTTTTTCAAAGATATATAGAGTTCCCGATACCTACGGAATGGTTCTTCATACAGTAAATGTTTTTGCGAATCAGGATAATATATCTTCTGCTTCTTAACCATGCAATCGGCAGCTTCAGCAAATGTTTTTCTCAATCCGCTTCCATAAGCTGCCGCAATGCAGTCTCCAAGCACGCCCGCCTGGCTGTCTTCATTAACTACGATTTCTTTATTCGTCACATCTGAAATGATCTGCATCCATCCGCTGTTTTTGGTCACTCCGCCGCAAGCTGTTATCGTATCAATTCCACATCCCTGATTAATCTGGTTGTCAACGATACTCCTCGTGCCGAAAGCCACCGATTCAAGAAGCGCACGATAGATTTGCTTCCACCCGTGTTCAATATTCAAACCGTAAATTACTCCTTTTGCAAAAGGATCCTTATATGGTGTTCTGTTGCCCTGGAAGTAATCTAAAACTGTAATTCCCTCAGCTCCGGGTGAAATTTCAGAAGCTGCTTTTGCGAGTATCTGATAAGTTTCTTCTGAATCTGCTCCGATATGAAAATTGTCACGAAACCAATTAATCAAACCTGCCGCAGATATCTGACCGCCTTCCAAAAGCCAGTATCCCGGAATGATAGCTCCTTCGTATGGTCCCCAAATACCTTTAAATTCCATCGGTTTTTTACAAACATTGCTCAAATGCACAAAACTTGTTCCCATAATGATGCCCATCTGGCCTGGCTGAAATGCATTCATTCCTAAGAGTGCCATATGTGCATCAATCCCGCCTTCTACGACTTTCATAGCCGGATTAATGTTTAATTCTTCAGCAATATTCCTCTTTATCGTTCCTGCAGTATCACCAATGTTGAGAACATTGGTAATCATTTTATCTGAATAATCCGAAAGTCCAATTTCGTCAAAGAATTCTTTGTGAAATCCTCCTAAACTTTTTACATAATTCCACTTGCATGTGGCATTGCAAATTGAAGCATTCCATTCGCCAGTCAGCATAAATTGAATCCAGTCCAGCTGTTCTACTATCTTGCTACACTTTTCATAAATATCTTTTCTGTTTCGTTTTAACCACAGGATTTTAGGTATAAGCCATTCGAATGATTCCGATCCGCCGCAATATTCAAGTACCTGGTTACTTGTACGGTTAATCTCCTCTGCTTCTTTTACAGCTCTTGCATCCATCCACATAATGGCATCTGTCAGAGGATTTCCATTATTATCTACAGCCAAAACAGTTGATGATGTTGAGCAGATACAGCAAGCCCGTATTTTCATAGATATGTCTGAACCGAGTTCGCTTGTACACATTTGTACAGTTTCTTTAATTGCTTTCCACCATACTGCAGGTTTCTGTTCAGCCCATCCAACTTCCGGGAACTCCGTTGTCCATTTCATTGCATGACTTGAAAGCATTGTCCCGTTTTCATTGCAGACACCTGCTCTCACGCCCTGCGTTCCGGTATCAATTCCTAAAAAGTAATTATCCATCATCGTCCTATGAAAGTTAACATTTGTTACTCGTATATTTACTTTTGTAATTTTCATTGTAGTTTCTTATTGCTATTTGTCAAGAGTTGAGACCATATCTTTTTTAATTTTATACATTTTTACCAAAAACAGATGACTGATTTTCTCTATCCTAACAGACAAAAGCAAACAAAAAAGCGGAGGTTTTATCCTCCGCTTAGGTTTTATCCTCCGCTTCTTCTGACTTCTCTTATTTCTATCTTTTCTGCTTTAATCTCTCTAAAACAAATTCCGCAGTTTCTTCATCCGTAATCAGTTCAGTAATAATTCCTCCATTGATAGCTCCGCAAATACTGTCCACTTTGCTGCGGCCTTCCGCAACGCCAATCCGGAAACGTTTCTTTCTGATATTCTCAAGAGATACTGCTATCGTTCTCGAGTCAAGTTCTTCATCTACTATTTCTCCATGAATATTGATAACATGAGTGCAGATATCCCCGACTGCCCCTTTTCTTTTAAGTTCCTGCAGAAGATTGGCATCGACGTATCCGGTTCGGTACAATGCGCTCTGAACGCCAAAAACTCCCATTGTAAAGATCGCAATATTTGCCTTGCTTCCCAGTTCCATAGTACTGGCAATACCCCGATCCTTCATAAAAGCATTCTTTACATTGATGTTATCAACAATTGCCGGGCACGTAGGTGCATATGGTTTAGCACCCCAGGCTGATGAAAAATTACGTGCGATTTCTGTTGAATAGATATTATGAGATAAATTGCTGATGCCTCCGCACAGCTGCACAACTGTCAATGCATCAATATTTGTTGTTTCTTCAAGCTTCGTTGATGTCGTATACATAGTATCACCCCATGAATATCCAAGGGTGTCTCCATTATGCACAAGTTCCCCAAGTCTTCTTGCTGCTGCTGTGCCAACCAGGGAAAGTCTGGATATATCTTTACTTCTTGGTATTGCTGTGACTTTTTCCAGATTAGTTAACTCATGAAGCTGTTTTTCAAGGTCAGTTTCTGCATTGACCGTATCTATTACCACAAAGCGAACAATTCCGGAATCCTTTGCTTCCGCTAAAAGCCTTGAAATATACGGTCTCGAAATGCCGAGCTTTTCCGAAATCATTTCCTGATTATAATTCTGTTCGTAATATAATTTAGCTACATTTACTATTAATTTATCTCTTTCCCTCTTTGCCATAGTTCCCCACCGCTGGAAGCAAAAGAATAGAAACACCGTAATTTAACATATGTTTATTATATAGTAAACATCGTCTACTTTCAAGCGGTTCCTTCTGCCGCCCGTTTTAGTTATTCAGCCAGTTCCCTGCAGACTTCCGAATACTCTTTTCCGTACACGCTTCCCTTATTCCAGATAAAAGTGAAATCATGATGCAGGGAAAAATCCGACAGCCTGATTTCCCGGAGCATCCCTTCTTCGATTTCCCTGCGGACAGCGGATTCGTAGAGAAAAGAAATGCCTGTGCCTTCCTTCACGAACTGGATGATGGCATAAATGCTGTTGATTTCCGTCTGTTCCGCAAAATTGTCGACGGCAAAGCCCCGGACCGCAAGTCCCTTCTCAAGGACCTCGCGCGTGCCGGAACCTTTTTCACGGACAATCAGCCTTTCCCCGAAAAGGTCCTCCAGTTTCTTCGGCTTCTTCCTGAAAATGAAGCCGGAAGCGGCAACGGGAATAATCCGTTCTGTCCGGAATACCTTCGATTCGAATTCCTTTCGCCGGAAATAGCCCTCAATCAGGGCAATCTGAATTTCTCCGTTCCGAAGCTTCTGCAGAAGCTCCTCCGTATTGGCGATTACGACTCTGGTCTGAATTTCTTCATGATTTTTGATATACCGCGACAGCGGCTCCGCGATGACGAACTCACCGATGGTCAGCGTCACTCCGAGTTTCAGCAGATGCTTCTCTCCCTCTTTCCGGCTCATTTCCTCCTTCAGGACAGACTCGTCGTTCCGCAGGGTCATCAGCATGATCTTCAGCTGCTCTGCTTTCGGGGTCAGGCAGACTTTCCGGTCCTTGATCAGAATAAGTTTCGTCCCGTAATAATCCTCCAGGAAATGAATATGCTGCGTCACCGCCGGCTGCGTGATATGCAGTTTCTCAGCCGCCTTCGTGTAGCTTCCTTCTTCGCAGACTGCAAGAAATGTATCCATGCGGTAATCCTGCATCTTTTCCTCCTGTCGAGTATATAACTACAGATTATATAATTATAATTATATATAATTTTATTTTATCACTGTTCCGTGCTATCTTAAACAGTTGAATGATAAAACGTTTCCGTCAGAAAGGCAGTGAAATGAACTTTTTCAAGAAAAACATCTATGGGTTTCTGGTCAGCATTGCGGTCGCCGTACCGGCTTATCTTCTCGGCAAGAAATTTCCGGTCATCGGCGGAGCCATCATTGCCATCATCGCCGGCATGATCCTCAACATTTTCCTGAAAGGACGCACGGAACTGAAGCCGGGTATCTCTTTCGTTTCCAAGAAAGTACTGCAGTGGGCGGTCATTCTCCTTGGTTTCGGAATGAACCTCGGCGTCGTGCTGAAGACCGGCGGGCAGTCGCTGCCCATCATCCTCTGCACCATTTCGGTTTCCCTCATCATTGCCTTCGTACTGCATAAAGTCATGCATATTCCGTCGAATATTTCCACGCTGATCGGCGTCGGTTCTTCCATCTGCGGAGGTTCTGCCATTGCTGCCGCAGCTCCGGTTATCGACGCGGATGATTCCGAAGTGGCCCAGGCGATCTCGGTCATCTTTTTCTTCAACGTCCTGGCCGCCATTCTCTTTCCGATTCTCGGACAGGCAATCGGCTTCAGCACGCAGTCCGGAGAAGCCTTCGGCATCTTTGCCGGCACGGCCGTCAACGATACCTCGTCTGTTACGGCAGCCGCCTCGACCTGGGACAGCATGTGGAACCTGGGAACGCAGACGCTGGATAAAGCCGTCACGGTCAAGCTGACGCGGACGCTGGCGATCATCCCGATCACCCTCTTCCTCGGCATGTACCGTGCAAAAAAGGCAAAGCAGGGAAGCGACGTCACTTCCGGAACCTTTAAATTCTCCCGCATTTTCCCGATGTTCATCCTCGGCTTCATCGCTGCTTCCGTCATCACGACCGTCACAGGCGCTTTCGGCGTCCCGGATACCATTTATCAGCCGCTGAAAGAACTCAGCAAGTTCTTCATCGTTCTGGCCATGGCTGCCATTGGACTCAACACCGATATCGTCAAGCTCATCAAATCGGGCGGCAAGCCGATTCTTCTGGGTGCCAGCTGCTGGGCCGGCATCACGGCCGTGAGCCTTCTGATGCAGCACGTCATGCACATCTGGTAAAACGGAAACATCTGAATCATCCAATGTACGTTAAAAAGCAGCTGCACGCAGGCAGCTGCTTTTTTCAATGTCCGGGCCATTCGTTTTTTATTCCGCCGGAAAATAAAGCGCAATCCGGAAATGATTCCCGTCTTCTCCCGACGCAGAGTCCCCATTCATCTTCTGCATCATCAGCCGGATATTGGAAAGTCCGATCTTCGTGCTTTCCACCTCCGCTGAATCATCTGACATCTTTCTGATTTTATTTTCAAAAGTCAGCTCCAGCCTTTTATTCTGCACGCCGTAGCGGATGGATACCGGCTGTGCCGGATCTGCGTATTTCAGGATATTGGAACTGATATTGTTGAAAATGCGGCTGATATAGTCCATCGAAACCGCGATCTTTCCCTTCGGCCATTCGGTGCCGCACTCGATGCGGTAGCCCTGGCTTTCGAGATAAAAGACCAGCTCCGAAAGCGTGTCTTCCAGCACATAGCGGATTTCCTGCGGCGGATCCAGTTCCGTTTCTTTTTTACCCGAAACCAGGAACCGTTCAAAAAGGTCATTGGACATGGACTTGACCTCATTGGCCTTGTCCGATGCCTTCTTCAGATACTGCTGCCTCGTTTCTTCATCTTTGTATTTTCCCTTCTGCAGAAGTTCCAGATAAAGAAGAAGAGCCGTCAGCGGCGTACGGAGATCATGCGAAAGCTCCGTGACAAGATTCGTATTTGCCTCCGACAGTTTCCGAACCATTTCAAAATTTCTCGAAAGCGTCTGCCTCATCTCGTTGAGTTCTCCGGCAAGAGAAGCGATCTCATCTTTTCCTCTGACGGACACCGCATGGTCAAGCCCGCCCGTTTCCAGGATACAAACTTCATTTTCCAGCTGCTTGATATAATTGATCTTGCGCTGGAGAAACAGCAGGATCAGCAGCAGCGCCGTGCCGCAGGACAGGACAGCACTCATCAGTGTAATGGTGTTCTCGTAGCGCATGGAATAGAAACCGATCAGATAGACATCCGCCGGACCGTCGGCAAAGTTGATGACATACGTATGGACTTCCCCGTAATATCCGCGGTCGGCTTTTGCCTCGCCGGCATCATAGGTATACTCCGAATCGTAGATCAGGGCATCATCCCGGAAAACCGCGATATAGACCACCGACTGCTGCTGGGTCCAGTCATCCAGAAGTTCATAGTCCGCGGCAGATACATTATACTGATTGACGAATGCCTGCAGGCTGTTGGCGCTCTTCTGCTCTTCGCGTTCCATGTATCCGGAGGTCTTCAGAATGTTGTCGACCAGCACATTTCCCAGGGAATGAAAACAGAAAAAGCAGGCGATGCCTGCCGCGATAGCCCCCAGGAGCAGAAGGAATGCTTCCATTTTCAGGCTGTGGATTTTCTTATTCAAAGCGGTATCCCTTTCCCCAGACGGTTTTTATATGAAGCGGATTCTGCGGATCTTTTTCAACCTTGACGCGGAGATTCCGGATATGGACCATGACCGTGCCGGCGCTGGAATAAAAGAAAGGTTCATTCCAGATATCTTCATAAATGTTCTGAGCCGAAAAAATCCTGCGCGGATTTTTCATCAGCTTCAGAAGGATGCGGTACTCAATATCGGAAAGCTCTGTTTCATTTCCGTCGACCGTCACTTCATTGAAATCTTCGCTGATGCGGATCCGGTCGATTTCAATGACCCGGTCCTTTTCCTGCAGGGTTTCCTCTTCCTGCTTTCCCCTGTAAATGCGGTATCGCCGGAGCAGTGCCTTGACCCTGCCGAGAAGCTCCGCATAGGAAAACGGTTTTGCCAGATAATCATCCCCGCCAGCCATCAGCCCGATCAGCTTGTCCGATTCTTTTGATTTTGCCGTCAGAAATAAAACCGGAACATTGGAAACCTTCCGGATTTCTTCGCACGTTTTCAGACCGGACATTCCGGGCATCATGACGTCCAGAATGACGAGATCGGTGGTCTCGCTGAGCTTCTCAAGTCCTGCCTTTCCGCAGTCCGCTTCTTCAACGGAATAATTTTCACTTTCAAGAAGGATCCTCACGCCTTCGCGGATATCCTTGTCGTCCTCTACAATCAGAATATTTTCCTGAGCCACGATGTTTCCCCTTTTTCATGCTTCCTTTTTCTGAGCCGGGACTATCATAGAGTTAAAAAGTGTCGTTTATGTGAATTCTGAAGGATTCGAATGTTAAAAAAAAGGCTGCAGCGGGATTTCTCTCATGCAGCCTGATAACAAGGAAAAGGAAGGAAAGCTATTAACAGATAAAAGCGCTCCTTATGAAGCTTTGGAAGCACTTGAAGATGTCGTTGCCTTGGAAGCCGTGGAAGCTGCCTTGGAAGACGTGCTGGACGTGCTCTTGGAAGCAGTCGAAGCAGCCTTGGAAGACGTGCTGGATGTGCTCTTGGAAGCAGTCGAAGCTGCCTTGGAGGATGTGCTGGATGTGCTGCTCTTAGAAGCAGTCGAAGCAGCCTTGGAAGCTGTTGAAGATGCCTTCGAAGCAGTGGATGCTGCCGTTGAAGCCGTCGTTGATGTCGTTGCCTTGGAAGCTGTCGTGCCGGATGTCGTAGAAGTCTTCGGGCCGCATGCCACAACGGACATAGCCATCAGACCTGCAAGTGTGAATACTGCTATACGTTTTGACCATTTCTTCATCATAATAAAAAATCTCCTTTCAAAGTGAAACCTGTTTTTTTGTTTTCCTTGAATCTGAAAATCATCATAACAGGCACACCTTAATAAATCCTAAAGGAGTTCTTAAGGTTTATTAAGCCGAAAGGAGCTTGATCATTTCATCAGCCGGATGACATTCCAGGATGCCGCTTTCAAAACCGTCTGCATCTTTCCCTGTGCGAAAGAGACGGCGCTGTCCGGCCGCGGCACGACCGGTTCTTCCTCCGCAGAATTCCCCCTTTTCAGGTCATCACAGCATAGAACGCTTTTCACAGGCCGGAACTCCGACCCAAAGCTTCGTACATCCGCCTCGAACTGAACATCTTCGCTGAGGTTCCTGTTGACCGCAAAAATTACCAGTTCCGATTTTTCTTCATTCCACACCGGAACGGTCACGATGTCGCTGACCTCACCGTGCTTTGCCGTCAAATGAACCGTACTTTCCAGATCCGCCGAAAGCACTTCTCCGCGCCCGTATGCCGATGCCTGGCAGAACGGCCAGTAAATCGTCTGACGCCAGGCTGCACCGCCCTTTTCCGTCATGATCGGCGCGATGACATTGACCAGCTGGGCCAGGCAGGCGATTTTGACGCGGTCCGCGTGCCGGAGCAGGGTAATCATCATTTCTCCGACCAGAAGCGCATCCTCAAAATTGTAGTGATCCTCCAGAAGCGGCGGCGCAGTCTGCCACGGATGATTCTTCTGGATGTCTTCCTGCTCTGCCGCTGAATGATACCAGACATTCCATTCATCAAAGCTCAGATTGATCTTCTTTTTTCCGCCGCGCTTCTCCTGTACTTCATCGCAGATGCCGGTGACTGTCCGGATGAATGCATCCAGGTCATCGGACTTCGCCAGGAAATCGCTGCTGTCATTTTCCTGATTGCCGTAATACTGATGCAGGGAAATGTAATCCACATAATCGTAATTCTCGGTCAGCGTCACTCTCTCCCATTCCGGGAATGTCGGCATGTCTTTATAGGAGCTTCCGCAGGACACCAGTTCAATCGACGGATCAATCATTTTCATCGCTTTCGCCGTTTCCGCCGAAAGCCGTCCGTATTCCTGCATCGTCTTATGTCCGATCTGCCACGGACCGTCCATCTCATTTCCGAGACACCACAGTTTGAACCCGTACGGATTTTCCCGTCCGTAGCTTCTCCGGAGGTCGCTGTATTTCGTCCCTCCGGGAAAATTGCAGTACTCCAGAAGATTGCAGGCATCCGCGATTCCGCGGGTTCCGAGGTTGACGGCCATCATGACGTCCGTGCCTGCTTTTTCCGCCCACCGGGAAAATTCATCCAGTCCGAAGGTATTCGGCTCAAGACTCGTCCAGGCCAGCTCCAGCCTGGGGCTGCGTTTTTCAGCAGGACCGACGCTGTCCTCCCAGAAGAAATTCGAGACAAAATTTCCTCCCGGGTACCGTACATTGCTGACATTCAGATTCCTGACAAGTTTCAGGACATCCTTCCGGAAGCCTTCCCCGTCCGCTTCCGGATGCCCCGGTTCATAGATGCCTCCGTAGACTGCACGTCCGAGGTGTTCAATGAAAGAGCCGTAGATACGTTTATCTACGGCTGAAAGCCTGCTGCTTTTATCGATTGTCAGTTTTGCTTTTTTCATACCGGCCTGATTACCCTTTTCTTTACAGTTTTTTCAATCAGAGAATAGATCATCAGCTGATAAATGGAAAACCCGGTCAGAAGGAGCAGCGGAAGGGAGTACGGCATCGTCAGAAGAAAGACAGCTGCATAAACCGCCGTCAGGACAGTCACTGCCGCCGACGTCCGCCATTCCGCAATCATCAGGATGAACGCGTTCTTCATCAGATATTTTACTGGCAGGTCCGTCATTGATGCAAGCACCAGTCCGTAGGCACCGGTCAGGATTCCGAAAATTGCCGCACCGATGCCGAAGCCCATGAGAGGTGCTCCGTCTTTTCCGAAATTTCCGGCAAGGCTCATCAGATAGCAGGCATAGAAAAGAAGCGCTGCGCTGAAAGCTCCGACCGGCATCGTCTTCAGAAGATCGCTTTTGAATTCTTTCCGGTAATCTTCAAAGGAAAACCCATATCCGTCCCGCCACATGATTCCGAGATAGCGGTTCGATGCCGCGATTGCCGCAGGAATCGTCACGACCGGCAGACAGCTTGCAAGGAAAACCAGATTTGCCAGAATGAACCGGCCTGCAAAATTCCAGATCAGGAAACCGACTCTTCTCAGACCGCTTCTCGGCGGTTCCTTTTCCCGGTCGTTGTTTCCCTGATACCAGTTCATAAATCTGCTTGTAAGTTTTATCATTTCTGTCTCCGCTGTCCCCTTCCCGCGCGATCTCAGTTCTTCATTCCTGTCAGGACGATGCCTTCCACGAAGCTCTTCTGTCCGAAGATATAAATGATGATGCCGGGCAGGATCGTCATGAAAGTTGCCGCCATCGCCAGCGGCCAGTTGGTCCCGAACGATCCGGTGAAGTTCGTCAGGGCAATGGCAAAGGTAAATTTGTCCATGCTGTTGATGTAGATAATCTGCTGCAGCATGTCGTTCCATATCTGGATGAACAGCATCATCGCCACCACGACGATAGCCGGCTTGATGGACGGCACCAAGATGGTCCAGAGGATTCTCATTCTTCCCGCCCCGTCAATGGAAGCAGCCTCATCCAGTTCCTTCGGGATCGTCATGAAAAACTGCCGAATCAGGAAAATGTTGAAGAATCCGCCGCCGGTAAGAAACGGCAGAATCAGCGGCCAGTAGGTATCGCCCAGTCCCAGTCCTTTTGTCCATGCCACATACAGCGGGATCAGCGTGACCATGCCGGGAAGGAGAATCGTGCTGACGCAGATATCAAAGATCAGCTTTTTCCCCGGAAATCTCAGTCTTGCAAATGCATATCCGCAGAAGATGGCGGTGATGGTGCCGAATGTCACGGCCGGAATGATGATGGAGAAAGTGTTCCGGAAATAAGTCCAGTACTCGAATGTCTGCAGTGCCTTTGAGTAATTCGACCACAGCCATTCATGCGGTATGAATTCCGGAGGATACGAATTGACTGCCGCCACGCTCATGACCGAGGTACGGAAGATCCACCAGATCGGGAGGATGACCAGAAGCGCAACGAAAAAGACGATGACTGTCGCAATCCAGTTCCAGAATGATTCTCTTTTTTTCTTGCTCGCAAATGTTCCGGATGCCATCTTACTCATCCCCCTCTCCGAAGATCTGATTCTTCTGCGTCAGGAAAAGAATCAGGGTAAAAATACCGCAGAGGATGAAGAACACCACGGAATAAGCCGCCGCGTATCCCAGCTTGTTTTTCTTGAATCCGTACAGATAAATGACATAGGACATGAACATCGATTTCTTGTCCGGTCCGCCGTTCGTCAGAGCCAGCGCCGGGTTGATGACCTGAAGATGCGTGATGAGTGCCATCAGCACGTTGTAGAAAATGATCGGCGAAATGCTCGGAATCGTAATGTTCCAGAAACGCTGCCATGCATTTGCCCCGTCGATCTTTGCCGCTTCCATGTAGACGGTCGGCACGTTCTGAAGACCCGCTAGGAAAATGACGATCAGATTTCCCGATGTCCAGATTGCGATCAGGACAAGGCAGGGAATGACCTGTGACGGACTGTCCAGGAAGCGCTGCTGCGGAAGTCCCATCATGCGCAGGATAAAATTAAACAATCCGAAGTTGCCTTCATATAACCACTGCCATCCTTTGAAGACACCGATCGCCGGCAGGAGGTATGGGATGAAAAAGATGGATCTGAAAAATGTCCGTCCTTTAATATTCATGTTCAGGAGCAGTGCGATCAGAAGGGAATAGACGATGGCACCGACTACGGCAAGTACCGCGTATAGAATGGTTGCCTTCAGAGAATCGGCAAGATAAATATCTTTTGTAAAGATCCGTACGAAATTCGCTGCCCCGATGAATTTCGGTTTCGTCAGTCCGTTCCAGTCAAAGAAGCTCAGGACAAAAACCGTAATGGTCGGGAGATAGCTGATGAACGTCACGCCGAGAAATGCCGGGATCAGACAGAGGTAAGCGGTTCTGGCTTCCTTGTGTCCGGTTCTCGTGGTCGGAATTTTTGTTTTTTTCTTTCTTACTTCTGACATTCTGATAACCTCATCACAGAATTATGGAGACAGGCGCGGGAAACATTTTGGAGGACGCGCCTGTCTCCGTGAACTTGCCTGTTACTGATTACTGCGGGTTGTTTTCGTCGAAGATATCCTGCAGTTCTGACTTGTTCTCGTCAATGGCTTCTTTCATAGTCTTGTCTCCTGACCAGACGGAGGAGAAGACCGTATCCAGAGTCGAGTTGAAATCTTCCGTTCCATTGACATAGTACCATGCCGTCGACTTGCTGTTGTTCTTAGCGTAATCGACAACCGCCGATTTGTACATGTCATGATCCGGATAATTCGGATTGTTGATCCATTTGTCGGTCAGGGTCGAATCCGTGTACCAGGAATCAAGGATCGGCATCCAGGTTCCGGCTTCGATCAGGGACCAGCTGTTCTCTTCTTTATAATACCACTTCAGCCATTCCATTGCTTCTGCCGGATGCTTGGTTGTGGAGAAGACGACGTTCGGTCCGCCTGTGCAGATCGTGACTTTGTCTTTCATATAAGGAAGCACGCCGACGCCGTACTTGAAATCAGCGTTCGGGCCGAGGAAGGTGCCGACATTCCATGCACCGTCTGTTGCCATGACGACTTTCTTGCTGCCCAGAGAAGATTCCAGGGCATTTGCCGCAGATGTGACAGGCGGCGCGCAGTGATACTTGCTGGAAAGATCTGCGATTTTCTGAAGGGCATCCACTGTCGCATCCGAATCAATCGTGCAGGTCTTGCCGTCTTCGCTGTAGTAGCCGGCGCCGTTTGACTTAGCCCAGACTTCCAGCTGCCACGGCAGGCAGTTGATCGTGCATCCGTAGATGTCAATGTTATTCGCATCGAAATCCGGTGACAGGGCATTGTTGCCGTTTGTATCAAGAGTCAGGGTCTGAGCTGTCTTGACAAATGTGTCCCAGTCCCATGCACTGTCTGCGGAGGCCGGCGGCGTCACGGATGCCGGATCGATTCCTTCTTTTGTGCAGACATCATTCAGAAGATCAATGTTGTACCAAAGGTTCAGGATTTCATTTGCCGCAGAATAGGCAACCGGCTGTCCCTCATATTTGAAGGTAAGGGAATCCAGCGGTTTGGCATCGCCTTCGGCATACATATCGGAGATATCCGCCAGCAGTCCGTTTTCAGCAAATTTCAGAACGCCTGCCTCAGACATGATGGCCGTATCCGGGAGTTCGCCTGCCGTTGCCATGGCATTCAGCTTCGTCACATAAGTATCGTGGTCGATCTTGACGACTTCAACTTCAATCTTGTCCTGTTCACTGTTGAACTTCTCGGCGACCTTCTGTGTGGCCGCTGTTTCTGTTTCATTTCCCCACTGAGCATAGGTAATATGAACCTTGCCGTCATCCGCCGTGGATGCTGCCGTCGATGCGGCTGTGGATGCCGCCGTTGAAACTGCTGTCGAAGCCGCCGTGGATGCCGCTGTCGATGCTGCTTTGGATGCTGCCGTGCTTGCCGCCGTACTTGACGTACTGCTTCCGCAGCCGGTTAATACGATTGCCGCCGCTGTAATAGCTGCGAGAGATGCACTGATGAACCCTCTCTTTTTCATTGCCTTTTCCTCCATACCTGCTGTTTTATCATCATAACATCAACTGACTGATTTATTTTATAAAGGTAGGGCCCTACCATTATAATCATTAAGGTGTTCCATTAAAACAGAATTTTCTGCCAGACGCTCATCTCGCCTTCGCCGCGGTTCTGCCACTGGAAATAAGGAATCGCCCGGCACTTCTTCGGTTTCTTTCTGGCGCCTTTGAATTCCCCATACAGCCGGGAATCCGGCACTCCGCTTCCGACCTGCACGCCGCCAAACTCAAGCACCGGGATCTCCCCCGGAAGATTCCTGATCGGTTTTCCTTCTCTTACAGGTTCATTTTCCTTCACGTAAATTTCGGAAAGCATCTTTCCGTTGTCCGCCTCTTCCAGACAGTAGACCAGCGGTCCTTTTTTCAGGGCCACCCTGCCGGCATCCGCCCGGACTGAATTATTGGCCGCCATCCAGTGCGGGACGATTCTGAAAGAAAGCTCCAGCCTGTTTTCCCCGTCTCTGAGGGAAACGGTGATGTAGCTGTTCCGGACCGCCGGAGTGCTGCCGACGCCGTTTACTTTCAGTTCCCAGCCTTCTGCATAGGACGGAATCCGGATCTTCAGCTTCCCGTTTCCCGAAGATGTGCAGGTTATCGTTAACCTTCCGGAGCGTAAAAAATCGGATTCCATTTTCAGCAGATAAGACTTACCCGACTTTTCCAGTTTTGCTTCCGAGGAAATGAATTCGTGGATATAAAGCGTTCCGTTCGGATCGGATGCGTAAATGTACTGGCCGACGGATGCGATCGTCCTGGCTGCATTCGGCGGACAGCAGGCACAGCCGAACCATTTCTGGCGGACCGGTTTCACATGCTTCATGTAAGTGTGGTCCGTGCAGAATTCCGGTACGACTTCCAGCGGGTTCACATAGAAGTAACGGTTTCCCTCCGTGTTGATGCTTCCGAGAATCGTGTTGTAAAGCGCCAGTTCAACGATGTCATAATAGCCTGCGTTTCCCGTTGCGGAAGCCATCCTCTGTCCGAACATCATCAGCCCGACCGATGCACAGGTCTCACTGTAATTCGTCGTATTCGGCAGATCGTAGTCCGTCGTAAAACGTTCTCCGATTCCGCTCGAGCCGATGCTTCCCGTAATATACATCCTGCGGCTGACGGTGTTTTCCCACAGGCGGCGGCAGGCCTTCATCATTTCCTGATCCCGGTATTCTTCTGCCAGATCTGCCATGGCAGAGAACAGATACATCGCACGCACCGCATGACCTTCTGCCTTCGTCTGCATGAGGGGCGGCTTATCCGCTACGAAATACTTTTCGTCAAATTCGGCCAGATCGCTGAAAAAGTCATATCCGCCGCGTTTCTTAATCTCTTCCATCAGGTAATTCGGCGTTCCGCCGCGCTCGCTGACGAAATATTTTGCCTGTTCCAGATATTTCCGGTCGCCGGTCGCACGGTAGAGCTTGATCAGTCCGACTTCCACTTCCGGATGTCCCGGATATCCGGCAATCTGTCCTTTGCCTTTTCCGAAAATGCTGCACACGTGATCGGCGTTTTTCTTCGCGATGTTCAGGATGGCTTCATTTCCCGTTGCCTGATGATACGCAGCCGCTGCTTCATAAAAATGTCCGCAAGTGTAAAGCTCATGGCCTTCCACCAGATTCGTCCATTTCCTGTCCGGGGCATTGACGGTGTAATACGTGTTGAGATATCCGTCTGCTTCCTGTGCACGTCCGATCAGGTCAATTGCCTTCTCCGCGTACTTCATGTTCTCTTTTCCGTATCCGGCTTCCAGGCAGTAGGCAACAGCCTCCAGCCATTTATACAGATCCGTGTCCAGGAAGACCACGCCTTTTCTTTCACCCTTCAGTTCACCCGCAGCGATCCGGAAGTTCCGGATGCAGGAGGCTCTGTCCGAACTCTCGGTCGTCAGTTTCTTCCATTGGTACGGAATCATGACGTCCGCAACCTTTTTTACATATCCGCCGAACAGGCTGTCCGTGATTCGGATGTTCTTCAGTTCCAGCTGCTGCAGTCCCATTTGATGGCCTCTCTGGTTGGTTTAACGTTTACCCTTTACTGCCAAATAAAATCCGCTTTACGCGGTTTTTTAGGTTATCGTTTAACTTATGAGATTATCCTACTCCTCCTGCCCCGGTTTGTAAACCGTTTTTGTGAAAATCGTCAGAAGTGTCAATTTATGCCGGAATTATTTGGATATTTTGCATGAATTCCGGTTTTCCCCTTCTTATGAAAACCTTGACGAATGATCACGATGAAAGTAAAATCAAGGTAAACCTTAAACCATCTGTTTCATTTCCCGAAGGCAAAGGACAGACTATGGCGAATATGAAGGATATTGCGGAAAAAGCAGGCGTTTCCGTAACCACTGTTTCAAAAGTCCTGAATAAAAAGGGCAGCATCAGTCCGGAAATCACGAAGAAGATCCTAGAGATTGCCAAATCGCTGAACTATGTCCCGAATTTCTATGCCCGTTCCCTCAAAATGGAAAAGAGCCGCGTCATCGGAATTATCGCCGAGGATATCACGGTATTCAACGCGGCACCGATCATCGACGGAATCGGAGCCCGCTGCGAAGAAGAAGGCTATCATTATATTCTTGAGAATCTGAGGATCAACAATCTGAAGATCATGCCGGATGTCAATGTAAATGAATACAACGATATCGTCGCCGAATCCCTGGATTTTATGAAATCCATGCAGGTAGACGGCATCATTTTCCTCGGCTGCCATTCGCACCGCGTCCGTACGCTTCCGGAAATCCATAATACCAATTTCGTCTGCGCATACTGCACCAGTGCGGATTCCTCAATCCCGTCCGTTATGTATGACGATAAAAAAGCCGGCAAGAAAGCCGGCCTCTACCTGCTGAACCGCGGGCATAAAAAAATCGGCATCATCGCCGGTCCGCTGAGCAGCATCCATACCATCAACCGCCTGGCCGGTTTTCAGGAAGCCCTCTATGAGAAGGGCGTTCCGTATAATCCGTCCCTCTTCCGGGTCGGCAACTGGGAACGCGACTCCGGCTATGGCCTGGCCAAAGAACTGATTGCCGAAAAAGCCGACGCGATTTTCTGTCTGAACGACCTGATGGCGGTCGGCGCCATCAACGCCTGTTCCCAGGCAGGCATGAACGTCGGAAAAGAAATTGCCGTCATGGGCTTCGATAACCGTGACATTGCCGCAGTCACCAATCCTGCCCTGACCTCCATGGCAATCCCCCTTTACGAAATCGGCTATCGTTCCGGCGACCTGGTCATGGATATGATCAACGGGAAACATCTTTCCGGCAGGGAAAACAACGTTCTGCTCGGCTGCTCCATTATCGAACGGGCATCCACCGGGGCAAAAAAGAAATGATTCATAAAAAAAACCAGGTGCTTACAGCTGACCTGGTCTTTTTTCAGAAACCTATTCGCGTTATGCAATCACTTCTTTATAGTGATGCTGGTTCAGCGCATCCATCAAGGCTGTTTCTTCCTCTTTGCTGAGCCCTTTCATCGGCGCCCTCATACCGGCATTCTTTATAATGCCTTCTTCACGGAGCACAACTTTATATGCAGAAATGTTATTTTTCTCACACAGGATATTATTCAGGACATTTGTCGAGCGCTGCAGTTTTCTTGCCTCAGCGTTGTCTCCCGACTGGATGGCCTTCCAGAGAGCTGTATAATGCTCCGGAATGACCTGTGCATTTCCGGATACGGTACCGTCTCCTCCGGCTGCGCAGACAACATGGAAGAGATCATCCGGCCCGACTAATACTGAAAAGCTTTCGTCATTGACCAGCATAAATTTCTGAAGCAATGACATATTCGGGTAACTGTATTTGATTCCGACAACATTCGGGCATTTGTCGGCAATCTGCTGTGCGACGCTGACATTGATATCATTGACTGCATTCTGAGGAATCGCATAGAGATATACCGAAAAATCTTTCGGCACGCTTTGGGCAACCTCCACATAAAAGTCCACCAAAGCATCATCTGACAGTTTGAAGTAGGATGGCGTCACAACGCCGATTCCATCCGCACCAATCGAAACAGCATGCTGAGCCAGGCTGATTGTGTCTTTAAGGTTCATGGCTCCCGCCTGAACAAATACCGGTACTCTCCCGGCAGCCTGTGCAACAACCGTCTCACTGATGAGTTTTCTTTCTTCATTATTCAGAAAGAGCATTTCACCTGTCGTCCCGCAGGGATACAAACAAGTCAGCCCGCTTTTTATGACATATTCCGTCAGTTTCCGAAGAGATTCGACATCAACGGTTCCGTCTTCATTAAAGGGTGTGACAATCGGTACTGTTATTCCGCTTAATTTTTTCATTTTTAGTTCTCCTGTTAGTGTTTCAAAATAACTGAAAGGAATTGTTTCAGTCTCTCATCCTTTACATCATTAAAGAATTCTTCAGTCGGTGCATCAACACGGATTTTCGACTTTTCAAGAAACAGCATGCGGCTTGCCACTTCTCTTGCAAATGCAATTTCATGGGTAACGATGATCATGGTCATTCCCATTTTTGCAAGCCTGCGGATTGCATCCAAAACTTCCTTTATCATTTCCGGATCCAGGGCCGATGTCGGCTCATCAAAAAGCATTAAATCCGGATTCATCATCATCGACCGTACAATCGCCACTCTTTGTTTCTGACCGCCGGAAAGCTGGTGCGGATAAGCGTCCATCTTGTCTCCAATGCCGAAGGTGTCCATATATTCCTGGGCTTTTGCAATGGCTTCCGTTTTGCTTTGTTTCTGGATTTTCATGGGTGCAATGATCAGATTGTCCCGGATCGTAAGATTATTGAAGAGGTTGAAATTCTGGAAAACCATTCCGATATGAGACCGGATCTCCTTGATATTCCTGCTTGTTACTTTTTCACCGCGATAATAGATTTCACCCGAATCGACCTTTTCCAGGCCGTTAATGGTGCGAAGCAATGTACTTTTTCCGCCGCCGCTTGGACCGCAGAGGACGACAATTTCATGCTCATGAACTTCAAGGCTCATGTCCTGTAAAACAACCAGTTTTTTAAAACTCTTTGTGATATGTCTCATTGAAAGCAGAACCGGTTCATCTTCGGTCTTCAGGCTCTCATTCATGTTATCGCTCATAATTGTCACCCATTATCCTTTTGACTACGCTCTTTTCAAGTTGCTTTCCTACCGTCGTAAGAAGATGGCAGATAATAAAGAATATAACCAAAACACATCCGTAAACAATAAGGGCATTGGAATAGCCTGACATGGATATAACCGCACGTTTCGTAATCTCCAGGCATCCGATTGTTGAGGCTACAGAAGTTCCCTTGATAAGAAGGACGACCTGTCCGATCAGGGCAGGAAGTGCCACCAGCATAACCTGAGGAATAATGATCTGAAACATTGTCACAAAATGCGGCAGCGACAGCGATTTTGCCGCTTCCCACTGTCCGGCGTCAACGGACCAGATTCCTCCTTTAATGATTTCAATCATATAGGCACCCTGTATCAGGGAAATTCCCAGTACTGCTATGGAATAAGTGCTCCCCTGCGTCAGGACGGCATAAAGGAAAAGCAGAACAAGCATATCCGGAACGCCCCGGCAGATCTGCACATATACGCCGATGATCTGACTGATTACGGGAATCCGCAGTCCTCTGATGATTCCGCCGACCAGACCGATGGCACATGCCCCGAGAAAAGAACCCAAAGTCAGCTGAAGCGTAACAGGCAGTCCCTGGACAACCAGTGTATCCCAAAACAAAGTTTTTAATGTCGCCAGATCCATATTATCTCGCCGCCTTCCGATCCAATGATTTCTTAATCAGCTGCACGATCATATATAAAATCATATAAATGGTCGCAGCGGTAAGATATGCCGTCACCGGCTGATAATACTTTGAATTGACTCTGTGAGCCATATAAGTCAGTTCTGTAATCGTAATCCACATAAGAAGCGATGTGTCTTTGATGAAAATGGAAACCATGTTCATGATTGAGTCCTGTACTTTCGTGACCGCCTGAGGAATCATGAAATAATACATGGCCTGAAATTTTGAAAATCCAAGTGAATACGCAGCTTCTTCCTGCCCGGCATCAACACCCTGAAGACCGCCTCTGACAATTTCAGCTATAAAGGCACCGTCATTCAGAACGAGTGCCGTTACTCCGATAACTGCCGGATTCACACTCGTTACTCTTGCCAGACCATAAAACAGAAAGTATATCTGCACGAGAAGCGGAGTTTCTCTGAAGAATGTAACATATGCTGACGTAAATCTCCAAAGCACTTTCACTCTTCGGTAATTGACAGCGCCGATGATAATGCCCCAGATCAGTCCGATGATAATTGCAACGACGGCATACTCTACAGTGACTGCTGTTGCCTTCAGGAAATCCGGAAGCGTCAGGTTAAAAACACGCCAATTGAATGACACGTATGAACCTCCTTGCTGATGAACGGGGACATAACCCTGTTAAGGCCATGTCCCCCTTTGACAAAAGCATCAATATGCTACTACATCCGTATTAGGTACCCAATCAGATCCCATATACTTTTTATAGATTGTCGCATAATCACCGCTGACTTTCAATCTCTTAAGGTAAAGATTGAATGTATCGCGTGTTACATAATTACCGGCAGCAAATGCACATCCATTCAGATAAGAAGGTCCGTTGCCATCCAGAAGTTTCAGATCCTGATTATTCGTAACCGGTCCGGCAAAAACAACGCCATCATCAAAAGCAACATCAATAACGCCGGAAGCCAGTGCATCCTGCCATGTACCTGCAGAAAGTGTAACTACGGTAGCTGACGGGAACAGCTGCGGGATTAAATCCTCATAAGCACTTCCTTCTGTGACACCGATCTTAACCGATGCATCTTTCAGGTCATCCAGACTGTTATAGGAAGAAGTCTTCATGACGCAGCCTTTGCCATGATCAACAAAGTACGGATCTGAAAAAACAATCTGGCTGGAACGTTCAATCGTCATGTTCATATTCGCGGCAATCATATCAACTTTTCCGCTGTTGACTGCTGTCAGCATTGCTGACCATTCAAGAGTTTCCCAGTCAACTTTAACGCCCAGTTCCTTGGCAAAACCATTGATAACCTCCGGAATAAAGCCGGTTACTTCGCCGCTGGACGGATCCAGATAGCAGACGCCTTCAATTGTCGGATCGCATCCTACAACCAGAGTGCCTTTGGTCTTTATGCCTTCAAGATAATCCGAGCCATAATTCGGTAAACTGGTGCCGCTGCCCGATGTTGATGCAGAAGTCGTGTCGGCTGTCGATGTACCGCATCCTGCCAGCATTGAAACCACCATTGCTGAAACCGCTGCAAGACAGATCAATTTTTTTGTCCTTTTCATTTTTCATCCTCCGTTTTTCCTTTTATATTACAGCCCGCACGCCTTTGTACGGGATAGAGATACAAATTTCATTTGTTCGAATGCGTCTTAATAAAGCGGCACAGTCTGCGCACACCCTCGCATAAATCATCCATCTCCGTGCCGTATGAAATACGAATCATTTTCCTGGAAGATTCACCGAATGTGCCTCCCGGCGCCACTGCTACTTTTTCTTCTGCAAGGAGTTTCAAGGCAAATTCTTCTGATTCCATACCGCAGCCGGAGACATCTACCATAATATAAAATGCAGCATGCGGATAATAGAATTTTACATGATTCTCTTCAAAAATCTTAACAGCTGCATCTCTTCTTGCCCGGTAATCATCAATCGAAAAGGCTACGAAATCCTGCGGACCGGTAATTGCTGCTTCTGCCGCCTTCTGAGAAACCGATGTCGCATTCCCCATCATAAGCACCATTTCCTGGCTTACCGGCGCGATAATCTTTTCATCCGCAATAACAAAACCGAGTCTCCATCCTGTCATTGCATATTTTTTGGAAACCCCTGATACAAGAATGACTCTTCCGTCTTTATCGAGTGACTTTAAAGAATAGAATTTTCCTTCATATACAAGATAATCGTAAATTTCATCCGAAATAACATAGAGATCGTATTTTTCAGCAAGCTCCATGATCATTCTGACGGTCTCTTCTCCAAAAACAGCACCTGTTGGATTAGACGGAGAATTGACCATGATTGCTTTTGTCTTTGATGTAATAAGCGGTTCAATATTCTCGCGCTTTGGCTCAAAGCCGTTATCCGCCGGCATAATATAAGGAACCGGAGTCATCCCATTTCCCAGGATCTGCATCTGGTACAGCGGCCAGCTTGGATCAGGATATAATATTTCATCACCGGGATTTCCGATTGCTCCCAGGGAAGCTTCCAAAGCCATTGTCGCACTGCCGGTGACGACAACCTGGTTCATATTCACCTGAATATCAAGCCTTTTTGAAAAATCAGCTGCAACCGCTTCCCGCAGCGATTTAATGCCGGGAACTGCCGTATACTTCGTGAATCCTTCTCTCATGGCTTCTCTTGCAGCGTCGCAGATATAATCCGGCGTTATATAACTTGGTTCTCCTGTTTCCAGGCGTACACAGCCCGGAACCTCTCTCGCTGCATCCTGAAGCTTTCTGATTCCGGACTCAGGCAGATTCTTAATCATTCTTGATAATTCCTTCATTTTCTGTTGATCCTCCCATTGCAGAAACCGTTTTCTGCGGCCCCCGAATATAAATAAATTATAGAATCAGCTGCTCTGAACCGCATTGTTTTCAATTCAAATCCTTGGTCATTTTTTTGTATTCTGCACAAGTTTTGCCTTGATATTTTTCTTTTTTCAGCAAATTTCACAATAAGGATTTGAGCTGTTTTCCGCACGCTTTCGCACTTTGAAGCGTCATCTTGTTAAAAAAGAGCATTTGTATTTATGCAATTTTCACATTATAATAGCAGACAGTTGTAAGAGGGAAAAACATATGGCTTTGACTGTACGGGAAATCAGGGAATTAAAAGAATTTAAGAATTTCAAGCTGGTAGCAGGTAGATCCGGACTGGACAACCGGATTGATGCCATCGGTTTTTTGGATTATGAATTTGTTGTCGATGATCCTTCCTGCATCTTCCACCGGAATGATTTTATTATCAGCAGTCTCCTTTTTGCAAAAGATAAACCCGAGCTTCTTCTTACCGCAATCCGTAAGCTCTGCGAGGACAGAGTAGGCGCCCTGGCAGTTAAAAATGTCTGCTATGAAGAGCTTCCCCAGGATGTTCTGGATTATGCCAATGAACACCGGCTTCCCATTTTTATGTTCGGCCGCAATGATGCTTTCTACGAGAATATCGCTGTGTGCCTCAAGAACAAAATTACCGAAAAAAACAATCAGGACATTTTTGAAGAAAAGATAAGCAGCTTCCTGAAAAATGAACTTACCATGAATGAGCAGCGAAAGCTTCTTCGCGAACTGCTTCCTAACCCGTCACAGTACTACCAGGCCATTTTCTGCTTATCTGAGAAGGAAGAAAAGCGTAAGAACAATACATATTATCAGTATTTTGCCCACGGAGAAAAGAACCACTCTCAGTTCTATTATAAGGGCGGATGTTTCTTTATACTATTTTTCAAGAAAAACGGGAATGATTCCGATGATGTCCGAAAATCAGAAATATCACGGCTGCTTCAGGATTGTCTCATCGGCAGCCGCGAAGATTATATAACCGGATTCGGTGAAGTTCATTCAAATCCGGAAGAATTGGATTATGCAATACGGGAAGCAATCTATGCAGAACGCTATTCAGATATCTTCAGCATTCATTCTTCATCCTTCAGCGATATCGGCATCTGGCAGCTCCTGTTTCCAAACTACAGAACTCCCTGGTACCAGTATTTTCGTGACAATCTTCTTGATAAAATCCGTGCAATGGACTCTCAGCACGATACCGATTTTTATAAAACAGCTGAAGAATACGTCCGCTGCAAGGGAAATATCAGCCAGGTGTCAGAATCCATGCACCTGCATAAAAATACTGTCAGGTATCGCATCAATAAAATCAAAGAAACCCTGAACATGCAGGATGAACTTTTCTTTGAACAGCAGCTGTATATGGCATTCTACATTAATTTGCTCGAGCAGCGTTATCAGAATGACGAGTTTTAACGGGTAGAAGTTTTCTTTCTGCCTTTAATTCCGGGTTCTGTCATCTTGATCGGATCAAGAATGCGGTCGACATCTTCAGGCTTCAGCAGTTTTGACTGAAGAATGATTTTTCGGACAGGCTGTCCCTTGGCTATAGCTGCTTTAGCGATATCTGCCGCCTTGGAATAGCCAAGATACGGACATATTGCCGTTACAATTCCGACGCTGTTCTCCAAAAGTTCCGAACACCGTTTTTCATTTGCCGTAATTCCATTGATGCAGTTTTCAATAAAGGTCGCAATGGCATTTCCCAGAATATCAATCGATTCAAATAAGCTGCAGAACAAAACCGGTTCAAATGCATTCAGTTCAAGCTGTCCGGCTTCTGCTGCCATCATAATCGTCGTATCATTGCCGATGATCCGGAATGCAACCTGATTGACAACTTCCGGAATAACGGGGTTGACCTTTCCGGGCATGATGGAAGATCCGTTCTGCTTGGCAGGAAGATTGATTTCGCCCAAACCTGTACGCGGTCCGGAGGACATCAGGCGAAGATCATTTGCCATCTTTGAAAGTGAAACCGCACAGGCCTTGACTGCCCCTGATATTGCCACGAAAGAATCCAGATTGGAAGTTCCGTCTATCAGATTATCTTCTCCTTCAATTCCCAGTTTTACGATCTTTTCAAGATTTTGAACAACATTTTTTTCATAATAGATATCGGCATTAAGTCCCGTACCGATAGCAGTTCCTCCAAGGTTGACCTTCTTCATCTCATTGAGAGAAATGTTCAGACGGTAAATGTCCCTGTTGACAGCAGAGGCATAAGCCTCGAATTCCTGCCCCAGACGAATCGGAACCGCATCCTGAAGCTGCGTTCTCCCCATTTTTACGATAGGCTGGAACTCATCTGCTTTCTTCAGCAAGGCCTTCTTGAGATGGATCAGCTGAGTTTCTGTTCTCTGCATAATACGGAGAACTGTTATTTTACCTGCCGTCGGGATAACATCGTTGGTTGACTGTCCGGCATTAACATGATCGTTCGGATGAACAATCTGATAGTCACCTTTCTCCCCGCCCAGAATTTCTATGGCACGATTCGCAATCACTTCATTGGCGTTCATATTGATGGAAGTTCCTGCCCCTCCCTGAATCGGATCTACAATAAACTGATCCAGGAGCTTACCTTCCATTATCTCATCGCATGCCGTGCAGATTGCGTCCGCTCTTTTTTCATCAAGAACTCCCGCTTCGAGATTCGTCTGCGCAGCCGCTTTCTTTATGGCCGCAACACTGTATACAAGATCCGGATGTATTTTCCGGCCCGTAATATGGAAATTCTCTGCAGCCCTGAGCGTCTGAACTCCATAATAGGCCTCTGCCGGTACTTCCTTGATGCCAATTGAATCTTTCTCCATACGAGATGCTGCTTTCATCCTGGTTTCCTCCTGATATCCTGTATTATTGATGGATTTAAATCTTTCCTGACTCATGTTCTTTTCATAATCATTCTAAGTACAGGATATGATATAATCAAATACATATTATTTTATATTTATTATAGTCATTTATCTATAATCCCGGATTCGGCAGTATCTATAGGAGGAGATGTCCATGTTCGAAGGCATGAATTATATTTATGAGGTTTATAAAGAAAAAAGCTTCAGCAAAGCGGCAAAAAAGCTTTATATTTCACAGCCGTCTCTAAGCGCCATGGTGCATAAAACAGAAAGCCGGATCGGAGCCCAGATATTCGACCGCAGCACGAATCCCATCCGGTTAACTGAATGCGGGGAGGAATATATCAAGTGCATAGAGAAGATAATCGATATTCAGAATGACTTCAGCAATTACCTGGAAGATATGCATGAACTGAAGAACGGTCAGTTTTCTGTCGGTGCGAGCAATATGTTCGCCTCATATATCCTGCCGCCGCTTATAAGGACTTTCACTCAAAAATACCCGCAGGTAAAAGTAAACCTCTATGAAGCGAACACTCCTCTGCTGACAGAAAAACTTTCCGGGGGAGCCATTGACCTCATCATGGACAATCAGTCGATGGACAAATCCGTTTTTACAGCCCATCCCTTCTGTACGGAGCATCTGCTCCTCTCCGTACCCAAAAAATATATACCTGCAGGCGGCTGCGGTATTCCTTATCTTACGACAAAAGACATACTGCTGAACCGGCATCTGAACGGCGGCTGCGGCGCCGTCAGTCTTTCTGCTTTCGGGGACTCGCCGTTTATTTATCTCCGCATCGGAAATGACACCCGGAAAAGAGCCGAAAAGATCTGCGAGAAACAGCATTTTTCACCGAATGTCATCCTCAAATTAGACCAGCAGGCTACGGCTCTTCATTTTTCTTCTTACGGAATGGGAATCTCTTTTGTCAGCGATCTCCTTGTCCGTCATGCACGTCCTGCCGGCAATATCGTTTTCTATCCGATCAATGATGAAGATGCTGTACGGACAGTCAATTTTTATCATAAGAACGGAAAATATCTGACCAGGGCAATCCAGGAATTCTTAAAAATCTCAAAATAAAAAGCACCCGAAAATTTGAATGCTTATTTAACAGTTTTTCATTTTCTGTTATACTGGCAGTAAGGATTTGAAGGGAGCTCTGTGCATGTATTCCAACTACCTCTCTTATATCGCGACGGAAATATTCTTCATGATTGTCACCGCCGTACTTCTGCTCCGCCTCCTGAGCCACAGCCATACGGGGAAAGAAGTCCGCATCCTGCGGATTATGTTCATCCTGTACCTGGTTCTTCTTTTTACCGATATCTTCTGGGCGCTGACAGAAGACAATATTCTCCGGCCGCCTGTCTTTCTCAACGCCCTGATCAATGCCGCCGCAGACTGCATCATTACCATCGGGTGCTACTGCTGGTGCCGCTTCATCCTGGAACGGATGCATTTTTCAGATTCTCTAAGCAGGCTTTCCGGGATCTTCCTGATGCTTCCGGCTGCCGCAATCTGCACCATCGATCTTCTTTCCATCTTTACCGGATGGTTCTTTTTCATCGATGCCTCAGGGCATTATCAGGATGCTCCTCTTTTTAACATTCAGGGCATCGTCAATTACTGCTACCTGATTATTCCGACGGTCTGGTCCGTCGTGCATCTGATCCGGGCGCACAGCCGTCAGGATTTTCCGGAATACGCCGGCTACCTGCTTTATTTCATCCCCCTTGCCGTCGTCACCTATCTTGAGGATATCCTGCCAAATGTCCCTCTGATGGCCATGAGCATTCTCCTGGCACTGCTGATTCTTTTCCTGTCCGTCTATGTCGACCAGGAAAAAGCAATCCTGAAACAGGGAAAAGAACTTGCGGAGACCCATGCCGCAATACTTGAAAAGGAACAGGAACTGTCTGAATCGCGGATGTCAATCATGCTCAGCCAGATACAGCCTCATTTCCTGTACAACGTCCTGGTGGCGATTCAGGCCATGTGCCACGGCAAGGCGCCCGAAGCAGAAAAGACCACCATCGAATTCTCGCAGTTCCTGAGGGGCAACCTGGATTCCCTGACCCAGCGCACGCCCATTCTTTTCACAAAGGAACTGGAGCATACGAAAAATTACCTGAGCCTGGAAGTCACGCGGTTCGGTGACGATACCCTTCATATCATCTATGATATCCGGGCAACCGACTTCCGCATTCCGGCCCTGTCCCTGCAGCCGGTAGTTGAAAATGCCGTCAGATACGGCGTCATGCAGCGGGAAGACGGCGGCACGGTCACCATCTCTACCGAAGATACCGGAAATGCCTATCTGATCAAGGTGACGGATGACGGCGTCGGCTTCGATGTCATGACGCCGAAAAGCGACGGGCGCACGCATATCGGCATCTCCAATGTCCGCAGCCGGATTGAAAAGATGTGCGGAGGCACTCTGGAAATCAAAAGCATTCCGGACAAGGGCACCAAAGCCGTCATCACGATTCCCAAAAAAAATCTGCCTGAATAAAACAGACAGATTTTTTGGACACGGCATTTTTTATTTTTATTGTTTCTGGTCCAGTATTCCGACCGTAAATTCTCCCCATTCGTACTGACTCATATATTCGCCGGCATAAGCGTTCACGGCAGCCGGATCCATTTCCAGGAACCGGTAGTAATCGCAGTCAATCCGCGACGGATCGATGGCAATGGCACCGAAGGTTCTGACGATGACCGCTTCCTCATCAATGTCTTTCAGCATGTGGCACATATTGGCGATGATCGTCTGAAGATAGCTCTGGTGCGTCAGATCATACGGTGCATCTTCAAACATGACGGCCGCCAGTTCGCGCGTCGTGCAGGAAGTTCCTCTTTTATGGACGAGGTAGGCAAAAAGTTCCTTTGCCTTTTTTTTGGAAAACTGGACCGGAGTACCGTTCTTCAGAACTTCGAAATTCCCGAAGCACCGGACCTGCAGACGCTGATCCTGGCTCGTCTGAAGATTTGAAACAGCCCCGATGTGATCCAGCTCTTCCCGGATGCGTTCCGGCGTCACCGGTTTCATGATATATCCGGATGCGTGGACGGAAAAGGCGTCCAGCGCATAGCTGGAAAATCCCGTCACGAAAATGATCCAGGTCCCGGGCGATGCCTTTTTGATTCTTCCTGCCAGTTCAATGCCGGTCATTCCCGGCATCTCGATATCCATGAAAGCAGCTTCCGGCCGGTATCCTTCCTGTTCGACTGCCTTCAGCGCCTCTGAAACTTTCCGGTAGCTGCTCAGCTCCGCGTCGGGCTCCACATTCAGGATGGCATCGTTCAGACTCTGCAGTGCAAGTCTTTCATTGTCGATCGTCAGTATTTTCACTGAAATTTCCCTCATATTTTTAATGAGCAGTCATAAGGTATCTACTGCCCATTTTATTGCTATGGGGTATTTTTTTCAAGAAAAACCCGATTTTCCAGCCTGTTTTTGACACCATTCCTTTTCGTTCCTGATTTTCGGAAAAGCATTCCGTCAAAGTTTCCGGTTACGGTTCTGTTTTTATGAAGCCTTTTACTGCTTCCACCGCCGATTTCTGCTGCTCTTCCCTGGAAATCACCGCCGCCGCATCGCCGCGCTGCACGCCGTAGTTCCCGAACTGCGCATGGTTGCCGCCTTCGATCCTGACGACGTGTTCCGTTCCTTTCAGATGTTTTTCCACGCTGACATTCAGCGAGCCGTAAATGACCAGGGTCCGGTCTCCCGGATAATCTCCGTAGAGATACGCGCCCATCAGGATCAGTCCTTTGACTTTTTCCGGATGTCCCGCGGCATAGGCGCTTGAGATTGCTCCTCCCATGGAATGTCCTCCGACATACCACTCTTTGATATCCGGGAGTTTTTCCATTGCTTCATCCGCGGCATTCTCATTGAAGATTGCCATGTTGAGCGGCATCTTCACCAGCACGCATGTCACTCCGCACTCTTCCCTGATTTTTTCAAGAATCGGCAGATAGGCTGAGGCCTCGACTTTTGCTCCGGGATAGAAAATGAATCCGGTACCGGTATCCTTTTCATTTTCCGCAGGAAGAATGATCAGGTTTCCGTCCGTTTCAATGGTCCGGTCATTCTGCAGAAAATCGGTCGCCGTGCTGTCCGCATGATAATAGACGGAAGCATAAATCAAAAAGCCTCCCGTAAGAACCGCCAGGAAAATAAGCAGGATGACCAGAATCCGCCATACTTTTTTCTTCATTGTCATGCCCCGGCAAGCAGAAGGCAGATCAGGAACATCGTCTGTGCAAGGGTATTGGTTCCTTCTTCAATCCAGTTCGCGCGGATGCTCTCCTTTTCCATTTTTGCGGACATCACGATCATCAGCGCCATGCCGGCCGCACCGGCAGCCAGAAAGATCACTGCCGGAAATGAAACCATTCCGTGCAGGACCGTCAGGAATCTTTCACCGCTGAAGACAGAAGCCAGCACCAGTACGGCAAAGCCTCCGAACATGCCGATCCGGAAGATTTTCGGAAGAACCGTCCTGTCTTTTCCGGTGAGGACGATTATGAATTTCCAGATCACTTTGCAGAAGCCTCCGACCGTACAGACAAGAACGCCTGCCAGGAAGAAGCCGCCCATCCGGAATCCGGGATCCGCAGCGGAAGCGACTCCCGCCATTTTCCGGTAAAACAGAATCCCGAGAATAAAAAAGAGAACAACCGGAACGAGATCCAGCATGGCAAGCGAAACCTTCTTACTGTTCGCCATTTTTCCGGCCTCCGAGCGAGTAAATCGGAATCAGCGGAAGGAGGATCGGCGTATGTTCCGCATAGGTGCGGTACTCCGGATCTTTTCCGTAACGTGCTTCCTGCCGTTTTTCCAGACGCTTTGCCCCGCCGACCATGATCATAAGAATCGTCGCATAGCCCGCGATTGCCATCACCCACTGCAGGATTCCGGAAATCGCATTCAGTCCGCCGATCAGCACGCCTGTCCAGAAAACCATTTCCCCGAAATAATTCGGACAGCGCACAAACCGGTAGACTCCCGACATCGCCGGTTTGTCCGGACTGATTTTTTTCAGTTTGTGTTTCTGAAGGTCCGCTTCCGTTTCCAGGACAAGACCGGCAAGACTGATCAGCAGTCCGATCAGCGGCAGCACCGTTTCCGTGCCTTTTCCGTTGAATGCCCTGAAAAAAACCGGGCAGGTCTGCAGAATGTAGAGCGCCGCCACGCAGATCCAGATTGCCAGTTTCACAAAGAACGGCTCATCACTTCCGCTGCCCTTCTGTGCATTCAGGACTTTCCGGTACGCACCGGACTTGTTTTCCCGGTAAATCAGGAAGCCTGCCAGTCTGAGACCGTAAGCCGCAAAAATCAGGCACTGAAGAATCATGACAGGTCCGAAGGCATATCCTTTCAGAAGGATCGTGACCAGATAGGCGATTCCCAGGCCCGCAATAGAAATTCCGTATCCCGTCGACAGGAAATAAACCGTCTTTTTAAATCCGATGCTGCAGCATGCTGCGCTGACGATCAGAAAAATAAAGAAAAGTCCCCAGGTCATTTCCCGCCTCCTGTAAAACTGTCATGGATATACTCTTTGAAGCTGTGGCTGCCGACCTTTGTATCGCCGACCATGTCATTGCTCAGCGTCCATTTCGAGAAACGGATGATGGGCTGCTTGCCGTTCTTTTTATTCTTCGGAAGATTTGCCAGCACGTCGAAGAGCCAGGGCGGCGCCGTGCTGATATGCGGTTCTTTCCCGGCCGCCTCAAAGCACATGCGGGCGATTTCCTCATAGGTCCAGGTTTCTTTTCCCCCGACGTTATAGACTGCATTCTGATCGGGCAGATGTTCCAGAATGAAATCCGCGAAATCCGGTGTATCGACGACATTGGCACTGACCGGCTTCTTTCCGAGAAGCGTCACCTTGCCTTTCTCGACCATCGGCCGGAAGACTTTCACGATATCATAGAAGTAGCCGGACGGGCGTTGGATCACATACGGAATGCCGCTCTTCACCAGTTCCGCTTCCATGAGCTTTTTCGCATAGCACATCGGCACCTCTTCCGGCGCCGTATCCGCATGCAGCACGGAAATGTAGACGAATTTCCGGACCCCTGCGCGGACTGCCTCATTCAGCAGATTGAGGTTGCCCCGGTAGTCAATGTCGTAATTGGTCAGCTGTGCGCTGACGCCTGTCAGTCCGACCGTGGTAATGACCGCATCCGCTCCGTCGCAGAGTCCTTTGAGGGACGGCGCATCCGTCACATCGAGTTTCCGGAAGACATAACTGCTTCTGTCAGCCCCCTCCACATCACGGTCGACCACATCCGCAGCCGTGACTTCATGCCCTTCCCGGATCAGCGCCCTCAGAATGTCGCTGCCCAGTTTTCCGCAGGCTCCCGCAAGAACAATTTTCATCTTTCTCTCCTTTCAGGTTCAATCTACGTTCTGTACCAGTCAGGTTTCATTTCCGTTCTGTACCGGTCACGTTTCATTTCCGTTCTGTACCGGCATGATCATATTTCTGAAAAAGATTTCCGCATCTTTCTTTCCGAGCGCTTTGGTAAGAATATCGGAAGAAGGATTTCCCAGAGTCCACATCTCATCCTGGAATTTCTGCAGCCCGGCCAGATTCTTCCGGTCAGTCTCCGCCGTGGCAGCTGCTTCCAGATAACGCCGCACGCAGATCAGGGCCATTTCCCGGAGCTTTTCCGGCGGGCAGCCGTCCCCTCCCTTGATCAGGGAACAGGGCATCCGTCTTTCGATGTACCACGCCGGCTTTTCCGCGTAATCCGGGAGTCCGGAAAATTCCGCTTTCTGCGTATCTCCTGCCGGAAGCACTGCACCGGATGCCGTACAGTCGTAGTACTCGGCATACATCAGGCTTTTCTTCTTCATATCCATGCTGTCGATCAGAAGAACCGGCAGGCTTCTGCCTGTATCCGGCGTAAAAACGACCGTTGACAGCAGCATCTTCCCTCCCATGGCATCGGTGTCCATCGTCAGCAGATTTCCGAAAGGGCACCGGTACTGACGGACCGTGAAATGAAACAGCGGAATGAGCTTCGGATATTTCAGCTCCCTCCTGTTCCCCGGCGTCACTTCCGTGCATTCGGAAGCAGCCCGTACTTCACTGACAATCCGTTCGGAAATCATGTGCGTTTCTCCTTTCCATTCAGACGTTCGGCAAGCAGGCGCAGCGTCGAATCCGTGATTTCCTGACGCTGTGCAGCTGTCAGGACCGTCTCGGCCAGAATCAGCGAAAGGTCGGACAGTCCTTCATCTCCGGTCCGGCTGATCAGGGCGGAAATCGTTCCGGCTATCTGCGCAATCAGCTGCTCATGATGATCGTCGATCACCTTTCCCGAACCGCCTCCGCGGATGTACTGCATCCAGAGCGGACGGTACTTTTTTACGAATTCCGCGATGCACTGCCGTATGCCGGTCAGGCCTTCCGCGAAACCGGGTGCCTCCGCACTCCGGATCTGCATGGCCTTCAGGGTTTTCTTCCAGTCGTCGAGCATGACGGCCGCAATCAGGTCTTCCTTGCTGCGGAAATAGTTGTACAGCGTGCCGGTCGCGACCCCGCTGTCATTTGCCAGACGCCGGATGGAAAGGGCTCCGCAGCCTTCTTTTTTCAGGATTTTTTTTGCATTGTTCAGAAAAACTTCTCTTTGATTCGGCAGTATTTTCGGCATTCTTTCCACTGTATCCTCGTTATTATGAACATGTTCACATTAAAATTGTAGCACGCGATGCGAATTTGTCAAACCATATCCGAATTGACGTTCCCCCCGCGTAATGGTAAAATGAACCAGTCAGAAAAAACATCAAATTCCGCTGAATTGAGGCATAAAATCAATGAAGCATATCCTTTTCCGTACCGCAGCCTTCCTGTTTTCCATCCTGATTCTTCTGACCTGCCTGCCGTCTTCCGTTTCTGCCGCCGATACCGGCCGTCAGACTGTAAATGTCGGGATTCTGGTTTATCCGGGCTACGCAGAAGAGGATGAAAACGGTGTCTGGACCGGCTATGATGCGGAAATGATGGAGAACATCGCCCAGCACTGCAACATCGAGGTTCATTTCGTACAGATTCGTTCCATGCAGGATGCTGACCAGGGCCTGGCTGACGGAACACTGGACATTGCCGGAAACGTCGCTTTAAATGATAAGCGGCAGCAGACGTATCTTTTCAGCGATTATTCGCAGGGAGTCTCCTTTACTTCGATCGTCATGCGGAAAGACGATACCCGGATTGATTACGGCGACATCGAAGCCCTTTCAAAGCTCAGCTTCGGCGTGCTCGCAGGATTCCCGGAAAGCGAGTTTGATACGTGGTGCTCTTCACACGGAATTTCTCCGAAAAAAACTATTTACAGCGATTCCGAAAGTGCTTTCTCCGCAGTCGACAGCCAGGACGTCGATGCGATTGTTCTGGGAGATGATTACATCCCGGGCTACCGCAAAGTCCTTTCCTTTTCCCAAGTTCCTTATTATTACATTTTCCGGAAACAGGACACGGCGCTGAAAAGCCAGGTGGATGCAGCGATGTCCCAGATTCTGCTTGAGAATCCTCTTTACCAGAATACGCTCCGGGAAAAATACGGCATTTCCAGCGTGGAAAATGTTGCCTATACTTCTGCGGAAAATGAATACATTGCTGCCCATCCGGATATCAGCGTCGCCGTCATCGAAAAGGATAAGCCTTATTTCAGCTATGATGCCGCAGGAAACCCGAAGGGAATCATTCCGGATCTCTACAAAGTCATCGCGGAAAACACCGGCTTTCATTTCACCTTCAAGTCCTATCCGGCACATAAGGATGCTGCCTCCGCCGTACTGAACGGCGAAGCGGATGTCCTGGCCATGTATTCCAACGGCATCCCCTATGCCTACAGCGACGGCTTCCGGCTGTCGGCTCCTTATGCAACGATCGACCTGGTCATGATTTCCCGCTCCGGTGAAAAAAGTTCCGAGATCCGGCGCATTGCCATCAAGAACAGAAGCATCGGCATGGTGAAAAAGAGCATTGAATCCAGTTTCAAGAATGTGGAATACATCGCCTGTGACACGGCTTCCGACTGCTTCGACGCCCTTCAGGAAAATAAGGCAGACGCACTGATCGTCGCGCTGCCGAGTGCCACCTATCTGATTAACCAGACCAATTCTTCCGCCTATTCGTTCATTCCGCTTGCCGGAGCCGGCGTCGATATCTGTGCCGCCGTCGCTTTTGACAACGTCACGCTGGGGAATATCATGAGCAAGGGCGTCAGTGCCAGCACCCGTCTCTTTAACGGCATTGAGGCAAATAATACCGTTTCTGAGAGCTCGCTTCAGACTTTCTTTGCGCGCATCCCGGCCGTCGTGCTGGCAATTTCGGCAATTGCATCCATCCTGATCATCATGGTTCTTGTCTGGTCGGTCATTTCCCTTTTAAGAAGCCGGAAAACGAAAATCGCCGCCGTCCGTGCAAGGGCAGAAGCAGAAGCCAGCGAGCGAAGCGCCGAGGAGAAAAACTCCTTTTTCTCCAATATCAGCCATGACATGCGCACTCCTCTGAATGCGGTCATCGGCTTTGCCGGCCTGGCGGAAAATGCCCCGGACATCAAAAAGAAAAATGAATACCTCTCCAAGATCAAATCCTCCGGTCAGCTTCTCAACTCCCTGATTGACGATACGCTGACGCTTTCCAAGGGAAACAGCGGGAAGCTGGAACTGCATCCGACGGAAATCGAAACCGAAGATATCGGGCGTACCATTACGGAAACGATTCGTTCCTCCGCAACCGCAAAAAACATTACTTTTACTGTGGACAAATCGGAATACCGCCCGCGTACGATTTATGCGGATGAGCTGAATCTTCAGAAGATCTTCCTGAATCTTCTCACGAATGCCATCAAATATACGCCGGAAGGCGGCCACGTCTGGGTAAAAATCTGGGACGAGCCTGCCGGTTCTCCGGAGCCGGACACTGTTTTCACAATTCGGGATGACGGAATCGGCATTTCACCGGATTTCCTTCCGCATGTCTTTGAGCCGTTCATGCAGGAAAAGAGACACGGATATGAATCCGTCGGCACCGGTCTCGGACTGTCCATCGTCAGACAGATCGTCGACCTGATGGGCGGAACGATCGGAGTAAAAAGCGTGCAGAATCAGGGAACGGAATTCACGGTCCGGCTCCATTTCCTGGAAATCAAGAATCCTTCTTCCGCAGCGGCAGATCACGTCCGGTCCGAAGAAACAGACCTGACCGGCAGAAAGATCCTGCTGTGCGAGGATAATGAACTCAACCGTGAAATTGCCGTTGCCATTCTCGAAGACCGCGGCATGACGGTCGAAGCCGCCGTCAACGGGCAGATTGGCCTTGAAAAATTCAGCAAAAGCAGTCCGGGATATTTCGATGCGATTCTCATGGATATCCGCATGCCGGTCATGGACGGATATGAGACGGTAAAGGCAATCCGGCAGCTCGACCGTCCAGATGCCGTAACCGTACCGATCATCGCGATGACAGCGGATGCTTTTTCCGATGCGATTCAGAAATGTCTGGATTCCGGCATGAACAGCCATATTGCCAAACCGGTCGATCCGGAGAAAATCTATGCAGTGCTTTCCGAACTGATTCTTTCAAAAAAATAAGGAGGCGACATTTTCATCAACCTGTATCAGGCAGATGCAGGCAGGGTTATTGAAAATCGGCCAGTATCATGGTATATTTTTTGAGTGGCCGTCTAAAACTGTAAACAGGCCAAAATCAGAGGGAGGTTATTATGGAAAATAAAGCAGCAAAAAATTTGAAGGCAGCCGGCTGGGTCATGGTTTTCCTGGCGGTTCTGGAAGTCGTGGAATCGCTTCTGAACATCAGTCAGGTTAAGAAACTTGCAGCTGTTTCACCCGCTGCAGCAGCTATTCCCGAAGCTTTCATCAATATCGTGCTTATTATCGCCATTGTTATCATCGTCATCTTTGCCGTAATCCGCATACTCGACGGCATTCTCTGCTGGCGTACAGTCGTCAGCAACGGTATCGGAAAAGGCATCAAAGGCCTGACAATCCTTCTTCTCGTTCTGGATTCCATCGGGCTTCTGATTGCTCTGACATCGATTCCTTCCATCACGGCAGCCGGTACCGATGTGCTTTCCTTCGTTACATCGATCTGCAGCTCCATCGCTTATTTTGTAATTGACATTATGGTTCTGAAATACCTCGGCGATTACAGAAACGCAAGACAGGCTTAAGCTGTTCATCTGCAGGCAAACGGCATCTCCCGTTCAAGGAGATGCCGTTTTTTATTGAAGAACGATTTTCTGTTTTCAAATAAAAATTTCTATTTCCCCGAAGGCGGAAAATTCCTGCTGCCTTCACCCGGCATATACGGCATCTGTCCCGGTGCCTGCCCCTGCATCTGTCCGGGCGTCTGCCCCGGCATCTGTCCTTGCGCCTGTCCCTGCATCTGCGCATTCCATGCCGCAGCCTGGGCGTTCCGTTTTTCCTGTGCCCGCCGGTTGGATCTTCTGACAAGAAATACGATCAGTACCGTGACTGCCGCGACAATGGCAAGGGCCGGACTTGCTGATACCAGGAAAATGAACAGTTCCACGAAGAATGTTCCGATGGCATGCAGGGTATTGCGGAAGCCATAGGATATCCGTTCGCCTACGGTCTTCGTGCTTCCGATGGCCACCTGTGCTTCATTCAGGGAAATGCTGACCGTCGAATAGGCAATCTGCGAATCGTAGGATTGCTTCTCATCCTCCAGTGATTCAATCCGGGAGCGGACATCGCTGATCCTGTCCTGAATCGAAATCGTATCTTCGACAGTTTCAGCCTTCCCCAGCATTGCATTCAGGGAATCCAGCTCTGCATTAAGAGATTTCAGTTCGCTTTCTGTCTCGTTATAGGCATCCGTAATGTCTTCTGTCTGTTCGCTCTTCGACATCACGCTGCAGGCATTTTCCACGGTCTGCAGGTATGCATCCAGTTTGTCCGCCGGAACGCGGACGGCAATCGATTCCGATCTTGCATTGCCGTAATTGGTAAGATCCGAATATTCGACATAGCCTCCGGCATCCTCTGCCGCCTTGCGGATTGCCTCATCCGCCGCCGTGAAGTCCTCCGTCTCTGCCGAAATCGTGACATCCTTCGTCAGCTTTCTGTTTTCGGAAACCGCGGTATTTCCGGACACCGCATCGCCTGACTGATAGGCTTCCTCTGTCTTTGCTGCAGAAGAGGCCGTGCTCTGGCTGCTGTTTCCGCAGGAAATAAGAGCCATGGCCGTCATGAGAATGATAAAGGCGGTGAAAGTTTTTCCGATTCTGCTCCTGATCGTTTTCATCGTGATTCCTCCGATTTTCAATTATTTTCCGGCTGTATTTGTTTTCTTGCATGGAGGAAGGAAGAGAATGGCAGGTTCCCTTCCTTCCCAAAGAAAAAGGTATTAACCCTTCACTGAACCGGGCGCCACTCCCATCTCAGAAATTCTGAAAACAGGAACTCAGCGACGATTCGTGGCAGGACGGTCAGTGTCCGTTTAAGAAATGAGTAACCGTATTCTGTCTGAACAGATCCCACCTCATCAGAAGAGATGCCCTCATATAGGCATTGTATATTTATCCTGAACATTTAACAAGAGCAAAGGCATAAAAACGTCATCCGTTTCCTCCAGCCCGATGGTCTTTCAGTTCCTGTCTTTTTCTCCGGAACTCGATAATCGGCAGGTCTCCCTGCACCAGATTCTCTCCCATCATCAGTTCGCTCTTCTTCGGGATCTGCGTCAGCACGACCTTCCGGTCCTGATGAAGAACGACCCGGTTTGCCGCATCGCCCAGGGCGTTCACAATCTGTTTCAAAACCGGAACGTGGAGAAAACTCTGGCAGAAACGCAGATAAATTCTTGTGTTCTCCTCGTCCACCGGTGCAAAAGCTGCCATGATCCGCAGCTTCGGCGAAACCCGGTTCTGCCAGAGATTCGGCATCAGTGCCTGAAGACTGAACAGTTTTTCATAGTCCTGAATTTCATCCGGACGCTGGGGAGTCTGGCCGGCATCCGCTTCATTTTTCACATAATAGGTCATCAGACTGCCGTCCCATTTCACGACAGGTCCGTTGACCAGCGCTTTATTTCCCCGGCCGATGGTCGAGCCGTGCACAAACGGAAGGTGTACGACGTCCAGCTGGTTCTCGATGGCGCGGGTATAATGCACGTTCCAGTTTTCGGAAAACATGCCGTAGGAAAAACCGCTTTTCAGGTCTTCAAAAAACGGAATCTCCGGCAGGTGGTCCGACGGGGTTCCGTACCACAGCCAGATGAAGCCGTACGCTTCGCGCGCCACATAGGATTTTACCTTGAAGTTGGAAGACGGCACGCTCTTCTTCCCGTTTGCCGGGATGAAAGTCACACGCCCGGTCGAATCGTACTGAAATCCGTGAAACGGGCAGGCGACGCGGCCGTCACAGATTTTTCCTCCGGACAGCGCTGCTCCGCGATGACAGCACTGATCCGCGATGCAGCAGACGGATCCATTTTCCTCACGCCACAGAACCAGCTTTTCCGAAAAGCGCGTAACGCCGACCGGACGGTTCTTCTTCACTTCTTTTGTGCTGAGAACTGCATACCACTGGTCAGGAATCATTGATGAGCCTCCCTTGTCTGTTTTCTGATTATTATCTTAACGCAGAACCTGCCGATAAGAAAAGGGGAAAAAAGGCAAAAAAAATTACGATGCTTTTGAAAAAACAGTACAATCCTAGGGGAAATAATGTTACAATGAGAAAAATAGTTCTCACACAGCAAGGAATCTGTCCAACTGGTTTTTTACACAATTTCATAATGAGGAGGGTATTATATGTTTTGTAAAAAATGCGGTGCAGAAATCAAAGACGGCGCAAAATTTTGTCCTTCCTGCGGGGCCCCGGTAGCAGCAGCTCCGACAGGTACGACCGGAGGCTCCCAGCCATATCAGCAGCAGTCCTATCAGCAGCAGCCTTATCAGCAGCAGCCCTACCAGCAGCAACAGCCGTATCAGCAGCAGCCTTACAGACAGACACCTCCGCAGAACAGTGACAGCCACGGACTTGCAGTCGGAAGTTTAGTCTGCGGCATCGTCGGCCTGGTCTGCGTTTTCTTCGGCACCTTCGCATTCATCGGCACGATTGCTGCTGTTGTCGGTCTTGTTCTTGCTTCCATGGCTAAATCAAGAGGCAACACAGAAGGAATCCGTCAGGCCGGTTTCATTCTTTCCCTGATTGCGGTCATCATCACGGCGATCACCTTTATTGCATGCCTTGCATGTGTCGGAAGCATTGCTTCTCTTGCCGGCGGTCTCGGCGGTCTTGGCAGTCTCGGCAATTACAATTAATCAATCCTGATTCAATTATCCAAAAGCAGGCAGCGAATTCACTGCCTGCTTTTTTTTGCCTTCTGTCCGGTAAACCGGAGAATCTGCTGCACTCAATGACTGGCAGCCAGATTCCCGGCAATGGTTCTTTCTCTGTTCTGATATTCATCCGCGCAGGTTCTGCCCGCGTCGATGTACTTTCTCAGGTCCTTCGAAAAATCTTCCAGGCCGTTTGCCGTCTGCCAGAGACTGCATTTGATGGCGCCTGCCGCAGCAGACCGGAACTGCAGCCTTCTCTCGATATCCCGTACGGTTCCCGCATCAGAACGGATCCGCAGCGCTTCGGACGTCAGGCGGCTCAGTTCTTCATTTACCGCTGATGGCTTGATCATAAAATGAACATTTCCGATGTAGCGGTCGCGGCGTTCTTTAATCCAGTCGGACCAGTGCATAAAGATATCCTGCATATGGACCCATCCGTCGTACATAGTCTGTATTCCGGGGACGCCGGGAATCCAGTGCCAGTGCGGAAGAGCAAAAATACTCATGTCAATGTACTTGCTGAACGGGCCGGACCAGACAGACCATTCATCCTTACGATCCGATATGACATTTCCATGCTCATCAAATGTGACGTTATGGGTATCATGGCGCCAGACCATATTGAGCCAGTCATGGTCAGTCGGCGTATCCGCATGGATGGTACGGTTATCCGCAGTCGGAACCATATAGAGCAGCGTGCCGACAACACTCCACTGGTAGTGAGTCAGGTATCTCTGGGCTTTCATGATGTCTCCTGCATGTTCGAGCAGGTATTTTTCCGAATAACCGGGTCCGTCCAGGCTGACGCACTGATCAATCTTATCCCGCATGGCATCCGGAGCGGTAATGCCGGCATGTTCCGCCAGATTTCCGCCGAGAGAATGTCCCGTAAAACCGAAATGATTGTATTCGTGCCCGTAGCGATCCCAGATTTCCCTGGTATATTCCTGTGCCTTCTTCTGCTGTGGTGTCAGTGCATTGTTCAGAAGCCCGACATCGGAGAGTCCCCAGTCTTTCGCCAAATTCTCCGTGGTATCGCTTTCGCTTCCGCGGAAGGCAATCAGGGCATCTCCGTCCGCCGTGTCGATGGTGCAGGCATACATGCCGGATCCGTGTTCATCGTTGCAGATATTTTTAATGGACCAGTTCCAACACTGATCCCCGTTGGGCAATCCGTTAATGCGGTCCGTCAGATCCTTGATTTTGGAAAGTTTTTCCGCGGAAGCTCCCTCTGCTTCCATTTTCAGAAGTTCCCTCAGAGTATGGTGCCCTTCCATAAAATCTGACTCATCAAAATCGAAATAAGCTATCTGCGATGCAATCAGCATCTGATCGTCTGAATAACTCATACCTGATTACCTGCCTCTTCCGCAAAGTCTGTTTCCTTCGTCTGAAGCTGTCCTTTGAAAAAGCGTATTTCCATAACCGGAGAATCCTTTACCAGCTGGTCATACTCGTCATAAATGCCTGCGTTCTGTCCGAAATATTCTTCAACCTTCTTCAGCGTTTCCTCATCCGTTATGGTAAGACGGACAGTTCCGCTTAAAGCGGGTTCCTTCTGCACGGCTGCTTCGACTGCCTGATAGACTGCCCGGGCATCCCTGTCCGCCGGACAGTAATGAAGCATCAGCAGGAAACGGTCCGAAGGCTTGATGCCCATGAACTCTTCCGGAGTCATGCCGGCATCTGCCGAGGCTATCGATTTGCTGAGCGGTTCCGCTTTCAGGAAATAATAGCCGGGAAGAGTCCCCAGTTCTGCCGACATTTTTTCTTCCACGTCAGCACTGACCCGGGCAGCAACATACTCATCTTCGATATAAGTTCCGCCGCGGTCCCCTGTGCATTTGAAGAGGACTTCGGGATACTCTTCCGAGTAGGCCGTAACCTCGTATTCATTTCCGAAATAATCACTGCCATGATACTGTGCCAGATAAAAGGTTTCGCCGTATTTTGCCGCAAGCATGTCCAGTGCCTGCTTCTCGAACTTCTCCCTGTCAACTGCACAGCCTTCCACGCCGCCTGCTGCTGCCATGATCATCACCCCCAGAATGATTCTTTTCCATGTTTTCATCGTTCACGCCTTCGCACTCATCTCTGCAGAATACTCAGAAGAGCCTGTTCGGTCCGGTAGTTTCTTTCAGCAGATTCTTTCAAAGCCTGTGATTCGGAGATTAGTTTCTGTCCCTTCTTTTTCAGAAGAAGTACATGCCTTCTTCCTTTTATGACATATTCCCTGCCGGCTTTTCCCTTCCACAAAGATGCGAGGTTTTCAAGAACGTCATTTTCGGAATCTGCCGATCTGAGAAGACTGCTGCCGAGTGATTCCAGTTCCCTGGCATCCTCCAGCGTCTTCCGGTAATCCATGAAGATTTCGTTTTCATTCGACTGTCCCATGCTGTCTCCGTATCCTTTCCTTTAATCTGAAACCATGCCCTGATCGTGTCCGGCACACAGCCGGATTTTTTACGCCGCCGTCATGATATTCTCAATATACTTGCGCGGATAGCTTCTGAAATAAGTATCAGGCACCCAGCCGACTGTCCCGGATTCGGAAATCTGGTAAGCACTGGTTCCGCTGCTCTCATAATGGAAATCCATCAGTTCAAATTCCGCTCCCGGCTTGATCGTGCCGGTCTGCATCGTGCAGGTCTGATCCGAATACACCGGAATCGAATCCAGTGCCTTTGCCGTGAACCCGTCTTTCAGATTGGTGACATCCGACGTCGCCGGAATTCCCGCTGCTTTGACAGAAGACTGTGTCATGCTCTGATCCTCAACGGTCTCACCGCAGATGAAGCAGAGATATCCGTAATCCCTGACTCCCCAGGTATGAATCTTCACTGCTTCAAAGGACCCGTTTCCCGTGATGCTGGCCGGCCGCAGGACTCCTTCGATACGCCCGATTTCCTGAATATCGCTGTTCTGGTAGGCATAGACGATTGTAGTCGCGGTGGCATCGTCTCCCGGGCAGTTGACGATGATGTTCCTGCTGCCATCCGCCGTATTGATGTCCGCCGCATAGGCTTCTGCACGGTAAGTCAGAAATCCAAAGTTAATATCGGTCTCCTTTCCGTTGACCGTCATCTGCATCCCGCCCTGTGCATCCTCATACTGATCAACTGCCGTATAGGTCAGTGTATCCGTAGTGCTGCCGTAGCTGACCGCTGTCTCCTGTCCTGAGACAAGCGGTGTCGCGGATGAAGATGCCGCCGGTTTATTTCCTGCATCAAGTTCAGAAAAATCGTGCCACGGGATACCGGTCTGATACGAATACGCTGCAATTCCTGCTTGTGCCTCTTCCGCACTGATGCTGTCGCCCGTACTGCCTTCGCTGGTCCGGTGCTGATACCGGCCGTTGATATTATCTCCGTCGTAGGCTTCGAGGAAAGTCATCGAAAAATCAGCTGCCACATGGTAGTAATCCATTTCTTTCTCGGTGCCGTTGTTGTGATAGACACCGATGACATGATTCGTGTAGAGCTGCGCGTAGTCACGTCTCCAGCTGATGAATTCTTCGGAAATCCTCTGCACCTGACCGTCCTTACAGCAGTATCCGTCCTGAAGAGTGTTCTCTTCTCCGCCTGTCGCTGTATTGGTATAAGAGTTTCCGATAATCAGTTCCGGGAATCCGTCTTCATTCAGATCGACAAAGGCATATTTCAGAACTTCCGGATCGTAGTCTTTGGACTGCTGGATCACGCGATAGCTGACATCCGGATAGTCCGTTTCCTCAACCCGATAGCTGAGTTCCTGTGCTTTTTTATATTCCTGAAGAATGGCCTGGTAAGTATCTGCTGCCTGCGCATCGGTATCCGGGGCCGCCGTCGGAGTCGGTGTCGGTGCAGACGTTTCCGTCTGTGTCGAATCGGACAGCGAAGAATATGCCTCTTCCACTTTCTGCTCGATTTCATCCTGCAGTTCCGGTTTCAGTTCGATAGCTTTGATGTAATCGGCAGTGGCCTTGTCCGGCTGTTTCAGCCCGACGTAGGCATCGCCTCGTCCGACATATGCTTCCGCTTTCTTTGGTTCGATTCGGATGGCTTCTGTATAAGCCTTTACTGCCTCCTCGTACTGCATGGACAGCAGGTACCGGTGTCCGAGATTCATGTTTCTCTGATACTGCGCCGTCGGTGAACGGAAATAAATAAAGAGGAGAACCAGAAGAGCTGCCAGCAGGACCCCGAGCATAAGGATCATGAGCAGCATATCCTTTCTGCTCCTTCCGGGGCTGCTTTTTCCGGAGCTGCTTTTTCCGGCCGTCCCCCGGTTTGCAGAACTGCCCTGCATCGTTCCGGAAACGTTCGTCTGCATTCTTTCAAATACAGGCGTCCCGCAGTATGGACAGATTTTTGTTCCTTCTTCCAGTTTCTTCCCGCAGTGATTGCAGAACATTCCGGTACCCTCTCTTCCGTATTGCTGATTCTTGCCTTTCGGATATATCTTATCATACATGTTTTGAGACAGATGATGGAAATTGCCGATGAAATGCCTCTTAAAAGCGATGAACGGCAGGCAGGCCGCCCGTCACATCCGTCTTGCATTTTCCGGACTTCAACCTTATGATGAAGTCATGAAAAAATGGATGATCATTCTTGCTGCCATCACAGGCTTTTTCCTGCTGGCACTTATTCTGATCCGGTCCCTGCCGTCTCTTTCCGCAGGAAGCGTCTCTTCTGCTGCTTCTTCAGAATCTGAATCGCCTGCCGGGTCCATATTGTCTGCCGCATCCGTTCTGCCCGCATCATCTGCAGATGTCAGTACGAACACGGAATTATCTTCTGCCGTCATAAGCACATCTTCCTCTGCTGCAGCCGGCTCTGCAGAATCTTCCTCCTCTGCTTCCGCTGCCAGTTCGCCGCTTTCCTCATCCGTTCCTTCGTTTACGGCCGACCAGTTCCTGGAGCAGGTCGCGGAAGTCTACCAGATGGCACACGATGGTCACTATGTTTACGGCGATTCGAAATCAACGCCTCCCTGCTCCGACGGCACGATCAGCTGCGACCGTCTGATTGCCAGGGCTCTGTGGAACCTCGGGCTGCAGGATCAGCCCGCAGGCGGTTTCGTGATTACCGGCGAAGAAGCCTATCTGACAAGCCACGGCTTCACAAAAGTAACAGACCAGTCTCAGCTGACCCGCGGCGATATCGTCATGCAGGACAGCGGTCACGGCGGAGATGTCGACTGGACATGGCATACTTTCGTACTGCTTTCCTATGATCCTGCAACGACGAAATGTCTCAAATACGACTGCGGTCATTTCACTCCGGAAGGGGCGGACCGCATCTCCAGCATCCAGCCTTTCGACACCGTTCTTGCGGACTACGGAACCCAAAGGAATTTCTACTGCGGATTCCATCTGTCCGGATAACGGTTTCTTTTATTGATTTCAGGCATAGGCAAATTCCCGGGGTTCCGCATTCCCCAGCGTAATCAGGCAGATATTGTCATAATCCGGCCATACTGCCCCGGCAAAAAGAGATGCGATTTCGGAAACGACAGACTCATAAATTGACTTGATACCCTCTTCAAGGCTGTTAAAAACTCCGGGAGCAAATTGCTTCAGCAGGATGTCTCCAATTTCAGAAGCTGCCAGAGAAATGACTGCCGGCACTATCGATGACTGCAGTTCATTCCACCACACTTCGCCGGTAATGTTCTCTCCGCTGATATAATCTTTCCAGACATTTCCGCCCGTTTCGGCAACTATGGTTACGATTGCTCCTGCCAGAGGATTCGCGATGCCGGCGGCTGTTTCCAGTCCTCCCTGAAGTGCACCGACAGCCAGTTTTTCCAAATGCTTATCCCAGCCATCGGAGTCCCAGGTTCCATCCTTTTTTTCGCTGACATAGTCAGAGAAGCTGTGGAGTCCGGCTCCTACAAGAATCGCTGCAAGAATCGCCCAGGCAAATTTTCCGTTCTCATCAGCATATCTGCATGGATTATCTCTGCAGAACAGGTATTCATTCAGCGAAAGAGGTGTATCCGCAAAACCTTTGTAGTAGTCTCTCCCGCAGAATCTTCCCGTATCGCTGTCATAGTATCTGTAATTTGCATTTTCTAAACCGCTGACGGGATCGCTGAGATAGCCTGCATAGCCAAAAGGCGAAGAACATCTTTTCATACCCGGAAGAAGACGTCCGTACTCATCATACCCTGCAGATTCTGTTATGTTCCCCTGAGAGTCTGCAAGATCCAGCACGCTGGCAATTTCATCGGTCAGATAATACCGGCTGCCATCCTGGTTCTCTTTCAGGTCTTTGTCAACAGAGGCAGCGAGGCTGCGATCCCATATAAAATCCTGATGAGAATCATCCGTGCTTCTGGTCAGGATATTCTTGCTGTCTTTTGTAAGATCACAGGTGTATTTAATTTTTTCTCCGTGAACATTCTGACTGACCAGATATCCCAGGCCATTATACAGATAATCACATTTTTCTCCATCCGGACTGACTGCACCTGTCATTTTTCCGGCTGCATCATACTGATAATGGTATTTCTTACCATTCAGCGTCCTGGAAATAAGATTTCCGCGCTTATCATATTCAAAGGATGCCCGGATTTCTTTTTCCTTACCCTTTACCGTATAGAAGATCAGCTGGTCATTTTCGTTATACTGATAATCCGTTACCTTATCCTTTTCTTTCAAGCGGATTCTGTTCCCGAAAGAATCATAGGTATATTCACGGACAGTTTCTCCATTTTCTTTTACGGATACAAGCCTGTCCATCAGGTCGTAATGATATTGGCAATGCCTGTCTGCCGCGCCGCAGGCCTTCCGGCTGATTTCTGCTGAGATTCTGTTTCCTGACGCATCATACTGATAACGGAACCGGTTAATGATCCGGTCATCATGGCTGTGGACAATCTCCGTAATATGTCCTGCTTCGTCTGCCTTCAGGATTTCCTTGATTCCATTGCTGAATTCTTTTTCAGCTGATAAATCATGGAGGTCGTAACGGTAACGGACATCCATGCTGCCGCGGTGAAGCTCCGTCAGCTGACTGCCGCTGCTGTAGGTGTACTGTACTGCTTCTCCGTCGGGATACTGCAGCCTTGTACAGTTTCCCATGGCAGACCGCTGATAGCCTGTTTCCAGCTTATCCGGATCCGTAACTTTACAGATTCTCCCCAGCCTGTCACGTTCAATCTGCGTAATTCCCATCCAGTCTTCAAAAGAATTCATCCGGTTCAGCGCATCATAGTGAAAGCACAGGTTTCTTCCATCAGCAAAAGTAATCTTCTCCGGTTCTCTTAAATTATAATATTCCTTCCCTGTCGTGTATCCTTCTTCATCCGTCCTGGATATCAATCTGCCATGATGATCATAAACAAAGGATCTGGCATCGCCTGCCGGATTAATGACTCTGACAATATTTCCATTCAGATCATATTCATATCGGGTGGAACGGTATTTCTGCGTATTCTTCTCAAAACGGCGCATTTCCGTCATGCTGCCCATACAGTCGTAGTAAAAGGCCATTTTATTTCCAAGAGCATCCTCTGCTGTTTTTATTTTTCCGGAAGGCGTATATTCAAATTTTCTTACCCCTCCGTTTTCTCCGATGCATTTCAGGATTTTCCCTGTGGGACTGTAAGTGAAATTCTTTTCTTCCCCTGCACTGCTCCTGATCCGGATCACGCGTCCCATGGAATCATAGGTATAGAAATAAGTTAATTTTCCGGAAAAGACCCTTTTTGCAGTTTTTCCGTTTGCATCATATTCATTGTTCACTGTCTGTCCGTCCGGCAGGCATATCTCTTTAATTCTGCCGCCGGGATAATAGGTAAATTCTGTTATTCCTCCGTCCTTGTCCTTTTTGCTCCTGATCCGTCCGAGAGATGTATAGGTCATTTCAGATGTGCTGTTTTCTTCATCTGTCAGTTTTATAAGATTGCCGCAAAGGTCATATTCATAGGTCTGATCATTTCCCGCCGGATCCTCTGTCCGGATCAGTCTTCCGCTTTCATCATAAGCATAACGGGTGCAGTTCCCGTGAGAATCCTTTTTCTGTACCGGCTTCCCGAGAGCATTATAAACGACTTCCTGAACTTTCTTCCCGTCCGTTTCAATGCCGGCAAATGCCCCGAGCTGATTATAGAGGATTCTGTATTTTCCTCCGGCTGCGCTGGTAAAATCGGTCACATGGAGCAGGCTGTCATATTTCAGGCATGTTTTTCCGCCGTTTGCCGAAAGGACTTCCTCCGGCAGCCAGCTGTTTCCGTATTTGTATTCTGTCCAGAATCCGTCTTTATTGCGGTATTTTTCCGGCAGTCCGAAGCCGCTGTAAATCCATTCTTCGGAAAAGCCGTCATAATCCGTCTCTTTGATCAGATCTCCGAGTGCATTATATTCAAATGTCTTCCTGCTTCCTTCCGGGTTTACAATGACTGTCTGTCTTCCGGCAGCATCATAGGTATACCGGAAAGTACTGCCAAGAGCATCTGTTTCCGAAATCACCCTGTTTAATGCATCATATTCATAAGATTTTACTGTCAGATGATTCTCCCGGACAGTGATGACATTCCCCCGGTCATCATAAAGAAAAGAACGTACAAATGTATCCGGATAAATGATCTTTTTCAGTTTTCCGTTCTTTTCCGTCAGCACCGCCGTTGAATTTCCTTCGGCATCGATATCCGTCCATCCACTGCCGTCCTGATTGTATTTTCTCTCTGACACCTGTCCGTTCGGCAGAAGGATTCTGATCAGCCTCCCCTGCCTGTCATAGGAAAATTGTTTCCTGTTTCCTAATGCATCCGTGACGGAAAGCGGCATCCCTTCCGCATCATATTCATAAACCGTTGTATTTCCTGCCCTGTCTGTATACTTTGTCCTCTGGTTAAAAGCATTATATTCAATTTTCTCCGTTCCGTTTTTATCTCTGACTTCCTTTGTCCTGAATTTCCTGTCAGAACAGTAGACCGTCACGTCTCCGTTTAATGCTGTCGAAACAGTTTCCCTTTCGTCATCCTTGTACGCAAAAAGAATGCTTCCCATTTCTCCAAGATGCTGTGCCGTAATTCTTCTTTTTGAATCATACTCATTTTCCAGCACGATTGTTCCCAGGGCATTCCGTACAGAGACAATCTCATTCAGTTCATTATAGGTATATTCTGTTCTGCTTCCGTCCGGCAGAATGACCGCTGTCAGATTATCCCCCGCATGTTCGTATACGGTTTTCCGCCCCGTATGGTCTTCCGCCCCGCAGAGAAAGCCTGCCGCATCATATCTGAATTTTACAGATTCTCCGGTACCGCTGATGACAGAAAAAAGTCTTCCGTCACGGTATGTCAGGGAAAGGGAATTATCATACAGGTCTGCTTCTTTCTGCAGTTTTCCGTCAGAGGCGAAAATAAATGTGCAGTCATCCTTCTTATAGATATAATGGTTTCCGTCTGTATGAACAGAGCTCGCGTTTCCATACCTGCTGGTAAAAGTACCGTCCCCGGAAGCTTCAAAAGCTTCCTCGCTTCCGTCTTCACTGCACAGAATTATTTCTTTTTCTTTCACAAGCAGATGTTTCATGAAAGTGTGCGTCCAGCCCATTCCGAATGTACTTTCCTGCGGATGGATGGAATTATAGTATCTATCAAATTTAATCGGAAAGAGACCCTGAATCAATAAGTCACAGTGATGAATAAAATAATTCCCCGTTGACATATCAACCGGTTCGCCGTCTTTATGATGTGTCGGAGCTGTTCCTCCGCCTGCATTTCCGCTGTCATTGATTTCCTTTTCAATTTCATTCATCGCTTCTCTGACAGCACCTGAATCAAAGCTTCGATTGCAGATCTTTTTTTCCGTATCTTCATAAAGCTTTTCTATCTCATCCAGCTTCTCTTTCATATCCGTCAGATTGACTTTATTCTGCCGGATATCACTCGACAGCTGCAGAACAGCTTTTTTCACATCATCAAAGGTTCCATGATGATCCCTTTCAAGATTAAAGTTGATTTCGTCAAGCGACGAAGCAATATTTTCCAGTTTGCCGGCAATACGGCTTAATTTTTCCGAATCATCTTTCATGCTGCCTGGTCTGACATTAATCTGCGACATCGTTCATTCCTTCTTTTCTTTATCCGATTTTTCAAGACTGCTGCAAATTTCCCGCAGCAGATTCATCATTCAGTCAAACGGCGTATAGCCGGACAGCAGATGCATCTCATCACCGGTAATCCAGCCGGATGTTCCGCCGGCCGTGACCTGAAGGCTGTACTGACCGGTCTGCGTGCCGCGTCCGACGACTTCCATGGAAGTCCCTTCCGGAATCGTCCCCGACTGGGAAGTACAGGCCTCGTCAGAATAAACTGCCATAGCCGATCCTGCAGAACAGGAATAGCCGTCCTGATAATTCTGTACAAATCCATCCATCAGGTCCCATCCGTTCTGACTGAAATAATGTCCCGGTGTCTCGGAAATTTTCGCGACATTCTTTCCGTCCACCTGCTCCGTCAGTTTGAAGAAAAGGAACTGATCCGGCTGTGCCAGAAGATGAGCCATATCATAGAATGTCACCTGACCGTCGCCTTTGATGTCCTCAATACAGGCCAGTGTATCTCCCTTGTCGATCAGCACGAATTCATCCGCGTTATAGGCATACAGGTAATGGCACATATAGACGTCTTCACCCTGACCTGTGACAAGGATGTTATTCCAGCCGTCATTCGGATTGATATCAACTGCATAGGCCGCATCCTTATAAAGCATGATGCTGTCTGCCCCGAGGACATGGTCATTGACCGCAATCTGAAATCCGCTGTAATAATCGCCATTTCCCGTATTGGTAAAAGTAATGGTGTCCTGCCCGCCGGTCCATGCAGAGACAGCCGCTGTCCCGTCTTCCAGTCTGACCGCTCCGGCAAATGGAACCGCCGTCGCTTCCGGTGTCGGTGTCGCTGTCGGCTCTGCAGCCGGTTCCGGTGTCGGTTCCGCGGCATCTTCCGGAGCCGGCAGGGCATCTATTTTAGCCTGAATGGTTTTCTCCAATTCCGGATTCAGCTGAACCGCCTGAATATAATCCGCTCTTGCCAGTTCTGTCCTGCCGAGTCCGGCATAGGCATCGCCGCGGCCGGCATAGGCATCCGCCGATTTCGGATCGATGCGGATAGCCGCTGTATAAGCTTCTGCGGCATCTTCGTACTGCAGCGTCAAAAGGTACCTGTTCCCGAGATTCAGGCTGCGATGATAGCGGGCTGTCGGAGTCCGGAGGAAAAGTCCGGTCAGAAGGACCATCAGCACCAAAGCTCCTGCCAGAGCAATCAGAGCAGTCATCAGTTTTTTTCTTTCTCTGTCTTCCCTGTATACCTGCATTTATCCCCCTGACAGCACTTTCTCGAAATGCTGATAATCCTTAAGGCTGCTCCAGTCTCCGCCCCAGCTGAAGCCGTGTTCCGAAAAGACCTGATAGGCAGTATCGTCATGCGTAATGACATGCGGCTCAGCGGCAGACCGGTTCGTTTTATACGGTTCCGCATTGCTGTGATAGACGGTCGCCGTCCCGTCATCGGAAAACAGGACGTACGGATTCTCCATCGGGTTCAGATCGATGGCATAGCCCATGGCATGATTGGAAAGATTCGCGGAATTGGTTGCCTTCCGGTAATTGAAGCAAGATGTGTTGTCTGCTTCAACCGAAGCTTCATCCGTGCTGATTCCCTCGCCGGTCCAGTAATTGTCCACCAGATGCATCTGACAGATCTGGTATCCGTCCTGAAACAGTTCCTGAAAAATCTGCAGGACGTCCTCTGTCAGTCCGGCATTGACAATCATTTCCCCGACTTCAGCCTGACCGTCATAATTCCTGAAGACCATTTTGAGATAGCGAAGATCCGCCAGGGAAATGTCATCATTTTCTCGATAAGATTTCCCGTTGATCCGCTGATAGACGTCATCGCCCACTTCAATCGGCACCGCCGTGAAATAAAGTCCGGGGTTGGAAGCGTTGAACTGATTTTCCGGAATGACTGTTCCTGCCTGCAGCCCGGAAATATCCAGAATATACTGACTGGACGTACCGGTCGGAGTCTGCGAAGCTTCACCCGAAGCATTCGCCTCAGATGTACCCGAGTACTTCTGCCCGGGGATATCCGCAGAATTCTGACCTGAGACATCCGCAGGATTCTCGTTTCCGCCGGCAGACAGCGATGCACACAGATCCGTCTGACTGGCATTTTCACTGACTGCTTCGGAGGAAGCCGCTGCTGCCGTCCTTTTAATCTCCGCAAAACGCTTGACCATAAAAAGAAGAAGCACCAGAATGGCCGCTTCACAGATCAGCGAAAAAACCATCAGGTACTTCTTCGACTTGTTCATTTCCCCCCTCCGAAAATGGAACTCATCCTGCCGCGTAAGGTGTTATTTCAGAAATACAGCAGTCAGCATCCTTGCCGCTGTAGACAGAATCAATCGTAAAGATCAGAGAATTTGCCGGAATCGGCTCGCTGAATACGATATAATGATCGATCTCCGCGTCCGTGAAACTGAGCTGGTACGTCTGCCCGGCAATATCAAGAGTCATGGCCTGCGGCCGGTTGTTTTTGGCATACAGTTCCGGCGTACGCCAGTTTCCGAGTTTGCATTGGATATACTTGATATTCAGCGTCTTCGGATAATTCAGCTGAAGACGCTCTCCGACTCCGTCGCCGGAGGCACCTTCCTGCCAGGATGTAACCGGGTCTCCGTCACCTGCCTTGATCGGTGCATTGTTATACTGCGGATCCGTCTGATGCAGCTCCGATGTAGCAGCACCGGAGGAAGCCTGGGCCGGCCACATGCTGAAAATGTCGCCTGGCTGAGCATCCGTGACATTGACGCTGATCTGCGAAAGATCTGCCGGCTGTGAAACATCTGCCTGGCTTTCGACAGAAGCTGCAGGAGCGGCTGAAGCTGCCGTACTGTCCGGTTCTGAAAACAGGGCTGAGGCTGTACTTAAAGCAGCACTTCCGGAAGCTTCCGAAAGCGATGCGTCCGAATTTGTTTTTGCCGTCGACGGCTGTCCCGGGAAAGCGACAAACCGGACAATGAAAAATCCAATCACCGCAATTGCCGCACACTCCAGCGCGATGATGGCATATTTCCATTTCGAGTGGTTTCCTGAAGGCTGCGGCGCAGGCTGGCGATAATAACCGGAATCATCTGCGGCGCCGTTCTGATAAGAATTTTCCTGCCGGTATGCCGGTCCGCTGTTATAAGACGCTCCATTGTCGTAAGACGATCCGCTGCGGGAAGATCCGCCGGCATACGGTATATCCTCCGGCTGGCTCTGCCTGTTATTCAGAAGAACGGTTCCGTCATCATCGGCCGGCGTATCCTCTTCGACTTTCGTACCGCAGTTCGGACAGAAAACCGTATCATCGGACAATTCTGTCCCGCATTCAGGACAATACTTCACTGTTTCTCACCCCTCTGGTTTTTTTTCTTTTTCCCTGATTTTTTCCAGGGCTTCATCCGCGTATTTCTTAAACTTCATCTGTTCCTGATCCTGGTAGCCAAGTGCAAAAACCTGCTCGATCTGGTCGCCGTTGAACATGTACATTTTCTCCGGACCGAGATATCCCTCCGGGAACACGCATCCGCAGTAATCCCATATAGAATCCGGGTCATCGGCTTCCGCCTGGCACAGACCGATAATCATCAGCTTTTTCGTACTATTTTTTAATAATACCACGGTTCCGATCGGTAATAAACCTTCAAACATCATAAACCTCCTTTAATTCTCTGTCTCTGTCCATTATATCAGTTAACCGAATAATAAGCTCCTGCATCCTTTCTTCGCCGCAGCAATCATGCCGGTGAAGTCAAGGGTGATGGTAAGGGAAAGACCGACACCAGCTGCAACAGCCACATGTGCAGAGACTTTTCCTTCGGAAATGCTTGCTCCTGCTTCTGCCGCAAATCCAACCATGGCACTGCCTTCTGCAGAAGCTTCCGCGCCGGCAAGATCCGCATGAACTTCTCCCGTTGCTTCCGCAGCCACGGCTTTGGCTCCTGCACTTGCTTCCGCACTCGGTGCGAAATTTCCGTTTTCATCAAATACCTCTGCCTTGGCTCCGGCTTCTGCTGAAGCAGAAAGCACTTTGACATCGCCGCTTGCACCGGCACCTAAATTCTCGTCTCCGACATGTGCTTCCCCTTTTGCTTCCAGCACGCTGTACGAAGCTCCGGCTTTGGCATCGATCCGGGGATCGATGACCGGGATCCCGTTCTCATCATATTTCCATAACTGCCCGTCCGCTTTGGCATAGGCTGCCGCCGCACTGACGGCAACCGATGCACTCCCGTACTCGCCGGCGATGCTCTTCTTCCAGGCGTCTGCCTCCGCTTCCGCACCTGCATGAAAACTGCCGTCAAACGGCTTCTGATTCTCTGAAGAGATGTTTCCGTCGTTTTGTCCGTTTCCTCCTGTCCGGCCGTCCTGTCCGTCCCGGCTGCCTTTTACTCCGCTCAGCCTCTCCAGAACGCCGGCTTCCGTCTGCCTGTAGAATTCCAGAATCCGGGAAAGACTGCTGTGCATGCTCCGTGTGTTTTCATTCTGTGCCTGGATGTCTTCGGAAACGGCTCGGATGCCGGAAAGGATTGCTTCGCTTTCCGCGATTTTGAAAGGAAGACGGTCTCCGATGCCTGCGACTTCTTCCGAAATGGATGCAAGCTGATCTGCTGCCCGCATCTGTTTATCGAGAATCGGTGCGATTCTGTTCTGACTGATTACAATCTTCGGCATCTTCTTCCTCTGCCCTCCTTTCCTTCTTTCAGGTTTTACTGTCGAAAAATGATTCTTTACTTACTGAACTGTCCTCTCCGTCGCAATGCGCAGGCTTTCTTCTTCGGCTGCCTTGGTGGTTTCCGCAATCCTGCGGATGGCATTGGAAATCTCACGGATATCTCCTGCCGTTTTTTTCACATTCTCGCAGAGTCTGTTTCCCTTCAGGAGATACTGTTTTGCACTGTCGCTTTTCCAGGCACTGCTCAGGTCATCAAAGGCATCCTGCATGTCGCTGTCGGATACTCGTTCGACCCGTGCCGCAATCTCATCCAGGGCATTGGCCTGGCTGATTGCCTGGCTGTAATTAAACAGGATTTCCGTCATTGTCTTCATCTCATCATCTCCCGTGGTTCCGTCAGATAATCATTTCCGATTCCAGCTGGTTATTGACCGCTTCTGCTTCCGATTCCGCCTCACTGTAAAGTCCGGCCATCACCAGAAGATCTTTGGGGTGTTCTTCCAGACGTCTTTCCAGTTTTTCGATATCATCTTTCAGCTGGCTGTATTCCCGCCGGTCCTGATCGCCCGCTTCACCGATCCAGTATCCGCCTGTCTTTTGTGAAACAGATTCAATCGTATCGAAATGATGTCTGATCTCACTGATCAGTCCCGAAATTTCCGAAGACTTGTTTCTCAATATTTCCGGTGTTACCCGAAGTGTGATTCCGGCCATTTTCCAACCTCCTAAATTTTGATGGATGCAACGATTCCGGAGACCTTGCTTTCACAGTTTTCATAATCGCTGCGCGCCTCACTTGTTGCCGACGTGATATCTGAAAGAATGCTGATCATGTCTTCCAGTGAATTCAGGTCCGTCTGGAAGGCATTCATAAAGGCTTCCTTCGCCTCGCCTTCCCACATGCCGTTCAATTCACTCACAGCATTCTGCAGTTTCTTCCCGTCGTCGGTGAGACCCCTGATTTCCGTCTGGATGGATTCGACATCCGATTTCATCGTTCCGGTATTGGTTTCAATCCTGTCTGCCATGTTCTGCACTCCTTTATGGTTTCACTGTTTTCAGATGCTCAATTGTAAAATGAATCATATCTCTCTGCCAGTCCGGGCCTCCCGGCGGACCCACAACAATTTCAGGAACCTTGCGCGTAATGAAACCGTGAAGAAACACCTTCCTTTTTGCTTCTGCGATTTTTTCCGTCGTTCCTTCTTCGGTATGCCGGTAAATGAGGGCAATCTCTTTCGATGCCGTGCACATCCGCAGCGTCCGGATCATTTCCTCCGACAGGTCATCTTCGACATGCCTCAGGACTGTCAGGCATTCTTCCATTTCCGAAAATTTTCTGAGTGAGGAGGCAGCCGCATACAGCTCTTCCTCTGCCCTCCGAAGTTTCCGGGAGCTTTCCCGCAGCCGGTCTCCTGCTTCGCCGATTCTTTCAGGCTGAACTTTCATTCTCATTTTTCGTCCTCTGTATTTCATATTCAGAGTCTATCACACGGCAGCCGTTCCTTCGGAAAATCCGACAGGCGGTGCGTCAACGGCGACAGACTGCATTTCCGGTCAGACCAGAATCAGTTCCGCGCCCACCGTGATGCCGTAATCCCTGAGGCATCGGTCCTTCCGGAACTGCAGTCCCCGGTCAATGGAACCGAGAATCATCTCATGGATATCGCCGTTCAGAGGCGCATGTTCTTTCTGGGCAATCAGTTCCGCGATTTCTTCAATCAGTTCGGAAACGGGGGCTTTTTCTTCCAGGTTCATGTTGTAGACTTTCTCAAGTCCCGGAACAGTTACGTTTACGACAATCATTTTTTATCCTTTCCGAAGCACCGGTTCAGCATTCTGACAGCCGATCCTTCCGTAGCAATTTCCGCATTGGTTCCTTCTGCATCCGACGAAACGGCAAGGTCTGCCGCCGTGCGGTGAAGCAGGACATATCGCCCGGCATATTCCTCATTTCCCGGAACAGCGGCTGCCAGACTCAGGAGAATGTTTCCGTCCTTCAGGTCTCTGTCAAAACTGCCGTCTGTGAAATAGCCTTCAAAGGCATTCCGGATATCATCGAACAGATCCTTCTCCAGCTCTTCTTTATCTTCATCTTCCAGCGGAAATTCCGGCAGCCTTCCGGTATCCTTCAGGTGCCCGAAGAACTCTTCTTTCCTGCAGGAAATGACGCGGTACTCTTCCGCGTTCCGGTCCGAAACATCCTCGATCAGCACCAGTCCGTTCTTCGTATCATAAGCCGTCATATCCGGAATGCAGGGATCCGCACTCAGTACATACACGACGCGCTCCGTCTGATGAATTCCTTCAAAGAGCTGTCCCTTCGGGCCGAACGGCACGAAAATCCCGTCCTTCTGCGTGATGATCTGCCGGCTGAAAAGGCTCTGAAGAGCCTGCAGGTATTCTTCCTGACGGATCTCCCCCTTCCGGGAAAAACCGGGCAGCTTCCGGTCATCAGCACCGGTCATCAGAAGGATGTATTCCGCCGGCGAAAGATAGAAATAATTCTCATCCATCTCTATTTCTCTCCTTTGAAGGCCGGCTTGTAGCTTCTGGAAACCGGTACCCCGATCTTATTTTCCAGTTCAATCGTATTCTCCGTGAAAATGACTTTCCGGATTTTGCTGACATTCACAATGTAGCTGCAATGGCAGCGCCGGAAACCGGAAGGCAGTTTCTCTTCAAGGGAATCGATCGTGTCATAAAAAGCATATTCATCCTTCTGCGTACGGACAAAAAGCTTTTTGTCCCTGGCTTCAAAATAATAAATCTGCCCGTACGGGATCATGATTTTTTCTTCCCTGGTATCGACGGCAAATGTGCCTTCCGTCTCCCCGTTTCCATATTTCTCAAAGTAGGAGGCCATGAATTCCCGGTTGATCCGGTTCAGGTCTTCCGCCCGGTACGGTCTCAGCAGCAGAGAATCCGGCGCTACGCCGGGCTTCAGATATTCCAGCGGTGATACGGAAGTATCGGCAATCAGCATCAGCTGGGAAGAAAGATATTTCCTGCGGAATCTCCTGAGCGTTTCGACGGACTGTCCGCTGCGGAATTCATAATACAGCAGATTCAGGAGCGTCTTTTCGCCGACAATCTGCTCAAACGCATCATCGGAATCAGCCGACTGGAAAGTCATATCCTCGTCCTTCCGGACGGATACGATTTTCCAGCAGGACTCATGCAGCAGGTCACGCTCCTTCTTATTTTCATCAACTGCGGCGATTGAAATCATAACGGCCTCATTTTCCTGTATTCTTTATCCGCGGTACATCGGTATGATCAGTTTCTCCAGACGTGCCTGTTTGTCATCAGACGGAATGATTCCGATTCCGGGTTTCATCGTCTTGTCCTGATCCTGGTATTTGACATTGTCAAAGGCAAATACCGACTGGTCCGACATCCTTCCGCCGAAGCGGATGCCGGAGCGGTATTCCTTCATGCTCCGGAACGCCTGGTAGCCTGCCAGTTCATTCTGATCCGCATCCCTGACTTCGGCAAACAGGAAAATGTTGTAGAACCTGCCTTTGTCACAGATGGCTTCCAGCACATTGATGCTCTGGAAGGCCATGGATTCTTTGTTATACGCCTCTCTCAGGAAGCTGCCCGCATCCGCGATGAAAAGATCGATCCGCCGAAAGGCAGATGCCGCTTCAAAAGTCTCTTCTTCGGAACATTTATCATTGAGGCACTTCTTCTTGACGGCAACCCTTTCCTGCATGGTTTCCAGAAGGTATTTCATCAGATTGTAAATGCCCTGGCCGTCAGATGCTCTCTGAATCGAATGCTCGGAAGCCATTTTTTCATAGTCGCTGGCTCCGATTTCCGCGATATGCACTTCGTCTCCGCGGTCCAGACAGGTCAGCATCAGGTTCTGCATGAAGACGGTCTTGCCGCTTCTCTTGGTTCCCGTCACCAGGAAGACAAAGTTACGGAAGAGATTGATGGAATACAGGTTAGCGTACTCGGCATCGTAGCCGGCCGGAAGCAGAACCGGATCTTTCAGCAGCGTCTGATATTCTTCCAGAGCCGTCATGTCTTCCCGTACCGGCTTTTCCGGAATGCATGGGATCGGACGTGCCGATGCGCCGGCATAATGTTCATTCAGCTCTTTGACTTTTTCGCAGATCAGGTCATTGCGCTCCGGACTGCCTTCCGAACGTGCCGCCAGCGCCGTCTGGAATTCGATGAACTTATCGCCGTAGCTGATGAGTCCTCTGCCTTTGACATTGCTTTCCGGCACAACATCCGGGCGCAGGATGTGAAGGATATCGCCGTATGCGTAAATGTCCTGCATTTCCAGACAGATGCCGGTGCGGAAGTTCTCAGCCAGGCGGCTCGGAAGTTCATTCATGCTGAAACCGGCCGCGGATACCAGAAGGAAGATTCCGTAACCGACGCCTTCCTTGGCCAGCTGCATCATAATCTCTTCAAACTGCTCTCCCGTCTTTTCATGGAAGCTTCCGTAATTGTCGATTACGATCAGCACTGCCGGAATACTCCATCCGTTGCGGTTGACATAGTCCTCGAAATTGGTACCGGTAAACAGCTTCTTGCGTTCTTCGATCATTTTACCGATCATTGTGAAGAACTTGGAAATGCGGTCTGTCTCTGTATCATTTTCGTCCATGATTCCGCCGACGTGCTTCAGTCCGCTGAAAACAGAAAGCATGCGGGCACTGAAATCAAGACAGTAGACATTCAGCTGTGCCGGAGTGTACGTCATGCACAGGGAATAGACCACCGTCTGCAGGAAGGTGGATTTTCCCGTGGCCACCGTACCGCAGACAACGTGATGCCCGCCGTTTGCAAAATCGACGCCGACCGGCATCTGGGCCTGGTTCTCCGGATCGTCCCCCATGCCGATCACAGCACTCAGGCGGAATCTCTTCGGAGCCTCCGGCCATTCTTCTCCGTTGAAAACCGTTGCCGTAAAGGCTTCCATATCTTCCAGATAAAGGAAATTCGGAAGCACCGGAAGCCAGAGCTGCTTCGGCTTTCCGTAGCCTGCCCTCTCCGCCGTATCCTTCAGGTAATCGACCACTGCCTCCAGCTGCGTCCGGGATTTGATTTCCGGAAGCCTCCTGCTTTCCCTGCCCGCTTTCCGGATCAGCTCTTCCGGCACCTGATCGCCCGGCACCTGATTCTTCAGTTCCTTATAGACGGAAATGAAATCAGCGACTCGGGTATTGTTGTAATGGTTCTGTTCAAAATCCGGATGCTGTGCCCGCACCCTGCGGTAGAAGTTATCCATGAATTCCGCATGTCCCATGAAGTCGAAGGACGGCGAGAGAATGTCTTCCGAAAGGTCCGCCTGCGTGCTTTCCAGGTCATCGATGAGTTCGGAAATCCATCTTCTCTTCAGAGCTTCCTTCTGTTTCAGCTTCGCATGGTTTCCGGCAAGATCCACCTTGCCCGTAGCCGAAAGCATCTGCGCAATCAGCAGGCTGTGGCCTCCCAGTTCCTTATCATAGGACGCGCCGGACCAGCCGGACTGGAACAGTTCGAAAATTTCGTCATTTCCCACCTGCAGATAGCAGCGGCCGGTCTGCGTCAGATAAGCGGCATCCGGACGGTGCAGCATGTCCATGGAATCCTGACGGTCCTGCACGCGCAGGCAGAGCCGGAATTTCGAATTGGCCCAGATATTTTCATCAACAGTTCCCGACGGACGCTGCGTGGCCAGAATCAGATGCACGCCCAAACTTCGTCCTACCTGCGCAACGCTGATCAGTTCCTTCATGAAATCCGGTTCCTCGCGCTTCAGTTCGGCAAACTCATCGATAATTATGAACAGATGCGGAATCGGCTCCGCCGCATCCCCGCTCTTGAAAAGGGATGTATAGCTGTTGATATTGTTGACGCCGTATTCCGTGAAGATTCTCTGACGCCTGCGGTTTTCGCTCTTGATGGAGGCCATGGCCCTCTTCACCTGACTGCCGGAAAGGTTGGAAATCGCACCGATCATATGCGGCAGTTTTTCAAAGAGGTTCGCCATGCCGCCGCCCTTGTAATCGATGATGAAGAAACCGATATCATCCGGGCTGTAGTTGGCCGCAAGGGAAAGGATATATGTCTGCAGCGTCTCGGATTTTCCGGATCCTGTCGTGCCGGCGATCAGACCGTGAGGCCCGTGGTATTTTTCATGGATATCCAGATAGCACGGAGCATTGCTGTTCTTGAAGCCGACCAGCGCCTTCATGGAAGAGACCATGTCCGCTTTCTTCCAGCGTTCTTCGGAATGGAATTCCTCCGGACTCGAGATGCCGTACATGTCGAAGAAAGTCAGGACGTTCGGAATTTCTCCTTCTTCCCCTGCCTCGGAAACCTTGATCTTGCCGAGTGCCCTCGAAAGGATGCGCAGCTTTCTGTCGTCCGTCCCGTCGAAATTGACCGGCGTGCCTGCTTCAATTCCCGTCGTCGTATGGTAAATGCCGTGGAATCGTCCGTCATTTTCCACGATGCACTCGCAGGCGTTCGGAAGGTCCTTATAGAATTCGGCGAGCAGAATCGTGGAAAGGCCGATATCCGCCTTGTCCTCAAAGACATATTTGGAAATGACCGATTCTTCAATCAGCTTCGGATCGGTTACGATCAGGATGTACTGAGGCTTCAGGACCGCGTCCCGCTTGCTCTGCACGTCTTCCATGCGTCCGCGGAACACCTGCGAAAGGGCGTAATAGACATCTCCCATTTCGTCCTTGTTTGTCGCAATGTAACGGATCTTCCGGTCTTCCGACCAGACATGCGGGAACCACATCATGAAGTTCCAGGTGTCTCGGTCGGTATCATTGTTCTCATCATAGACGATGGCAATCTTCACGTCTGTGTAGCTGTTGGCCGTCACGATCTGTGCAATCAGATCCTGCGCAACCTGAACGGCGCCTTTCCGGTTGGCACCTCCGACGATGCCGACCAGATGCTCTTTCCTGATATCTGCCAGCACCGGTACATTTTTCAGAACCTTGTAGCTTTCCTGGATCAGGCGCGGCTTCTCTGCAAGCGAATCATTGATCAGCGTAAATTTTTCTTTCGGAATGGTGATCGGTACCTGGAAAGGAATGTCCCCGATTCCCAGGCGGTAGCTCATAAAGTCTTCATGCGTGGCATTCCGGTTCCACAGAAGCGGAGAACTTTCATTCAGGCTGCAGCATTCATCGGCACTGATATAGCGGTTCCGGAGAATGGTGCCGTTTTCCTCGTATTCACTCTGAACCTGATCCTTCATGCGGATCAGATATTCGCTGTAGCGTTCAAAGCGCCTGTTCTCTCTTTCCTGCCTCTGCTTTTTCGTCAGCCGTACGTTCGCGACTGCCCAGACGGCACCGATTATGGCGGAGGAAACAGCTGTGATCATGCCGATATACATGAAATAACCGGAAGAGGAGCCTCCCATCTTGCTGGCCATGACAGCCATCAGACTGCTCAGGACCATCGGAATCGCCATAGTCATGGCCGGTCCGACAGACATCATCAGCGGGATATCCTGTGTATCCGGCGGATTCGGCGGTGCCTCGATTTCCACCGGCTCGGAATTGATTTCACGGAAGTTGCGCGGTGCCCGGTGAAACTCAACCGGCTGTGCCGAACCTTCCGCACCTTCCGCGGCAAATGCATCAATCGCCTGCGGCGTCAGGGAACCGAATTTCACGGTCAGTCCGTCGCGGTCATTGATGGCCAGCATATTTCCGAGATAAATCATATTCAGGCGGAAGACCCGGATGCTGTCGCCGTATCTCAGGATCGGGCTGCCGCTTACCCTTCGGAAGTTCAGATACGTTCCGTTCTTCGAAGTATCGGTCAGTCTGGCCTTTCCGTCTTTGATCTCGATAAAGCAGTGCCTGGTCGAAACGAAGTCCGTACTCTGATAGCAGATATGGTTCGTCTCCGCGCGCCCGATTTCCAGTCTCTGGTTATCTCCCAGCTTGTACTTCCGGTATACGCTGAAAGGCCGCGACTGCTCAAAGGCCAGAATCGTGAACTGGTCCGCCGTGCGCGTATGGATATCCAGTCCGAGTCCGTCCCGTATGACGGCTTTCTCGCACCGGACGTTCTGCCCTCTCAGGATGATGTCGTATGCACCGCCCTTCAGCACCCAGTTCTCTTCTTCCTTTTCCAGATTCAGCACCAGATCCCTGCTGATCTGAAACAGGTCTTTCTGGATCAGGACCTGCATCTGCCTTGCGCCGCGGTCCATCAGGACCACTTCACGGAATGCCTTCTGACTGTAAACGGAAAGAATCATACTCATGAGATCTGCCCTCGTTTCAAGCTTTTAATAATCGGATTTCCACGATCGCCTCGCCCAGCATCAGCCGGTCACCGTTTTTTACGAATACTCCGCCAGGAGCAATTTCACTGCTGCGTCCGCCTCTCTGCAGGATAGTCCGGCAGCCGGAAAGACTGCGCGCACAGGCGTCCGCACCGTGCAGGAAAAGTTCGCAGTGATGTCCCGCGACGCCCCGGTAATTCAGGCACAGGCTGCAGTCTGCTCCCGCGCCCAGGGAAACCGGCGTCCCGAGATTGAACAGGTATTTTTTCCTCGATACCGCGCCGATTTCCGTCAGTTCCGCCATGACCTCCGGTCCTGAAAAATTTCCTGCCCGTACAGACTGATCGGAATATGCCACATCAACCGGAACGGCCGGTCCTGCCCCGCGGTATCCTGCTTCCGGATTGATCAGCGCCTGCGTCAGCATCTCATCTCTCCGCTTCTCACGGATCATTTCCAGTTCCTGCATTCTTTCCTTCTGGTTTTTCCGGATCAGGATTACCAGAATGAGAAATAAAGCAGCGCCGGCGCAGATCACTCCGATGCAGACGGCCAGATTGTCCCTGAAGAAATTCAGTATTTCTGTCATGATGAATTCTGCTGCCTCCCGGCTTCAGTCATTTCCCGGAAATACGCCGACACGCCCGGAGCACGGAATCGCGTTCGGGCGTATCAGAATCGTATGGGGAGTCGGAATACCGCTGAGCCAGTCAGACGATATTTTCTTTCAGAGAGCTTGCCGTCTGGGCATTGGCCTTTTCAGCTGCGGAATAACCCTGAGCCATTTCCGTAAGGTCTTTCGAATGCTCATTGATCATCTTGTGAATTTTTTCCATATCGTCATTCAGGCCGTTCAGCTTGTTATAATAAGCCGTTGCTGCTTCGCCTGCCCAGGATCCCTGGAGTTCCTTGACAATATTGAGCATTTCCGTTGTATTGTTGCGCACCGCTGTACTGGAGGATGCGAAGTTCTGTGCTTCTGCCGTAAGTTTTTCCGGTGTGACTCTTAAATTTCCGTTCATGATCTGTTCTCCTTTTCTATTTTCAATGGATGACTGGTTTTTAGGGTGTGCTTATGAATCAAACGGTTCTCTGCTGGGCTGTTGAAAGGGCTTTCTGTTCCGCTTCATCATACTTCTGGGCATCGGTATTCAATGCTTCAATGTACTTCTGGATTCCCTGATAGAACAGTTCCCATTTCTGCTTGTCATCGCTGAACGCCTTATGAAAAGCTTTCTGGGCTTCGCCTTCCCACATGCCTGACAGATTCTGCTCGTAGCCGACCATCTTGTCGACTTCCGTCTTGAATTTATCGTTGAGAACCTGAAGCTGATTTGCCTTGCTCTTTAACTCTGATGATGTAACTTTGATTTCTGCCATTGTTTTTTCCTCCGTTATTTTTTTTATTTGCCTTTTGTTTCTTTGTCAGTCCCTCATCACTGAAGTTCTGTTTTTTACTTCTGCAGGCTTTGGTTCCTTGCTATGTTTGTATCCTACCACGGATCATTTGAAAGAACGGGAATTGCGACGGACGGCATCTGAAATCCGACGAACGGCATTTCATCAGTATTTCCGGTCCATGTTCCTCCTGATTTCATTCTTCCTCTTCGGCTCCGTAATGACTTCAACAAGGAGCAGAATCATCCCTGCAAAAAATACCGCAAATCCGGCAATCATGATTATGATCCCTGCTGTCATGAAATCCATCCTCCCGCCTGTGCGCTCTGATAAAGACTTGTCAGTTCCTGCATGTCCGGATCCGACTGATCCTGCTGCGACTGATACAGCTGCAGCGCTTTTTCATAATTGTCCTTAAAGTTCGTATAGTCTCTCTGATCTTCTGCCTTGGCACCTTCCGCTGCCGCATACAGAAGAGCCAGCTGTTTATAGCCTCTGTAATCATTCGGGAACAGGCTGACCATTTCCTTCAAGGTCTGTTCCGCCTCGCTGTACTTCACAAGGTTTTTCTGCAGAACGGCAATTGTCTGAAGAATGTCTGCCGTCTTGTAACCGCCTTTGTACAGAATCTCATAATATCCCAGTGCTTTTTCGTCACAGTTCTGCATGGCCGATGCATCCTGGTTTCCCTTCAGGATCCAGGCATCGCCGAGCCGTTTTGTGACGCGCATCTGCAGGGCCATGCCTCCTGCATTCTGTTTCTGTTCCAGAAATGAAATCATTCCGTCGGGATCATTTAATTTTTCATATACATCCGCAATCATCAGAACAGAACGCATCTGCAGCGATTCATCTTCCGTGGCCCCGAGAACGGCTGCGAAATCATTCCCGGCCTCCGTATATTTCTCCTCTGCATAGGCGATCTCTCCCAGCGTATAAGTTACGGAGTCATTGTTCAGGTTGGCACTGACCGCCTGCGAAAGGACTTTCTTCGCTTCATCAACATTTCCCGACCGTGCAAGACAGATTGCATAATCACGGAAATAAAGATTGTTGCTCTTGTTCAGGTCAAGGGCTTTCCGGAATGCATCCGCGGAATCGCTGTAGGATTCATTTTCCAGATAGGCATTCCCGAGTATGTAATAGAGATCTCCGAGCGTCTGGCTGTCCCGGTCCGTAATCCGGATATTCTGATTGTTCAGCGTGTTCTGCGCCGACTGGATTGCCTCATCGTACTTCCCGGAACGGTAATCATTTGCCGCCGCACGCTCATAGGCATCCAGACGGTTCGGCGAAAGATTCTCCGCCGTCTCCAGTGTTTTTTCCGCACCGGAAAAATCCTGTGAGGACATCTGCGTATCCGCCGAGACAACCAGCTGATTGTAGCGGGTCGTGACGTCGTTCTTATTGATCAGGAATCCCGTCACCGCAAGGGCGGCTCCGCCGGCAATCATCAGGGAAGAAACCAGCTTCCTGACAAATGTACCTTTCTTATAATTCCTGTATTCGGAATCCAGCTCGTAAATGTTCCGGAACGCTTCATCCAGCTCCATGCCGTCCTGATAGCGCTGCGCCGGATCCAGCTGCATGCATTTTTCGATGATGTGGCAGAAGCCTTCGCTCAGGTCGATGTCGAACATGGAGATCGGCACGATATTGCGGAAGTCGATATCCGGCTTGATCCCCGTCAGAAGATGATACAGGGTCGCGCCGAAGCTGTAGATATCCGAACGCGTATCCAGTCCGCGTCCGACCGTCCGCTCTACGATCGGAACCGTATTGCGGTCGAAAATGCGGGTGGGAGCTGTCCCGGATCCGGGAGGCATGCTGCCCTGATACACTCTGCTGCGGGTATAGGGAGACTGCGTCTGCTGCCGCCGGGCCGTTTCAATATAGCGGTAATAATCCTCCAGGCTTCTGTACTGCTCCGGAGGAGAATAGCCGCCGCTGACCCAGGTGGCATTGACGTTTCTTTTATTAAAAGCAAGGGAAATATTGAAATCGATCAGACAGACATCCCCTGTCTGCGGATTCATCATGATATTGCCGGGCTTGATATCGCTGTGGATAACGGGAGGCGTCTGGGAATGCAGATAAGCCAGCGCGCCGGCCAGCTGCCGCGCCCATCGCAGGACGTCCTTCTGAAGATAGCGTCCCTGGAAGCGGAGTGCCGTGGAAAGATTGGTGCCCTGGATGAGGTCCATGACCGTATAGACTTTTCCCTCGGCTTCAAAGAAATCCAGGACCTTGGGGAGCCTCTCATGTTTCAGACGTTTCAGGGCGTCTACTTCTGTCCTGCTTTCCAGCAGGGAAGACATGTTATCTTTAATCTGTTTGACAACGACATAGCTCTGAAGATTGACATCGAAAGCTTTGTAGACGATTCCCCCGCCGCCTTCTCCGATCACTTCGCTGATGACATAGCGTTCGTTGATTCTTGTCCCGTTTGGAATCGCATTTTCCGTCATTTCATTCTGCTCCCGCCGTCAGCCTGCCGCCGCATCAAGGAACGGAAGATTGATCCATCCGGAAAGATAGGCATAAGCCCCTATGGCAACCAGAAGAATCAGCACCAGAAGGACAATGATCACGATAAACAGGACTGTATTCGTATTTCCCGCCTTTGCCGGAACCGGCCTGCGTCCGGCCGGCGGAGGAGTCTGAGTTCTCTTGAGCTGAGCCGGCATGATCAGAGTTTTCTCCGGCTGAACCGGCTGATTCTGCTGAACCGGCTGGCTTTGCTGAACAGGCTGGCTCGGCTGAACTGACTGCTCCTGCTGAAGCAGCCGGCGCTGATGAAGCGGCAGTTGGCTTTGCTGAACCGGTGTCTGGCTCTGCTGAACCGGTGTCTGGCTCTGCTGAACCGGCTGGCTCTGATAAAGATTCGGATGGTAAATGTCCGGCTGCTCTTCTTCCTGCGGAATTGCCGCATCCGTCTCCGGCGCTTTCTGCAGAAGTTCCGTCGCAGCTTCCTCCCCCGACAGCTTTGCTCCGCAGTAAGGGCAGAAAGCCATATCATCCTTCACTTGTTTTCCGCAATTTGAACAGAACATTTTCATCCCTCGCTTTTTTGCTTAATCTGTACCGCCTGTATCACAGTAGCAGAAACCTCCGGCGTTCTGACCGAATGCCGATGAAAAGATCGTAAAACAGGACAGAAAACCATATCCCGAGTGCAGTCCTCCTGCTGGCTTTGCTATACTTCCTTTGACGGTACTTTCGGCTGACCGCACTGTGTGCAGAAACGGACCTGGGACTGATAAGGGGCTCCGCAGTAAGGGCAGCGCAGCGCTTCGCCGCAGGCATCGCAGAAAAAGGCATCCGGCGGACAGGAAACTCCGCAGTTCGGACAGACGATACCGTTTCCAAAAGGAACATTGTTCGACTTCTGCGCTCGGCCGGTGTTGCCGCCTGCCGGTGCCGCACCGCCAAAATCCGTCGGCCTGTGCACGTTCATTTCATTTTTTTTACGGAAATAAAGAATCATCAGCAGCATGCCCAGGGCAGCTGCTGCCGCGATACCGATCAGAATCCACATCATGGCCTGCCCGCTTCCCGGAAAACTTCCCGATGAAGAGGACTCCGGACTGCTCTCTGCAGCGGACACAGCGGTACTGCCTGCGGCTGCTTCATTTGCCGGACCGGACTTTCCGAGTGCCGTATTCATCTCGTCGGCCGTCATCGCACGGAACCCTGCATTGTTTGCGGCAGCATATTTCTGGGCCAGCGAATTTTCAATTCCGCAGACCGTCAGGTTCGTGCAGTTCTGAAAGGCGTTTTCACCTATGGTCGTCACGCTTTCGGGAATGATCAGCTGGGTAAGGCCGGCGCAGTCCTGGAAAGCATTCATTTCAATCGTCGTCACACTGTCCGGAATGGTCAGTTCGGACAAAGACAGGCAGCCCTTGAAGGCATACGGCTGGATATCCGTCACGCCTTCCGGAATCGTAATATTCTTCAGATAGACATTGTCATAAAAAGCATCTCTTCCGATTGTTTTCACCTGACTGCCGACCGCGTAGGATACGGCATTGATCCCGGCCGGATACTGAACGATCACGCTCCTGTCCTTTGAAAAAAGGATGCCGTTTTCGTCGCAGTAAGCCGGATTGGCGGCATCCACATGGATTGCCGTCATCTGGATGCAGGAACAGAAAGCTCCGTAATCGATATTCGTCACGGATGCGGGAATCGTGACTTCCGTCAGGCTGTTGCAGTGCTGGAAAGCGTTGGAGTCAATCTGCTTCACTCCGTCCGTAATCTGCAGCGAACTCAGGCGCGTGCAGTTCTGGAAGGCAATCGCTCCGATCGTATCCACGCTGCCGGCAATCGTGACAGAGGTAAGTCCGGAACAGTCCTCGAAGGCGGACTGTCCGATACGCGTCACTCCGTTCGGAATCGTCAGGACGCAGAGTTCCGCATGGCCGAGGAAAGCCGTATCTCCGATGGCTGTTACCCCATCCGGAATGACGACATCTCCGCTGGTCCCGTTATATTTGACAATAACTCCGTTCTGGATATCAAAATCATCTGCAAAAACCGGACGATATGAAAAAAACAGCAGTACTGAAAAAAGCACTGCTGTAAAAAGCCATATAAAACATCTGTCTGTCTTTGCCAAACTCTGAGCCCCCCTCTTCCGAAACTCAAATATCCTGGTTCCAGCCCCGTGCTTTTTCGTATGCGGAAATCATATCCACATTTGCCTTTTCGTATGGATTCAGCATATCGTCGGTAAACTGGTCCGCCGGAATCGTCGGATGATACCATGCTTTCTGCGAGAAATAATCATACCATTCCTGTTTCTTGAAAATGTATCCTTCTCTCGCAAAAATCTCATTTGTAATGTAGCGGAGCTGCAGGGCTGTCAGACCGTTCAGATCCGATTCGCTGTAATAGCGCGTATTGCTGTCCGGCCAGAAATAAGACGTTGTCGTATCGGCAACAAAAGAACTTGCTTCCGACTGCGCCGGGGCTTCCGTGATTGCGGCAGGCGTCAGCGTCGGCACCGGAGTCGGTGTCACTGTCGGAACAGCGGTGGGAGTCGGTGTCGGGGCTGCTGTCGGAGTCGCTGTCGGAACAGCAGTGGGCACTGCTGTCGGCTCTGCCGTCGGGACCGGTGTCTCCGTCAGGGCAGGAACCGAGGTTTCCGCTGACACATCCGCCGCAGCCGTCTTCGAAGAGGTCGCCTTCATGACAGCCGGCGCAATTAAAAAGATTCCGACCGCTGCAGCTGCCAGCATGATAATGACAACGGCAAGGATAAGAATCCAGTTTTTTTTCGGTTCTTTGGGTCCGTCGGAAGGAAGGAAACCATTTTCCGGGATAGGATCAGGGACAGTGAATTCCGGTTCCGGGTTCAGCTCCGGCTGCTGCGTCCCTGCTGCATCATTTGGCGTACCGCAATAAGGGCAAAATGCCGCATCTTCCGGAATCATTTCACCGCAGTTCTGACAATAGACAGTTCGTGTGCTCATTTTTTCTTCCCCTCGATTTTTTATTTTAGCACACCCTTCCCGCATCAGTAAATAAGTGTTGCGATTTTTTTCATGAATCAGCAGCCCTGAGCCGAAAAAAAGCTGCCCCGTGAAAGGGGCAGCACGGTATTTCATATTCTCTTCATCAGAAAGCTTTCCGGTTCAGCGGATCACCCGAAAATCGAAAAAGCAACAAAAAGTCCCGACATCAGGGAAGCAACCAGGGAGACCACGGTAATCTGCGTATTGATGGACGGGCCTGCCGTATCCTTGAACGGATCGCCGACTGTATCCCCGACAACGGCAGCCTTATGGGCTTCCGAACCTTTGCCGCCTTCATTGCCGGCCTCGATATACTTCTTGGCATTGTCCCAGAGGCCGCCGGCATTGGACATGAAGAGCGAAATCAGAAGACCGCTGACGATGTTTCCGAGAAGGAAGCCGCCGATGGCACGGGAGCCGCCGACAAAACCGACGATCACGGTGCCGATGATGGCCATCATGCCGGCCGGAACCAGTTCTTTCAGCGCACCGGCCGTAGCAATGTCGATGCATTTGTCATATTCCGGATGAACGCCTTTCTTTCCTTCCTTCAGTCCGGCAATTTCCCGGAACTGACGGTGGATTTCCGCGACCATGCGCTGTGCATTCTTGTCGACGCCCAGAATCAGCATCGCCGAGAAAACGGCCGGAATCGCGGCACCGATCAGGATTCCGAAAAAGACGTTCGGATCCATGATGTCAAAACCGGTAATGAGCTCTCTTCCGGCTGCGGCAAGTGCATCATTTGCCTCGGACATATAGGCGCCCAGAAGGGAAATGACCGTAAGTCCTGCTGCCCCGATGGCAAAACCTTTCGTGACGGCCTTGACCGTGTTGCCGGCTGAGTCAAGCTCATCCGCTGCACGGATCGTGTCTTCGCTGAGACCGCCCATTTCCGCCAGGCCGCGCGCATTGTCAACGATCGGTCCGTAGGCATCATTTGCCACGATCATGCCGACGATGGAAAGCATGCCGACTGCTGCCATGGCAATTCCGAACATGGCGTATCCTTCACCCATCGGCTCGCAGAGCTTGTAAGCCGTCAGAGCGGAAACCGCGATGCCGATCATGGCCGGCAGTGCGGAAATGAATCCGTAGGAGATTCCCGAAAGAATAGTAAATGCAGATCCGGACTGGGAAGCGTGGGCAACTTTCTGTACGATCGGACGGGTATCGTCCGTGAAATAATCGGTCGTGATTCCGATGATGACGCCGACCAGAAGTCCGACTGCCGAAGCACCCCAGATTCTCCAGGAGAATCCCGGGAAGATCAGCGTCGCAGCCGCCGTCAGTACAAGATACAGACCGGTCGTCACATAGGTGGAAGTGTTCAGGGCTCTGGTCGGACCGCTCTTTCCCATCCTGGCCGAAGCGATTCCGATGATGGAGGAAATGAGGCCGATGGCCGCATAGAGGATGACCATGGAAGTGCTGATCACTTTCGCCGCGCCCAAAGAAGAAGCGATGACGAGCGCGGAAGCCATGGCCGCGACATTGGAATCGAAAAGGTCGGCACCCATGCCGGCTACGTCGCCGACGTTATCGCCGACATTGTCCGCGATGACTGCCGGGTTTCTCGGATCATCTTCCGGAATGCCGAGCTCCACTTTTCCGGTCAGGTCCGCACTGATATCCGCTGTCTTGGTAAAGATGCCGCCGCCCGCTTTTGCAAAAAGAGCAAGGGAGCTGGCGCCGAAGGAGAATCCCAGAAGGATGGTCGGGTTCCCGAAAATCGCCGTCACCGCCGTTACGCCGAGCATGCAGAAGCCGACCACGGCGAGGCCCATGACGGCGCCTCCGCGGAATCCGATAAGAAATGCAGGGCGGATTCCTTTCTGTGCGGCTTCTGCTGTACGGCTGTTGGCAATCGTCGCCACGATGATTCCCATCTTGCCGGCAGCCGCTGATAAAAGCGTTCCGCAGAGATAGGCGATCACCATGAAAACGTGGGTCAGAATATCGGATGACATCCAGATCGGTTCCGGAAGAAGAACAAAAATAATCACTGCTGCACAGAGGGCGAAAACAGACAGGGCACGGTATTCCCTCTTCATGAAGGTGTTCGCGCCGCTCTTGATGAGAACCGCTACCTGCCGGATGGTCTCATTTCCCTCCGGCTGTTTCTTTACCCAAAGATAGAGACAGAATGCAAAGACAAATGCTGCTGCGATGGAAGCAAAGGCAATACAGTAGATCAGGATAGCTGAATTTGTCATGGCTGGCACCTCACGGGCAAATTTTTTTAGAACTATGCAAACATTTTAGCACAGTTTGCAGGAGAATACTCATTTTTCTGATTTAAGCGAGTATTTAAATTTATAAAATGAGTCCGGAACTTTAATACCGCAGAAGAGAAACGGCCAGGCCGATCATCCAGAGGGCAAGGAGCATAAGCGGAACGAATTTCTCCCGCCGGATGATGGCGATGTATTCGCGGATGAAAGCATTCGGCCAGTAGTACAGGGCCGTGCGGCAGCCGACGCCTTCCGCTTTCAGATGCTACTTGAAAGCATAGTAGCCCGTGCGGAAAACGTGATAATTATTCGTCACGAAAATGACCCTGCTTTTTTCCTTCAGGCTTTCGATGATCTTTTTGGAATTGCCGATATTTTCCCAGGTCGTCTTCGAACGGTCTTCGAGAATGATGTCCTGCTCCGGAACGCCTTTCCCGCAGAGATAAGCTTTCATCGCCGAAGCTTCGGTCACTTTCTCATCTCCGCCCCGGCCTCCCGAGACGATGATTTTCGTTCCCTCCCCGGATCTTTGGTAAACGGACATTCCTTTATCCAGCCGGCCGGCCAGAAGCGGCGACACGTCCGTGCCCCGCAGCAGACCCGCGCCGTGGATGATCACAAAATCGCATTTCCTTTTCTTGGGAAGCATCAGGCACAGTTCCGAATACAGGAAGAATCCCATGAAAGTCGCCAGAATGTAGACGCAGGCCATGGCCAGCAGAATAACCAGGGCAAGGACGATCGTACTTCCCCTGTCAGCGACGACCGCATAAACGATAATGCCGAACGATGCCCAGACGGATAAGGCAAACAGGATGGACAGACTGTGCGCCAGCGAAAATCCTTCCTTCCGGATGGTAATGATTCCGGCCCAGATAAAGACGACCGGCATAATGAGCAGGGCAATGACGCAGAGGAGGAACAGCAGGCCGACAATGGCATTCACTGCGGACATCCCCGAAGACGAATTGAGCGCCGCAACCAGAAAAATCAGACAGGCCAGGAAGTAAAATACGTTGCGGAAAGAACGCTTGTCCCGAAGAAAAGAAACGATGAAAATGAAGAATGAAATTCCGAATAAAGTCCATGACAGCATGGCAGCCTCCGCGAAAGCAGCCGGTCTGTTGATTCCGGATCAGCTGCTATGATTGTCGCACATGGATCTGCATTCGTCAATTTTCTAATTCAGGTCTGATGGAATAAGTCTGCAGAACTTCAAACAGCTTCTGAGGCTCTATGGGTTTTGTCAGATACCCGTTCATGCCGGACTCTTCAGCCTCCCGTATGCTCTCCTCGAAATTATCCGCCGACATGGCAATGATCGGAACGCTCTTCGCGTCAGAGCGTCCGAGTGCACGGATGGTCCGGGCTGCCGTATTTCCATCCATCACCGGCATCCGCAGGTCCATCAGGACAGCGCTGTAGTATCCTTCTTCCGAAGAAGAAAAGAGTCTGACCCCGGCCTCTCCGTTTTCAGCCGTATCCGTTAAAATTCCCCGGTCCTTCAGAAGCATGACGGCAATTTCCGTATTCATGTAATTGTCTTCGCACAGAAGGACATGCATTCCGGAAAGCGACTTCACGGCCGCCTCTTCCTTCCGGTTCTGTTCCTTGCCGGCCGGAACCCTGCAGATGGGGAAGACCACCGTCCAGACCGTTCCCTGATGCAGGACGCTCTTTGCGTCGATGGTACCGCCCATCAGGTCCACATACCGCTTGACGATGGAAAGCCCCAGTCCGGTTCCCGGCGTCTTTAAGGACTCCGAGCGCTTTTCCTGGGCAAATGGTTCAAACATCCGCTGCATGAACTCTGCGCTCATGCCGATGCCGTTGTCCTCCACATAGAGCAGCCATTTGTCCGCTGTCCTCCTGGCAGATTCCGGAAGGATACGGACCGTCACGGTACCGCCTTCCGGCGTATATTTTATGGCATTGGAAATCAGGTTGAGGGCAATCTTCTGCACCTTGAGACGGTCGCACCATACCGGGGTCTTCATATCGATCCGGTACTCCGTGCACAGGTGGATTCCCTTCAGTTCCGCCGACGGCTGAAGCGCGGTCACCACGGCAGGAATCAGATGCTCCGGCATGACGGCTTCCGGCTCCAGCGCGGCTTTGCCGCTTTCCATGCGGCTCAGCTCCAGCGTATCATTGACCAGATCCAGCAGAAGCTTCCCGGACAAACGGATCTTTTCCAGATATTCCTGCTTCTTCTCCGGACCCGGTTCTTTCAGGGCCAGTTCCGTAAAACCAATCACGCCGTTCAGCGGCGTGCGCAGGTCATGGCTCATGCTGGAAAGGAATGTCGATTTCGCCTCATTGGCACGTTCCGCTTCAAGCCTTGCTGCCTCAATGCGGGCGAGCTGCTGCTGGTCCCGCTCATAGGTTGCCGTCACATCCGAACGGACAGCGAGGATAATGTTCGCAGGCTCTTCCAGCCAGACATAAGAGACCTGCTTGCAGCGGGTTTTTCCTTCTTCCGTACGGAGATATGTTGCTGTATGGCGGCCTCCGTTTTTCTGAAGCATTTCCACAATATTCCCGAGAACAACAGCCGTCTCATACTGCCCGCGTTCCGTCTCGCCGACAAAGGTCCTGCAGACATAATCGCAGGCTTTGCTGTAGCAGACGCGTTCGCTTTCCGCACCGTACTGAATCGCAGAAGATTTCCGGACGAATTCAAACTCATCGCTGTCGGCATAAATGATTCCGATATAGTCAAATTCCTCTTCTGAAATCAGACCGATGATTTCATCCGTTTCCATTTTCCCGGTCACGTCATAGGCATACGTAAAGGCTTCCAGATCGCCGGTTTCCGGACTCATGTAAGTATGGATATTCAGCGAGATCCACATCGGCAGGGCGCCTCTGCGGGCCCGGTGGTAAATGAGACTCGTCTGCATCTGCCCGTGCTGATATCTCTCCATCAGTTTTTTCCGGTTCAGCTTATCTGCAATTTCATTTCTTTCCGGATCCTGATAAGGCACTTCAAGAAATGCATGGTAGGCATCGTCGTAAGGGATGCCCGGCTGAATCTTGAAGAAACTGTCGTTCTTCGTGGTGTATTCAAGAACCAGGTTCTTCGTGAGATCATAATGGCCCTTGGCACCGAGATTGTTTTCGTCCGTCTGGCGCAAGTACCCGAGTTCGCGCTGATAGCGTTCCGCTACTTTCCGGTCCGCCGTGATGTTCTGGGAAAACCCGATTGCCTTCTTCGGTCCGCCTTCCGGATTCGGAACCGCAATATAGGTAATGCGTTCGCACCGGGGCTCGCGTCCGTTGACCGGCTTGTACCAGGCCTCGCAGGAAGCATTCTGTCCCTGTCCGACTTTCCGGTACATTTCCGAAAAGACAGGCCGGTCCTCTTCGCTGATCAGCGGAATCAGGGAATCCGGCACGTTTTCAATCGTCTTCGGCAGTGCCAGCAGGTTCGCCATGTTCTGCGTATGCCCGTCATCGGACATCCGGATTGTATGGCTTTCAAGATCATATTCCCAGGTTGAAAGCTTTGCCGCCTGCACGACCTCCCGGTAGAAGCGCTGACTCTCCTTCAGCTTCTTCTCCGTGATTTTCATTTCATTGATATTGGCATACGTGAAATAAGCGATTTCGACTTTTTCGGAAAAACGTACAACAATCCCCCTTACCCCGATCCAGACAAAATTTCCGTCCTTGGCCCGGAAACGGTACTGACGCGACATCAGATTTTTCGTGCGTCTCAGTTCGTGATAATCACTGTCAAAACGTTCCCGGTCCTCCGGATGCACGGCATCCAGAATCATTTCCAGATCCGCCATGCCATTCTGATCAACCGCGATTTGAATCCGCTCCGTAAAATACCGGTTCAGCTGCATCTTCAGCTCAGCCTTGCCGTCTGTAATGCGCAGCGCGCCGATGCCTGACGGCACACCGTCAATCATGCTGCGCATCTTTCCCAGCTGGGCTTCAAGAATGGCGGTCTTCTGGATTTCAATCTCCGCCTGTTCGATTTTCCTCTGCGCTTCCATGATGTCGGTGATGTCGCGGTAGACCGCGTAGACAGCCTGCGGACGGTGAGTAACCGGATCGGGATCCGTAAAGGAAACACTGCCTCCGACCCAGACCGGACCGCGCGCAGTCGGCATGTGAAGATTCAGGGAGAATTTGTCTTTCCCCGCAGCCAGATTTTCTTTGATCAATCTTTTCAGAGTATCCAGCTCGCTTCTGTATTCACCGGCAAAGAATGCCTCCATGCTGCAGCGGTATCTGTTTTCGTATTCATCCCTTGTGCAGCCGATCATCCGGCACATGGCATCGTTGTATTCTGTTATCGTGAAGCCTTTTAATTCGACTTTTACGATGCAGACTTCGGAGATGCTCATCAGAAGATCCCGGTCACGGATCTTTTCCTCCAGTGCGGTATTCAGACGTTCAATTTCCGTCTGCTGCTTCGTTTCTTTTGTCACATCATCAAAGCTGCCGACAAGTCCGCCGATTTTTCCGTCAATGATCAGCGGGCTCTTGCTGGCAACGATGTCGCGGTTTTCACCCTTGGCCAGGCATTTCCCGTGCACGCGGTAAGTGCTGATTCCGTCGCGCAGGACACAGAGTTCATCATTTTTAAAGGGATCCGGCTCCGTATGCCATCCCATCTCTTCATCATTTTTTCCGATGATTTCATTTTCATCCGCAAAACCGTAGTATTCGAGAAATGCCTTATTGGCACCGAGGAACCTGCGGTCCGCATCCTTCCAGAAAATGGCGGTTGACGTCGTGGAAAGAATGTCCGCCAGCAGCATGTCCTGCCGCAGCCGGTCATCGGCTTCCTCGCGCTGAAGCTCCGTCTCATCATTGACATCTGAGAAATAAATATAGAGAAGATAGGATCCTCCCACCTGACGTTCCACGCTGCCCTTTCCGGCAAGCCAGCGGTAGGCTTCATTTTCCGAACCTCTGATCCGGTAGATGGCCGAGTACTGGCCGCTTGGATTCAGGCAGGCACTTTCCAGATCGGAACGGAAATGCTGAAAATCATCCGGATGGATGTGCCGCGCCAGCAGTTCCCTGCACGGTGCGGAAAAAGCGCTGCGCTCTGCCCGGAATGCATGGCAGAACCCATCGGAAACAACCAGCATCTGACAGCTGTCCTTTTGGATTTCAAAAATACAGAAAGGAATCGGCAGTTTCTCATAATTTTGTTTTTCCTGCTCAGAGAGTACACTCTGCATCATTTTGCTGAATACCTCCTGTGCAGACTCCGCATTATGTTGCCGCGCAGCCGGCTGATTTTCATTTAAGCGGTCAAAAAAAAGAACTTCCGTGTATTGACTGGAAATTGCTGCAGCTGAATGACATTATTTCAGGAAAAACTGATTTCTATTCACTTTTTAATATATCCGTCCGGGCCGCAATCTTCAATCACTTGTTCAAAAATCGGATTTTATGTATATGATAATGATTCTTTGATATATTGATTTTTTCCGAAAATTATTGTAACCTGAAATCAGAAAAGAGAGGGGGAAAATCATGACCCTGAATCTTACAGAAAGTTTTAAGAATATAGAAGAAAAGCCTGATTCTCTGGTTGCTTATTTTTCTGAAAACATCCATATCCGGCTGATCGGCTGCGGAATCTTTGATGCAGCGACTTCGCGGACCGTCAATTTTCTGTTTCCCGCTTTTCTTGCAGTCTATTACCAAAAAGGCTCCGTCGAGCTGCAGCACAACGGAACATCCGTCAGGCTATCCCCCGGTTCCTTCTACATTTTCCGCCCCTACGATGTCTACACCGGAAAAAGAATCGGAGAAGCGCAGCTTTGCTTCACCTATCTGCAGTTTGATATCATTCCCTTTGTCGAGCGCTACAATTTCGGTGCCATCGCCATGGCCTCCTCCGATACGCTTTTCAAAAGTCCCAACTACCAGCACTTCGGAAAACTGATGACCGAACTTGCCACAGATCTCCCGGATAAAACCGGCAGGACGGATATGCTGAAGCAGCTGGTGAAAATGATCCTGGCACAGATCATCTATGATCAGAAGCATGACGAAAACAGCGTACTGACTCCGAAAAAAGGCCGGGAATCGGAAGCGATCAACCATGCCTACCAATATACTGCCGAGCACCTTTCCGATCCGATCGTCATCAGCGAGATCCTGCGCGACGGAAAAACAAGCAAGGCCAGCCTGGAGAGAGCCTTCCGCAATATCCTCGGCACGACGCCGCAGCGTGCTCTTCTGCGTTTCAAGATTGAACGTTCCATGGAAATGATCCAGCAGGGCGTTCCGCTCAAGAATATCGTAAAAACCCTCGGCTTCAGTTCCGTATTTCATTTCAGCAATGCCTTTCAGAACGTGATGGGCATGCGTCCGACCGAGTACCGGAAAGAAGCACTGAAAAGAGGTTAAGAGATTTCAGAAGGCAAAAACAGAGACCGCCCTGCCGGCGGTCTCTGCTTTTACATGGGTGTGTTTCTTCGTTCCGCAGGATCAGCTTTTCCTGCGCTTTCCTGCAGAACGTTTTCTGTCAGTCAGAAGAAGAATCGTAAATCCGCTTGCAAATAACGCAATCATCAGAGCGATCAGCGGAGAATCATCTCCCGTCTTCGGTGAAGAAGACGTCGTGGTCGTGACCGTCAACGATGAACCTGCTGTCGTCGAAGAAGCTGTCGCTGCTGATACCGTTGTTGCTGAAATAACCGAAAGAGTCGTTGATGACGCAGTCGGCATCGGCGTATAATTCACTACCGGAATCTCAAAATCTTCCTTTCCTTTGCTGCCGCTGGTGGAAGTGTACTCCAGCGTCGCCGATTGGTTGGTATCATAAGCAGTCTTCACAGATGGCGATGCCGCTAGGAACAGTTTGTAGCTCAGCTGCAGCGGTTTTGCATTTTCCACCGGAACGTTAATCTTCCATACGAAGCTTTCATCCGTCGTACCGGATTCCGGTGTATAGGTCACGACATACGGATAGACACCGTCTGCATCCGGCGTACCGAAAGACCATTCATTTGTTCCTGTCGTTATTGATGTCAGCTTTGTTCCTGCAAGAGTCAGTGTGAACGGACTGTCCGTTCCGTTCATAACAAGATTAAAATCGCTTCCGATGACATCCGTGACAGTGCCTTTATTCAGAAGATATACGATTTCTTTTTCGATGTCAGAAAAATCCGTACTGGTACCTTTGCCGAGGGATGAGCCGAGATATTGAACAAAGCTCTTAAATACTCCCATGTCCGCTTCTTTACCATTAGTATCTTTTTCAGGAGCATATACTGCATAGCAATTCACTCCGCTTTCGGATATTTCCTTGAAAATTGAAGTTGTCTGGTACATAGATTCTTCTACATTGGTAATAAACGTACTGATATCCGATATCGGAGGCGTCGGCACGGTCAGGTCTGCTGTCGGTTTTTCATCGGTACGTACGTATTTCTGATCATACTTGGTAAACTGCTCGCGGACAGCCTGAATAGAACTGATGAAAGTATCCCAGTCCGATTTATTTCCGCCATTTTTGAAGCTTGATGGAAGCGGATAGGTAGTCGCACTCCCATATTTTGAATTCCATTCAGCAATACTGCCGTCATTATTGCCAATCCCGGATGTTCTGGAATAGCAGGTCGTCGGATCACTGTCTTTCATGTAAAGATAAGTTCCCCCATCCCCGATAAGAACCATGTACTTACGGTTGTTTGGTGTACTGCTTGCCTGCAGCATTTCCTTGGCAGCTTCCAAACCGGATGGTATATTGCTGCCATGCAGTGCCGTTGATGAATACAGCTGAGCTGCACCGTTTTTCACTGCATCGAGAATTTTACTGTTATCTTCCTGACCCTTATATTCCGTTAATTTGTATGCTGTAAGGGCATTTCCTCTGAACATAACAATACCCACGTTGATTTTTGCCTTACTGCTGCCGATGCTGCTGTAAAGTTTCTGAAGCAGTTCTGCCATGCTCTCTTTGATAACCGTGTTGATGCAGCTTGAATCATCCATAACAAATACAACATCCGACGAAAGCTCTTCCTCCGCACTCGGCAGCGACAGTGTCACTGTTGTTGTTTTATTGTCACCGGACAGTTCCGTCGGAGATGCTTTCTTTGACTTAGAAACCTGCCAGCCGCTCGGCACCGGGGATGCCGGCGTATAGACAACTTTCGGCACCTCAAATGTCTCTGTTCCGGTTTTACTGCCGTCACTTGAAGTGTAAGCAAGTTCAGCTGATTTATTTGTCGGATAAGTCGTCGTGACGGAAGGAGACGCTGTCAGGAGCAGATCATAACTCAACTGCAGCCGATTTTCATTTTCAATCGGAACATTAATCTGCCACGTGAAGCTCTCATCGTCTCCCGGCTTATAAGTAACAACGTACGGATAGACTCCGTTCTCCGCTGTACCGTAAGCCCATGTATTATTCCCTATTGATACAGATGAAACATTTTCTCCTCCAAGTATAAGCTTGAACGGACTGTCTGTTCCATTTGTTACAAGGTCAAAATCACTTCCGATCTTATCCGTAACACTTCCTGAAGAAACCACATACATAATATCTTTTGTAATATTCTTGAAATCTGTACTGGTTCCTTTTCCAAGAGAGCCGAGATAATTCATGAAGCTTGTAAATACCGGCATACTGCTTGATGGGCTTACCGCATAGCAGTTCACACCGCTTGCGGAAAGATCTTTAATGGCCGTAGCAGTCTGGTACATGGATTCTTCCACATTAGTTACAAAATCGCTGATATCGGCGATTGCAGGATCCGGATCATTAAGATTTGCTCTCGGTTTCTCCGTAGTACGTACATATTGCTGGTCATACTTCGTATAATTACCACGAACCTTTTCGATGGAACTAATAAAACTGCTCCACTCAAGATTGCACTTATCCGTATCATCCTGATCTGTAATGCTTTTAGGGAATGGTAACTTGCCCTGATAAATGTCAGCTGCATTATCACAATACTTTACTGACCACTCATAAAGACTTCCATCTTCATCATACTTGCCGCCCAATGTTCTTGAATAAGCAACTGTCGGATCGTTGTTTTTTGTATACAAATATGTCGCGCCGTCACTGATAAGAATCATATGTTTCCGATTATTAGATACACTCTTGTCATTATTCAGCATTACTGACGCCGCATCAACACCCGCCGGAATATTGGTGCCATGTATCGTTAAGCTTGCAGCACCGGATGTTAATGAAGCAAGTATAGCGTCATTGTCGCCGTTTCCTTTATACTCTGTCAGCGGATATGCCGTTACAGCAGTTCCCCGGAACATGATGATTCCGACATTCAATTTTGCCTGACTATCATGGATACTGCTATAAAGTTTCTCGAGAAGTGCCGGCATTTCTGTTGTGGCAATCTCTTTCCCGCAGCTGGAATAATCCATTACAAAGACAACATCTGACGAAAGCTCTTCTTCCGCACTCGGCAGTGACAGTGTCACTGTTGTCGTTTTATTGTCACCGGAAAGCGCTGTCGGTGATGCTGTCTTCGATTTTGAAATCTGCCATTGATCAGGATTGTCCGGCGTTACCGGAGAATCTGTATACTGAGGATATACGTCAATATTCTTCGTCACTGCCGTGGCAGCTGCATCATAGAGACTGCTGTCAGCTGTTCCGTCGGATATCATCCATCCTGAGAAAGTCTTTCCTGTCGGCGCTGCCGGAGCAGATGGTGCACTTCCGTCCACATAAGACAGTGTCTTTCCGCGAATCGTGTAATCTTTCCCTAATGAGCCTGTGCCGTCCGCCTTAATATCGGATTTACTGTTCCAGAAAGTCACACTAACAGCCGGAGCCCATACATATTCTGTTCCATTATGATTCTGCGAAACCTGATAAGTATAAGCCGGATATTTTGTCGAATCCGAAGTATCTGCAGAAATACTGATGCTCTTATTGTCATCTGCTGCTGCAAGATCAAAACGTGTCAAAAGCTCGCCGGATGCGTTGACAGGCTGTACATCGACAAGATCCTTCGCTGCAGCCGTCATGACTCCTTTCACAACGCTGGAAGCATCATCCATTTTTACGGAACCGCCGGTAATCGTGTTCTTCGTTTCACTGCTGTCAGAATCCGTACCGGACAGAGTAATCAGCGTATCGGCCTCTGATGTCAAAGTGCCATCCGTTCCCCGTGCTGCCACTCCGTATTTTGTCCCGCTGACATCAAGGACGCCGCCGTTTTTCACATCAACATTTGCACCGCGGATCCCGTAGGTATCGCCATTTCCAGTGTAGGTGTTATTGACGATAAACTTTCCGCCGTCAATAATAATATTTGCTCCGGCAGTATTAATGCCGCGTCTCTTACCTGTAGTTCCGGTCAGTGTTACATTTACCGTTGCGCTTTTATTGACAGTTATACTGTTAACCGCATCAGAAGTTTCAGACGTTTTCTGACTGATAAAAATCGTATTTTCAAGATCAGCTGTCCCGGATGCATTGTTGGAAAGATTCACGGTCATTGGCGTAACTCCGTCCGAGTTACTCCCGAAAGTGATCGGACACTGCACATAGAAACTGCCAAATTCCGAATATCCGCAGTCGGTGATATTCAATTCACCGGCTGTAAAGTTGCATTCGTTGTTATCCCAGATAAACCCGCCTTCATCACTATTATATCCGCAATGATCAATGTTCAGCGTACCGCCGGTCATGTTGAAGTCTTTACCCTGCGCATCTCCGCCGATACCATAACCGGTTGTATCTTTCACATTCAAGACGCCTCCGGTTATGTTAAAGCTGCCCGCGCAGTTGATTCCGCGAACCGCTCCGGAAGTCGAATTTTCTCCATCAACCGTAATTGTACCGCTTCCGGAAAAATTAATGATTCCGCCTTGACTGACTTCTATTCCGTTCTTTCCCGCCTCCGGAACAAAGGAGACAGCGGCACCTTCCTCGGTGTTAATAGTGATGGTTTCTTTATGCGCACCGATATTCAGTGTCCCATCATAAGAATAGGTACCGCTGGCGAAATGAAGTGAATTTCCGGAATCAACCTGCGCCTGAAGTTCTGCAAGTGTATCTGTTGATTTCACATCATAGGAATTACTCGCTCCCAGAAGCGGAGTTTCTTCTGTGTCTGCGGTTTGATTTTCTTCTGCACTGACACTTTCCGTCTGATTTACCGAATCAGGATCAGACTCCATGTCTGTTTCCGAAGAATCCGATAACACTTCTTCTGCAGGGAGTACTTCTTCTGCAGGCAGTACCTCATCTGAAGTTTCTGCATCAGAAGTCTGTTCTGAATCCACTGCCTCAGCTGCATCTGTATTCTCTGAAGCATTACCTTCTGCCGATTCCTCTGCCTGTGAAGATTCTGCAGATACGGAAGCCGCCGTATCCTGACCTGCATCACCGGCCGAGGGATCTGCCATTACATTCAAGTTCATTGAAAAAACACATGCAAAAACCAGAACGAGTGACAGAATTTTCCTGTAATTCTTTTTCATGTCTTTCCTCCCCGAAAAATAAGATAACTTGAAGGATGCGTTTTCAATAACGCATCCTTCAAATAACCACAGGCATTGACCTGCAGAACCAATATATTGTTTTATTTTTGTGCAGTCCCACCCTGCGTGGTAATCCGCACATCTGACGTCGTAATCGACATCTTTTCGGAGGAAATTTCAATCAGGAAGAACTGATCTCTTCTGTTTTTTCTTCAAGGATATAAGTCAGGACAACAATAAGAAGTTTCTTTATGTCTTCAAAGTCCTCATCCGGCATGTCATTTTCTACGCTGCATAAATATTCCGCATAAGCATGTACGGACTGGGTGAAAAAGAATTGAAGTTCCGTGACGGTCTCTTTCTTTTTGAGGTTATACATCGGAAAAACATCTTTGATTTCTGACCAGTCTTTCATCTGTTCAGCTTTAACCTTGCCTTTAAAAAGCTTTGTCTTGCAAAATGCCTGATAGTAGCGCATCTCAGCCGGATGGCTGCAGAGAAATACCAGATAGGTATTGATAATCCGTTCCGCTGATGCTTTCATCGAGGGAAGCCCGGTGCTGTCCGAGAAAATCTGTTTCAATTCCTGGATAAAAAGCCTTTCCGTCCTCAGGAAGGTTTTTTTCAGAAGGTCTTCTTTATTTCCAAAATGATAGTACAGACTTCCTTCCGATACATTCGCCTTGCCTGCCCATTGTTTTGTCGTGAGATTTTCAATCCCATATTCATCCACGGCTGCGCAGGCAGCATCCATCATTCTTTCTTCTGTAACATCATGCGATTTTGTAATCATATTTTTCTCCCCTCACGATCAGCCGCGAAGACTCCGGCTCTTTAAAAATGAATCAGTGCTTTTTGAAATTCTCTGTATAGTTCTCAAGAAATGGACGAAAATAAAAATCTTCTGCCTGTCTTCTTGCTTTTGCTGCATCCGACAGTTTCCGGAACGTACCCAGATAATGCTTTTTTCCTTTGAACTCTATGGCTGCAATAAATCGGGTGCCGTCTTTTGTCGGGTATACTCCCCGTACACCGCTTTTATTCCTGATTGGTCTTTTCTGACTCGAAATCAGATTTTCGATGCAGGTTCCGTCCACCAGATGCAGGTTGTTTTCAATGCTGTAACGGAACCCGGGGGCTCTGTGGCGCAGACAGCCGCAACTTTTTGCACCGCGGTTAAGGTTCCTTGCCGTAATATCCACATAGTTTCCGCACTCACACCGGCAGTGCCATACACGGCTTCCGTTTCTTATTTCACCGGTATAGTAAAGAACAGTAAGTTTCCCGAAATGTTTTCCCTTCAGATCATAACGATCCTTTGACATCACGGCTTCTGACTGTCCGATATCTGTTTGACCGATAGATTCCGGCACGGTGATCGTCTCCCTTTTCTTCATAAACTATTGAAAACTTTGCGGCTTACGTTTTTTCTCTTATTTCCGCCTTCAATAAATTTCCAGACATTCCACTCTGTCCATTCCTCCGGAAGTGCTGCTTTATTGATATACCGCGGCATTTCTATAGGCGGCAGAAGGAGCCAGGGCAAGTCGGCCATGAATTCAACGAAAACTCCTGTCTGATCTTCCCTGCAGTGAAATGAAAAGCCAAAATCCGTCTGAGCCCATTCACCTCCAATGTTTTCGCTTTTCCCCTCATTTTTGTCATCATTTATGATTTCTGCTTCAATAGGATATTCTCCTGTATAGCAGACCGACTGCAGAAAAGGATCTACCTCCATTACCTGCAGATTCCGGACTTTATCCGGTCTGATTCCGTAGCCTCCCATGAATTTGTCAAGAGACTCTCTCCGCAGGAAAACATTCCGTAGAAAATTCTGTTCTTCTGCAGAAACGCCGTCACACACATTTCTAACCGCATAAAACTTTTTCGTCTTCCTGACGTCCACGTTCAAGCTTGTCTTTCGAAGTTTCCATATTGTGCCCATCAGTTTCCCCTTTCATCTGCCATTTACGGCTGGTCCATTTCATTCCAATTCTTTCAAGCAGGCGGATTCTGTCTTCTGTAAGAGGATTACTCGCTCCCTGCTGAAATCTCTTTCCTGTCATCCAGTAATTCTCACGCTGTCTCTCGATCCAGCTTCCCAGAGCACTTCCTTTTTCAGTCTTGTATTCAACCGGAATGCTGAGGTTCCCATGCTGTTTTCTGTAATACAGAGCATCCAGATACCATTCCTCCCATGTCCTGTGCTCCCGGACGCACCATTCCATCGAAATAGATTCAAGCTTTTTACAGCGTTCTTTTTTCAGGCGTCCTTCCTGGTATTCTCTTCTCTGCTCTCCAATCCAGTTCCCAAGAGCATAGCCGTCTGAACTGCATTTCTTGGAAATGAGGAGATTGCCGTGCTCCCTGTAATATTCCTCTGCCTTCGCATACCAGAAGTCCCATTCCTTCCGCTCTCCCAGACTCCACAGCATGCCGATCCTGTCAAGGCGGCTGATCTGGTCTCCGCTGATTGAATAGGTTCCCTTTCCATGGAAAGCAGCCCTTTGTCTTTCGATCCATCTCCCCAGTTTGCTTCCGTCCGATGCCACATAATTTCTGGGGATGCGCAGATCTCCGTGCTTTTTATAGTATTCTTTGGCAAGCACATACCAGTCTTCCCACTGAAGATAATTTCGTTCTTTTCCTCTTCGCATCATTTCTGCTCCCGAAGTTTATCGTCCCTGAAGCTGTTCAGCTCTTTCCTGTATCTTCCGTACTTTTATCATTGCTGCAAGATTGCTGTCGAAATACTCATTCAATTCTTTGCTGGTTAAAGACTTTTCAGAGTAAGGGTTCCTCTGCCTTTCCTCAAGAAAATCTTCTTCCCAGACTGCCATATGCATAAGCAGACGTTTTCCCCGATACTCCCGCATCCAGGAATAGTCTGCTTCCTGTTCTCTTCTGTTCCATTCCTGAATAAAATATCCGATGACGTCCATGCTGTTTTCTCCTGAAGGTTCATCAGACCTGCGGATTAGGGATTCCTTTTTCATAATTAAAATAATCAATCATTTGTTTTTCAGACGATAAATTCAATATACTCACAAAACCGGATTTTGTTTTCCGATGCGTTGTAATCAACTATTCTGATGTTGTAATCAGCAGGCTGTTTTTAGAGGTGAAACAAGAATATACCGGATATAGAAAAGCCGGGAGATCTCTCTCCCGGCTCTTCTGATTTCTCTGTGTAATTTATCTTTCTTTATCCCATCTCTTAATAGCTGTAGACCGTGTACGTCAGCTTCCCGGAAAGATCCGGTGTATCGATGGCGCTCTGTTCATCGATGTCCTGAGAGCTCAGAATCCTGGCAATCCGGATGCATGAAGAATCCTGGTCTACGATCATCGGAGCATTGTAGGAACGGTCCGGCAGAGCGAATCCGAATGTCTCGAAGTCAGCCTCCGCACCTTCCCCGAAATTGCCTTCCAGCACATCTTCCGACAGCGCATATCCCATGTCGCCGGGGAAGGTCTTGAAGGTATCATCGAGAACGGAAAGCTGTCCGTCTTTCACCCCGTACTCCACGAGCGTCCCGACTCCGCCGTCATCCGTCCATTCGTATCCGTTAAGGTCGGCAAAGATGCCGATATGGTCGCCGTAATCCTTGTAGAAGAAATCGCAGGTGCATTCGACCGGCAGCGATTCCACGGACAGGGCTATTTCCGATGTCTTCTCGGCACCGCTTCCCGTATCCTTTATAAGCTGAAGACGGAAGTCATACACCTGGTACTCCTCTCCGCCCGTTGCATAAGTAATCTTCTTCATGTCTTTCTCTATGGTTACGAATACCGCCTCGTCTTTTCCGTCCTTGTCGAAATCTGCTGCGGCATAGCCAAGGTAGGACTTTCCGAAGTCAGCAGGTCCCGCATGCATATAGGCTGCCAGAGCTTCTGAATGCACGATATCCGCCTTAAACTGCTGTCCGCCGATATCAGCATACCCCATCTTTTCAATAGCACTTCTGGCTTCCGAAAAGAAGTCTTTTTCTGATGCAGACGATAAATCCGAAACAGATGTATCCGAAGCGGAGGAATCAGCAGCAGAAGAATCCTGATGTGACGCCTCATTTCCGGACACAGATACAGATGTACTGCTTTCGGCAGACGGCATGGATGCCGCCGAAGCAGCAGACGATTCCGATGATGCTGAGGATGAGATTCCTGCCGACGAGGTACTTGCTTTGGCACATCCGCATGTAAATACCAGGACGACCGATACGATGACTGCTATAAGGCTCTTCTGTTTCATTTCCCCTCCGGAAACTGTTTGTTGTACATTTATCGTACTCTTTATAGCAGGCAAATACAAATCATCAGCTGCGAAATGAATGGTTGCTATTATTTATCCTGTATGGCTTTGCGTAAAAATAAAGAAGCGATACCCTTTCGGATATCGCTTCTAAATACCTCTGAATTTGTCTTTTACTTCTTCAGTTCTTTTTTCTTCATTGCTGCTACCATTGCACCGGCAGCTACCAGCAGCAGAAGAACATAAAGTGCAGAATTGCTTGTATCACCAGTTTTGACATTAGGAGCACTTGTGGTTGTTGACGGTTCAGCAAGCGGAATTACAACTTCCGGATTCTGCGGTGTCACCAATGTATTGCTCGGTATTACAGTCGCAACGTTCTTTAATTCTGCTCTATTGTCAATGTCTTCCTGTGTCACCGTGTAGCTTGTTGTCACTGTTTCTGTTGCTCCGGCCGCAATTGATGCGATTGTCGTATCAAGGCCTGTCATCGGATCGGTAACTTCAACATTTGTCAGCTCAATATTTCCGGTATTCGTTACTGCGATACAGAAGTTAACTGTCTCACCTGCTTCAAATGCAGTGCCATTAGCCGGTGAATTCGTGATGGTCTTTGATGAAGTCATTGAAGGAAGTGCATTGACAGTCAGGGTGCCGACTTTTTCGACAATCTTGTAGTTGCCCTGCTTTGCCGTTCCGTCCCATGTCAGGCTGTATGTATTCTTCGAACTGCCGACTTCTGTCTGCGTGCCTGTCGTGACGAATGTCACTGTCTCACCATTTACTAAGCCTTCAATAGTTCCAGCTGCTGTAAGGGCTTTGCCGTCGTATACCTTTGCGGCATCCGGTGTCGTCACTGTCAGGGTCGCCGGAGTAATTGTAACCGTTGCACTGCCAAAGCTGTCTTCATAGTTCGGGTTAACCGCCTTCACATAGACCGTCTGTGCATCTGTCACATCCGTCCATGTCGGTGCCGTTTCGTTCCAGTCTGTTGCTTCTGTGCCGCCGACCTTGCTGTAGTACAGCGTGCTGCCGGCCTGTGCCGTGCTTGCTGTGATCGAGTGGGCTGCTGCATCATAAACGCCGCTGTACGGTGTTGCTGTTACTGCGTTCTGTTCTGCAGGTGCTTTCGTGATTGTCAGCAGTCCTGCTGCATATGTAACGCTGTAGTTGCCCTGGCTTGCATCTCCTGCCGGCGTGATTGCATAAGCACCGACATTCTCGCCTGCCGCTCTGCTCAGCGTATAGACGACCGTATCATTTCCCAGTGTGCCTTCCACCGTTGCCGTAAACGCCGGGTCATCCGTGCCATAAACCTTGCTCTTATTATCTGCCGTCACCGTCACCGGCTTCTGCGTGATTGTAACCGTCGCATTCCCCAAAGCATCCACATAATTCGGATTTGTCGCCTTTACATAGACCGTCTGCGCTGTCGTCACGTCCGTCCATGTCGGTGCCGTCGTGCTCCAGTCTGTCGCGTCTGTGCCGCCGACCTTGCTGTAGTACAGCGTGCTGCCGTCCTGTGCCGCGCTTGCCGTAATCGTGTGGGCTGCTGCATCATAAACGCCACTGTACGGTGTTGCTGTTACCGCATTCTTATCTGATGCAACGATTGTCAGAGTTCCGGTTACATATGTGACGCTGTAGTTGCCCTGGCTTGCATCCCCTGTAGGCGTGATCGTATAGGTGCCGACATTCTCGCCTTCCGCTCTGCTCAGCGTATAAATGACCGTATCATCGCCCAGCGTACCGCTTACTGCTGCATCGAGGGTCGGATCATCCGTGCCATACACCTTGCTCTTGTCGTTCGCTGTCACCGTCACCGGCTTCTGCGTGATCGTGACTGTCGCATTGCCGAAGCTGTCTTCATAGTTCGGGTTAACTGCCTTCACGTAGACCGTCTGTGCTGTCGTTACATTCGTCCATGTCGGTGCCGTCGTGCTCCAGTCTGTCGCGTCTGTGCCGCCGACCTTGCTGTAGTACAGCGTGCTACCTGCCTGTGCCGCGCTTGCCGTAATCGTGTGGGCTGCTGCATCATACACGCCGCTGTACGGTGTTGCTGTGACCGCATTCTGTGTTGCCGGGGCCTTCGTGATCGTCAGGGTACCCGGTACATACGTGACGCTGTAGTTGCCCTGGCTTGCATCCCCTGCCGGCGTGATTGCATAGGTGCCGACGTCCTCGCCTGCCGCTCTGCTCAGCGTATAGTCAACTTTATCATCGCCCAGCGTACCGCTTACTGCTGCATCGAGGGTCGGATCATCCGTGCCATAGATCTTGCTCTTGTTGTTCGCCGTCACCGTCACCGGCTTCTGCGTGATCGTGACTGTCGCATCGCCGAAGCTGTCTTCATAGTTCGGGTTAACTGCCTTCACGTAGACCGTCTGTGCTGTCGTGACATTCGTCCATGTCGGTGCCGTCGTGTTCCAGTCTGTCGCTTCTGCGCCGCCGACCTTGCTGTAGTACAGCGTGCTTCCGGTCTGTGCCGCGCTCGCCGTGATCGTATGGGCAGCTGCATCATATGTGCCGCTGTACGGTGTTGCTGTGACCGCATTCTGTGTTGCCGGAGCCTTCGTGATCGTCAGGGTACCCGGTACATACGTGACGCTGTAGTTGCCCTGGCTTGCATCCCCTGCCGGCGTGATTGCATAGGTGCCGACGTCCTCGCCTGCCGCTCTGCTCAGCGTATAGTCAA
>Ga0183095_10185_pt2 | contig 186480 bp, 186 predicted proteins | sample BioMet4_FD_130346 | JGI IMG/M metagenome (GOLD analysis project Ga0183095, IMG submission 130346) | Microbial communities from bioreactor (seeded with sewage sludge) at LBNL, California, USA - Biofuel metagenome 4 (v2) (version 3) | ecosystem: Engineered > Bioreactor > Anaerobic > Unclassified ...
GGATGCCCATGGCACAGGTTAAGAGCATCGTATTCCGGTACATCATGACCTACTATAACCGCCGGCGAATCTATACTGCCAACCCCGGCGGCCTGCCGCCAGCCATGTATCGTCAGGCCGCCAGAGGCCTGGCCGCATAAGCTGCAGATTTTGGGTGTTCACATTCTGCACTCTTCTTGACTTCTCTAGTTACGAGGCGGTGATTCTGGAGGGCGTGACCATCGGAGACGGGGCCATCATTGGTGCCCGCGCCGTGGTCACAAAGGACGTGGCACCCTACACCATTGTGGGCGGCGTACCTGCAAAGCCCATCCGCAGACGCTTTTCGGACGAAATCATTGCGCAGCTGAAATCCATGCAGTGGTGGAACTGGCCCAGAGAGCGCATTGCACGAAATATTCCCTACATTCAGGCCGCAAAGCTTGACCGAATCGAATAACACATATGCTGCTGGTAGAGAATGTGGACAATCGGGAATTTTTGGAGCGGCTGGTGAGTGCCCTGTACGAGGAGCTTCCTGCGCCGAAAACAAAACGAAAGAAATGAGGAGGGGGGTACCATGGCGTTTGATTTCAAGAAGGAATACAAGGAGTTCTACCTGCCGAAGAACAAACCGGAGATTTTGACCGTGCCCAAGGCAAACTACATCGCTGTGCGCGGCGTCGGCGACCCCAACGAGGCTACCGGCGCGTACAAGGCGGCGGTGGGAATGGTGTACGCCGTGGCCTACACCATCAAGATGAGCAAGATGGGCGACTACCGCATGGAAGGCTACTACGATTTCGTGGTGCCGCCGCTGGAGGGCTTTTGGTGGCAGGAGGGTATTGACGGCGTGGATTACGCGAACAAGGCGCTGTTCCATTGGATCTCCGTGATCCGTCTGCCGGATTTTGTAAACAAAGCTGACTTTGACTGGGTGGTTAGCGAGGCGACACGCAAAAAGAAGCTGGACTGCTCCAAAGCGGAGTTTTTCACGCTGGACGAGGGCCTGTGCGTCCAGATCCTGCATCTCGGCCCCTTTGACGACGAGCCTGCCACTGTAGCGCTGATGGACGAGTTTCTTGCGGTGAACGGCTACGAAAACGACTTTTCGGAAACGCGGCTTCACCATGAAATCTACCTCTCCGACGCCCGTAAGGTCGCGCCGGAGAAGTGGAAAACGGTGATTCGTCATCCTGTAAAAAAGAGGTAATGGAATGGATTGCAACATTCGCGCATGGCGCATGAGCGACGCTGCCGATTTGGCGGCGGCTTTGAATAATCCGAATATTCAAGACAATCTGCGGGACGGCCTACCCTGCCCGTACACGGAAAAGGATGCCGGTGACTATATCGACGCTATGCTTCGCGCCGATAAAAACGCGACCTTTGCCTTTGCTATTACAGTAGACGACAAGGCCATCGGCAGTATTGGCGTTTTTCGCAAAGATAACATTCATTCCCGCACTGCCGAAATGGGATATTATATTTCAGAACTGTTCTGGGGGCAGGGGCTTGGCACCAGCGCAGTGAAGCAAACATGCAAATACATATTTGAAAATACAGATATCCTGCGTATCTTTGCGGAGCCCTTTGCCTACAACACCGCCTCCCGCCGCATTTTGGAAAAGAGCGGTTTCCTCTGCGAGGGTATCCTGCGCGCCAACGCCGTTGAAAACGGCAAGGTGCAGGATATGGCGCTGTATGCCCTCTTGAAATCGGACTGCCCGAAATATTCAGAGGTGTAGACGTGGAAAATGCAAGCCCTGGTTTTATCAACCTGACCCCGGAAAACCTCGATACAGAGCATCTTTGCTGTATCATCCGCAGCAGGAAGCCTCATTCCGGCGTGGAGGCAAAGCGGCAGTGGCTGTCTGAGCGACTCCAAGAAGGCCATGTCTTTCGCAAGCTGAATGTCAAGGGCTGCGTGTTCATCGAATATGTGCCGCTGGAGACTGCGTGGGTGCCTATTACCGGTGAGAACTATTTATACATCTATTGCCTGTGGGCGGCCGCACCCTACAAGGGAAAGGGCTACGGACGGGCGCTGATGGAGTATTGCATTGCGGACGCCAAGGCCAAGGGGAAGTCCGGCGTCTGTATGCTGGGCGCACAAAAGCAGAAAGCATGGCTGACCGACCAGAGCTTTGCGAAAAGCTTTGGTTTCAAGGCGGTGGACTCCACCGACAGCGGCTACGAACTGCTCACCCTCTCCTTTGGCGGCACGGCGCCGCGGTTTACCGATCGCGCCAGAGCGTCTAAAATTGAGAGCCGGGAGCTGACCATTTATTACGACCTGCAATGTCCCTATGTGGGGCAGAGCATCGAGACAGTCCGGCAGTACTGCGAAGAACAGGGAGTGTCGCTGTCCCTTGTTCCGGTAGATACGCTGGAGCAGGCAAAGAATCTGCCGTGCGTGTTCAACAACTGGGCGGTATTTTACAGGGGCACATTCCAGACGGTGAATCTGCTGTTGGACGTGGAGAACTTAAAGCGGATACTGAAAAAGGAGTAAATCTATGATGAATGCAATCGTATATACCTCCAATACCGGCTTTACCGCGCAGTACGCGGGGCTGCTGGGCGAAAAACTGAATCTGCCGGCCTATTCTCTGGACACGGCAAAAAGGGAACTTGCCGCCGGCGCTGAAATCATCTATCTGGGCTGGCTGATGGACGGTCAGGTCAAGGGCTATAAGCAGGCGGCAAAGCTTTATAAAATTGCCGCGGTCTGCGGCGTGGGTATGGGGGCCGGCAGCTCGCAGATCAAGGAAGTGCGCAAGGGCAACACCATTCCGAAGAACGTTCCGCTGTTCACCCTGCAGGGCGGTTTTGAGCTAAATAAGCTCCACGGCATTTATAAATTTATGATGAATACCATGAAGCGTACCGTGGGCAAAAAGCTGGCGGCAAAGCCAGACAAAACGGCAGACGAACAGGATATGCTGGATTTGCTTCTCCACGGCGGCAGCCGGGTCAGCGAGGAAAACCTGCGCCCGGTCTTGGAGTGGTACGGGAAATGACAGAGCGCAGATTTCAAATTGAACATATCCCCGCCGTGCTGTACGGCGATGCGGCGGAGAAAGCGTATCTGTTTATCCACGGTCAATGCGGGTGCAAGGAGGAAGGGTTAGCCTTCGCCGAAATTGCCTGCCCATCTGGATATCAGGTGCTTGCCATCGACCTGCCGGAGCACGGTGAGCGCCAGAGCGAGAAGGACCGCTTCAACCCATGGACAGCGGTGCCGGAGCTGAAAACGGTGTTTGCCTATATGAAGTCCCAGTGGAGCGAGATCGGTGTGCGGGCCAACAGCATCGGGGCCCATTTCTCCATGCTGGCGCTTGACGGCGAAAAACTTTGCAGGGGCTTTTTCTCTCACCCATTGTGGATATGGAGCGGATCATTGCAGATATGCTGCGGTTGGCGGGCGTGACGGAGCAGGAGCTTCAGGAAAAAGGCAAAATCGCCACCGATTTTGGGCAGACGCTCTCCTGGGATTATCTGACCTGGGAGCGGCAGCACCCTATTCAAAATTGGAGCTGCCCCACGGCCGTTTTGTATGCCGGGCAGGACAATATGACGAGCCGCCAAACCGTGGAGCGGTTTGTGACCGCACACGACGCTGCGCTGAGCGTCATGAAAAACGGCGAGCATTGGTTCCATACGCCTGAGCAGCTGGCGGTGCTGAGAGAGTGGGAACAGGAGAATATCTGAAACGAGGTAAATGGATGGATACGGCGGGAAAAAAGATACAGGCGAAGCTGTTCGCCTTGCAGGATCCGGCATACAAGGGTTTTCAAGCCAAGTTGATCCCTACGGTGGACCCGGACACCGTCATCGGCGTGCGAACGCCAGCCCTACGGAAGCTTGCGAAAGAGCTTTTCGGTACACTGGAGGCGGATGCCTTTTTGCAAGTCCTGCCCCATCGGTATTACGACGAAAACAATCTCCACGGTTTTCTGGTGGAGCGGATCGGGGACTACAATACGGCAGTGGAGGCCATTGACGTGTTTTTGCCCTACGTGGATAACTGGGCCACCTGCGACCTGATGAGCCCCAAGGTGTTCAAAAAGCATCGGTCGGAGTTGATTTTGAACATTCCGCGGTGGATGGCGTCGACGCAGACCTACACCGTTCGCTTTGGCATCGAAATGCTGATGGCGCACTTTCTGGAGGGGGATTTTTTGCCGGAATACCCCGCGTGGGTGGCGGAACTCCGCAGCGAGGAATACTACGTCAACATGATGATCGCTTGGTATTTCGCAACGGCCCTGTGCAAGCAGTGGGATGCAGTGATTCCCTTCTTCCGGGAAAACCGGCTGGACAAGTGGACTCATAATAAAGCCATCCAAAAGGCGGTGGAAAGCTACCGCATCACGGACGAACAAAAGCAGTATCTCCGCACGCTACGGGTGAAGGTATAAGCTCAAAAAAATACATGGGAGCATTTTGTGGTTCGAGAGATTTGCAAGGACGAGGTATTTCTCGCGCAAAAAGTGGAACTTGCGCCACCGGTTGATCTGCCGGTGGCCAAGCACTTTCAGATTCGGCTTAAGACCTTTACCGGCTTCACGGCGCAGATCATCCAGCATGAAATCGATCACTGCGAGGGAATCATCATTTGATAGAAACAGAATTTAAGGAGTGTGATGAAATTGGATAGAGAGCAGGTGCGGGAGAAACTGCCGGAGATGCTGGAGGCGTGTTGCAATGGAACGTACTCCTTAGCAGAAGAAGTAAAGGCGCATATAGCCGAGTTTCTCTCTCCGCAAAACATCGAATACATGACTGGAGACACCCATGGCAGCTTCTTCGGGTGTTATTTTTAACGGCAATAAATTGGTTCATAAGACAGGAATTCGACGTAGTCCTGCAGCAAAGAATAAATTTGAGATAAATAGTCCATTTTCACCGCTTGCTCATGGCGGTGTTTTTTATTTATCATAAGTAACAAACAAAAATAAAGGGTGCCCCACGTAGCAGAAATGGGTTGTTCATATGGAGAGTGCCTATCCTTAGAAATGACCATGGCAGATGCAATCGTAGTAAATAAAAAATGCCGCATCCCCGCCGCTATTGGTAGGGATGCGGCATTAAAACGAAACCGCGGATTTACAGGAAATAGCTTACAACAAACAGCAAAAGAGACACGATGAACGCAGCGATAGCAGCAGCCTTCCAGCGATTGAACTGCTTGTCAAGAGACATCTTTTCCTCGGCCGTGGGATTTGCGGTTTGCAGTGTCAGCAGTTCCACATCAATGGCCTCCTGAGGGATAGGGCGCTTGCGAACAAAGACGAAGTAGTAGAAGATGCAGATTGCGTCAAAACCCAGATTGAAAGGCAGGGCATGCATATCCAGGGCCAAAATTGCCAACACGGCGTATGTTGCGATGCTAAACCAAGCACCGAAGGTACCAAAGGGGACTTTAAAAGGTCTCTCCAAGTTAGGTTCCTTCTTCTGCAGCATCAGGTAGGAGATGTAACCGATGATATAGCAGGTCATCTGACAAAATGCGCACATAGCCGCCAAAATCGCGATAGAGCCAGTGGAGATAAGAAGCACTCCCAGTATGCCCACCGTCAGGATAGAGATATAAGGAGTGTTATACTTGGGGTGCAGCCGACCAAAGGCCTTGGGCATATTTCCGTCGTTTGCCATGACATACATATAGCGGGCGGGGCCGGTTACGCAGGGATTCATGGTGGAAAAGTCCCCGCCGAAAGTAATGCCCAGACACAGGATAACTACCGGGATGCCGATGATTCCGGCAGTATTCATGCAAAAAGCGAAGGGGGCAGTGGCAGTGGCAAGGCCGCTGAGGGAGTCGGCGGGGGTCAACCCTACAAGGAACCACTGGAACAGGGTATTTACGCCGAACACGATAAAAGGAGAAATGCACAGGGCACGGGGAAGCGTGATCTTTGGAAACTTCACCTCGGCGCCCATACCTACCACGGTTTCGAATCCTGCGAAGCACCACCAGACCATCAGCACGACTGTAGCAAAGGAGGTCACGCTGCTGGGAATGCCCGCAATGGGAGAGGTGAACCGAGTGAAGTCCATCTTATTGAATACGCTGATAAACCAGACAATAGAAGCGCCCCAGAAGAAGTACATGGAGCAGTTCTGCCACTTTCCAGCGAACTCGATGCCGAAATAGTTAACCGCCACAAAGATGATGAACAGCATACTGGCCGTGATTCGGGGATCCACGTTCCATGGAATGCCCAGTGCACCCAGCAGGATCGCCCAGTAGTTTGCGAAGGCCAGCGCCTCCGCGCCGCCGATGCCGATTTGGGCAACGGTATAGTTCCAACTGCAAAACACAGCCACAGGATAGTTGATGGCGCGCTTAGCATAGGCGTAGGTACCTCCAGCCAGAGGTAGTGCCGCACTTAGCTCACCATAGATGGCGGCGGGCCACAGGACCAGCAGGAATGCGATGATGGTTGCAATAATGATGGAACTGCCCATGATGCCAACCTGAGAGGAACCGGTGGTGAACAAACCGACGCCGATAACCGCGCCGGCTGTGATCGTGACGCACTCCGGCAGACCCAACGCGCGCGTCAGAACCTTGTTTTTGCTTTCTTGCATTGCCTTTCATCCTCCTTACTCTTGCCATCTCCCCCTCCTTTTACTATCTGAATAAAATAAATGGGGGGTAAGATAAAACATAATATCATGTTAGCATATTGCCTATCGCAATTTTGGCACAAATCGGAATTTTCCAACGAGAAATTTTGTGCTAAAGTAAAATATCATCCATATATTTTACCCAAATCAAAAAAGACTTTACTTTGCCAACGCACTACTGTGGAAAAGGAGGGATTCCTATGTCCCTGTACATCAGCAGTAAGCAGCTTGATCGGGAAAATGCGGAGCGGCCGCCAGTGCCGTTATTGCTGCTGTCGCCTGATCTGGGTATGCAGCACAGAACCTTTTCCGAGGAATTTGAGTTTGGAAAACTGCTGCAGGATATGTTCGAATTGAATAATACAAGCGGCGCAGAGGAGCCCTACTTTATGCTGCCCAGCGGCTGCATGACGATGATTTTCTATCTGAGTCCCCGAGCTGCCAGCTGCATCCTGTGCGGAGCACTGACAACCATGCGGCGGCTGCGGATTCCAGCCGGGTCTCTGGCTTTCTGCGTAAGGTTTAGGCCTGAGAGCAGTGACTGGCTCGTTGAACAGCACAGTGTGTCTTTGCTGGCGGACCGGGCCGCGCCACTGACGCGGTACCTGCATGGCACCGATCAACTGCTCACCGGCTTGCGCAGAAGCGAATCTTTCCATGAGCGGTGCGTGCTGGTCACCCGTATGCTGGCTGCGCGGGAGGCCGGGCAATACAGGCCCATGGCTCTGCTGCGTCGCTGTATGGATCTGATTCTCGACAGCTGCGGACTGGCGCGGGTATCGGAAATTGCGACCACCGTGGGTTGCAGTGACCGATATCTCAACCGCATTTTCCAAGAGCGGGTGGGCATTTCCCCCAAGCTATACAGTGAGATCATCCAGATGCAGTTTTCCCTATACAGCATTCTGACAACCAGGCCAAAATCGCTGCTGGATATTGCTGTAAATTTTGGATATTTTGACCAGACGCATATGAACCGCTTATACCGCAAACTTTTGGATTGCACCGCCAGCGATATCCGCTATGCGGACAGCAGGACGATCATCGCGGATGACATTCCCGCTGCCCTTTGATATGATTTGAGGAGGCTGCGCCATGAAAAAATTTTTTTTGGGACTGGACCAGGGAACCACCGGCACCACTGCTATTTTGTTCGATGAGAACTGGAACCTGACTGCTCGGGGATACCAGGAGATCAACCAAATTTATCCCCGGGACGGCTGGGTGGAGCATGACGCCATTAATATTTGGAATTCGACGAAAGCTGCGATCCGGGAGGCTATGGCGACTGTGGGCGCGCAGCCCGGGGACATCGCATGCATAGGGATTGACCACGAGGGCGAGTCTGTAGTCATGTGGGATAAGCTCAGCGGTGAACCCATCTACAACACAATCGTCTGGCAGGACCGCCGCACGGCCCGCTATACAGATAAACTGACGGCGGAATATGGCGACCTGATCCGGGAGCGGACCGGGCTGATGGTCGATTCCTATTTCAGCGCACCAAAACTCCACTGGCTGATGGAAAATGTGCCACAGGCCAAGTCTCTGCTGGCGCAGGGGAGGCTGCTGGCAGGGACGATGGACACCTGGCTGATTTGGAAGATGACCCATGGAAAGCTTCACGTCACAGATGCGTCCACCGCGTCCCGCACGATGATGCTGAATCTGCGCAGCGGGGATTGGGATCAGGATGTGCTGGACATTATGGGTGTGGACCGCAGCATTCTGCCTGCAATCTGCGACAGCGCTATGCTGTTCGGCTATACCGATCCTATCGATTTTTGCGGCATCAACGCCCCAATTTCCGGCGTTCTGGTGGATCAGCAGGCGGCGTTGTTCGGTCAGACCTGTATCACACCCGGTACCGTGAAAACAACCTATGGCACCGGATGCTTTATGCTGATGAACACGGGGGACACGCCGGTATATTCTCCCAACGGCATTCTGACCACGGTGGCCTGGCAGTTGAAGGGAAAACGCAGCTTTGCGCTGGATGGCGGTATCTATATCTCCGGCGCGGCGACACAGTGGCTGCGAGACGGGCTGAAGATCATTAAGTCTGCGTCAGAGACAGAGGAGATGGCTTTGAGAGCGGGCGGAAATGGGGGACTGTATTTTGTTCCGTCCTTCACAGGATTGGCGGCCCCCTACTGGGATTCCTATGCGCGGGGAATGATGATCGGCATTACTGCCGGAACGACGCAGGAGCATGTGGTGCGGGCTACCCTGGAATCCACCGCCTATCAGGTGAGCGACGTGCTGAAGGTGATGGAGCAGGATTCCAGCGTCCCCATCAGCGTCATGCGCTGCGACGGCGGTGCTACGGCCAATAACTTTCTGATGCAGTTTCAGGCGGATATTCTCGGTATTCCTTTGAACGTTCCGGAGATTACGGATACCACGGCCCTGGGAGCCGCCTATATGGCGGCCATCGGAGTCGGGATATTCTCCTCCCCGGCTGAACTGGCAGGCCACTGGAAGCTGGCCCGCAGCTTCGAGCCCAAGATGAGCGCGGACCAGCGGGAGAGCCTGCTGACAGATTGGCACCGGGCCGTTGAACGGGCGCAGAAGTGGATTCTGAACTGACCGTTTGCCGGACATAAGCAAAAGAATACGGCAACCTTTCCATATGTAAAAAGACGTTTCCGCTCTGAATGGCGGAAACGTCTTTCTTCTTTTATTGACTTTACGGTACAAAAGCAGATCAGTCTTCACTCCAATATTTGGCCCTCTCCATAGCTCTGTGCCAATGATACAGCAAACTGCCTCGTTGATCCGAGCTCATTTTGGGTTCGTAGCAGCGGGCACAGCGCCAGGTCTGCGCCAGATCTTCCACGCCGTCGTAGTCCCCAAGACCAATGCTCCCAAGAAAAGCGGAGCCAAGAGCGGTGGTTTCCTCGATTTCCGGAATTTCCAAAGGGATACCGAGAATATCCGCCTGAAACTGCATCAGAAAGGTGTTGGATGTAGCCCGGCCGTTGCAGCGCATGACCGGAACGGAGACCCCGGACTCCCGCTGCATCACGTCCAGCACATCCCGCACCTGATAGGCGGTGGATTCCAGAGTGGCCCGGACTACATGAGCCCGCCGGGTACCGCCGGTGATGCCGATCATCATCCCCCGCGCATAGGAATCCCAGTGAGGTGCCGCTAAGCCGGTAAATGCCGGAACGAAGTAAATGCCGCCGTTGTCCGGAACGGAGAGAGCGAGCTGTTCCGTATCCGCCGGGGATGCCACTACCTCTAACCCTTCCTGAAGCCATTTTACTGCGGCACCCGTGATGTAGACGCCACCATCCAGGGCATAGGTGGTCTCTCCATGGAGTCGCCAAGCCACTGTGGGCAGCAGGCCGTTCTTGGAAAGCGCCATCGTGCGCCCGGTGTTCATCAGCATGAAACAACCGGTTCCATAGGTGGTTTTCACGGAGCCTGGCGTAACGCAGGCCTGTCCCAGCAGGGCTGCCTGCTGGTCCACCAGAACGCCGGACAAAGACGCACGGATACCCTGAAAGCTCTCTGGGTCCGTGAGGACGCCAGAGATCGTGCTGTCGGAGATCGTGGGGAGAATAGAGAGGTCCAGGTCGAACAAATCCACCAGCTCCGGACACCAGTCGCCCTCCGCCACATCGAACAGCATTGTGCGGGAGGCGGTTGAGGCATCCGTGATGTGGGTTCTGCCGCCAGTCATCCGCCAGATGATCCAAGTGTCCATGGTCCCCGCCAACAGGCGTCCCTGGCGCAGATATTCCCGGGCGTTTTCCACATGGTCCAGCATCCATTTGAGTTTGGTGGCGCTGAAATAGGAGTCAATCATCAGCCCCGTTTTTTCACGGACCAGGGAGTTATACTGGTCGGCCATGGCGTCGGCATATCGGGCGGTGCGGCGGTCCTGCCATACGATGGAACGGCAGAGCGGCCGGCCGGTTTTCGCATCCCAGATAACCACGGTCTCGCCCTCATGGTTTAGACCGATGCTTCGAATTTGGGCCGGCTGGATTGCGGGGGCACGGAGGGCCTGGGCCACCGCCCGCTGTACGGACTGCCACACCTCTTCGGCGTCGTGTTCCACCCAGCCGTCCCGAGGATAGAAGAGATGGATATTACTGTAGCCTCGGGACACTACATGCCACGTGATGTCGAACAGGATTGCTGTGGTGCCCGTGCTGCCCTGATCAATTCCGAGATAATACTGCGCTGCCATAGTTTCCTCCCCTATAATCGGGTTTTTTGTGCAAAATTTACTGTGCTTTGCTTTATCAGCAGAATTTACTTTACCACACTTCTTCACCTGAAAAAAGGAAAAGTTTTTCGGTCTTTGCAAAAAACTTCTATTCGAGGAAGAACATTACCCGCATACCAATACATAGGAGATCAAGCGTAAAAGAGGAAATCAGACAGAGGACGGTGGAAGCAGAAGCTTCCACCGTCCAGCGCTTTCCGCAAAGATTAAATAAGTAAAGGAAAAGCCGTTTTATTTACTGAGCCGATTCAGCACAACCTGGAAGACCTCCAACATGTTATAGCAGTCCTGCTCATAGATTTCGCCCATGTTGGCAATCTGGATCATACCGTTTTTGCCGTAGTCGCCCTTGCCGATGTAGAACGTGTATCCCCGCTTGGTCATCTCGTCCAAAAAAGTCTGAGCATCGATTCCGGCGGGCAAATAGACAGAGGTGACGGTGTTGGACATGTTGTCATTCAGCAGCAGACGGCAGCCCATGGATAGCACACCCTCACGGATGATTGAGGCACAGCGCTGGTACCGGGCGATGCGGCCTGCCAGACTCTCATCCTCGAGGATGTTGGTCAGGGCAACATTCAAAGGCCAGAACAGGTTGACATTGGGCGTATTGGGGGTCTGATGGGAAGCAACGGAACTCTGATAGTGCTTGTAGAGGCTCAGGTACACGTTCTTGCACTGGTCAGCAGTCAGGCTGTCCAGCAGGGACTTCTTGGCGCAGATATAGGCAGCGCCGGGAAATGCACCGATGCACTTACCGCCAACGGATGTGCAGATGGAGATGTGATTTTGCACCACATCGATGTTTTGGCCGCCGGCTGCCGAGACGCAGTCCACGGAAAAAATCTTGCCGTATTTGTCACACAAGGCGCCCACTTTAGAGACGGGGTTGATCATGCCGGTAGAGGTCTCGTGGAAGACCATGGCCACGACTTTCACGCTGGGATGATCTTTCAGCGCTTGCTCCACCACAGCGAGATCCGGCATGGTGGCCCAGGGAAAAGACAGATCCACAAGGGTAATGTTGTATTTATTGATAATTTCCAGCAACCGCTCGCCGAATACGCCGTTGCGAATCAGCAAGACCTCTTCACCGGGCTTGAAAATGGAGGAGAGCACCGTTTCGTTGGAAGACGTACCGGAACCGGAGACGATTAAACTGTAGTAAGAATCGTCTGCGTTGAACAGCTTCAGAATCTTGGACTGGGTGTCCTGAAACATCTCTTCGAACTCGTGGCTGCGGTGACAGATGTCATAGTGCAGCAGGGCGCGGCGGACATTATCCTTTACCATAACGGGACCGGGGCTGAACAGTTTTGTCATACTCATGAGTAATACCTCCTAAAAGAAATTTAATGGAGTTCACAAACGAAATTTAGAGCGCAGAAATAGCAAGAATCATAAAGGTTATCCGCGCTCAGATGAGGTCGGCAGCACCCTGTAGATTAATGAAGTCGTTTCTGGTGGCGCGCATATCGCCTGCGGTGCAGTCCAGAAACTTACGGAAAGAACGGTTCATGTGGGTCTGGTCGAAATAGCCGCAGCGCTCGGCGGTGGCCGTCAAGACTTTCGGCTTGGTAGCCACGATAAGATACAAGGAAAATTGAAGCTGGATCTGTTCACAAAAAAGCTTGGCGGAAATGCCGATATGCTCCTGGAACATTCGGTTGAGGTAGCGCTCACTGCATCCCATTTCTGCGGCAATTTGGGAGACCTTGACGATACCCCTGTGCTCCGAGATGAACCCGACCGATTGGCCGATCAGGGGAAATGGCTGAAAGCGCGCGGCCCCTCCCGCGCACAGTGTGCGGACCAACAGGACGTTCCGGGCATGGAACGACTCACCCCGCCGCATGGCGGAGGAAAGATTGTCTGAGTGGGAGAGATACTGGGACAGGGGCTGCGATTGTCCGGCTAACTCACAGGCGGACAGCGGACTAAAGTACCGCATACTTCCGGGATAGAAACGCATACAAAAAGCGCTGGACTGGGGTGGAAGAGACAGTTTCTTCAGCAAGGTGGTGGGGCCACACAGTTCCGCGCGGGTAAGCCCCCTACTAAACAAAAAGACAGCCCGAAGCCCGCCGAAAGGCAGAATGGGGTAGGACATGGTGGCACCACTTGAGTTGGAGATTTCAAAAGAGTCCATAATCAGCTGGCCAAGTTCGTGTTCCGATGGAAAAATCCGGTGCTGCAGGGAGAATTCGGGCCCATTCCAGAGAAAGGGAATAAACTTCTGCGGTTCCGGTACGGAGCGAGGGACCTGACTGGCACTGATGTAGAACGACATCAAATTCCTCCTCAACAAATCTAAAAAAACAGAACACCCCGGACCTATCTAAATCATACCATTAACATACCGCAGAAAAATATGAAATTCAATTCTGAAATTTACCAGCTTTCGGCATTTCAAGGCCCTGAGATCCAAATTGCGGACAAATTTCGTCTGAATTAAAAAAGTGCCAACGCGCAGAACCCCGTAGGATGCTATGCGCTGGGACGTCTTTCAAGGGCGGCGCTCATGCGCGCGTCGGGATTCGATCAGGGCAAGGGTTTCAACTGTGCTGAGCACAGCAGTCATCCATCCGACGCCTGTACAAATGCCGGAAGGCGATTTATAATTGAATTATGTTATCATAAAATTAAAATCCGGGAGGCTCAGCGCTATGGTTCGGGAGATTACGAGGGATACCGTGTTCCTTTCAATGCGGGCGGAACCGGCGACACCGGCAGATTTGCCTGTTGCCGACGATCTGCTGGAAACACTGAAAGCTCACAAGGACGGCTGCGTGGGTATGGCGGCCAATATGATCGGCGTGAAGAAACGCATCATCGCCTTCGATAACGATGGTAAATACATGGAGATGTTCAACCCCGAGATTATTAAAAAGTCCGGGCTTTACGAGGCGGAAGAGGGCTGTTTGTCCCTTGACGGCACCCGAAAGACAAAGCGATGGAAGTCTATTAAGATGCAGTATCAGAATCGGGATTTTCAGATTCGGCTTAAGACCTTTACCGGCTTCACGGCGCAGATCATCCAGCATGAAATCGATCACTGCGACGGGATCATTATCTGAGGAGGCAACTATGATCGTCTACTTTACCGGCACTGGCAACAGCCGATATTGCGCGCAGATACTCGCCGGTCATCTCGGAGACAAACTCACGGACTCGTTCCATTTCATCCGGGACGGCATTGCGGCGGAGCTTCGGTCGGACCGGCCATGGGTATTCGTCTCTCCCACCTACGCCTGGCAGGTCCCCCATATCTTTGCGTACTTCATTCGCTCCGGCAGCTTTTCCGGCAGCCGGGAGGCGTATTTCGTCATGACCTGCGGCGACGAGACCGGAAACGCGGCTGCGTTCAATCAGGCACTTTGCAAAGAGAAGGAACTTCAATATAAAGGAACGCTCCCGGTGGTCATGCCGGAAAACTATATTGCTTTGTATGACGCACCGGAACAGGCCGAGGCGATCAGGATCGTGGATGCCGCCGCGCGCTCTCTGGAGAGCGGGATCGCCTGCATCCGGGAAGACCGTGATTTTTCGGTGCCCAAGGCAGGGAACGTTGACCGGCTGAAATCCGGTGTCATCAACGTTGCTTTTTATCGCTTCATCGTCAAGGCAGATAAGTTCACCGTTTCCGACGCTTGCGTCGGCTGTGGCAAGTGCGCGGAGAGCTGCGTGCTGAACAATATCGAGCTGCGCGGCGGAAAGCCCGCTTGGAGCGGCCGCTGTACCCACTGCATGGCTTGCATCTGCGGCTGCCCGGTCTCCGCCATCGAGTACGGGAAAGCCAGCGTCGGTAAGCCGCGGTATCAGTGCCCAGAGTACAAGGGGATTGTGTAAACCGGAAAGGGATGATGCCCATGTGGCATGATTTTAATTTTCAGACAAGACAAATTTTCCTCGCCAATCTGCTGCTGGTTGTCTGCTGTGCATTTTATCTGGCGTGGTGGCTGCTGGCATTCAAGCCGGTGAATCCCATCAAGGGCATGAAGACTGGCTGGCTGCTGATTCCGGCCTTCGCCGCAGGCATTGCGGCGGTGGTCTTTGCGGCCAAAGGGCTTGGCGTGGTGGCGGCCTATCCGGGCCTGTTTCCGTCCGGCTGGGTTCTCTGGGGCGGTGTCCTTGCGTATGTGGTTTTGCTGGCGGCTACCAGGTTCCTGCTGCACCGCCCGGTGACGACGGAACTTTTCCTGATTGTCGGCTGGGCGATGCTGGCACTGTCTGAGGCGAGTGCCCTGTTCGGCGGCGGCGCATTTAGTCACAGAATCGCAATCACATTTGCGGCGCTCATTGCCGTAGGTGCGGTGATCAGCCTGATCTGCTATATGCTGTACTACAAGCTTTCAGCGACGGCGGGATTCATCGACGGTATGGTGCCGCTCATTATGGCGGCGGTGGTCATGGCAGGCATCGACCTTGTGCTGCTGAACGGATAACTGTCACACCGATTCTCATAGGAAAGAAGAATTGATATGAAACCATGGTTTACAGTCGAACAAATTGATTCGAACACACATATCATCAGCGAATACCGCCACTGGGAGGAGACGCACTGCTATCTGCTGGAGGGAAGGAACCGTGCGCTGCTGATCGATACCGGGCTCGGCATCTGCGACATTTCAGAAGAAGTAAAAAAGCTCACGGACAAGCCCGTGACGGCGATTGCCACGCATATCCACTGGGATCATGTCGGCGGACATCAATACTACCCGGATTTCTACGCTCACGAAGCGGAACTGGACTGGCTTTCCGGCGGATTCCCCCTGAGCATCGACACCATTCGCGGCATGGTCGTTGACCGCTGCGACCTTCCGGAGGGCTATGATGTGGGTACCTACCAATTTTTTCAGGGGACGCCCACGCGGGTGCTGCTGGGCGGTGACGCCATCGCCCTCGGCGGGCGGGAGATCACAGCACTGCATACGCCGGGGCATTCTCCCGGTCATCTGTGCTTCTGGGAGCCGGAACGCGGGTATCTGTTTACCGGTGACCTTGTCTACAAGGACACCCTATTTGCCTACTATCCATCCACCGACCCGAAGGCGTATCTCAGGTCGCTTGAGAAGATCGCGGCTCTGCCCGTGAAGCGTGTGTTTCCGGCGCATCACACACTGGATATTCAGCCGGAAATCCTTGAGCGTATGCGAGACGCGTTCCTGGAGCTCGATTCCGAGGGCAAACTGCGCCACGGAAGCGGAACCTTCCAGTATGGAGACTGGGCCGTTTGGCTGTGAAACAAGCAGAGACAAAAGAAGCACAGGGAGCGTTAATGCCCCCTGTATAAAAATGAAAGAAATCGATCCGATGAATACCATTCGGGCGGCAAGCTGGCAGTTGTATATCGACGCGCCCATGCCGATGATAACCATCTTTAAAACACTGGATATCCCAAATCTGAACAGTCGGCGCCAACGGCTTGGACAAATTTTGCTCTGTTCTATAACGGGGCGATCTCCAATGAGATGATTTTGTTGGAGAAGAAATTTGTGACGCTGGCGGAAGCGCTGAAACTGAAAGCAGAAAGGTGATGAACCATGGCTTCCAGCAAAGAATACCAGAATTTTATTCTGGAGCAATTCTCCGATTTAAACGATATTACCTGCCGCGCTATGATGGGAGAGTACATCCTTCATTACAGAGGGAAGATCGTCGGCGGTATTTATGACGATCGGTTGCTAGCCAACGAAAAAAGGAAATACCGCAAAATGAGTGATCGGTGAGAGCATGAATTTTGACGATTCTTTTTATCATGAAAAGCGAAACCGCGGCGGCCATATCTCCGACGACGATCTCGCCTATGAGGTGCTATCCGTCGTCGCGGAAATTCCAAAGGGGAAAGTGGCGACTTATGGACAGATCGCACGGCTCATCGGGAGGGAAAAGAATTCCCGCCTCGTGGGCAAGATTCTGAGCCATGCGGAGGTTTATGGAGACTATCCCTGCCAGCGCGTGGTCAATCACGCGGGGCGGGTAGCTCCGGGCTGGCCGGAGCAGGGGGAACTGCTTCGGGCGGAAGGCGTGGAGCTGAAAGACGACGGCCACGTCGATCTGAGAAAATATAGATGGGACTGCTGAATGGCAGGATGGTGAGAAAGAGGCGTATTGCGATTGGCCCGTTTGATGAGGAGCCCGGCATCGGTCGCGCTCACGGATGCCTTAGGAGCGACACCCGCCTGCATTATGAAATCTATATGTCGGATGCGAGAAAGTTCAGCCGTGCCATAGACGAGCAGTATACGGCGCAGAGCGATTCAGTCGGCATGGTGCGCTGCGGCAGTCTGATCCTCTGGGAGAACGGCGTTGCGATCAGCCGCACGACAGATGAGCTGTATGCGGCAAAGAATCCGTATGTCGGCGATATGCCATCAAACGGGAAGGTTGCATCTATTTTTGGGATTTCCGACCAAATCGGGCCGTATACCAACGAGCTGCAGACGTCTGCGGAGCTCTACGGCTGGACGTTCGATTTTGAAACCCATATCTCTGCGGAAAACGAAAGCGCCGCGCGTGAGATTATGGCGGCGGATTCCTATGAGATGCTGGCAGCCATCGACAACCTCGGATACGTGACATGGAGATACACGACCGACGTCGGTCGGCAGGAATACACCATAACTGCGGAGGATGCCACCGCATTTGCAGGTAAAGACATCAAGCAGTGTGCAGCGTCTGCGTCTGAGCTGCAGTCACTGATTCAGAGCCTGAACATCAACATTCAGAGAAGTATTGTTTGAGAAAACTGAGAGAAGCACAGGAGGCATCAACGCCCCCTGTGCTTCTCTTTGCGCTTTTGATGCTTGCGCTCAAACTGGCGCGTTTCCTCAGCCTCGCGCTGCGCCTTTGACCGGGCTTTGTGCTTCAGTTTGCCCTGCTCCTGTTGGAGTTTGCGCAGCCATAGTTGAATATATGGAGAAGCGCTATGAAGGTCAGATTACTAAAATATCCAAATCTTGATTTATGATAGAATTAAGTCTTCTAAGCGATCGGAAGGCGTTTTCTTTGTTTTGGCGACGCAATCCGATGCCGAAGAGAAAGCTGCTCAGCGGTAGCGCGTTTGCGATTGCGCTTTCATCATTGATAATCCGCAGCATCAGCCTTCTCTCCGGTTTTCCTAGCCGCTCATGGCCACACTTTTTCGCAGAAATGAACTTGCAGTTTAAGATTTTACGACCGAAGAGTTTTTATGCGGATATGTGCAAAAGTACACGTCTTAAATGACTGACAGCGAAATATTTTGGGAATACTAAAGCTTGTTGCCTGTAGCTTTATTCGCAGCTTGATGGTCAATTTGATCTGAACACGAAAAACCGTACCATTCACAAAGTTAGTCCCTGTATGATAAATACAAAAAGGGACGTGGTAAAATGAAGAAACGGTTTACAGAGGAACAGATCATAATGAAGTACATGAAATATGCGTTTAAGATTTCGGGGTGATAACTAACTTACGTGGTGGACGGATTCAGAGGGCAGGTCAAATTTACATAATCTTAACCAACTGCGTAACTTCTATTTGAAAAGGCCTAATCCATCATCTGAATCTACATCATATGGAATCGTGGAGTAAAAATGTTCACAGATAAAAGACTGACATCTGCATACCGAAAAGCGAAAGTTGAATACTTTGACGCAAAGTCTAAGTATATAATTTTCAGTGATTCCCATCGGGGCGACGACAGTGCTTCCGATGAATTTACCAGAAACCAAAGTGTCCTGCTGCACGCCCTTGAATACTACTATGAGAATGGATACCGATACGTTGAGGCCGGAGACGGGGATGAATTGTGGGAATATTCCGATTTTAAAACCATACGACTGGCGCATTCCGACGTTTTTATGTCCATCAAGAAATACTATGATGCAGGTAGGTTGGTTTTGCTCTACGGTAATCACAACATTTATCTGCGTTCAAAATCCTTTGTCCAAAAAAATTACTATTGCTACTATGATGAATACAGTCAGGATACGCAGGAATTTCTGAGGGGCTTGGTCCCATATGAGGCACTGGTATTAAAGAGCAGGGATACCGGGCAGGAAATACTGATTGTACACGGGCACCAGGGCGATTTCATGAATGATCAGCTCTGGGTGGTCTCTATGGCGCTAATGCGGTATTTTTGGAGGTTCATGCATGTGGTCGGATTTCAAAATCCGGCTAGTCCGGCAAAAAACCTTTACAAAAGGTCGAAAATTGAAGTTAAGTACAGGAAGTGGATCGCAAAGCATCATAAAATGATTATCTGCGGGCACACGCATCGGCCGAAATTTTCAGAAAAGGACGAACTTCCGTATTTTAACACAGGCTGCTGCATTCACACAAAGGGGATTACGGGAATTGAAATAGCCGGTGGCGAAATCATGTTGGTGAGTTGGAGAATCCGGGCAGACCCGGACGGAAATCTCAGGATCGAGAAAAATATCGTCAGAGGTCCCATCCCTATTGAAAATTATGATATTTAAACAGACGAATTCTGTACAGAGAGCTTGAAACTTTTGTTTTCAGCTCTCTGCTTTTTTATGGAGTAAATATGGAGGTCAGATGAGAGCTGCTCCGCTCAATGACGTAGTTGTTGTCATTCAATATAAAAATTTTAGATAATAATTGTACTTTTTTGTATTATTTTGTCTACTACAATATATTCTTTGTTTACATTCTAACAAGGAACTACATAGGAGGAGAAGCAATGACAGCAATTAAACTGGATATGTTCCAAGCCGGGGCCGTGGCGGCCTTGGTCTACTGCCTCGGGCGGTTTCTAATTCTCAAAGTGCCCGTTCTGAACAAATACTGCATCCCCGCTCCCGTAGTAGGCGGCCTCATTTTTTCCATTATGAATCTGATCCTGCATTCCACCGGCGTAGCTGAAATTTCTTTCGATAACACGCTCCAAACCATATTCATGACCATCTTCTTCTGCACGGTCGGTTTCACCGCCTGCTTCAGCTTGCTGAAAAAAGGAGGCATTCAGGTTCTGCTATTTTTGGGGCTTGCAATTGTCATGGTCATCTCACAGGATTTGATTGGCAGCGGCATGGCCAGCGTCTTCGGCCTGGATCCCAAGCTTGGTCTTTGCATGGGCTCTATCCCTCTGGTGGGCGGTCATGGTACCTCCGGTGCATTTGGCCCCTTGCTGGAAGACAGCTTCGGAGTGACAGGCGCTACGACCGTGGCCATCGCGGCGGCAACGTACGGCTTGGTTGCGGGCGGTGTGATGGGCGGCCCCATTGCGCGACGCAGAATCATGAAGCTGCAGCTGCACAGCACCGCAAAGGAAGAACACATCTTTGACCAGCAGGCCGAGAAGGCAGCCACCATTGACCCGCAGCGGTTTGTCAACGCCGCTTTGTTCATTGCCGTAGCAATCGGAGTCGGAACTCTGTTGGTCACTCTTTTTAAAAGCTGGAATTTCACCGTTCCCGGTTATATCGGTGCAATGCTGATCGCCGTTGTAATCCGCAACAGTTTTGACGGCATGAAGAAAGATGTCCCCATGCCCGAGATCGACTCTTTGGGCAATCTCTCCTTGCAGCTGTTCTTGGCAATGGCGCTGATGGGCCTGCAGCTGTGGCAGCTGGCTGCCCTGGCGGTTCCCATGATCGTGATTTTACTGGTACAAACCGTTTGGATGGGGCTCTACGCCAATTTTGCTGTGTTCAATATTATGGGCAGAGATTACGAAGCCGCGGCCATGACCACTGCATTCTGCGGCTTCGGTATGGGCGCCACTCCCAACGCCATGGCAAACATGGGCGTTCTGGCCGATAAATACGGACCGTGTCCCCGCGCGTATTTCATCGTGCCGCTGGTGGGAAGTCTGTTTATTGACATGTTTAACAGCGGGATTCTGACGGTCTTTATGAATGTCCTCCACTAAGAGGAAAAAATCCGACTTCCAGTATTTATAGAAAGACTTTCTAAGGGACAGACATCTTTAACCTCTCCTGCAAAACTCTTCTCATTTTAAAGCACAGGCCGAACGATATGACTTCGGCCTGTGCTTTGTTATTCATACCGTTTGCAGAACCGTCTTCAAGCAAATAAGAAAAGCCTTTGCGCAGACAGTTTTCCTGTCTGCACAAAGGCTTCCTTTTAAGGTTTTCCTCCGGTCGCACCTGCTCGGCCTCACAGCGAAAATTCATCCTGCTCCGAAAGAATGAGAAGTCCGCCGATAAAGCCTTTGACACTGACTTTTCCGCCCCTCTTCTGCTTCCTGCGGATATAATCCATCTCGGCCTTGACCTCTTCAAACGAGAACAAACTCCCCGAGTACTCCACAAATGTTTCGTTCATGTAATCTTCAATTCCAAGCTGAGCAAGGTTCCGCATTCCTTTCGCGATCGCCCTGCGGATTCGCTGCTCCATGCTCTGCGGAGCCGCACTCAGAGAGGCACAAATCTGCCCGAAGTTTACATGATAAATGGAGAGCTTATTGTCGTGCATATACTCACAGATTTTCAGGATGTCAATGCAGCCCTTTTCTCCTGACATTCCAAGCTGGTTCATTGCCAGCTTGGCTCTTTTCAAAAACGCATCCTCCTTACGCACATCGGTGGGAACGTTTTCCCCGAACAGGCTGCGAATACTTGCGATTGTACGTTCGTTCTGAATCTGATTTATAACAGCACGGATGACAGACTTCACTTCAATGGCGTTAATCGGTTTACTGATGAAAAAGTCCACGCCTGCGTGATACGCCTTACCGATCAGGGTTTTGTCGGAAACCTGAGAGATCATCACAAATTTTGCGCCGCACCCCAAGAGCTTAAGGGACTGTACAATTTGAATACCGTCCTTTTTTGGCATCAGGAAATCAATCAGCACAATATCCGGCCTGGCCGATAGGACGCTTTGCTCATCCGGCTCTTTTCCTCCTGAATCTCCGCAGATACTCCCCAACTTTTGCTGTTCAATCAGGTCCTCTAAGACATCGATGACAGCATGGTCGTCTTCTATGACATAAATCTTCATGCTTCTTCCTCCAGAGAGCTGGCGGGAATCCGGATCTGAAATTCTGTTTTTACATTTGGCTGTGACGTAACGGAAATTGTTCCATGGAACCGTTCTTCCACAACACTTTTCACTCCGGATAAGCCAACACCGCGATAAATATTCCCCGTTGTCTGGTCAAACTTGGTGGAGAATCCGTGCTGAAAAACCCTGGGAAGGTTTTTCTCCGATATTCCCGGCCCATCATCACAGACGCTGAGCATATAGTCGGCTTGGGCCTTGTGTCCGGTAATTTTGATACGGCCCTTTCTGCGTTCAAATTCAATCGCTTCCACCGCATTGTTCACAAGATTCTTTAATATCAGCATCAGAGAATAATGTGCCTGCGTCATAAAGTCATCCTGACACTGAAAGTCCAGAAATATGGACAGATGCTTGGCATCGATCTGAGAATAGGTGACCTCCTTCAGGATGGTGAGAAGATCGCTGAACTTCATTTCCGTTTCCGGATACTCGTTATTGATCTCCCGCTCCAGTCCCATGATGATTCCAAGATAGTCCTTTTTGATCTCATGCACATCTCTTGCAATCGCCAGAGCGCAGTCCAGGATCTGCGGTTCGATCTGCCTGTCCGACAAGGATTCATACAGCCGATATGCGTTGCCCATGATCTGCTCAATTTCTTCGGAGTTCTTTTTCATGAAGTAGATCTCGTTTTTCAGTTCCGCAGTCATCAGAAAAAGCCGCTGGTATCGCTGTTCATGCTCTTTTCTGGCCAGAAGGGAATGATAGCGATCAATCAATACAAACGTGAAGCCGACCAGCGTGGTGCGCACAACCGCGATCGCCAGCAATTCCAGCGAATGGGACTGGCTGGGAAACCCGCCGCTGCGCAAAAGGCTCTCCATCCAATTTGAAATGAAATCGCAGCAAAGTACGCTGATGATCAGGCGGGAAAATTTCACGGTATGCCTATTGCGTATGGCAAGATAAAAGAGCAGGCTATAAAACACATAGTACAGTCCGCCTGGCAGCGCGGTCAGGAACGCGTGCGTCAGCGAATCCTGGCCCATCCAGGCCAGGATTCCACGAAACAGGAAAATCATGATACCGGAAGTAAATCCGATCCAAAGCGTGCCCAAATCCAGGTCAAGCGTTAAAAGCAGGATCGGCAGCAGCGCCACAGACATTGAAACGCGGAGACCATTGTTAAAAAGGTTCCAATAAATTTCTGATACCAGGGTGATACAAAGTCCTGTTACCAAAGTATATTTCCATTTTGTGTGACTCTTCATCCACTCCCGCTCTCTCAAGGGTCTATTTTCAGCTTGGCTTTTGCGGGACACATCTTGAAACATTTTATTATAACACATTTCTACACAAAAGCCAAAAGGAATTGCTATCTTTTTTATTTACATTGACCGCTGTCGGAGAAAGCGTGGAAATATCCACGGAATTACTTTGTTGTTTGCCATCATTGACGGCAGGAGCGGCAGGGGATAGAATCGTGATAGGAAACCAATCGATAGACGCACCATGTGGCAGTATCTGACGCTGGTAAACCGACGACAAAGGGAGAAAGATATGAGTAATTATACCACAGGGGAGCTGTTGGAAGCCAAGCATTCCATTGCTTCCACACTCAGCAAGTGCGAAAAGGCGGTATTGAAGCTGACGCCGGGGAAATCCCAGCACACGCTGACGATTCGCCGCATTCGGGCATTTCAGATTTCATTGGAGTTAATCGATCAGGCGCTAAAAGACGCCGAACCTGAAATCATTACAAACTTATAAATGAGGTGCTGCTATCATGAAAACTGCGATTTGCTATTACTCCCGCCACCACGGGAACACGCTGAAAGTTCTGGAGGCCATGGCCGAGGAGAAGGATGTCGATCTTTTCGACGTGACCTCCCACGCGGCAGCGCATCTGGAACAGTACGATGCCGTGGGCTTTGCCTCCGGCATCTATTACGGCAAGTTTCACGATAGCGTGGTAAGCTTTGCGCGATACCTTCCTGAGGGCAAGAATGTGTTTTTCGTCTATACCTGTGGCTCCAAACGAGGCAACTATACCAAGGCCATTGTTGAGGCCGTGGTCGCCAAGCGTGCCAACATACTGGGGGAGTATGGATGCAGAGGCTACGACACCTTCGGCCCATTCAAGCTGGTGGGCGGCATCGCCAAGGGACATCCCAACGCGGACGAACTGCAAAAGGCGAAGGAGTTTTACCGTTCCATCTGCAAGTGAGTGACGTCAATACCCGAATTCCTAACGTTGCCGGTCAAGCGCCTGAGCTTTTTCCGTCTCCGGCCGCAGGCGGACGCTTTTTCGCGGCCTCGCGGGGCGGTGAGCTATCCGGATCCAGTTTTGCGGGTGAAATTTTCTTCTGTGCAAGGCGGTCCTTCACATGTTGCTTAAACAGCGCGTACAAAACCGAACACAGCGGAATGAACACAAGCATTCCGCTGATCCCCATGAGCTTTCCGCCCAGAATGACTGCGGCCAGCACCCAAATGGCGGGCAGTCCCACGGAGGACCCCACCACACGGGGATAAATCAAATTTCCCTCAATCTGCTGAAGGACAAGGAACAAAACGATGAACAGCAGCGCCTGAACCGGATCCACCATCAAAATCAGCAGCACGCCAACCCCGCAGCCGATGAACGCCCCTATAACAGGAATCAAGGCTGTCAGCGAGATCGTAACGCCCACCAAAAGCGCATAGTGCATTCGGAAAATCGCCATGGATACGGCGAACATACTTCCCAGAATCACCGCCTCCAGGCATTGGCCGGAGAGGAAGTGTGAAAACGTACGGTTGGAGAGGGTTGCGATTTCCAGCACCCGGTCCGCCGTCTTTTCAGGAAGCAGCGCATATAGACACTGGCGGGTCTGCCGGCCCAGCTGTTCCTTTTGGAACAGAAGGTAGATGGCAAACACCAGCCCGATCAGAAACGTGCTGACGCCGCTGACCACACTGCCCAAGATACTCACGCCGCTGAGAACGCCGCCCACGCCGACTCCCACCAGGCTTCTGCCAAGATTCTGAAGCTGTTCCAGCGCCTTGCTGGACAGGGTCGCCCAATCGATCTCCAAACCCGCCATGACCGCCTGGAGTTCCGGCAGCCTGGCCTCCAGCTCTGCCAGAGTCGCCGGAAGCCGCGTGAGAAAGCTCTGCGCCTGCTGGATGACGGAGGACACAGCGTCCCCCAGATTGGGAACGATGATAAGGCTTGCCAGCGCCAGTACTCCCGCCACCAGCGCCAGTGTCAGCACAAAGGCCAGCGGGCGACGAAATCTATCCATATGTTTCCCGCCATCGCCCAGATGCCGCTCCACGGCCCGCATAGGTACATTCAGGATGAACGCGATGGCGCAGCCCAGCAGGAACGGGGACACCAGCCCCATCAGCGCTTTTAACGCTTTTTCGATTGGTGACAGGTTTTGCAGGCACCAATACCCCGCCAGCACGGCAAATGCCGCCAGCGCCACGGTCCGCACCGTCTTTTTATCAAATTCCATTAATTTCTCCTTTGCGAGGAATAGCCGCGCGCTTGGCAGAAGCACTTGCCGCCATCACGGCAAAAAACGCCGGAACGATCCGCTACATCAGCTCCGGCGGTAGCTCTCCGCCGCCTCCAGGTACGCCCCCGCCTCCGCCCGGTTGCTTTCGATCTCAGACGGCGTCAAAGGTCGGACCACCCTGGCGGGGCTGCCCAGAATCATGGAGCCGTCCGGCGCGTCCAGCTTTCCAGTGACCAGCGCCCCGGCGCCCACGATGCAGTCGTTTCCGATCCTTGCTCCGTTTAAAACCACGGAGCCCATGCCCACCAGCGTATTGTCCCCCACGGTGCAGCCGTGGAGAATGGCCCCGTGGCCGACGGTGCAGCCACGGCCCACAACGGTCCCCTCGTGGAGAAGACAATGGTCCTGGATATTGGTGTTCTCACCCACCTCGATATGGCCCCAGTCGCCCCGAAGCACGGCGTAGTACCAGACGTTGACGCCTTTACTCAGCGTCACGTCTCCAGTCACCACCGCGCCCTCGACAATCAAAACATGTTCGTCGGTCTCTCTCTTTTGATACGGCATTGCTTTTTACAGTCCTCTCTCAGATGGCGAAGTTTCCGTTCACGAACACGGGGATCTTCTCCCCGTCGTGTGTAGTCCCCACGATGGATAGATCCTGCGTCCCCACCATGAAATCCACATGGGTGATGGAGTAGTTCAGACCTCTCTTTTTCAACTCGTCCCGGCTCATTTGCTGGCCGCCCTTCAGACAGGGATATGCCTCGCCGAAGGCGATGTGGCAGGCGGCGTTCTCGTCGAACAGTGTGTTGTAGTAAAGAATTTTCTGGTTGGAGATCGGGCTGTCATAGGGCACCAGCGCCACCTCCCCGAAGTAGGATGCGCCCTCGTCCACGGAGATGGCAGATTTCAGCGTCTCCTCTCCCTTTTCCGCGCGGGCCTCTACGATCTTGCCGTCCCTGACGACAAAATGAAATTTGTTGATGATGTTGCCGTCGTTTACCAGAGGCATGGCGGCGTATACCACGCCGTTGACCCCGGTTTTCAGCGGGGAAGTGAACAGCTCCTCCGTGGGGATGTTGGCAATATAGGCTTGGCCCTTCAGCGTCACATCGTCTCCAGCCTCCCAGATGTGGTCCTCCGGAAGCTCTACAGTCAGGTCGGTGCCAAGAGAATTTGTGTAATGAAGGAATTTGAAATTCAGCTGATTCAGCTTTTCCTTACGCTGAGCCAACGTCTCGATATGGCGCCGCCACTTCGCAACGGCGTTGCCGTCTCCGCTGATGCGGACGGCGGCAAAAATAGCGTCCCACAGCTTTTCCATAGCCTCGTTCTCACTCACGTCCGGGAATACCCGCTTCGCCCAGGAGGGAATGGGGATGGAGGCGATGCACCAGGGGAATCCGCTGCACATCTGGAGGCGGTCGAATTCCCGCAGAGCCTTGCCGCTGGCCTGCTGTGTCCGAACAATGCGCCCGGAGTCCACACCATTCAGGTTTTCCGGATTGCTGGCCGAGATGGCTAGATAGGCCGCGCCCTCCAGCGCATAGTCATTATAAAAGTGCCGCCGCCACAGGGGAACGCTGTCAAACACATCCTCCTCTGCCCGGAGGTACTTCATCCGGCTCAGCGCATCGTCGCCCCAGTTCATCACCACCTCACGGCAGCCCGCGTCATAGGCTTCGGCGCCACACATCCGGGCAAACCAGGCGCATTCCACCGGGGAAGAGATCACCAGCGTCTGGCCTCTTTGTACGTTCAGCCCCACCCAAATCAGCAGAGCGGCGTATTCCTTGAATTTTTCCTCATAATCCATTTTTATCAGCCTCCATTTCACTTAAAAGTCACCTTTTCCCTCCCTGCGCAGGGAAATCAGGGTCCCGTTCAGCTCCGCCCCCATGATGAGCGCCGTCGCGCTCATATACATCCACACCAGCAGGGCCATCGCCGTGCCGATGGAGCCGTACAGCAGGGAATAATTCGCGATGTTCTCCATATAGATGGCGTAGATCCACGACAGCACCATCCATGCTGCAAGAGATGCCAACACACCGGGGAGCAGATTTCGCCAGGGCTGGCGGGTATCCTGAGTAATGGCATACAGCGCCAGCAGCGCGAAGCAGGCAGTCACCGCAGCCAGCGGAAAACGCAGCCTGGCCCATAGCTCCGCCACGAAGGAGGGCAGATAAAAATGCTCCACCGCATACTGGAGGAACGTGTTGCTGACGCTCATCAGCGTCAGTGTCAGCACCAATGTTGAAAGCAGAAGCACCGTATAAGCCAGTGTCCGGATTAGGTGTGCCGCCGCGTGCCGGGGCGGGCCCAGATGGTATGCTGTGCGCACGGAGCGCATCAGGGTATTCGCTGCCCTCATGGGAAAGTAAATGGAGAACACCAGACCAAACATCAAAAGGCGCACGTTGGAATTGGCCCCCACGTGAACCAGATACATTCCAACGAAATTCACAGCAACCTTCGGCAAAATCTGCCCCAGGTCCGCCAGAATCTCCGCCACGTCCAAATGCAGCAGACCCAGCAGGGAGCTGATGAAAATCAGCATGGGAAAGATCGCAAACAGCAGGTAAAACGCCAGCGCCGCGCTCTGGATGTTCACGTTATGCCGTAGATACCGCCGTGCCATCAAATAGACGCCTCTCCAGAACTTGTTTTTCGGCAGCGGCCGCAGATATGGTCCGTTCATGGCGTCTCCCTCCTTCGCGCATACACATATACAGTATTTACCGGCGGAGCAAAAATATGACTGCCGGCAAATCGCGTCACATCGCCGGTGTGATTTTATCATGGTTTTGGGCCGACGTCCACTGTCTTTTCCCAGTTTTACCATTTTTTTGAAAAGGAACCGCCGCTTCATAGCGGCGGTTCCTCCTCTCCCCGCCTCCAGGCGGGGAGAGCCTCATAGATTTCGGATCTGATTCTGGATCAGACTGCCAACTGTATCTGCAAACTGATCCAGCCGACGGATGCGGGTGAAATTACGCCCGTAGATGGTCCGTGCCGCGCTCAGATCCTCGTCCTCCCCGGTAAAGACGCAGATCACCGCCGTGCCGGTACGGATGATGCCGCGGACCTCCCGGGCGGTGTCCAATATGCCGGTCCGCTCCGCATAGTCGAGATAGCTTCCGTCGCGGGAGACCTTAATGACGTCGTTGGGTTTCGCGTCGGACAGTATAATGACCAGCCGGTGCTCGCAGGGCGCGCCCTCCAGTTCCCGTCCCAAAGCGCGGACGGCCAGGCCGTCCCTGTTGCAGCCGGTGGTGAAATAGTGGAAAATGTTCTCGTTCCGATCCGTCTCCCGATAGTCCCGGAACCGGGTCATGACCGTGTACCCGCTGAGAGAACAAAACGCCGTCACCCGCACGGGGATGCCGCAGCGGGTGAGACTCTCGGCGATCATATACCCCTGGGCGGAAACCGTCTCCTGACGCAGAGTCTGAGAGGTGGAGCTGTCCAGCAGAATATCCACGCACAGATCGCCGAAGTCGCCCCGAAGTGTGCGGTTAAAGACCTTGTCGTCGTCCAGTGCCGCGGCCCGCCAGACCCGGGCTGCGTCCAAAATCCCCGCCGAAGTCCGCACCACCGTGGGCTGTAAATGAGCCAGCATGGCGTTGCGGATACGGGCGGTAAGCCGGGCAATGCTGGTTCGGTTACAGGTCAGATTTGCGTCATAGGCCGCTTTGTTTTTCACCATCTGCTTCAGGGCGGCCCGGCGCTGAGCGCCCGCATAACCGCGGGCGCTTTTGTCCAGATCGTCCCCGCCCCGGGCGTAGTACAGCTTGCAGTTTTTATGGTCCCCCACGCACAGGTCGCGCTCCAGCTTTTCCACCTGCTCCTTCGGGTACAGGGGTGTTCCGAAATAGCTGGCGATATAGACTCGCAGAGCCTCCGCGCTCTGGGTGACGGACATGTCCCCCAGCCGACGCTGAGGGGCGGGACCGCCTCCGCCGGTGAGGTCCCGGCTGTGTTCGCCAAAGCCGTATCCAAAGCCACGGACGGCGGGCAGATGAACCCGGTTTCCCCGTTGGCTCCCAAAAATGCGGCGTTTCTTCCTGACATCCGACCCATCCGCAGCTTTGGAGCGGGCGGGGTCACCGGGGACATAGCCGAAATAGGCCGTCAGGACTCTTCGAAGCCGCTCCGCCAGGGCGTCCCCGTCCAGATCGCCGGTCAGGTCCAGCGCGGCCAGAATCTCCCGGTCACGGCTCTTCAGTTCCGGGTCCCGCCCCAGAATCTCCCGACAGCGGCCGGCGGTGAGAAGGTGGACGGGCCGGTCGGAGGGAAATCGCGCAAATTCCTCCAGCGTGCGGCGCGCATATCCCCGCCGCAGGGCGCTTAGCGCGGGACGGCGGTCCTTCTCCCGCTGAAAGGCTGCGCTTTCAAGCCCCAGCCATGTCAGCTGCTCATAGAGCTGGCAGTCCACAGACTGCTCAAAGGAGGTGAACAGCGGCTCCAACGCCCCGCCCCAATTCCGTCGGACGCAGCCCACGACCGTATTCCAGTACAGGTCTGCCCGGCCCCCGGCATCGTAGGTCTTCAGACTCGGTTCGAACTCATATTCCTCCGCCGCGGTCCAAACCTGATTTCTCGCCCGTCGCTTTTCATATTCCTGAATTTCCATCAGTGTTCAAAGGCTTCCCGGCCCGTCAGGTCCTCCGGGATGCGGCCCCGGACCACATCTTCCACCAACTGGCGCTCAAAATCGTCGAAGCACTTGTTCACGATGCCAAGCTCCAGCGCCCGGACTCCGGGAAGTCCCTGGCGCATCAGGCGGATGGAGGCCAGAAGGCCCCGCAGGTCCAATGCCTTGGTAGAGATTTCCGCGCTGTCGCACTTTTTGCGGATATCGGTGAACAGACTCATGAACTGCCGGGCATAAGCCTCCTTCAGCTCCGGAAATTCGCGGTGCAGCAGCTTCATAAGATTTTCCTCCGAAATGGGCGGCATGTCGATGACCAAGAAGCGGGAGGCCAGCGCCTCGTTCAGGTCCCGGGTCCCCGCGTAGCCGTAGTTCATGGTGGCGATAAAGCGGGTTGCGTCCGACAGCGGAATGCGGTCGTAACCCGGTACGTCAATGCAGCGGCGAAAGTCCAGCGTGGCATGGAGTACAGCCAAAGACTCGTTTTTCGCCATGTTGATCTCATCCAGAACGCCGAACCCTCCCTCCAGCGCGCAGCGGGCGATGGGTCCATGGCGCAGGGAGACTTCGCCTCCGGTGAGGGTGTCCGTGCCGATCAGTGAGGCGGCGTCGGTATTGATATAGAACGACACGTCCCACTGGGGACGGCCAAACAGAGCGGAGAGGTTTTCCGCCAGATCGTTCTTGCCGGTGGCCTTGGGACCCACCAACAGCAGATGCTCTCCGCTCAAAAGGGCGGAGATCGCCTCCTCCCACACGTCCCTCCCATAGTAAGGATAGCGGGGCCTGGGAACCCGGTGGGCAACGGTGTCCCGCGCGGGGGCTTGCTTTGTCCGCCAATCTTCCGCCGCGTTCAAAAGACTTTCATCCACACCTTCCGTCCGCAAAAATTCGATCAGTTCACTCATATAATCCTCCATTTCGCAGCCGGTGGCTAGTCACCCGCCCACGTCCTTTTTACTGCATTCGTTATACGCGCATTTCCTCTATTTGTCAAACTTTACACCAGTATAGACGGCTTTTTTTGGCGAAATTTTATCAAAACAGTTGTTTCTTCTGACAGAAAAGAGTAAACTGACATAAAATTAAATTTCGACGCAGGCGGTATCCACCGGCGCAGTCGTTTTCCAGCGATTCTGGCGTTCGCAATTTTTCCCCGCAAGCTAGGAAATGTTTGAATTCCGCCGCGAAAGCGCCGGTTCTCAAAATAGAATCAGAAAACAAACGTCGGTAAAGGAAGCTGACAAAGAAAATTGCCTGAATTGAAAAGAAGGAGTGATCGAAATCATGAGCAGACTTGATATCAAAACCCCCAGCCAGGCTCAGGCCGTAGTTGATCAGCTTTACCGCGGCGTGGAGCGGCGCATCGCGGCCAGCCCCCCGGGTCTATGCCCCATCGACATGGCGCTGAATTTTTTGAATCTCTGCCACGCGCAGACCTGCGGTAAATGCGTCCCCTGCCGCATCGGACTGGGACAGCTGTCCAATATGCTGCAGGCGGTTCTGGACGGAGAGGCAGAGTTGCGCACCATTCACCGCATTGAGATAACGGCTCAGGCCATCGTGGACACTGCCGACTGTGCCATCGGCATCAACGCAGCACAGCTTGTCCTGTTGGGACTGAAAGGCTTTCAGGACGACTACGAGGAGCACATCCTCCGTCACCGGTGCCTGGGCAGTTTGAAAAACCCGGTGCCTTGTGTGGCACTGTGTCCTGCGGGGGTGGATATTCCTGGCTACATCGCCCTGATCAACTCCGGACGGTACGACGATGCAGTAAAGCTCATCCGAAAGGACAATCCCTTCCCAACCGCCTGCGCGTACATCTGCGAGCACCCCTGTGAGGCCCGGTGCCGCCGGAACATGGTGGATGACCCGCTGAATATCCGCGGACTGAAGCGATATGCAGTGGACCACGCGGGAGACGTGCCTCAGCCTTCCTGTGCACCCGCCACAGGCAAGACCGTGGCCGTGGTGGGCGGCGGCCCCGGCGGACTCTCCGCAGCTTATTACCTGTCGTTGATGGGTCACAAGGTAACCGTGTTTGAAAAGCAGAAGCTGCTGGGCGGAATGCTGCGCTACGGCATCCCCAGCTACCGCTTTCCCCGGGAGAAGCTGGACGCGGAGATCGCCTCCATCCTGTCTCTGGGCATAGAGGTCCATGCGGGGGTAGACGTGGGTACCGAGCCCTCGCTGGACGATCTCAGAAAGCAGTTTGACTGCCTGTACCTCTCCGTGGGCGCCCACACCGACAAAAAGACGGGTATTCCCGGGGAAGACAGCCACGGCGTGGTCTCTGCAGTGGAGATGCTTCGCCACATCGGAGACGGCGAGCTGCCTGACTTTACCGGCATGAACGTCGTGGTGATCGGCGGCGGCAACGTGGCCATGGACGTGACCCGCTCTGCCATCCGCCTGGGGGCTAAAAAGGTCTCCTGCGTATACCGCCGCCGTCAGGCGGATATGACCGCCCAGCCGGAGGAAATTGAGGGCGCCATTGCCGAGGGCGCGGAGGTTTTGACACTGGAGGCCCCACTGAAGATTGAGTCCAGCGAGGACGGCCATGTGACCGCTCTTTGGACAAAACCTCAGATCATCGGTGAAGTGGACGCCATGGGCCGCCCCCGGCCCAACAACGCCGCCGTGGAATCCAGGCGCATTCCCGCTGACGTCATCATCGTCGCCATCGGGCAGGGCATTGAGACTCATGGCTTTGAGCAAAGCGGCGTAAAAATTCAGCGCGGCGGCACTGTGCTGGCCAACGCCAGCACGCAGCTGCCGGATGTGGAGGGCATATTCGCAGGAGGGGACTGCGTCACCGGCCCCGCCACCGTCATTCGCGCCATTGCCGCGGGCAAGGTGGCCGCAGCCAACATTGACGAGTATCTGGGCTTTAACCATGAGATCGTGACGGATGTCCAGATTCCGACGCCGGATCTCTCCGACCTGCGCCCCCGGGGCCGCATCAATACCAGTGAGCGGGATGCCGGCGAGCGCACAGGCGATTTCCAGTGCATTGAGTGCGGCTTCACCGACGAGGAAGCCCAGAAAGAGTCCTCCCGGTGTCTGCGCTGCGATCACTTCGGATATGGAAACTTCAAGGGAGGACGTGTGGAAAAATGGTAAATATCGAAATAAACGGCAAAGCCCTCTCTGTTCCTGAGGGCTCCACGATTCTAAGCGCCGCGCAGCACGCGGGTATCCCCATCCCCCACCTGTGCTTTTTGAAGGACATCAACGAGATCGCCGCTTGCCGCGTCTGCGTGGTGGAGCTGGAGGGAACCCAGCGGCTGATTCCCGCCTGCAATACCCAGGTGGAGGAGGGCATGGTCATCAAGACCAACAGCCCCCGTGTCCGCTCCGCTCGCCGAACGAACCTGCGCCTCATTCTCTCGGAGCACAACTCCACCTGTACCACCTGCATCCGCAGCGGAAACTGCGCCCTGCAGACTTTGTCCCACGATCTGAACATCCACTACCAGCCCTATCGGCTTCAGCCGGAAAAGTCCCGGGTGGATTTGGAGGCTCCGGTAGTCCGGGAGGCCAGCAAGTGCATCAAGTGTATGCGCTGCGTCCAGGTCTGCGACAAGATACAGGGCATGCACATCTGGGATGTGGCGGGGACCGGCTCCCGCACCACGGTGGACGTCAGCTTTAACCGTCTGCTGAAAAACACAGACTGCACCTTCTGCGGCCAATGCGTTACCCACTGTCCCACCGGCGCCCTCACCGTCCGGGACGACAGCAACAAGGTCCTGCGTGCACTGGCGGACCCGGAGATCACAACGGTGATTCAAGTGGCCCCCGCCGTACGGGTGGCCTGGGCGGAGGCGTTCAGCCTCTCTCCCAAATTTGCCACCGCCGGGCGCATGGTGGCCGCTCTGCGCCGCATGGGCTTCGATTACATCTTTGACACAAACTTCACCGCCGACCTCACCATTATGGAGGAGGGCAGCGAGTTTTTGGAGCGGTTCACCCACCGAAGCAAATACCGCTGGCCCATGTTCACCTCCTGCTGCCCTGGCTGGGTCCGATTTGTAAAGTCCCAGTTCCCGACCTATACGGAGCGTCTCTCCTCCGCCAAATCCCCCCAGCAGATGTTCGGTGCGATCGCCAAGAGCTACTTCGCGGAGAAGCAGGGCATCGACCCGCACAAGATGTTCGTAGTGTCCATTATGCCCTGTTCCGCTAAAAAGGCTGAGTGCGAGCTTCCCACCATGAAAGATGCCTGCGGCGATCCGGATGTGGATGCTGTACTGACCACCCGCGAAATGGTGCGCCTTCTGCGCAGTGACTCCATCGTCCCCACCGACCTGCCGGAGGAACCCTTTGACAGTCCCCTGGGTTCCGGCACCGGCGCAGCAGTGATCTTCGGCGCCTCCGGCGGCGTGATGGACGCGGCGCTCCGCTCCGCCTACTATCTCGTTACCAGCAAGAATCCAAAGCCGGATGCTTTTGCCGCTGTCCGGGGAGACAACCCATGGAAAGAGTCCTCCTTCGCCATCCCCGGTGCGGGAACGGTCCGGGTGGCGGTGGTCAGTGGTCTCTCCAGCACCCGAGCACTGATGGAGGCACTGGATGCCGGTACCGTGGATTATGATTTTGTGGAAGTTATGGCCTGTCCCGGCGGCTGTGCCGGCGGCGGCGGACAACCCATCCACGACGGCGTGGAAATGGCCGAGGAGCGGGGCGAACTTCTTTGGGATCTGGACGCCAAGAGTAAGATTCGATTCTCGCACGAGAATCCCGACGTCAAGGCGCTGTACAGCGAATATCTCAAAGAGCCGCTGGGCAAAAAATCCCACCACCTGCTCCATACCGACCATGCCGCCTGGTCTGTTCCCACAAAAGAAAACACATAAGACTTGAAATCTGTCTTCGAATGAAGTACTATTAGAATAATCACAATTATTGAAAGGAGTCTTCTCGTATGAAAGTCATCCATACAGAAAATGCCCCCGCCGCTATCGGTCCCTATTCCCAGGGCTATATTTCAAACGGATTCTTCTTTACCTCCGGTCAAGTGGCGCTGGATCCCGGTACCGGCGCGGCTGTTGGCACGGATATCAACGCCCAGACCGAGCAGGTTATGAAAAACCTGAGTGCTCTGCTGACTGCCGCGGGCACCGATTTTACCCACGTGGTGAAGACCACCTGCTTCCTCGCCGACATGGGTGATTTCGCCGCATTTAATGAGATCTACGGCAAGTACTTTACTGGGAAACCCGCCAGGTCCTGCGTGGCGGTAAAGACGCTTCCCAAGAACCTGTTGGCGGAGGTCGAGTTGATCGCAGAGGTCTGAGTACCTTCCGAACCATCCGAATATTCAAACGTCAAAGGCGCGCCGCATATGCAGCGCGCCTTTGATTTGTGCGTCGGCCTGTGCAAAGATAATCTGCCCTCTGGCTCTGTAAAGCAGATGTCGCCCCTTAATGAGCGGCATCCAGAGGGGCACTAGGCGCATTCCAATTAAAAACCCTTGTTTTAAACGGAGAGCTGTATTAAAATTAAGTATAGATCTTTCAAAAAGAAAATCAAATTGAGTAGGGGGGCCGACTTATGAAAAAACTGTTTTCCGCCGCTGACCGCTATCTGCGAGTCAGTGATTGGAGAGACATTGCGGTGCTGAAGTTCTGCCTGTGCGCCTTGGGCGTGCTGATGGGGCTGGCAGTTCCAACGCGAAAAAAAAAGCCCGCCGCTAAAATTGCGGGGCTGATTTTCGCGGCCACGTATATTCCACTGATCGCGAAATTTTTATTTGTGCTACGCAGCAAAGAGGACGATGAATGAGTCTCGAATCCGATAACCGAAAAGCAGAGACGCGTGGACCGACAACTGAAGATTGACAGGAGGGAAACCCATGAGAGCTGCGTGGAATGAGAATCCCGTGCTGCGGGATGTAATGGCGGCGGCGGAAACCTGCTGGATTAATCCCCAAAAGGCGCCGTTTGAGGCTGTCCGGGACGGTCTTCCGGTGCACCCGGCGGAGGTGGATGACGCAGCGGACCGGCTGGACCGCTTTTCGCCGCTGCTGAGCCGGCTGTTCCCGGAGACGGCCGCGGACGGCGGGCGGATCGAGTCGCCGCTGAGAGAATTGCCCGCCCTGCGCGAAAGGATGGGCTGGCGGGAGCATATCCCCGCTGGACGGCTGTTTATGAAGATGGACAGCGATCTGGCGGTAGCCGGGTCTGTCAAGGCAAGAGGCGGCATCTACGAGGTGTTGAAGCACACGGAAGATCTGGCTTTTTCAGCGGGGCTGCTGCGTGTGGACGGAGATTACGCGGGCCTTGCCGATCACCGGGACTTCTTCGCAAAATATACGGTGCAGGTGGGGTCCACGGGAAATCTGGGCCTCTCCATCGGGATCATGTCCGCCGCGCTGGGCTATCGAGCAGTGGTACACATGTCCGCCGACGCGCGGCAGTGGAAAAAAGACTTGCTGCGGCAAAAGGGCGTGGACGTACGGGAGTACGCCGGAGATTACGGAAAGGCCGTGGAGCAGGGACGGGCGCTGTCTGATGCGGACCCCATGAGCTATTTTGTGGACGACGAGCACTCCAAAAACTTGTTCTTGGGCTATGCGGTGGCGGGCCGCCGTCTGGCGGAGCAGCTGAAAGCGCAGGACGTGGCGGTGGACATGGATCACCCCCTGTTCGTCACGATTCCCTGCGGCGTGGGCGGAGCCCCCGGAGGAGTTGCCTATGGGCTGAAGCTGCTGTACGGCGAGAGCGTTCACATATTCTTCGCGGAGCCGGTCCAGTGTCCCTGTATGCTGCTGGGACTGGCCTCGGGTGAAAAGGACGGCGTGTGTGTACAGGACGCGGGCCTCTCCGGTATCACGGAGGCGGACGGCCTCGCGGTGGGACGGCCGTCCAGGCTTGTATGCGACGTGATGGGACGGACGCTCTCCGGAGAGTTCACCGTTGCGGACGGACGGCTGTTCGACGATCTGAGAGAGCTGCACGTCGCAGAGAAGGTCTTCATCGAACCGTCCTCCTGCGCGGCTTTTGCCGGGTATCGCGGATTGGCCCAATTTCCGGTGGCGCGGGCTTATCTGGAGGAGCACGGTCTTGCGGAGAAAATGGAGAACGCGGCTCACATCCTGTGGGCGACCGGCGGGAAGCTGGTGCCGCCGGAGACCCGGCGGGAGTACCTCGCAAAGCGCTGCTGAGTCTTTGCGGAAAACCCCCTTGTAATATTTTCCGGTCGGGTGTATCATACTAAAATAGCTGAACGGTTTCTCCGTGGAACTGTGAAAAGCACCCCGTAAAAGGAGGATACAATATGAGCAAAACCGCCCGTATGGTTATGAAAATCGTCGGAGCAAGTCTGGCGCTGGCTGCGTTCGTCTGCCTGCTGATCGGCGGATGGCACGATCTCAGCGTGGGTTGTTGCGGTCTGAAAAAGAGGCTGAATAAGAAGTTTGGCAGTGAGTATGACGATTACGACGACGAGCAGCTATATTCCTGAAAAAGCGGGCTGCCTTCCAACGGGAGGGCAGCCCATTTTTTGGGTAGAGCAAAATGAGTCACAGTCTGAGCCCTGCAAGTCTCGCTTTGGCGCTCCCTTTCCGCGCGGCATTTCGCTGATTATGAAATGATATATCAGACTGTGTGATTTGCCACTGACACATACCCATTAAGTGAATAGAATAAGGGAAAATAAGACAGGAGGAAAACGAGATAGAATTTAAGGGTACACAGACAGAGAAAAACCTGAAAGCCGCATTCACGGGAGAGTCCATGGCCCGGAATCGCTACACATTTTACGCGGAGAAGGCCAGACAGGAAGGTCTGGATGAGATCGCGGACCTATATGAGCGGATGGCGAAGAACGAGACCATTCACGCGAAGCTGTTCTATCAGCATCTGAATGGCGGAATTTCCGCGACTACGTCGAATCTGATGGAGTCCATGAAGGGCGAGTTTGGGGAGTGGAGTTCCATATATCCCGGCTTTGCCAAGACTGCCCGGGAAGAAGGCCTTTCTGATGTTGCTGAGCTGTTTGAGAGGGTTGCCGACATCGAGTGCAACCATGAGCATACGTTTCTGGCGGCACTGGCGAAGCTGAGCGCCACCCCCGGAAAGTCCGCGGCGGCAGAGGTGCCGGAGGCACAGCCCAAGACGGTCACCGTGAACGGATTCCGGTGCATGTTCTGCGGCGCGACCTATGAGGAGAGACCGGATGTGTGCAGCGTGTGCCACGGGATCGGATCCTTTGAAACAGCGTCCTTCCAGAAGGAAGTTTAATAAAAATCGACCCAAAGAATTGGCGCGGGCATCCCTCTGGGACCTGAGCCAATTTTTTGGGTTATGCGCATTCTTTTCCATCGCCGTTGGATAAAAAGAATGCATAAAAAAAGAAAACCGCCTTGACAGGCGGAAAACAAAATGGTATAATAAATTGCTTATGACGATTAGAAAATAGCACGCCATTCTCACTTACTGTAAATAAGATAGCATAGTTCCTATAAAAAAGCAAGAGCAAAGCGAATAAATTTTAACAACTCACCCGTGCGTGCCTAAAATTTCAACGCCTGCTCACAGTTCAATCCGTTTTACCGACCGGACAGGGCCGATGGGACGGACAGAAAGGTTGCGTGAATCAGAGATGTCCAAAGACAAGTACTACGGAAAGACCCTTCGTAAGAACTTTGCCCGGCACGAAGAAGTCATGTCTATGCCGAACCTGCTGGAGATCCAAAAGGAGTCGTACCAGTGGTTCTGGGACGAAGGTTTGCGGGAGGTCTTCGCAGACGTTGGCGCCATCGCCGACTACCAGGGGAATCTGGAGCTGACATTCATTGATTATAAGATGGACGAGGATCCCAAATACGACGTGGAGGAGTGCAAGGCGCGGGACGCCACGTACGCCGCACCCCTGAAGGTGACGGTGCGTCTGCGCAACAAGGAGACGGAGGAAATCAAGGAACAGGAGATCTTCATGGGGGATTTCCCACTGATGACCCATGCCGGTACCTTTGTCATCAACGGAGCCGAGCGAGTTGTGGTCTCCCAGATTGTCCGTTCCCCCGGCGTTTATTACGGCAAGGAGATCGATCTGAAGACCGACCTCCCCATTCTCACCGCCACGGTCATCCCTTACCGCGGCGCATGGTTGGAGTATGAGACGGACGCCAACGAGTGCTTCTGGGTCCGCATCGACAAGAACCGGAAGCTCCCCGTCACCTGCCTGCTGCGTGCCCTGGGCCTGAAGACCGACGCGGAGATTACCGGGCAGTTCGGGGACGACCCCCGGATTCTGGCAACCCTTGAAAAGGATCCCTGCAAGACCTATGAGGATGCCATGCTGGAGATCTACCGCAAGCTTCGTCCCGGCGAACCCCCTACGGTGGAAGCCTGCGTAACCTTGATGAACAATCTGTTCTTCGATCCCCGGCGCTACGATCTGTCCATCGTGGGCCGGTATAAATTCAATAAGAAGCTGTGTCTGTGGCCCCGGATTACCGGCTATAAGCTGGCTGTGCCCGTGGCCGATCCTTCCACCGGCGAGATTTTATTTGAGGACGGCCACCTGCTCACCGCCGACGAGGCCAAGAGCCTGGACGCCTGCGGCGTCAGTGAGGTCACCATCATCGTGGACGGCGAACCCATGAAGATCATCTCCAACAAGATGTGTGACCTGAGCCACTTTGTGGACTTTGACCCCCTGGCTGAGTGCAAGATCAAGGAGCGGGTGCGCTATGACGTGCTTCAGGAGCTGCTGGGCCAGTATTCCGGTGAGGAGCTGAGAGATCAGATCCGTTTGCACAGGGACGAGCTTGTCCCTAAGCACATCATTATCGACGATATACTCACCTCCATTAATTATATGAACGGTCTCGCGCGGAATGTATCCAACAAAGACGACATCGATCATCTGGGCAACCGGCGTCTGCGGTGCGTGGGTGAGCTACTGCAAAACCAGTTCCGCATCGGCTTCAGCCGTATGGAGCGGGTGATTCGGGAGCGCATGACCATTCAGGACATGGATATCGTCACGCCTCAGAGCCTGATCAACATCCGGCCCGTCACCGCCGCCATTAAGGAGTTCTTCGGCTCCAGCCCCCTGAGCCAGTTTATGGACCAGACAAACCCTCTGGCCGAGCTGACCCACAAGCGGCGCCTTTCCGCACTGGGCCCCGGCGGACTGAGTCGCGAGCGCGCCAACATGGAGGTCCGAGACGTCCACTACAGCCACTATGGCCGTATGTGTCCCATCGAGACTCCCGAAGGTCCCAACATCGGCCTGATCTCCTATCTGGCGACTTATGCCCGCATCAACGAGTACGGCTTTATCGAAGCGCCTTACCGCGCGATCAACAAGAAGACGTTCCACGTGGCGGAGAACATCACCTATATGACTGCCGACGAAGAGGATAACTATATCGTCGGTCAGGCCGCAGAACCGTTGGACGAAAACGGCTGCCTCATTAATTCCCGTATCACCGCCCGCCACCGCGATGAGATCGTGGAGGTGGACAAGGAGCGGGTGGACTATATCGACGTGTCTCCCCGGATGATGGTCTCCATCGCTACGGCCATGATCCCCTTCCTGCCCAATGACGACGCGAACCGCGCCCTGATGGGCGCCAACATGCAGCGTCAGGCCGTGCCTCTGCTGAAGCCCCACGCTCCTATCGTCGGCACCGGCATGGAGCACAAGATCTGCATTGATTCCGCTGTGGCGGTGCTGGCCGAGGGCGACGGTGTAGTCACCTCCATGGACGCTCGCCACGTCGCCGTGAAATACGATTCCGGCGAGACCAAGAATTACAAGCTGGTGAAGTTCCTCCGGTCCAACCACACCACCTGCATCAACCAGCGGCCCATCGTGGAGGTGGGCGAGCGGGTCCACGGAGCGGGCATCGGCCCCGACGGAAAACCTCAGGATCCCACCGTCTTGGCCGACGGTCCCGCCACCGAGCAGGGCGAGATCGCTCTGGGCCAGAATATTTTGGTTGGCTTTATGACCTGGGAGGGCTACAACTACGAGGATGCCGTTCTTTTGAATGAACGGCTGGTCCGCGAGGATCTGTACACCTCCATCCACATCGAAGAATTTGAGCTCGACTCCCGGGACACGAAGCTTGGCCCCGAGGAGATCACCCGCGACATTCCCAACGTGGGCGAGGACGCGCTGAAAGATCTGGACGAGAGCGGCATTATCCGCATCGGCGCTGAGGTCCACGCAGGCGATATTCTGGTGGGCAAGGTCACCCCCAAGGGCGAGACCGATCTCACCGCCGAGGAGCGACTCCTGCGCGCCATCTTCGGTGAGAAAGCCCGTGAGGTCCGTGATACCTCCCTGAAGGTACCTCACGGCGAGAGCGGCATTGTGGTGGACGCGAAGGTGTTCACCCGCGAGGCCGGCGACGAGTTGGGGCCGGGCGTGAACCAGGTGGTCCGCGTCTATATTGCCCAGCGCCGGAAGATTCAGGTGGGCGACAAGATGGCAGGCCGCCACGGTAACAAGGGCGTTGTCTCCCGGGTTTTGCCGCAGGAGGATATGCCCTTCCTGCCCGACGGCACGCCGCTGGACATCGTGCTGAATCCTTTGGGCGTGCCTTCCCGTATGAACATCGGACAGGTGCTGGAGGTCCATTTGGGCTATGCTGCACACGCCCTTGGCTGCAAGGTGGCCACCCCCATTTTTGACGGAGCCAACGAAAAGGACATTGCCGACATGCTTCAGCAGGCGGGTCTGAACCCCGAGGGCAAGAGCGTGCTGTATGACGGCCGCACCGGCGAGCCTTTCGACAACAAGGTCACCGTCGGCTATGTTTACTTCCTCAAGCTCCACCATCTGGTGGATGACAAGATCCATGCCCGGTCCACCGGCCCGTATTCTCTGGTGACCCAGCAGCCTCTGGGCGGCAAGGCCCAGTTTGGCGGCCAGCGCTTCGGCGAGATGGAAATGTGGGCGCTGGAAGCTTACGGCGCAGCGTATACCCTGCGTGAGATGCTGACCGTCAAGTCCGACGATGTGACGGGCCGCGTCAAAACCTACGAGGCCATTGTCAAGGGCCACAACGTACCTGAGCCGGGCGTGCCTGAGGCCTTCAAGGTGTTGGTGAAGGAGCTGCAGTCCCTGTGCCTGGATATCCGGGTGCTGGATGAAAACGGCAACCAGATCGAACTGAGGGATGATGAGGACGCCATGGATACCTTCAATCTGGCCCGCATGGACGCCGAGGATGACCGTCACCACAACGTGGTGGAGGAGGCAGAGTTCCAGGAGTCCGGATTTGACATCGAGGACGCTCCCGACGACGCCGGCGCGGATGCCGGTCTGGACGGAGGAGACGACGCCGGTTTTGACGACGAGTGATTCGGAATTGAGAAAGACCAACACGGAGAAAACTCAAAATTCTGAATCATGATAGGAGGAAACCATATGATTGACACTACTACCGGCAACTATGTTGCTTTTGACGCCATTAAGATCGGCATGGCCTCTCCTGAGCAGATTCTGGAGTGGTCCTACGGCGAAGTCAAGAAGCCGGAGACGATCAACTACCGTACTTTGAAGCCTGAGCGGGACGGTCTATTCTGCGAAAAGATTTTCGGGCCCACTAAGGACTGGGAGTGCCACTGTGGCAAGTACAAGAAGATCCGTTATAAGGGCAAGGTCTGCGACCGCTGCGGCGTGGAGGTCACCCGGGCCAAGGTGCGCCGCGAGCGTATGGGCCACATCGAACTGGCCACCCCCGTTTCCCATATCTGGTATTTTAAGGGCATCCCCTCTCGGATGGGTCTGCTGCTGGATATCAGTCCCCGGATTTTGGAGAAGGTCCTGTATTTTGCCAACTATATTGTCACCGATCCCGGCGAGACGCCGTTGATGAAGGATCAGATCCTTTCCGAAAAAGAGTACCGGGACTATCGGGAGAAGTATGAGGACGACTTTCAGGCCGGAATGGGCGCGGAAGCCGTGAAGAAGCTGCTTCAGGACGTGGATCTGGAAGCCCTCTCTCAGCAGCTTCACACCGAGCTGAAGGATGCCGCCGGGCAGAAAAAGGCCCGGATCGTCAAGCGGCTGGAGGTGGTGGACGCCTTCCGAATCTCTCACAATAAACCGGAGTGGATGGTCATCGACGTGCTGCCGGTGATTCCGCCCGAGCTGCGCCCCATGGTGCAGCTGGACGGCGGCCGGTTTGCAACGTCCGATCTGAACGATCTCTACCGCCGGGTCATCAACCGGAACAACCGTCTCAAGCGGCTGATTCAGCTGAACGCCCCCGATATCATCGTCCGCAATGAAAAGCGGATGCTTCAAGAGGCCGTGGACGCCCTGATTGACAACGGCCGCCGGGGCCGCGCCGTCACCGGCGCCAACAACCGGGCGCTGAAATCCCTCAGCGATCTGCTGAAGGGCAAGCAGGGCCGCTTCCGCCAAAACCTCTTGGGCAAGCGCGTGGACTACTCCGGCCGAAGCGTTATCGTAGTCGGCCCCGAGCTGAAGATCTATCAGTGCGGCGTGCCCAAGGAGATGGCTGTGGAGCTGTTCCGGCCCTTCATTATGAAGAAGCTGGTGGAGGACGGCACCGCCAACAACATCAAGTCCGCCAAGAAGATGGTGGACAAGGGCACTGCCGAGGTGTGGGACGCTCTGGATGTCATTATCAAGGACCACCCCGTCATGCTGAACCGCGCGCCTACGCTGCACCGGCTGGGCATTCAGGCCTTCGAGCCGGTGCTGGTGGATGGCCGCGCCCTGAAACTGCATCCCCTGAACTGTACGGCCTTTAACGCCGACTTCGACGGCGACCAGATGGCTATCCATGTGCCTTTGTCCTCCGAGGCGCAGGCCGAGGCCCGTATTCTGATGCTCTCCGCCAACAACCTCCTGAGGCCTCAGGACGGCGGTCCCGTTACCGTTCCTACGCAGGATATGGTTCTGGGTTCCTACTACCTGACCTATGAGCGCATTGGCAAAGCCGAGACCGGGGCGGAGACCGTCTATGTGGACAACGTCGGCGAGACCGGCTTGTTTGTGGGCGCGGAAGTGGACGCCGACGAATTCCTTGCCGCCAATAAAGCGGCTAAGGATGCTGGAAAGCAGGAGGCCACCTTCCTGCCCACCCATGTGTACGCCAACGAGAACGAGGCCCTGATGGCCTATAACAACGGTGTCATTGGGCCCCACTGCCCCATTCTGGTGCGTGTCACCCGAGTTTTGGACGGCGTGGAGCATACCGGTATTATCCGGGCCACTGCTGGCCGTATCATCTTCAACCGCAATATTCCTCAGGATCTGGGCTTTGTGGATCGCAGTGATCCCGCAAAGGCCCTGGACTATGAGATCACGTTCCAGTGCGGCAAGAAAGAGCTTGGCAAAATTGTGGACCGCACCATCAATAAGCACGGGTTCACCATAGCCGCCGAAGTGCTGGACGCAATCAAGGCCACCGGTTATAAGTACTCCACGCAGGCCGCCATCACTGTGTCCATCGCGGACATGACTGTGCCTCCCATTAAGTACGAGCTGGTCGCCCAAACCGAAAAGCGGATTCTGGATATTGAGAGCCAGTACAAAATGGGCTTCATGACTGATCAGGAGCGCTATAAGCAGGTGGTTGCCGAGTGGGAAAAGACCACCAACGAGGTCTCCGACGCTCTGCAGAAAAATCTGGACCGCTATAATCCTATCTTCATGATGGCGGACTCCGGCGCCCGCGGCTCCATGAAACAGATTCGTCAGCTGGCCGGTATGCGCGGCCTGATCGCCAACACTGCCGGACGTACCATTGAAATACCCATTAAGGCAAACTACCGCGAGGGCCTGACCGCTCTGGAGTATTTCATTTCCTCCAGAGGCGCCCGAAAGGGTCTGGCCGATACCGCTCTGCGTACCGCCGACTCCGGTTACCTGACCCGCCGTATGGTGGACGTTTCTCAAGATGTCATTATCCGCGAGCAGGACTGCGGCGCCACTCACGGCATCCGAGTCTCTGAGATCAGCGAGAACGGACAGGTCATCGAGAAATTCTCTGACCGTCTGCGGGGCCGTTTCCTGGTGAGCAATGTCTACGACGCGGACACGGGCGCGGAACTAATCTCCAGTGAGAAGATGATGGAAGAAAGCGACGCGAAGCTGTTGGAGACCCGGCACTGGGTTCAGAAGAACCATCGCGAGGGCGACGCCTGCACCTTCGACCCGACGGTGGAGGGAAGCAAACCCGTCGTCATGATCCGCACCGTCCTGACCTGCCGTGCCCACAGTGGCGTGTGTGCGAAGTGCTACGGTATGAACCTGGCTACGTCTCAGCCCGTGGGCCCCGGCGAGGCGGTCGGCATTATCGCCGCCCAATCCATCGGCGAACCCGGTACGCAGCTGACCATGCGTACGTTCCATACCGGCGGTCTGGCTGGCGGCGACATTACCCAGGGCCTTCCCCGTGTCGAGGAACTGTTTGAGGCCCGCAGGCCCAAGCGGATGGCCCAGCTGGCAGAGATTGCGGGTGTCGTCAAGTTTGAGGAAGCCACAAAGGGTAGCCTCCTGAATATCATCATTACCGCCGACGACGGCGATAATCGGATTTATGCCGTTCCCCATACCGGCCTTCTCGTAAAGGACGGAGACCGGGTGGTACAGGGCACCGCCCTTACCTACGGTGCGCTGAATCCCCATGAGGTTCTGCGTCTGCGGGGCAGCGACTCGGTGTATAACTACCTCATTCAGGAAGTTCTGCGGGTATATCGCCAGCAGGGCGTGGATATCAACGATAAGCATATCGAAATCATTGTCCGTCAGATGATGCGCAAGGTCCGTCTGGAGGACGCCGGCGACACCAAACTGTTGGACGGCTCCATGGTGGACGTCCTGAATCTGGACGACGCCAACACGCAGATTGATCGCCGCAATGCTGCCGGAGAGCGCCGGGAGGACGGCGAGCTTCTACGCCACGCGGAGGGTACGCAGCTGCTGATGGGCATTACCAAGGCATCCCTGGCCACCGATTCCTTCCTGTCGGCCGCCTCCTTCCAGGAGACTACCAAGGTTCTGACCGAAGCCGCCATCAAGGGCAAGATTGACCACCTGCTGGGTCTGAAAGAGAACGTCATTATCGGCAAGTTGATTCCTGCGGGCACCGGTCTTGCGGCCTACAAGGAATTTGCTGAGTTACTGGTCCCCGCGTCGGCTGCCTCTGGCGCAGAGGATGAGATTCCCATGTTCGAGGACTGAGATCCCGCTTCACAATTTCTGAAAAAGCACCCGGACGCGTCGTGCGCCCGGGTGCTTTTTGCCTTCTATGAAGAAAATTCTAAGATGAATCCAGTTGATGATGCGCGCACCAAATCAAGGCTGCCGCAGCAGCTTTTCCAACTCCTTCGCCGCGATGCTGAGCGGGCGGAGCGTATCCTTCACCAGGCAGATATTCCGCTCCGGAATGGATTCGGCCAGACGAATCTGAAAGACCTCATTGCGCTCAAGCGCCTCCGCAGCGAGATTTTCTGGCAAAAAACCGATGCCCAAGCCACTTTTTACCAGGGGCAGTACCTGGTCGGTGGTGGCGGTCTCCATATCCGGGTGCAGCGTGAGTCCGTGCTCCAGAAAGAGGCGGTCATAGAACTCAAACGTCTTGGTGTCCGCCGCGAGGCAGATCAGGGGATAGCTCTGTAAGTCCTTGAGGCACAGTGTCTCTCCTTTTAAGAAGGAGAAGTCCGGTCCACCCACTAGGATCTCCCGGAAGGGCTTCAGCGGAATTTCCCGGAAGGGTCTTCTCACGCCGGTCGGCGTTGTAACCACGGCCAGCTCCAAAAGGCCGTTTTTGAGAGCCAGAACGGCTTGCGGCGTGGCATAGTTGGCGATGCGGATGCGGATACCGGGATAGTCCTTGTGTAACTGGCGGAGCTTGGACAAAAGAATGCCGTGGAGCGCCGTCTCGTTGGCGGCGATGGAGACGGTGCCGCTCTGCAGACTCTTGTCGTTAGCCAGTTCCGCTTCGCCTGCCTCCAACTGCTCATAGGCCGTAGATACGTGAGTAAACAGCTTTTTTCCCTCGGGTGTCAGCGTGACACCCCGGTTGGAGCGGACAAAGAGCCGGCAGCCCAGTTCCTGCTCCAGATTGTTCATGGAACGCGTAATATTAGGCTGACTGCTCAGCATAATTCCAGCAGCCCGGGTAAAGCTTCTGCTTTTGGCAACAAAATAAAAAATTCGGTAATAATCATAGTTGACTGACATGAAAAACACCTTTCGGTTGTATAAATGGCCATTCTATTTTGATATAGCAAGCATTCTAAAGATACATTTTACAAATTACACCAGAGTTATTATAATGTGCTTCTGTAATAAAAGCAAGGGTTGCAAAGGCGCGGCGAAGAATGGCGGCAGATATTCCGAGTCGGACGGAGGAGCCTGCCAGAACACGCGTAATCCGGAGGATATGCACCAGAATTCAACAGACACGTTGTATTGCGATGTCCGCCGTTTGCCGGATACCGCCCGACAGACGGTGAGATTTTTTGCCCAATAACCGCGAAAAAGGGGAGCTTTTGTCGAATTATACAGGAGGTGATATTTGTTTTGTCTGGGATTCAAAATACGCTTACGGTGGAACTACAAAATAGGACCGCCTTTACAATCCCGGTGCTCGGCGGGATTCCGGTGGCGGATTCGGTTCTGACGAGCTGGCTTCTGATGGCGCTCATCATGATCTCCGTACTTTTGGCCACGCGGAGGCTGAAACCGGACCGGCCGGGGCGGGTACAGGCGCTGCTGGAAGCGGCGGTGAGCTTTTTAAATGGGTTTACCAAGGAGAACATCGGCCAGCACTGGCGATCCTTTGCCCCTTGGCTGGGTACGGTAGCGGTGTATATTGCCTGCGCCAATCTGAGCGGTATTCTGGGGTTCATGCCGCCCACCAAGGATGTGAGCGTGACCGCGGCTCTGGCCATAACCAGCGTCTTTTTGATCTATGGGAGTTCCTTCCGCTTTTTGGGCGTTTCCAGGGGGTTTCATAAATTTGCCGAGCCCCTGCCCCTGTTGGTGCCCATCAATGTGATGGAGATTGCAATCCGTCCGCTGTCGCTCTGTATGCGGCTGTTTGGCAACGTGCTGGGGTCTTTTGTGATCATGGAGCTTATCAAGGCGCTTGTTCCCGTCGCGGTGCCAGTGGCGTTCAGCCTTTATTTTGATATTTTTGACGGGCTCATTCAAACCATTGTGTTTGTCTTCCTCACTGCCCTCTTTACCGGAGAGGCACTGGAGCAGGAAGCGTAAATCTAACTTATTTCAGCATGATTTTTTAAGGAGGAATTTATTATGTCCGTCGCAATTGGAGCAGCAGTCGCAGTATTAACAGGAATTGGAGCCGGCGTTGGCATTGGAATCGCCACCGGCAAGGCCACCGAGGCCATCGCCCGTCAGCCGGAGGCCGCCGGCCAGATCCGAAGCAACCTTCTGCTTGGATGTGCGCTTGCCGAGGCTACCGCGATCTACGGCTTTGTCATCGGTCTGGCAATTATTATTCTGAAGTAAAGGGGACGATCCCTGTGCTGGACTTTAACCCCTACACAATTGTATTTACGATTCTGAATCTATTGGTGCTCTGGCTGTTTCTCAGGCGCTTCCTGTTTGGAAAGATCACGGCCATTCTGGATCAGCGGGCGCAGGCGGTCCAGAGCGAGTTGGACGGCGCTGCGCGGGAAAAAGAGCAGGCTGAGCAGCTGTACCGGCAGTATGACGAGCAGCTCGGACAGGCTCGGCAGGAGAGTGCGGAGCTTTTGACGAGAACAAAGGCGCAGGCGCAGCAGCAGTATCAGCTCACTCTGGATGCGGCGCAGGCCGATGCCCGGCAGCTGATGGAGACAACGCGGAAACAGCTTGAGACAGAGCGGGAAAGTATGCTCCGGGGCGCCCGGAAAGAGGTGGCCCAGCTTGCCTTGCTCGCCGCTGCCAAGGTGGCGCAAAAGGAGCTGGACGGCCAGAGCGATCTGGCTATGGTGGACGCTTTTCTCTCCGAAACGGGTGACATGAATGAGTGAGCTTGCCCGCCGCTATGCCGCAGCCTGCTATGATCTCTTCCCGGACGCGGAGCGTTTTGCGGACGCCGCACGGTTTATCGGCGGCTGCGCTCCACTCCGCGAGGCGCTGGAGGCCCCCACCATTGACTGGCGGGAAAAGGAACGGGTACTTGCCCGCCTGCCCCTGTTTTCAGACACTCCCCAGCTTCTGGACTTTTACCGCCTGCTGGTGCGAAAGGGCCGCATGAAGCTCCTGCCCGAGATTGCGGAGGCTTTTCGGGCGTTGGATCTGGAGACACATAACACCGCAGTGTGTCAGATGCGGTGCGTTCGGGTTCCGGACGAGGCGCGGCAGACGAAAATCAGAGCGGCCCTGTGCAAACTGCACCACCGGGACCGGGTTCTTTTGAAAATTACGACGGACCCAGACCTTTTGGGAGGCTTTCTCCTGAAGATCGACGGGGTCACGTATGACCATAGCGTCCGCGGCCGGCTCCGCAGCCTGGCACGGCAGCTGCAAGAGAGGCGAATGATATGAAAATGGAATCGGATGAAATCATCTCCGTTCTACGCGAGGAAATCTCGGGTTTTGACAACAGGACCCTGCGCAGTGAGACAGGCACCATTCTGGACATGGGTGACGGTATCGCCACGGTCTACGGCCTGAACAACGCCGTTTACGGTGAACTGGTGGAATTTGAGACCGGCGTGCGCGGCATGGTGATGAATTTGGAACGGGACAGTGTGGGCTGCGTGCTTCTGGGCCGGGAAGACGGCTTGGGCGAGGGCTCCACGGTCCGACGGACTGGCCGCGCCACCGACGTGCCCGTGGGCGACGCGATGCTGGGCCGAGTGGTGAACGCGCTGGGCGGTCCTATCGACGGGCATGGGCCGGTTGAAACCAGCGAGACCCGCCCCATTGAGCACGAGGCCAGTGGCGTTGTGACCCGCGAGCCGGTAAAGGTGCCCCTTCAGACCGGCATTCTGGCCATCGACGCCATGGTGCCCATCGGCCGCGGCCAACGGGAACTGATTATCGGTGACCGGCAAACCGGGAAGACCGCCATCGCGGTGGACGCAATTATCAACCAGAAGGGGCAGAACGTGGTGTGCATCTACGTGGCCATTGGACAAAAGGCGTCCAGTGTGGCCCGGGTGCGCAATACCCTGGAAAAGTTCGGGGCCATGGATTACTCGGTAATCGTCGCCGCCACGGCCGGCGATCCGGCGCCGCTGCAGTATATTGCCCCCTATGCCGGCGCGGCCATGGGCGAGTACTTCATGGAGCATGGAAAAGATGTTTTAATCGTTTATGACGACCTGTCCAAGCACGCGGTGGCTTATCGGACACTGTCCCTGCTTTTAAAGCGCTCTCCCGGCCGCGAAGCTTATCCCGGCGACGTGTTTTACCTGCATTCCCGGCTTTTGGAGCGGGCCTGCCGCCTGACAAAAAAGTATGGCGGCGGCTCCATGACTGCGCTGCCCATCGTTGAGACGCAGGCGGGCGACGTGTCCGCCTATATTCCCACCAATGTGATTTCCATCACCGACGGCCAGATTTATCTGGAGACCAGCCTGTTTTTCTCCGGACAAAGGCCTGCAGTCAACGTGGGCCTCTCGGTTTCCCGGGTAGGCGGCGATGCGCAGACGAAGGCCGTTAAAAAGACGGCCGGAACCCTGCGAATTGATCTGGCCCGGTTCCGGGAGCTGGAGGTGTTCAACCAGTTTGCCTCCGATCTGGACCCGGCCACGCAGCGGCTGCTGGACCACGGCAAGCGGATGATGGAACTGCTCCGGCAACCCCTCTACCATCCCCTCCCAGTGTCCCGGCAGGCCGTCATCCTCTTTGTGGCAACGGGCGGTCTGGTGGACGACGTACCCCTGGAGCGGGTGAGGGAGTTTATCCAGGGCTTTGCCGACGAGATGGACTCCCTTCATATGGATGTCATGACGGAAATTCAGACAACAGGGACCATTTCGGACGCTGCGGCGCAGACTGTCCGCACAGAACTGGAAGCTTATAAACGCCGCGTCCTATCGCCCGCGGAAGAGAAGGGGCGGTGATCTCCCATGGAAAACATCCAGGAGATCCGCACCCATATTCGGAGTGTACAGGAGACCCGGAAGATCACAAACGCCATGTACCTGATCTCCTCCAACAACCTGCGCAAAGCCCGGAAGCAGCTGAACGACGTGAAACCCTATTTTGAAAAAATTGAAACCACCATTACCGATATCCTCCACCGCTCTCCGGAGATGCCGAATCTTTATCTGGAAACGCGACACAAGGTACATGAAGAAGAGCGGAAGGTCGGGTATATGGTGATCACCGGCGACAAGGGGCTGGCCGGAGCTTATAATCACAATGTGCTGAAGTTGGCAGAGAAAGCCACCGCGGAACATCCGGGCTGCCGCCTGTTTCTGGTTGGACAGGTGGGTGTTGCCTGGTGCCGGGAGCGAAAAGTTCCTTTTGAGATGGAGTTTGCGTATACCGCCCAAAATCCCAATATGCACCGGGCCCGTGAAATCGGCCGGTTTTTGGTGGAAGAGTACCGTCTTGAGCGGTTGGACGAACTGCGGGTGATTTACACCGAAATGGTGACGCCGCTCAGGCTGGAGCCCCGCGAGGTGAAGCTGCTGCCACTGGACCGGGATGTGTTTCCGTGGAAGCCACGGGACAAGGGCGCAGGAACGGTGAACTACGTTCCCTCTGAAACTGCGGTGCTCTCCGCTCTTGTGCCCCACTATGTGAACGGCATGATGTTCAGTACGCTGGTGGAGTCCTTCTGCTCCGAGCAGCAAGCGAGGATGTCCGCCATGGACGCCTCTACCAAGAATGCCGGAGATTTGCTGCGGCAGCTGAGTTTGGAGTATAACCGCGCCCGTCAGGCCGCCATCACACAGGAGATCACCGAGGTGGTGAGCGGCGCGCAGGCTGGCAGGGAATAACGGCAAGAGTCCGTGAACTTGTCAAGAAAGAGTGATTCTTATGTCTGAAAATAAGGGAACCGTCGTTCAGGTCATGGGACCGGTGGTGGATGTGGAGTTTCCAACGGGAAAGCTCCCGCTCATCCGAGACGCGATTTGGGTCTCTCTGAACGGCGAGAGGGCTGTGATGGAGGTCGCCCAGCACATGGGCAATAACACAGTCCGCTGCATCATGCTCTCTCCCAGCGAGGGGCTTGGCCGGGGAATGGAAGCCATCTCCACCGGCGGCCCAATTTCAGTGCCGGTGGGCGAAAAAGTTCTTGGCCGTATGTTCAACGTGTTGGGTGAGCCCATTGATGAAAAGGGCGAAGTGGCCACAAAGGAAAAATGGCCCATTCACCGCCAGCCTCCCCGGTTCGAAGATCAAAGCCCCGTGGTGGATATTCAGGAGACCGGGATCAAGGTCATCGATCTGCTGGCCCCCTATGCAAGAGGCGGAAAGATCGGTCTGTTCGGCGGCGCAGGCGTTGGAAAAACCGTGTTGATTCAGGAGCTGATTCATAACATTGCCACGGAACATGGCGGGTACTCCGTCTTTACCGGCGTGGGAGAACGCACCCGGGAGGGCAGCGATCTGTGGCACGAGATGGCCAACTCCGGCGTCCTTTCCAAGACCGCTTTGGTATTCGGCCAGATGAACGAGCCCCCCGGAGCGCGGATGCGGGTGGCCCTCACGGGCCTGACCATGGCCGAGTACTTCCGCGACCACGATAAGCAGAATGTGCTACTCTTCATCGACAATATCTTCCGCTATGTGCAGGCTGGCAGCGAGGTCTCGGCTCTGATGGGCCGTATGCCCTCCGCCGTTGGCTATCAGCCCACGCTGGCCAATGAGATGGGCTCCCTGCAGGAGCGGATCACCTCCACAAAGGACGGGGCCATTACCTCGGTCCAGGCTGTCTACGTACCTGCCGACGATCTGACGGACCCCGCACCCGCCACCACCTTTGCTCATCTGGACGCCACCACGGTGCTGTCCCGGAAGATCGTGGAGATGGGAATTTATCCGGCGGTGGACCCGCTGGAGTCCAGTTCCCGGATTCTGGAACCCGAGGTGGTGGGTGAGCGCCACTATAAAACCGCCCGTGCCATTCAGGAGCTTTTGCAGCGCTACAGCGAGCTGCAGGACATCATCGCCATTCTGGGGATGGAGGAGCTCTCTGGAGAGGACCGTCTCACCGTGGAGCGGGCCCGCCGGGTCCAACAGTTTTTGTCCCAACCCTTCTTTGTAGCAGAGCCTTTTACCGGACTGAAGGGCTGCTATGTAAAGCTGGAGGACACCCTGCGCAGCTTCGAGGCCATTTTAGGCGGCGAGACTGACCGCTATCCGGAGGCCGCCTTCAGCAACGTGGGCACGATCGACGAGGCGGCGGAAAAGGCGAAAAAACTGGGCGCCGTCTGACGGTCCCCCGCCGCCGTGAAGGAAGGATGGCTTTTTCATGGGAAAGACCTTTTATCTGGAGATTATCTCCGTGGACCGGCAGTTTTACATCGGTCCGGCCGAAGGGCTGATTCTGCCGATTCAGGATGGACAATACGGCATTCTGGCCGGCCATGAGCCAACGGTGACCGCCATAGAGCCCGGAGAACTGAAATACAAAGTGAACGGACAGTGGCAGCTGGCGGCCGTCTCGGGAGGATTCGCCGAAATTACGCCGGAGTACGCTGTTGTGTTGATTTCCTCTGCCGAGCATCCTGAGGAGATCGACATCAATCGAGCGGACGCGGCACGGGAGCGCGCCGAGGAGCGTCTGCGCCATAAGCAAAGCGTAGTGGAATATTATAATTCAAAGGCCGCGCTGGCCCGGGCGATGGCGAGACTGAAAACCCGGGGTCGGAAATAAAGACAAACAAGACCACGCGGGTTACCGCGTGGTCTTATCTTTTGTGAACCTCGCTGCGCAACAAAGAACGAGATTTATTCGTGCTCTCTTTATGGCGGCCGACAATCATTATCCAACCAATGGGGGAGGGTGCCTGCCGAATGTTTTACTCCCTCATCATTTGTCGTTCAGAACAAAACTGGCATTTTTGAAAAGTCAGTCTTCTGGGAGCATTTTAGGGCTTTCAGAACAAAACCTGCCCTAAAAAATTTTTCCCTTATAGCACTAATTTAAAAAGTCCTTCAGCTTCTTGCTTCGGCTGGGATGGCGCAGCTTTCTCAGAGCCTTTGCCTCAATCTGCCGAATTCGCTCACGTGTGACGTTAAACTCTTTTCCGACCTCTTCCAGAGTCCGGGCACGGCCGTCCTCAATGCCGAAGCGCAGCTTCAGGACCTGCTCCTCTCTGGGGGTCAACGTGGACAGTACGTCCATCAGCTGTTCCCGCAGGAGTTTATAGGACGCAGCCTCGGAGGGTTCCGACGCGCCCTCGTCGGGAATAAAGTCGCCCAGATGGCTGTCTTCCTCCTCACCGATGGGGGTCTCAAGAGACACCGGCTCCTGGGCAATCTTCAAAATCTCCCGGATGCGTTCAATGGCCCGCTTTTTTTCATCCTCCCGGATCTTTTCCCAGGCCGCAGTGCCGCCGTTCATCTCAATGGCGATTTCCAAGGGGCTGGGGTCATGTCCCAGCTCCTGTAAAAGCTGGCGGCTCACCCGGATCACCTTGTTGATGGTCTCCACCATGTGGACGGGGATGCGGATGGTTCGGGCCTGGTCTGCGATGGCACGGGTAATGGCCTGACGAATCCACCAGGTGGCATAGGTGGAGAACTTGTAGCCCTTCGTATAATCAAACTTCTCCACAGCCTTGATAAGCCCCAGGTTGCCCTCCTGAATCAGGTCAAGAAACAGCATGCCTCGGCCCACATACCGCTTGGCGATGGAAACAACTAAACGGAGGTTTGCCTCCGCCAGCTTCTGCTTGGCGGTCTCCCCGCTGTGGAGGGCCTTCTTTATCGCCGCTTCCTCTTCCAGTGTGATGGTCGCGGGCTCACCTGCCGCCCGCTGGCGGGCCAACTCCTTCTGCCTCTGCTCCGCTTCCTCGCCGGCAGCCATGCGCTGGGCCAGATCAATCTCCTCGTCGGGGGACAGCAGCGGCACCTTGCCGATTTCCTTGAGATACATCCGCACAGGGTCGTCAATCGCAAAATTCCCCACCAGGGAGTTGGGGTCCACCAGCTCCTCTTCCTCCACATCGGCGATCTCCTCTGCTGCAGGACCGTCGTCGGGCAGCTCAGGAAGAATATCCTCGTCGGTGCTGATATCAATGTTCAGGGCCTCCAGAGAATCATAGAGCTGATCCATCTGGTCACCCTCCAGGTTGAGGTTATCCAGAGACTCCGCCAGCTCACCGGAGTCCAGCTTACCCTTTTTCTGGGCCTTATACAGCAGCTCCCGCAGCTTTTCGTTGCTGGCCAGCCACGCGGCGGCGGGCAGCGTGGCTACCTGCTTGTCATCCAGCCGGAGGATGCCGGCTTTCTTTGCCTCCTCGTCGGTCATGATGGGGGCAGGCTCCTCGGCGATCTTCTCGCTTTTCTTTTCGGTTTTTCCCGCTTTTTCCGCCTCGGCCTCCGCTTGGGCGGCAAGCAGGGCATTAGCCTGCTGCTCCAACAATTCCTCCCGATCCAGTTCTTTCTTCTTAGCCATGTTGCTTTCCTCCGTTGCTTTTTTTCTGATCTTTGAATTTCTCCGTGACTGCCAGCAGCGGGTCCACCGTGCCCGTGCCGGCCCGTTTCTCCGCCTCCCGGCGGACAACCGCTATGTAATCCGCCAGTGCCTGCCGTCCGTTGGAAACGGATTCCGGCTTCTGACAGAGATTCGTGATGTGGCACATTTCCTGGCCGCTCAGCTCCCCTGCAAGAGAGGTGAGCTGTGGAGCGCTCCGCTGCTCTCTCTGCCGCCATAAGAGCGTAAAGACCTTTCCAAGCAGCGGGGAGGAGAATTCATCCTCTCTGAGCGGCGGCTCTGCCGGGAACAGGCTGTCATCCAGCAGAAGCAGACGCAAAATGCCCTCCTCCGCCATGGCGGAACGGACGTTGGTGTAATGCATGGTTCGCTCCTTTGGCTGGAGCTCCGCCGCCGGATTCAGGTCCCGGCGCTCCCTCGCCCGTTTTTCCTTACCCATTCGGCGCTTGAAGGCCCGTTGGACCTCCAGCTTCATGGCCTCCGGCGTCAGTTTTGCCGCCTCCGCCGCCCGAACCGAGTAAATATCCCGTTCCACGGGACTTTGCAGACCCGCCAGCAGCTCACTGACCTCCTCGGCGTAGCCTAAGCGCTGTTGGTCGTCCGTCAGATCATACTTTCCGGACGTCTGGGCCAGCCGAAACTCAATGCCGTTCTCACTCCCAGAGAGCAGCCGCTCAAACGCTCCGGAGCCAAAATTCTTGATGAAGTCGTCCGCGTCCTGTTTCCCCATGGTCCCGTCTTCCAGCTTCTTATTGGGCAACTGAAGGACTCGGACGGCAAACTCCGAATTGTTCAGAATCTGCAAGGCCCGCTCGGTGGCAATCTTTCCGGCGTTATCGTTGTCATAGCAGAGCACCAGCTCCTTGGTATACCGGCTCAAAAGCCGGGTCTGTTCCTGAGTCAGCGCCGTGCCCATGGAGGCAACCGCGTTGTCGAACCCCGCCTGGTGGAGGGTTACCACGTCGATGTTTCCCTCACACAAAATGATGTTGGACCGTTTGGACTTCTTTGCCAGATTCAGCGCATATAGCTCGCGGCGCTTGCTGTATACCGGCGTTTCGGAGGAGTTCATGTACTTCGGCTCCGCGTGGTCCAACACCCGGCCGCCGAAAGCAACCACATCTCCCCGCACATCGATGACGGGGAACATCAGGCGGTTTCGGAACTTGTCGTAGATGCCGCCGTTCTTATTCTGGACCGCCAGGCCCGCGGTCAGCAACTCCGACTTCGTATATCCCCGGTGAGTCATGGCGGTGATGAGGGCGTCCCACTGGTCCAGCGACGCGCCCAGTCCGAAGGCGACCGCCGTGGGCTTTCGGATCTGCCGCCGGTCCAGATAATCCCGTACTGCCCGACCCTCAGGCTGCTGAAGCAGCTGGTAATAAAATCGGGCCGCGTCCCTGTTCAGGTCCAGCAGGCGCTGGCGCCTGCGCCCTGCCTCCCGGTCACCCTCTTCCTCAGGGACTTCCATGTTGGCCCGTTTTGCGAGGAACCGCACCGCGTCCGGAAAGGAGAGGTTTTCCTCCTCCATGATGAAGTTAATGACGCCGCCGCCCCTTTTACAGCCAAAGCAATAGAAGATTTGCTTGTCTGGGGAGACGGAAAAAGACCCGGTTTTCTCACTGTGGAACGGGCATAGACCGAAAAAGTTTGCACCCTTTCTCGCCAATTGGACATAGCTTCCAACCACATCCACGATATCGCTGCGAGCAGTCAGCTCGTCCAGAAAATTCTGCGGAAATGGCAACGAAACATACCTCCTCCCCGTCAGTCTTGCCAAAATCGCGCCGGGCCATACCGGCATACTCTAACGCATTCTTTTAGTTATACCCCGTTTGAATCCGATTTCCTCTTTTTTTTCGAATTTTAAGAAAACTTTTCTCTCCTGCCTTTACAGTTTCGCATTTCCCGGCTAGAATAGAGTCTTAAAGAAAGAGAGAAAGAGGTGGAAGCATGGGTGTGGAGCTCTGGGCGGCGCTGCTGGATCGTCCGCTGTCTCAGCGGGAGAACGACGCGCTGCTGGAAATGCTGCCGCCGCAGCGGCGGGAGCGGATACTCCAGGTCCATGACGCAGCCAAGTGGCGGGAACCGCTGTGCGCCTATGCCATATTGCGCCGGGCGCTGTGGGAAAAGTACCGCTGGAAGGACCTTCCCGAAATCGCGCTGACCGCTCAGGGAAAGCCCGGCTTTCCCTCCTTTCCAACTGTCCACTTCAATCTGAGTCATACGCCCGGTGCCGTGCTGGTTGGATTGTCCAGCGAACCGGTGGGCGTGGATATCGAAAAAATCAGGCCCGTATCGGAGCGCACCATGAAACGGCTGGCGGATGTGGCCTCCGAAAAGGCATTTTTTCAGAGCTGGGTCCGGCGGGAGGCCCGCTTCAAGCGCAGCGGCGCGGGAGTCAGCACCATGATGGAAGGGGAGACCCCCCTCCAATACGGCGAATATTTTTACTATGTGGACACATTTCAGGGATACGTGGCCGGTGTGGCCACCCGCAGCGCGGAGGGCCTGAGCAGGATCCAAAAATTTTCCCTTGAGCAGATGATATAAGCCTGCCGTTTCGGCAGGCTTATATGTATGCGTGAAACGCTGATTTTACAGATCGATTACCGTCACATCATGGCCGGTGGAGGGCAAAAATACATTTAAAATATCACTGGTTTTTATCTTTAAAGAACTGGTGCAAATGCACGGGTGGCAGCTGAAATATTCCGCCTCATAGATATCCCTCTCCATCAGAAGGCGGACGGCGTGATCGGTGTCGTTCATCAGCCCCAGCACCGTGGCGGAACCGGGCGTGCAGTGCAGCAGCTCCCACAGCTGCTCCTCCGGTGCAAAGGACAGCCGGGCGGAGCCGATCTGTGCGCTCAAGTCCTTGGTGTGGAAGGGCTTGTCCGGCCCCATGGCCAGCAGATAGAACTGTGTCTTCTGCCGATTGCACAAAAACAGATTTTTGCAGATCGGCATGCCCAGAACCCGGCTTACCTCTGCACATTTTTCCATCGTGTCGGCGGGTTCGCTGGATACCCGGTCATAGCCGATGCCCAGCGTCTCCAGCTGGTGGAAGCATGCGGCCTCCTGCGGTAAAAGCTCGCCCTCCGGGCGGGTGTTGTGACTCAGCGGTGTGATCGTCATATCTGTCTGTCCTTTCTTTGGTACGCACCCCGCGCCGCATTGCGGCGCGGGGTGCGTAGTATTCCTGACGCTTGATTTGGAAGCTGCGCGCGAAACAGCGTGAAGCGCCGTTCTTTACTCTTGCACCAGGCTTTCGCCGGCCTGGTAGATATCTCCCGCGCCCACGGTCAAAATCAAGTCTCCCGGCTGCGCGATGGCCCGGAGCCGGTCCGTCACCTGTTCGAGCGTGGAGCAGTAGACCGAGCCGGGAATCCGCTTGCACAGGTCATTGGAGCTGATGCCGATGGTGTTGGTCTCCCGGGCGGCGTAGATCTCCGCCAGAACCGCCACGTCCGCCAGCTTCAGCTCTTCCACGAAGCGGTCAAACAGCTTGGCGGTCCGGGAATAGGTGTGGGGCTGAAACGCAAGTACCACCCGTTTGTAGGGAAGCTCCTTGGCCATGGTCAGCAGGGCGTGCAGCTCGTCAGGGTGGTGGGCGTAATCGTCGTAGACGTCCGCGCCGTGGAAGGTCCCTTTTCGCTCAAACCGCCGTCCCGCACCGGTGAATCCGGCCAGGCCCTGCTCCACGGCGGAGCCGGGCAGCCCCAGAACATAGGCTGCCGAGGCCGCCGCCAGAGCGTTGAGGACATTGTGCCTGCCGTGGATGGGCAGCATCACGTGGGCATAGGGTTTGCCGTACACCGTCACGTCGAAGACCTGCTTCCCGTCCTCTTCCCGGAGGTTTTCTGCGGTGCAGTGGGCGGCGTGCTCCAGACCGAAGGTGAATACGGGACGGCCCAGATTTTTCAGCGCCGCCATGGCCCCGGCGTTGTCCGCGTTGGCCACCACCCGGCCGCCATCCGGAACCAGCTGCGCAAACCGGCGGAAAGAATGCTCAATGTCTTCAAGATCCTTGAAAAAGTCCAGGTGGTCGGCTTCCACGTTCAGAATCACCGCCACCGTGGGGTAGAACGAGAGAAACGAGTTACAATACTCGCAGGACTCCAGGATAATCGTGTCGCCTTTCCCCACCCGGTAGCCGGAGTGGAGCAGGGGCAGCGTGCCGCCGATCATCACTGTAGGGTCTGCCTCCGCCGCCATGAAGATGTGGGTACACATGGAAGTAGTGGTGGTTTTTCCGTGGGTGCCGGAGATACACAGAGCGTTGGGATAGTGGCGCATAATGGCTCCCAGTGCCTGAGCCCGCTCATAGACCGGGATGCCCCGGGTCACCGCACCGGAAATTTCCGGGTTGTCGTCGTGGACGGCGGCGGTTCGGATGATAAAGTCGCAGTCCCCCAGATTCTCCGCGCTGTGTCCGATGTCCACGTGGATACCCAAAGATTTCAGATGCTTCACCGCGTCGCTCTCGCGGATATCGGACCCGTGCACCACAAGCCCCATACCCCGCAGGACCTCCGCCAGCGGACACATGGATACCCCGCCGATTCCAACCAGATGGACCTGCTTGCCGGGAACCATGTAAGCGCTGATGGGCTTTGGATTATTCATCATAATAGTTCGCTCCTTCTCCTGCAATTCCTTGCAAATTGGATGCCAGATGCCATTTATTGTATTATAATCTGTAACTTCATTTTTTATAGCCTTGGGCCGCGCAAAATATCGAAACAGCCGCTGGGCGGACGATCGGCTCAGATGTAACGTTGGAACGGCGCAAAAGCACCCGATTTACCGGATTTGCGCCCGGTTCGTTTGACTGCCTTTCTCAAAAAGTATATTATACTAGGAGACACTGAAAAATGCAACCGAAAAGGCGCAGTCTGCTGCTTTCAGCGGGCCTCTCTTTTTGAAAAAAAGAAAGTCAGGTGGACCTAGTGAACATTCCGGGACCTGTGGAAATGATCCTGAAATTATTGGAAGCTCACGGCCATGCGGCCCACTGCGTGGGCGGCTGTGTCCGTGACCCTCTTTTGGGCCGGACGCCGGAAGACTGGGACGTGGCGACCTCCGCTCTGCCGGAGGAAACGCTGGCGGTCTTTCCGGGCCGCGCCTTTCCAACCGGCTTGCGGCACGGTACCGTCACTGTCCGGGAGGGCTCTTACTCGGTGGAGGTCACAACCTTTCGAACCGACGGGCCATACGCCGACAGCCGCCACCCCGATTCGGTGACCTTCACCCGCTCCCTGCGCGACGATTTGAGCCGCCGGGATTTTACTGTGAACGCCATGGCGGTGGATCTTCGGGGAGAACTGACGGACCCCTTTGGCGGACAGGCGGATTTGAAAGCTCAAGTTCTGCGCTGCGTGGGGGACCCTGAGGAACGGTTTGGCGAGGATGCGCTGCGTATTCTGCGCTGCCTGCGGTTCTCTGCCACGCTGGGGTTTTCCGTCGAGGCGGAGACGGCCCGGGGACTGCGGGACTGCAAGGGGCTTCTTTCCAACATCGCGGCGGAGCGCGTTCGCTCCGAGCTGACAAAGCTGCTCTGCGGCAAGGCCGCGGCGGAGGTGCTGCGGGAATATCCGGAAGTCGTGGGGGCGGTGCTCCCGGAGATACTGCCCATGGTGGGCTTTGAGCAACACAGCCGCTATCACTGTTACGATGTGTGGGAGCACACGCTCCACGCCCTGGCCGCGGCTCCGCAGGAGCCAGTGCTGCGCTGGGCGGTCCTGCTCCACGACGTCGGCAAGCCCTGCTGCTTCACACGGGATGAACGGGGCGGGCACTTTTACGGGCACCCCGCTGTCAGTGCGGAGATTGCGGACGCCGTTTTGCGGCGGCTGAAGTTCGACAATGCCACCCGGGACGCGGTGACAACCCTGGTGGCGTGGCACGACCGGGAGATTCCCCGGACAGAGAAAGGTGTCCGCCGGGCGCTGATGAAGCTGGGTGAGGAGCGTATGCGGCAGCTGACGGAGGTAAAGCGGGCGGACAATCTGGGGCAGGCTCCAGAGCTCCGGTCCCGGCTTCGGGAGGTTGAACGGGGCGCGGAAATTCTGGACGCCCTGTTGGCGCGGGACGCCTGCTTTTCCCTGAAACAGCTGGCGGTGAACGGACGCGACCTGATGGAGCTGGGCCTTCGCGGCCCGGAGATCGGCGCGGCGCTGGACCGTCTGATCTCCGCGGTGGTTGACGGCGAGCTGCCAAACGAAAAATCCGCGCTGCTCTGCGCCGAGCGGGCGCGTAAGTTCGCTGAAACGCCGGAGGAACAGCGGATCTGACGCTGTTTCGAAGAGAATTGGGCCGCCGCATACAAGCGGCGGCCCAATTTATGATTCAGTCAATCAGCAAACAGCGGCGTGGAAAGGTAGCGGTCGCCGGTATCCGGCAGCAGGGCTACAATGGTCTTGCCCTTGTTCTCCGGCCGCTTAGCCAGCTGAATGGCGGCCCAGACGGCGGCACCGGAGGAAATACCCACCAGAACCCCCTCGGACTTGCCGATCTTCCTGCCGACGGCAAAGGCATCCTCATTCTCCACGGCGACAATCTCGTCATAGATCTCGGTATCCAGAACGTCGGGAATAAACCCCGCGCCAATGCCCTGAATTTTGTGGCTACCGGCGGTCCCCTTGCTCAGCACGGGGGAGGCCGCGGGCTCCACGGCAATAATCTTCACTTGGGGATTTCGGCTCTTGAGATATTCGCCCACGCCGGTAACCGTGCCGCCGGTACCAACACCGGCCACGAAGATGTCCACCCTGCCATCTGTATCATCCCAGATCTCCGGACCGGTGGTTGCCTTATGGACGGCAGGGTTGGCGGGGTTCACAAACTGCCCGGGGATAAAGCTGTCGGGAATCTCCTTGGACAGCGCGTCGGCCTTGGCAATGGCGCCCTTCATGCCCTTGGCCCCCTCTGTCAGCACTAGCTCCGCGCCGTAGGCCTTCATCAGCTGCCGGCGTTCCACGCTCATGGTTTCCGGCATGACGATGATGATACGGTAGCCCCGGGCGGCAGCCACGGAAGCAAGACCGATACCGGTGTTGCCGGAGGTTGGTTCGATCAGGACGGAGCCGGGCTTCAGCAGGCCTTTGGCCTCGGCGTCATCAATCATGGACTTGGCGATGCGGTCCTTTACGCTGCCTGCGGGATTGAAATATTCCAGCTTACCCAGCACGCGAGCCTCCAGCCCCTCTTCCTTTTCAATATGGACCAGCTCCAGCAGCGGGGTCTTGCCGATCAGCTGATCGGCGGAAGTATAAATAAGGCTCATTGTCGATTCCTCCTGATAAATACAGTCGATGGTTTTTGTGATCTATTGAAAAAGCGTTCCTTCGGTACAAAGGGAATAGCAACATCGGAGGCGTTTAAAAAACAGCGAAATAAGTCCCATCTTTAAATACCAACCTTTCAAGTAGGTTAGTGTGGATTATAACTGCGATTTTTAGATTTGTCAATGAGATCGCAAAATATTTTTAAACCTCCCCGTTGATTCCCCATTAACCATGCCATATAATAGGTTTATCTCATATGGAGGAGTTTTATATGCTGATTTCAACGAAAGGCCGCTATGCGCTGCGCGTTATGATCGACCTTGCCGAGCACCAGGCGGAAGGGTATATTCCCCTGAAGGAAGTTGCGCAGCGGCAGGACATTTCAGAGAAGTATCTGGAGAGCATCATCAAACTCCTTGTCAAGGCCGGGCTGCTGAGCGGACTGCGGGGAAAGGGCGGCGGATACAAGCTGACCAAGGCCCCCGATCTCTATTCCGTGGGCGGCATTTTGCGGCTGACGGAGGAATCTCTGGCCCCCGTTGCCTGTTTGGAAGGCGGGAGTGCATCCTGTCCCAGAATGGCGGAATGCCGCACGCTTTCCTTGTGGCAGGGGCTTGACAAGGTCATCCGTGACTACCTGGACCATATCACCGTCGCCGATCTCGTAAAGTCCCACCCCGAAGGCGATGATTATGTGATTTAGCCGCGGCAGATGTCCTGCGAAGATCAAACGGTAAACGTTAAAAACCCGTGGGCAGCACTAGAACGTGCTGCCCACGGGTTTTTACCAACCGTTTGGAAATTTACTTCCCCGGTACGACCGCCTTAAGCCTCTGGAATTCCCTGAATTTCCAGCAGCTCCACAACGTGCTGCCCGGTGGCGGTCAGGGCCATGCTGCCCCTGTGGGGGTAGGCCTCATATGCCGCATAGTTAAAGTTCGCCAGCGGCAAATCATAATCCAGCCGAATCAACCGTTTTTGACAGAGCGCGGTAATGATCTTTTCATACTCCTCCGCGGTATACCGATCACTCTCCAGATAGATCGGGGCCTCGGAATCCGCCCGACGGGCCACGGGGAGAAAGGGGGTCTGGGCAAAATCCAGCAGCAAATCGATCTCGGCTTGCGTCATCTGCAGAGTTCCTCCGCAACCATCGCAGCCACCGCAACCACCGCTACCGCAATGCTCATGCTCACAGCTCATGCGTCCACCTTCAATCTCCAGAATTGAGTTCTTTATAATCCAGCCTTAGCTGAAAGTAATGACTTTCTGTGCTTCAATCCTGCTTGGTAATTGTAGCATGGACGAAGAGGGAAATCCACAGCATTATTTGCAGCAGCAGGCCGAAATATACCTGCAATGCGCTGCATCGTTATCTTAGTTTTAAGCTGCGCTGCTTTGCGCTGGGGTGTTTTCAGAGCTGTCGGCTGAGCCGGACTGTGTGCCGGCCGTCCCATCCGGGCGCTGGCCGCCCGTGCCACCGCCAAAGCCCTGTGTCGCTCCGGTGCCGGTTTCGGCGGTGGCGGTGGCTGCCTCCACGCCGTCGATATACAGCGTATAGGTTTCGCTTTCCACCAGCGTTTCCGCGCCGAAAACTACGGAGTTGGCGGCTTTTACGCCGGTGGCGGAATAGAGAGTGTTGCCGTCGCTGTCCTTGATGACGATTGCGCTTCCCTCGGCGATGACAAACTCGGAGGTGGATGCATCGACGGTTCCGTTCATCATACCGCCTCCCATACCGCCTCGCTGGCCGGGGCCGCCGCGGGTGGCCGTGTCGGAAGTTGTATCGGAAGAGTCACCGGCGGGTGCTGTGGGCTGCTGGCCGTCCATGGAGGGAGGCGTACCCTGTGTGCCGTCGGGAGGCGTCATGCCGCCGGTGGACGTACCATCGGTGGAGGTGGAGCCGTCAGTGGTCTGGCCGGGGCGCTGACCGCCCATATTGCCGCCGCCCATGCCGGTGGAGCCGAAGGCCACATAGGTGCCGGTGGAGGGTGTCTGCGCCATGCCGGAGGTGCCTACCGCCAGGAAGGTTCCGCCGTCATAGGTGCAGGAGCCATTATAGTCCAGCGCGGCATTGCCGTTGTTGGCGGAACCGTAGAACTCGGTGACGCCGCCGTGGAAATTGACATCGCCGTTGGAGTCCAGAGCGTCGCCGCCCGCGTTTATGTACCAGCTACCGCCATAGATATCCAGAGTGAAGCCATAGCTGCTGTCCAGATCTCCGTTGGCGGCGTTGATGCCGTCGTCGCTGGAGGTGATAGAGTCGCTGCCGGAGTAAAGGGTTACGGTTGCACCCTCTAGCCCCTCATAGGAGGTGGCCACGGTGATGTCGGGGCCGTTCTCCGCATCCTGTACGCCCACCACCAGCGCCTCGTCGGCATGCACGCCGTCGTCGCCGGAGGAGAGGGTATAGGTTCCTGCCGCCAGCGTGACATTGACCGCATGGAGGGTGTCGTCGGCACAGTCCAGATTGAAGCTGCCGCCATTGATGGTGAGGGTGCCGTCAGATTTCAGACCCTTGGCACTGGCGTCCTCCGCAGGCTCCGCCTCGCAGCCGCCGCCGGCGGTGACGGTCAAGTTGCCGCCGTTGATGGTCAGAGCGGAGGCACCCTGGATGCCGTCGCCGTTGGAAGTGATGGCAAATGTGCCGCCGTTGATGGTAACGGTGCCGTCGGACTCCGTGTCGTCCGCGTCCGGGGCGGACTTCAAACCGTCATTCCCGGCGGTGAGAGTGAGAATGCCGCTGTTCACGACCACGGAGCCGTCGGAGGACAGAGCGTTGTCGGCTGCAGTGACGTTTAGCGTTAGATCGGAGACGGTGACGGATGCCCCCACGCCGCCCTTGATACCGTTTTTGCAGGCGCCTCCAATGTTCAGCGTGCCGCTGCCAGTGAGGGACAGAGATGCGCCGCTTTTTACCTTGATGGCCGCGCCCTCGAAGGTGTCGCTGGTCTCTTCGGTGGAGGCGTCCTCCGTGTTAGTCAGGGTGCTTTCACCTCGCGCTTCGATGGAGACGGAGGAGGACTTGTTGCAGGAGATGGGGGCGGTTTCGGAGCTGGTTAGCGTGAGGCTGTCCAGCACCAGCGTTACGCCGGTGACTTCCTTTTTCACAGTGACGCTGCCCTCGGCACAGGAGCCGGTGAGGGTATAAGTCCCGGCTGCGTTGATGGTCAGGGTCGTACCGTCGATCTCATAGCTGCTGCCCTCGCTGGCAGCGGTGATGGAGGTATCGGAAAAAGTGAAAACGTTGCTGTTTTCGGAGGCGGAGATACAGGCGGGCAGCAGGATTCCAAGGAATATCAGAGTGAGTGCCACAGCCAAAATTGGCAAAAGGCGTTTTTTAAGAATTGTGAGTGTCAAAGCAATTCCTCCTAGCATTTATAAAATGTCTTTTGCGGTGGAAATTCGGCCGCAGGTGATGTCTAAGTTTCCGTTGCGGCAGCGCAGGTGGTCGATAAATTCCTTTTCGCTGGCGGTGTCCTTCAATTGAATGTGATAATGGAGGCAATAGAGACTGCCCAGGTTCGTGGTCTTCACGTTCATTAAAGCGGAGGCGTTGGTATACTGATCCATCAGATCGTCAAAGAGGCCGGAGTAGTCCAGATTTTCAGGAATGGTGATCTTCAGATCGCGGTCGGCCTCGCTGGCGGCAGGGGAGAGACCCTTTGCGATCGGCGTGACCGCACAGACGATTACCGATGCAAAGGCTCCCAGTGCAAGATACCCCATTCCGCAGGCAAGCCCCACGGTCATGGCCAGAAAAATGGCGGTGATATCCCGCGCGGTACCGGGAACGGAGCGAAAGCGCACCAGACTGAACGCCCCCGCCACGGCCACGCCCGCGCCCAGATTTCCGTTGACCAGCAGGATCACCACCTGCACCAGAAAGGGCAGCAGCGCCAACGCACCGCTCATGGTGCCGCCGGTTCCGGCGGTCTTTCGGTAGCACAGGGCGATCAGTCCGCCCAACAGCAGAGAGACGGCGGAGGCCGCCAAAAACGCGGACAGGGGAATGGCGTCTCCATAAATGGATGCGAAAAGTCCTTCAAGCATATCGTTTCATCCTCAATTCAGTCAGTTGTTGCCGCAGGAGGGTCTGATAGGCGGCGCCGTATTTGGAAAAGCCGGTTGGAAAAATGCCGAGCTCCGAAAGCGCGTCCGCAAGCCACAAGGGCATGGCGTTTGTAAGTTTGATCTCCAGCAGCCGCTCACCGGGCTGCAGCAGGTCCTGCCCCCAGGCTCCCTCGGACAGATCCAGATGGTCTGCCCGCCAGAGAATGTCCCGATCGAAGGTCATGCGGAGATTTTTGTCCTCGCGGCCCCGGAAGGATACCCGATTGTAAGAAAGGAATACAGCGGGGGAGAGGCCACTGTAAAACTGCACAAACCAGTCCAACTCCCGGAAGATCTGGCTGTCACCCCCCGGACCCTCTCCGGCCAGATAGTCAAGCGCCCGCCCGTAGGGCAGGTCCGCCCGGCGCTTGTAGACCACGCCATCCACCTTTTTCTTGATCTCCACAAAGGACTGAGTATCCTCCGCCGGGACGCTGTAGCACCGCAGACGGAGCTTTTCCTTGTATGCGGGCTTTGCCAGCGAGGTTCGGACCAGCTGGAAATTTGGTGTATCGTAATAGAGGTTTGAGATGGTGCTCTTGAAGAAGTCGTCAGGAACCATGTATCGCTCCAAAACAGGAACCAAGGCCCAATACTGCGCCGCAGAGAGCAGGAACTTCACTTCCACGCGGCGGAATACGCTTTGATAACCGCTCATATCGTTCTCCTTTTTATGGTCAAGGGACCGCGGCCCCTCATTCGGTATGGGATCAGTTTAGAAGGGACCCCTTGATGAAAGATTGAAAAAGATAAAAAGGCAGGTAAAATTTCAAAAGAAATTTTACCTGCCTTGAACTGTGTGGAAAAAAATTTTTTATTTTTTCAGCGCCAGCGTCTTTTCGTATGCCGCAATGACCGCGCCCATCGCCGCCGCGCGGAATCCGCTCTGCTCCAATGCCCGGACGCCCTGAATGGTGGTCCCGCCGGGCGAGCACACCGCGTCTTTCAGTACGCCGGGATGCTTTCCGCTCGTCTGCTGAAGACGGGCGGAGCCTACCACCATCTGCGCCGCCAACTCCATGGCCGCCGCCCGGGGTAAGCCGCAGGCCACGCCGCCATCCGCAAGCGCCTCCAGAAACAGATCCACATAGGCCGGACCGCAGCCGGAGACTGCGCTGCCGGCGTCGATCAGATGCTCGGGCAGCGCGATCAGTTTTCCGGAGCCTGTCATGTCGGAGAGAAAGGTTTTCTCCTCTTCCTCCGTTACCTCCGTGCCGCAGGCGTAAAGCGTCATACCCTCTCCAATGGAGCAGGGGGTGTTGGGCATAATGCGGATGACGGGATACGCTCCTCCCGCCATCTGCTGGATGTTGGAGATGGTCAGGCCCGCCGCCATGGACACCAGGACGAACCGGGTCTTCCGCGCGGCCAGCAGGGGACCGATCTCAGTCAAAAGTCCCTCCATCATTTGGGGCTTCACGCCCAGAAAGATAAAGTCGGCGCTTTCGGCGATGGCGCTGTTATCGGTAACCCGGCAGCCCAGCTCCTCCGCCAGCGCTTTGGCCTTTTCCAAAGTGTGGTTGGCCAGAAAGATCTCATCCGGTTCCGCCGTGCGGCAGACGGCCCGCGCCAGCGCGCCGCCCATATTGCCCACGCCGATGAATCCATAAGTCGCCATATTCATACTACCTTTCATTCTTTCATTTCCCGTGTCCGACGATAAACAGACCCCGCCAAAGTACGGCGGAGAGCCGCATTCCAAAGCAGACCCCAATTTACAGAATGGGCATACTGCCCGCGCGTCCTTTATTCCCGAATCTGGCCCTCGCCGTAGATCACATATTTACAGCTGGTCAGTTCCTCAAGGCCCATGGGACCGCGGGCGTGCATTTTCTGAGTGGAGATGCCGATCTCCGCGCCAAGACCGAACTCGCCGCCGTCTGTGAACCGGGTGGAGGCGTTGACATATACCGCAGCCGCGTCCACCGCGTCCAGAAAGTGCTGGGCGGTGAAGTAGTTCTTTGTGATAATGGATTCGGAGTGGCCGGTTCCGTGTGCATTGATGAAGTCAATGGCCTCCGCCGCGTTTTTCACCACATGAACCGCAAGAATATAGTCGTCATACTCTGCGTCCCAGTCGGACTCCTGAGCCGCGATTCCGTCCCCGCCCACAAGGGCCAGAGCGGCCTTGTCGCACCGCAGCTCCACATTTTTGGCCTTCAGCAGCGGGACGGCTTTTTGGAAAAAGTCCGCCGCGATGTCCTGTGCCACCAGCACGCACTCCGTCGCGTTGCACACGGAGGGACGGGAGCATTTCGCGTTGTACAAAATCCTAGCGCCCATATCCAGATCTGCTTCGCTGTCGATGTAGACGTGGCACACGCCCTCGCCGGTGCGGATAACGGGCACGCTTGCGTTTTTGGCGACGGAACGGATCAGGTTCGCGCCGCCCCGGGGAATGAGCACGTCCACATATGCCGTCAGGTGCATCAGCTCATTGGCGGACTCATGGCTGGTGTCCTGCACCAGAGAGATGCAGTCCGCCGGCAGGCCCGCGCTCTCCAGCGCTCCGCGCATCAGCTCCACCACGGCGCGGTTGGAGCGGATGGCCTCCTTCCCGCCTCGCAGAATGCAGGCGTTGCCGGATTTCAGGCACAGCGCCGCCGCGTCCACGGTGACATTGGGCCGGGCCTCGTAGATGATGGCGATGACGCCCAGAGGGACTCGCCGCCGCCCGATAATCAACCCGTTGGGCCGGGTCTCCATTTTTGTAACCGTGCCGATGGGGTCGGGGAGCGCCGCGACCTGACGGATGCCGTCCACGATGCCTGCGATGCGCTCCTGTGTTAAGGTCAGCCGATCCAGCATAGCCGGGCGCATTCCGGTCTCCTTCGCGGCGGCCACGTCCTCCGCGTTGGCGCAGAGCCACACGTCCTGCTTTTCCGTCAGAGCTTTGGCTATGGCTTCCAGCGCGGCATTTTTTCTTGCGGAGCCCGCAATTGCCAGCGTTCGCCCGGCGGATTTGGCCAGTTCGCCCTGCCGCTCTAATACAGTCATATCCCGTGCCTCCTTATTTTGCAGCCAGAAATCGGGTTCCGATATCCTGACCGTTTACGATGTCGTACAGGTCCTCCGTCCGCTGGCCGTTGGTGATGACCATATCGCACCCGGCGTCCATGGCAATCCGCGCGGCGGAGAGCTTGGTGGACATGCCGCCGGTGCCGCGCCAGGAGCCGGCGCCGCCGGCCATTTCCAGAATTTCCGGGGTCAGAGTCTCCACGCGGGGAATGAGCTGCGCCTCCGGGTGAGAATGGGGGTCCGCGTCGTACAGCCCGTCAATGTCTGAGATCAGGATCAGAAGACGAGCCCGGCAAAGACGTGCCACAATGGCAGACAGGGTATCATTGTCGCCCAGAACCTTATGCTGTCCGGTCTCGATCTCAGCCGAGGATACGGAGTCGTTTTCATTTACCACGGGGATGATGCCCATGCTCAAAAGCGCTTCAAATGTGCTGGAGAGGTGGGCTGCCCGGGCGGGGTCGTCCACGTCATCTCCCGTCAGCAGGATCTGCGAGACGATGCGGTTATACTCGGAGAACAGTTTGTCGTAAATGTGCATCATGCGGCACTGGCCCACCGCTGCCGCGGCTTGCTTCATCCGCAGTTCTTTCGGCCGTTCCGGCAAGCTCAGCCGGGCGGTTCCGATGGCAATGGCGCCGGAGGATACCAAAATCACCTGATGTCCCATTCCGCTCAGATCTGCCAGCACCCGCACAAGCTGCTCCATGCGGTGCAGATTCAGTGCGCCGGAATCATGGGTGAGAGTCGATGTGCCCACCTTCACAACGATACGCTGGGTATTCAATCCGTCAGCTCCCTTCAAGGAAATTTCTTTCTTGTAAGTTTTATATGAAAAGCGCGGAAATCTACAAACATACAGTTACGCTGCCTCCAGATTCAAGAACTTCAGCGCGGAGCGCCGAAATACGCATATCATGGGCTCATTGGCAATCGGGTCTTATGTTCGCATAGCGCGGTAATTGTTAACATTATAGCACGGTCGTTTTTAAAATTAAACCCGACTAATTTCTAAATTTTTGCAAAAGATATGAGAGAAAGTGAGGGATTCCATGACAGAAGAAACAAAAACGAAGAAAACGACGGAGGACGACGACGCCGATTCCAAATCCGACAAGGATACGGATAAAGATAATACGGATAAGGGCGGAACCGGTCCGGAGGAATGGCAACAGCAGATCGTGGACAGCGGCTCCGTTACCACGAAGAGTAAGCGGGGAAATCTCCACTGTCTCACCATTATTGGGCAAATCGAAGGCCACATGACCGCAGCCACCAACATAAAGGCCACGAAATATGAACACGTTATGCCCCTGTTAGCGGCGCTGGAGCAGTCCGACGAGGTAGACGGCGTGCTGTTTCTTCTGAATACGGTGGGCGGCGATATCGAGGCGGGACTTGGCATTGCGGAGCTGATCGCCGGAATGAGCAAACCCACCGCGTCGCTGGTACTGGGCGGAAGCCATTCCATTGGCATTCCCCTTGCGGTGTCGACAAAGCGGAGCTTCGCCGTGCCCTCCGCGGCCATGACCATCCATCCCGTTCGCATGAGCGGCACGGTGATCGCCGCACCCCAGACTTACCATTACTTTGAACGGCTGCAGGATCGCATTGTGGATTTTGTCACCCGCAATTGCGCCATCGACAAAGACAAATTTCTTTCACTCATGATGAAGACCGGGGAGATGGCGGCGGATGTGGGCAGCGTGATCTACGGCGAAGAGGCCGTCCGCATGGGACTCATCGATCAGGTGGGGACGCTGTCCGACGCGTTGAACTGGCTGTATGATCAGTTAAAGTGAGCGGATAGCAGAACCGGCTCCGCGCCGCCTGCCGCTGTGAGCAGACGGCGCGGTTTTCTCTGTGCGGTCGTGCGGCGCGCCACAGGTTTGCCTCGTAAAAATGTCACAAATACAGCAATCCAAAATAAGCAAAAAAGAGAAAGAAAAGTGAAGGATTTGACATTTTTTAGAAAAGCGCTATAGTAATCCACAATGGGGCGGACAGTTGCGTCCGCCATTTTTTTAGCACCGGAAATAGAAAACTGGGGCAAACCCATGGCAAAGGAGGCAGCGTAACGTTGAAAATCACAGTCTTAAACCAGACAGATATGCAAAGGGTCTTTACAATGAAGGACGCCGTTCAGGCTGATAAGGACGCCCTTCGGATGTATTCCGCGGGAACAACCAATATTCCGCTCCGTGCCAATCTCGACGTGCCCAAGCATGAAGGACAGAGTCTCTATATGAGCGGCTACGCCGAGCCGGCTGGCGCGCTTGGCGTCAAGATCGTATCCGTTTACCCCCGAAATGTTGAAAAAGGATTGACGAGCGTCCCGGCGATGATGGTTCTCGTAAACGACGAGACGGGCGAAGTATGCGCCATTATGGACGGCACGTTTTTGACCCGTATTCGCACCGGGGCCGTTTCCGGCGCCGCGACCGACGAGCTCGCGCGAAAGGATAGCAAAGTTTTTGCCCTCTTCGGAACGGGCGGCCAGGCGGAAACGCAGCTTGAGGCGGTATTGACCGTCCGGCCCATTGAGCTGGTGAAGGTTTTTGGCTTGAACAACCACCGAGCGAAGGATTTCGCGGAGAGGATGACGGAGAAGCTCGGCGGGAGATTCAGCGTGAAGATCATAGCCGCCCGGTCCCCCGAGGACGCCCTGGAGGATGCCGACATCATTACGGCCGTAACCACCGCGAAAAGGGCGATCTTTGACGGAAGACTCGTAAAAAAGGGCGCGCATATCAACGGCGTAGGGTCGTATACGCCCGAAATGGCCGAGATCGACGAATACATCGTGACCCACGCCGATAAGGTGTATGTGGATACGCGGGACGGCTGCTTTAGCGAGTCGGGCGACCTGATCCAGCCGATTAAAAAGGGCGTTTTCAGCGAAGACAGGGTGACGGGAGAGCTTGGCGAAGTGATTGCCGGCAAGGTCCCGGGACGGGAGTCGGACGACGAGATAACTTTCTTTAACACGACGGGAAGCGCCGTTCTCGACCTGGTAACGGCAAAGCGCATTTACGAATGCGCCCTGAAACAGGGCATCGGCGGCGTTCTTGACATGTAAATAAATGAAACATCCGCGTGCAAGAGAAAAAAGACCGGATGTTCAGATGGGGTATCATGGGGACAAACAACGGGGCGGACAGTTTGGGCTGTCCGCCTCGTTCCCTGTTTACGCAGAAAGATTTGAGGAATTGAACGACCGCGCAAGGTAATTGGCAATGTAATTTAGACAAATCTTGAAAAGAAGAGACCGGTATGTTATGATTAAATAATATGTCAGGTAAGCCTGAGAACCTGTGAGAGGTTATGTGAGCATCTAAACCTCGAAACCCCTTGATAACAGGGGATTTAAGAACTTGTGAGAAGAAAGAGGCCCGCTTATGTACCTCAAAGCATTGGAAATCCAAGGCTTCAAATCCTTTCCGGACAAGACGGTTCTGAAATTCGGCGAGGACATCACCGCGATCGTAGGTCCCAACGGCTCAGGTAAATCAAATACCTCCGACGCCATTCGTTGGGTCATGGGAGAGCAGAGTGCCAAGGGCCTCCGGGGCACGAAGATGGAGGATGTGATCTTCGGCGGCACCGCCAAACGGCCCCAGCAGGGCTTTGCTCAGGTGACGCTGGTGCTGGACAACACGGAGCACATCTTTCCCGTCTTGGAGGAATCCGAGGTGGCGGTCACCCGCCGGTTCTACCGCAGCGGAGAGAGCGAGTATTATATCAACCGACAGTCCGTCCGGCTCAAGGACGTGACGGAGCTGTTTCTGGACACCGGCATGGGCCGGGAGGGCTACTCCATCATTGGTCAGGGCAAGATCGACGAGATTTTGTCCACCAAAAGCGGCGACCGCCGGGAAATTTTTGAGGAAGCCGCGGGCATCTCAAAATACCGCCACCGCAAGGAGGAGGCGGAGCGAAAGCTGGAGCGCACGGGTGAAAATCTGGTGCGTATCAACGACAAGATCGCGGAGCTGGAGCTTCAGGTGGAGCCCCTGCGGGATCAGGCGGAAAAGGCGAGAAAATATCTGATCTTCCGGGATGAGCTGCGGCTGCTGGAGATATCCACCTGGCTGGAAGATATGGACGCGCTGAAGGCCGGGGCCAGAAAGCTGGAATCTGATTTCCATGCCGCCGAGTCCGCCCGGGACGAGGCCAGAACCCGGTTGGATGCTCTGTACGCCGAGGGTGAGCAGTACGGTGAGCGAATGCGCCGGAAGGACGTGGAGGCGGAGCACCTGCGAGCGGAGGCGGCGGAACAGGACTCCGACGCGGCGGTGCAGGAATCCGCCATCGCTGTGCTGAAAACCACCATCGCCCACAATCAGGAGAACATCGACCGCATGGAGCGGGAACTGCAGGATCAGGAGAGTCGGGCGGAGGGTCTCGCAAAGCAAATCGAGGAGCATATGGCCCGCATCGCGGAGATCGACCGGCAGACCGCGGGGGAGACCGAGCAGCTGGATGCGCTGCTGGCGCAGGCCCAGGAGGCGGCGCAGGCCGCGGGCGGTAAGCTGTCCGAGGCGGAGCGCCTGCGGGCGCAGGAGACGCTGGCCGTTGCCGCCGCTGCCGACGCCAGGGCGGAGGCGTCCGCCGCCGCGGCCGAGAGCGTACAGATTCTGGAGCGCCGGATCGCGGCGGAGACAGAGCTGGCGAATGTCAAAGACCAGCTGGCTCAAAACGAAAAAGAGGCAAAATCCAACCGCCGCGCTTTGGAGGATGCCCGGGACGAGGCAGCCGCGGTGACCAACATCATCGCCGGGCATACCATGAAAATGGAAGAGCGCCGCCGGAAGGCCGACGAGGCGGCGGCGCAGGTCGGCAAGCTGACGATTGAAGCCGGGGCGCTGGACAACCGCATCCGGATGCTGACGGAGATGGAGAAGGAATACGAGGGCTTTTCCAAGGCTGTCCGGCTGGTGTGTCAGGCGCAGAGCAGTCTGCGGGGCATCCGCGGCCCGGTGGCCGGACTGATGACCACCGAACGGAAATACTCCGTGGCCATCGAAATCGCTCTGGGCGCGGGCCTGCAGAATATCGTAGTGGACCGGGAAGAGGACGCGAAAGCCGCCATAGGCTTTTTGAAACAGCGGGACGCGGGCCGGGCCACCTTCCTTCCCCTGTCCGCCATTCGGGGGGACGAACTGAGGGAGAACGGCGTGGAGCGGGAGTACGGCTACGTGGGCCTTGCCTCCCGGCTGGTGGAATACGACCCCCCATACAAGAACATTTTTGAAAACCTACTGGGCCGCACCATTGTGGCGGAGGATCTAGACTGCGGCATTGCCATGGCCCGGAAATACGCCAATCGCTTTCGCATCGTCACGCTGGACGGTCAGGTCATCAACCGCGGCGGTTCCATGACCGGCGGCAGTGTCAGCCGCAGCGCCGGCGTTCTGAGCCGAGCGGCGGAGCTGAAGGAGCTTCACGGCAAAGCCGATGCCATGCACAGCCGACTCTCTGATGCGAAGACGGAGGCGGAGGAGCTGGAGCGGGAGCTGAAAAAGGCAAAGTATGAGCTGGAGACTGCCCAGAGCCAACAGCGGACGGCGGAGGATGAGGTTCTGCGGCTGGACGGCCGGAAGAGCCACTTTGATATCCTTATTCAAAGCCTGAAGGTGAACCTTGAAAATCTGGAGGGTGAATACGGGGCCCTTTCCGGCCGACTGGCCGACAACGCCAAACGGGCGGAGGCCGCGGCGGCGGATATCGCCGCGAAGGAAGCGGAAGCTGCCACCTTCCGGGCAAAGGCCGACGGGCAGCTCTCCGGCCAGACGGAACTGCTGGCCCGCTCCGGCGAACTGACGGAGGCCGTCAGCCTGCGGAAGTCCCAGCTGGCCGCCCTACGGGCGGAGCGGGAGAGTACCGCAAGACGTGCGGAAGACTTGCAGAGCTTGAAAACCGACCTCTCCGGTGACCGTTCCGCGCGGGAGAACATGCTGGAATCCTGCCGTGGGGCCATTGCTGCGGCGGATGGGGAGATCGAGCGAAGGCTGGGGGAGATCCAGACTCTGCGCGCGCGTCAGCAGGAGCTGCGTGACCGCCTGACTGCTCTGGATCAGGAGAAGATTGCTCTGGAGGCCGAGCGCACGGCCAAGAGCCGCGCCGGGCAGGAGATGAACGAGCATCTGCTGGATCTGGAACGCACAGCCAGCAGGCTGGAACAGAAGATCGCCACAGGCGCAATGGAGGAAAAGCAGATTCTGGACCGCCTGTGGGAACACTATGAGCTGAGCCATTCCGACGCGCAGGCCCAGCGCGTGGAGTTGGAGAGCCGACCCAAAGCAAACCGCCGCATCGGGGAACTGAAGCGGGATATCGCCGCTCTGGGAACCCCCAACATCGGCGCCATCGAGGAATTCGACCGGGTGAATACCCGCTATACATACCTCAGTGAACAGCGGGACGACGTGGAAAAGGCCAAGGGTGAGATTGTGGGAGTCATTGAAAACTTGACGAAAGAGATGACCACCATCTTCTCCGAGCAGTTCAAGCTGCTCAGTGACAGCTTTCAGGCCACGTTTATGGACCTGTTCGGCGGCGGACAGGCGACGCTGGAGCTGGAGGATGAGAACGATATTCTGAACTGCGGCATCGAGATCAAGGCCCAGCCCCCCGGGAAAACGCTGAAGACGATCTCGCTTCTCTCCGGCGGAGAGAAGGCGTTTGTGGCCATCGCGCTGTACTTTTCCATTTTGAAGGTCCACCCCACGCCGTTTTGTGTCATGGATGAGATCGAGGCCGCCTTGGACGACGCCAACGTCACCCGCTACGCCCGGTACATGCGCACCCTTGCGGGAAAGACGCAGTTTATCGTCATCACCCACCGCCGTGGTACCATGGAGGAGGCCGACGTCCTCTACGGCGTCACGATGCAGGAGCAGGGCATCAGCAAGATTCTGACTATCAACCTCAACGATATGTCGAAGGAACTGAAAATTAAGTGAGGGAGGGAGCGCCATGTCCGCCAGAAAAAAGCAGGCGATTGTGATTGCGTTTTTTGTTGCGGGAGGAGCTTTGGTGCTGCTGGGCAGACTACAGAATCCTGAAATGGGGCGGTTCATCGGTGTGCCGTATGTTCTGATAGGGCTGGTTTTGGAAGTGGCTCTGTTCCGCTGCCCTCACTGCGGGCGGCGGCTGGGAAAGAGTTTCCGGCCCGGGAGGCATTGCCCCTACTGTGGCGAAATAATCGATTAAAGGACGGGTGTTATGGGCTTTTTCAGCAAACTCAAAAAAATTTGGCAGGAGGATATCACCGGCTACGCCATCTCGGCCGATGATGAGGTGTTTTTTGACGATCTGGAGGAACAGCTGATTCTGGCGGACGTGGGTGTGGAGACCGCCACGGAAGCGGTGGAAAAGCTGCGGTCCAAAATGAAGCGGGAGGGCGTCTCCGGCGAGACGGCAGTCCGCGCGGCTCTCCGAGACATTCTGGCGGAGATGCTGAACGTCGGGGATACGGCTCTGAACCTTTCGGCAAAGCCCGCCGTGGTGCTGTTCATCGGTGTCAACGGCGTGGGGAAGACCACCTCCATCGGAAAGCTGGGACACCAGATGAAGGAGGAGGGCAAAAAGGTTCTCTTCTGCGCGGCGGACACCTTTCGCGCCGCCGCCGCCGATCAGCTGCAGATCTGGGCGGAGCGGGCAAATTGCGAGCTGGTGCGGAGCCGCGAGGGAGCGGACCCCGGCGCGGTGCTGTTTGATGCGCTGGCCGCCGCAAAAGCCCGGAACATGGACGTGGTCTTGTGCGACACCGCCGGACGTCTCCATAACAAGGAAAATCTGATGAAGGAGCTGTCGAAGCTCTCCAAAATTATCGACCGGGAGTGCCCGGATGCCAGCCGGGAGACGCTGCTGGTGCTGGATGCCACCACCGGGCAGAACGGTCTGATTCAGGCGCGGACTTTCAAGGAGACCGCGGGCCTCACCGGCATCGTCCTCACCAAGCTGGACGGCACCGCCAAGGGCGGCATCGTCATCGCCATCGCCCGGGAGTTGGGCGTGCCTGTCAAGTATGTGGGGCTGGGCGAGGGGATCGACGACCTCCGGCCTTTCGACGCAAAGGAATATGTGGAGGCCATCATCTGAGGACTCAGCAAACGTTCCACACGACCAAACGGATAAAGGAGAAAGATCATGACCAGAATCGACGGCCGGGCTTTTGACCAGCTGCGGCCCATAAAATTTTCCACCGACTTTGTGAAATTCCCGGAGGGAAGCTGCCTCATTGAGTGCGGAAACACAAAAGTCCTCTGCTGCGCCAGCGTGGAGGACCGGGTTCCGCCCCACGTGGCGGAGGGGACCGGCTGGGTGACCGCAGAGTACAGCATGCTGCCCCGGGCGAACCGGGAGCGAAGCAAGCGGGATATTTCCAAGCTGAAGCTGTCCGCGCGCAGCGCGGAGATTCAGCGGCTGGTGGGCCGGTCTCTCCGTGCCGCCGTGGATATGACCAAACTGGGGGAGCGGACGATCAACATCGACTGTGACGTTTTGCAGGGCGACGGCGGGACCCGGACGGCCTCCGTCACCGGCGGCTTCATCGCATTGTCGCTAGCTCTGCGCAAGCTGGCGGAGGAAGGGGCTTTGGAGGAGATACCTTTGAAAACCTCCGTGGCGGCGGTGTCCGCCGGGATCGTGGACGACAGGCCGCTGCTGGACCTTTGCTATGAAGAGGACTCGGCGGCGCAGGTGGACCTGAACTGCGTCATGACCGGCGACGGACGGCTGGTGGAGTTGCAGGGTACCGGCGAGGGCCGGGCCTTTACGATTGAAGAACAGCGGACGCTGGTGGACCTGTGCGCCAAGGGTATCCGGGAGCTTCAGGCCATTCAGAAAGCCGCGTTGGGAGGTTAATATGGAACCGCTGAAATTTGTACTGGCGACCCACAATCCCGGTAAGCTGAAGGAGATGTCCGCCATTCTGGGGGCTTTGGGCGTGGAGGTGGTCAGTCCCTCCGACCTGGGTCTCACCGTGGATGTGGAGGAGACCGGAGAGACCTTTGCGGAAAATGCCATGCTGAAGGCAAAGGCCGTCTGTGGGTTGGCGGGGCTGCCCGCCATCGCGGATGATTCCGGCCTTTGCGTGGACGCGCTGAATGGCGGCCCGGGCGTGTACTCCGCCCGGTATGGCGGCGAGGGGCTGGACGACCGGGGGCGGTACATGCTGCTGCTGAACTCCATGCGGGGCGCGCCCTCCCGTTCGGCCCACTTTGAAACCGCCGTTGCCTGCGCCTTTCCCAACGGGGAAACCCTGACGGCGGCGGGGCGGTGTGACGGGGCGATCGCCTTCGCCCCCATGGGTACCGGCGGCTTTGGGTACGATCCGGTGTTTCTGGTGCCGGAGCAAGCCAAAACCTTTGGACAGATGACGGAGGAGGAAAAGGCGGCGCTTTCCCACCGGGGCAAGGCCTTGCGGGCCTTTGCGGCGGGGCTGGAGGCCTACCTCAGAAAATAGGCGCCTGACTGCGGAAAACCGACGTATGGTGCCGGAGCAAATGACGTTTTAGTGAGCCTTTGAAAAAAGATTCCTGAAAATTGGGGAAACTTATTGACAAATCCGAGCGTCTGACATAGAACTATAAAAATTAAGGGGAGATCATACTAAATTTATGGAACTGACAAGTAAACAGCGCGCGCAGCTGCGCGGCATGGCAAATACAATTGACACAATCCTGCAGGTGGGTAAAGAGGGCATTACCGACAATCTCATCCATCAGGCGGATGAGGCGCTGGAGGCACGGGAACTCATCAAGGGCCGGGTGCTGGAAAATTCCATGCTCACCGCGCAGGAGGCCTGCGACCAGCTGGCAAAGCCCACCCGCAGCGAGCCGGTACAGGTGATCGGAAGCAAGTTCGTGCTGTACCGGGAGACCCACGCAAGGCCGAAGGACAAGCGCATTGCACTTGTAAAAGAAAGAAAGCGTAAGGCCTAATTTTAAAAAGCAAGGGGGAAGTTCCATGCGGATCGGTGTCTACGGCGGGACCTTCAATCCGCCCCATCTGGGCCATATCACGGCGGCGCGAGCAGTATTTGAACTGCTCAAGCTGGACAAGCTGCTTTTGATACCCGACGCCCAGCCTCCCCACAAGCCCCTGCCGGAGGGCAGCCCCACGGCGCAGCAGCGCCTGGAGCTGACGCGTTTGGCGGGAGAGCAGCTGGGACTGGAGGAAAAGGTTGAAACTCTGGACATCGAGCTGTGCCGCGGCGGCAAGAGCTATACCGCCGACACGCTAGCGGCGGTCCGGGCGCTGTACCCGGATGACGAGCTGTGGCTGCTGATGGGTACGGACATGTTTTTGACCCTTCATACATGGCGTGAGCCCGAGCGTATCATGGCTCTGGCGGGAATTGCGGCCTTCGGCCGGTCGGAGAAGGACACGGAGGAGCTGTTTACCATTCAGCGGGAGCGGCTCTATCGGACGTACCCCTTTGCCCGTATCTTCACGCTCACCGTCCCCGGCGTAGTGGACATTTCCTCCACGGACCTGCGGGATAAGCTGGCGGAGGGCGGCGGAAGCTATTATCTGGCCCCGGCGGTATACGGCGCCATTCTGCGGGATAAGCTGTATGGTACGGATGAGAACCTGAAGGCTCTGTCGCTGGAAAAGCTCCGGCCCGTGGCGCTGAGCTTCCTCAAGCACAAGCGCATCCCACACGTGCTGGGTACGGAGCAGGAAGCGATCCGCCTGTCTGTGCGGTACGGTGCGGACGTGGGGAAGGCCCGGGTGGCGGCCCTGCTGCATGACTGCACGAAAAAACTGGAGATGGACGAGCAAACTGCCCTTTGCCGAGCTTACGGCATCCAGCTGGACCAACTGGAACAGCACGCGCTGAAGCTGCTGCACGCCAAGACCGGCGCGGCCATCGCACGGAATGCCTTCGGTGTGGACAACGAGATCTACACAGCGATTTTCTGGCACACCACGGGCCACGCCAATATGACGCTTTTGGAAAAGATCATGTACCTCGCGGATTACATCGAGCCCACCCGTGACTTTCCTGGTGTGGACGGGCTGCGGGCGGCATGTTATGAAGATCTGGACAAGGGGCTGCGGATGGGCCTTGAAATGACAATTCAGGAAATGCGTGACCGGGGCAACCCGGTCCACAGCGCTACGCTGGAAGCGGATGAGTATCTGAAAGGAAACTAATAAACAGACGATGAACGACTATAGAGAGGCTAGGAACGGGGGACAGAAAAAGTCCTCACAGGGATCGGAGCGGAAAGCAAAGCACAAAAGCCGTCTGACGGGGAAGCAAAAGATCCTGCTTTCCGTGGCAATCGTGATGGTGGTGATTTTGGCGGTGACGCTGGCGTACCGGGCAATATTTGTCAAGCCGGAGTTGATTCCAAAAGACCCGGACTCCGCCGTGGAGGAGATTGACTACGGCGACGGCGTCCGCCCCCGCAGCGACGGAGAGCGGAAGAGCAAGGATTATTACACCATTCTGGTGATGGGCCGTGACACCGGCGGCGGAGGCAATACCGATACCATGATGCTGGCCAGCTATGACGTGACCAACCAGAAGCTGACCGTCATGAACATTCCCCGGGACACCATGGTGAACGTCTCCTGGGACATCAAGCGCATCAACTCCGTCTATAATTACTACGGCGGCGGAGACAAGGGCGTTAAAAAGGTCTACCAGGAGGTTTCCCAATTGGTTGGCTTTGAGCCGGATTATCAGGTCATCGTCGAATGGGATGCTGTGGGAAAGCTGGTGGACGCCATCGGTGGGGTCTATTTCGACGTACCCAGAAACATGAATTATGAGGACCCCTATCAGGATCTTTCCATTCATATCGACAAGGGCTATCAGCTGTTGGACGGAAAGCAGGCCATGGGGGTCATCCGCTATCGTCACGACAACAACATGAAATACGGCTACGCCAACGGAGACCTGGGCCGCATTGAGACCCAGCAGGCGTTTTTAAAGGCGGTCATCCAGCAGCTTTTGCAGGTAAAAAACGTGGGTAAGATTAATCAGTTTGCTAAAATTTTCGAGGAGAACGTGGAGACCGACCTGAGCGTACAGAATCTGTTCTGGTTTGGACAGGCGGCTATTATGGGCGGACTGACCATGGACAATGTGAAATTTGTCACCATGCCCAACACGCCGAAATCCTGTTACAGCCGGGTCTATCACAACTACCAGTCCTACGTGGTCCCCAAAGCCACGGAGCTGCTGGATCTGGTGAACAATCAGCTCAGTCCCTTTGTGGAGACCTTTACACTCAGTGATTTGGATATCATGGCCATCAATTCCGACGGTTCCGTCAGTTCTTCCACCGGACATGTGGAGGACAGCAAGGCCGTGTTCGCCCCAGTGATCCCCTCCAATACGCCCACCGACCCAGTGGAGGAGGAGAACAGCGAGACCGATAGCGGCAAGACTGCAACAGACCCATCGACCACAGACCCGTCCACCACGAATCCGCCGACCACGGACCCAAGTGTGACGGATCCGGCCACAGCGCCCCCTAACGGAACTACCGGAGGGACTACCGGAGGAACCACAGGTGGAACCACCACGACGCCCTCCACCGATGGGACCGGCGGCGGCCCCGCCACCACCGATCCGGGCACGCAGACCACTCCTCCGGACAACTCGGTGATCGTTCCGCCGGAGGTTACTACAGTGCCGGACAGCGCCTCCGGGACTTAAGGCGCAGGTGTGCCAAATTGCGTCGTATTACTTTAAAAATGCCGTGTATTGAGACGGCTTAAATTGAAAGGAAAAATAGAATGACACCAAAAGAAATTGCTCTGGCGGCAGTTCGCGCGCTGGATGAGAAGAAGGGCAAGGAGATCGCCGCCATCGAGATTGCGGACCTGACGGCTTTGGCAGACTATTTTGTCATCGCCTCCGGCACCTCCAACACCCAGATCAACGCGCTGTGCGACGCCGTGGAAAAGGCGCTGAAGGAGCAGGGGGAGATGCCTTTGCGCCGGGAGGGCTACCGGGACGGAACCTGGGTTCTGCTGGACTACGGTTGCATTGCCGTGCATGTATTTTCACAGGAGGCAAGAGAATTTTACGACCTAGAGCGCCTGTGGCGGGACGGCAGGCAAGTGGACCTGACGGGACTTCTGACGCAGGAATGAGGAAGACCTTGAGAAAGCTCGCGGATTTTTCTTGACAAAAAGCAAAAACCCCCGTAGAATAGCGATGTTAAAGACGTTGAAGGGATGAAAGACGATCTTGTCTGCCTCAGAGAGCCGGCGGCTGGTGCGAGCCGGTGGAGACATGTTCGTGCATGACTGCTCCCGGAGTTTTCCGCCTGAACCGGAGTAGGGCGGGACGGACGGCCCCGTTACAGGCTGATGGTCCGAGAAGGCGCGTGGAGGTTCGCGGCAGACGCCGATGTCCCAGTCCGGTGCCTTTTCGGGACCCAAGAGAGCCGTCTGGGCGACCGGCGGCTGAATCAGGGTGGTATCGCGTTACAACGCCCCTGACCGCTGCGGTCAGGGGCGCGTTTTTTTGCGTTTTCCCGGCCGGGGCAAAAACCAGAAAGGAACGGTCTTGTAAAATGAAGTATGATTTTACCGGCATCGAAAAGAAATGGCAGGCAAAGTGGCTGGAGGAAAAGCCCTTTGCCGCTGTCAATGGCGACACGTCCCGGCCTAAGTTCTACGGCCTGATCGAATTTCCCTACCCCTCCGGGCAGGGACTGCACGTTGGCCATCCGCGGCCCTATACCGCCATGGACATCATCTGCCGCAAAAAGCGGATGCAGGGGTATAACGTCCTGTTCCCCATCGGGTTCGACGCCTTCGGCCTGCCCACGGAAAACTATGCCATTAAAATGCATATCCATCCCCGGAAGGTGACGGAGGACAACATCGCCAACTTCCGCAAGCAGATCCAGTCTCTTGGCTATTCCTTCGACTGGGACCGGGAGGTGGACACCACCGACCCCAGCTACTACAAGTGGACGCAGTGGATCTTCCTCCAGATGTACAAGAAGGGCCTGGCCTATAAGACCACAATGCCCGTGAACTGGTGTACGTCCTGCAAGTGCGTCCTGGCCAACGAGGAAGTGGTGGAGGGCGTGTGTGAGCGCTGCGGCAGCGCCGTCATCCGCAAGGAGAAGAGCCAGTGGATGCTGAAGATCACCGAGTACGCCGAGCGGCTCATCGACGATCTAGACGATGTGGATTTTATTGAGCGGGTCAAGATTCAGCAGCGCAACTGGATCGGTCGGTCCGAGGGTACCGAGTTGGATTTTACCGCCACCAACGGCGACAGACTGACGGTTTATACCACTCGGTGCGACACCCTGTACGGCGTGACCTATATGGTCCTGTCGCCGGAGCACGAGTATTTGAAAAAGTGGAAGGACCAGATCAAAAACTGGGACGAGGTGGCCGGTTATATAGACGCCGCGGCCCGAAAGTCCGATCTGGAGCGCACCGAGCTGAACAAGGAGAAGACCGGCGTCCGGCTGGAGGGCATTGAAGCCGTCAACCCTGTCACCGGAGAAAAAATCCCCGTGTTTGTCTCCGACTATGTTCTGATCACGTACGGCACCGGTATCGTCATGGGCGTGCCCGGTCATGACCAGCGCGACTGGGAATTTGCAACGAAGTTCCACCTCCCCATTGTGGAGGTGGTCAAGGGCGGCGACATCACCAAAGAAGCGTTTGCTCTGAAGGACGACACCGGCATCATGGTGAACTCCGGCTTCCTGGACGGAAAGACTGTGAAAGAAGCCATTCCCGCCATGAAGCAGTGGGTCACGGAGAAGGGCATCGGCCGTCCCAAGACCAACTATAAGCTCCGCGACTGGGTCTTCTCCCGTCAGCGGTACTGGGGAGAGCCCATCCCCATGGTGAAGTGCGAAAAGTGCGGCTGGGTGCCTCTGCCGGAGGATCAGCTGCCACTGCTGCTGCCAAACGTGGAGAACTACGAGCCCACGGACGATGGCGAGAGCCCCCTGTCCGCCATGACCGACTGGGTGAGCACTACCTGCCCCCACTGCGGCGGAAGCGCTAAGCGGGAGACAGATACCATGCCTCAGTGGGCTGGTTCCAGCTGGTATTTCCTGCGGTATATGGACCCCCACAACGACAAGGCCCTGGCTTCCAAAGAGGCGCTGGAGTACTGGTCTCCCGTGGATTGGTACAACGGCGGCATGGAGCACACCACACTGCATCTGCTGTACAGCCGGTTCTGGCATAAGTTCCTCTATGACATCGGTGCGGTTCCCACCAAGGAGCCCTATCAAAAGCGCACCAGCCACGGCATGATTCTGGGCGAGGGCGGCGAGAAGATGTCTAAGTCCCGGGGCAACGTGGTGAACCCCAACGACATTGTGGAGCAGTACGGCGCGGATACCATGCGCCTGCACATCATGTTTATCGGTGACTTCGAAAAGGCCGTCACCTGGTCCAACGAGGCCGTAAAGGGCTCTAAGCGGTTTTTGGACCGCGTATGGAATCTGGCGGAGTCCGCCTCCGACAGCTATGAGGTGACGCCCGCAAATGAGTCCATCATCCACAAGACCATTAAAAAGGTGACGGAGGACATCGACGAGTTGAAGATGAACACCGCCATCTCGGCAATGATGACCATGGTCAACGAGTTTTACGCCAACGGCGTCAGCCGGGGCGATATGAAATATCTGCTGCTGCTTCTCAGCCCCTTTGCACCCCATATTGTGGAGGAGCTGTGGGAGGACCTTGGCTTTGCCAGAATGACGGGCAAGATGGCCAGCCAGAACAACTGGCCCTCTTTTGATGAAACCAAGACCGCCGCCGCCACTGTAGAAATGGCGGTGCAGGTGGGCGGTAAGCTGAGGGGTACTGTGATCCTCCCCGCCGACAGTGACGAGGAGACGGTCATGTCCGCTGCGCTGAAGGTGGAGAAGGTCCAGAAAGCTACCGAGGGAATGCAGATCGTCAAGACGATCTACATTAAAAACCGCCTGATTAACATGATTGTAAAGCCGCGGTAACCGGAATCAACGAATGAAGATCGTATTGGTCATCGACCAGTTTGATGACGCCAACAACGGCACCACCATCAGCGCCCAGCGGTTTGCCCGCGCTCTGATCGCACACGGAAATCAGGTGAGGGTCATCGCCTGTGGAAAACCGGCCGACTATAAGTATGCTGTGCGGCAGATGAGATTCCTGCCGGTGGTGGAGCATCTGATTACCAGCCAGGGAATGCGGCTGGCCATTCCCAACCGGCATGTGTTTGAAAAGGCGGCGGCCTGGGCGGACGTGGTGCATTTCATGATGCCCTCGCCGCTGGGAATCATGGGACTGAGACACGTGGAAAAGCTGGGAATTCCCCATACGGCGGCGTTTCACTGCCAGCCGGAGAACATCACGTTTTCCGTCCACCTTGGCAACAGCCAACGGGCCAACGACTTTGTCTACAACCGTTTCCGGGACACCTTTTTCAATCGCTTCACACACATCCACTGTCCCAGCCGCATGATTGCAGATCAGCTCCGCCAGCACGGGTATACCGCTCAGCTCCACGTGATCTCCAACGGAATCAGTCCTGCCTATTTCTATCAGAAACGTGAAAAGGAGGATTTTTTGAAGGGGAAATTCACCGTTTTGATGGTAGGCCGGTATTCTGGAGAGAAGCGGCAGGACGTGCTGATCGACGCCTGCGCAAAGTCCCGCCACGCATCTCACCTCCAGTTGATTCTGGCGGGCAAGGGCCCCACGGAAAAGAAGCTGCGAAGACTGTGTGAGGAGCGGCTGGCGAATCCGGTTGTCATGGAATTCTATTCGCCCCAGCGGTTGATTGAAATCATCGATCAATGCGACCTGTACGTTCATACCTCCGATGCGGAAATTGAGGCTATGAGCTGCATGGAGGCGTTCGCCTGTGGCCTGGTGCCGGTGATCGCTCAGTCACCCCGCTCTGCAACGCCCCAGTTTGCGCTGGACGAGCGGAGCTTGTTCCCGGCGGGGGACAGCGCGGCCTTGGCCAGGCGCATTGACTATTGGCTTGAGCACCCGGAGGAGCGGAGGGAGACGGAGAAGCGCTACGCGGAAAGCGCCGCAGATTATTCTCTGGAAAATTCCATTCTCCAGACGGAAGAGATGTTCCGCATGGCAATTCATGAAATCCGACCCTGACGGGAGAATCCGAGACTGCCCCTCCCCTGAAATGTGCCGGTGAGGAGTGGTGCGATTTCACCAGACGGAAATAGCACGGCAATCCGAGACGGGGTCCTCCCTTTGGGGGAGGGCCCTGTTTTTATGGAAGCCTGCGATTTCAGCAAAGAAAGAATTTGTGTAATCTTGCGCTTATGCAAAGAAAATGCTACAATAAGACAAATACAGTGCGCTTAGGCGCACGGACGGACCGGAGAATGATTCCGGCTGAAGATCGGCGTACCGCTCGCCGCAAAAGCGGCTGACCGCGACGCGCGTCAAGCCTCCAAAGGGGGCTTTTTCAATGGACGCGGACGCGGCGCATGGAGGTTCCTGCTATGAAACTTGGCATCGTGGGCCTGCCCAACGTGGGCAAGAGCACTTTGTTCAACGCAATTACAAACGCCGGTGCGGAGAGCGCCAATTACCCTTTCTGCACCATCGATCCCAATGTGGGAATGGTGGCTGTGCCGGATGAGCGGCTGGACCGCCTTGCGGAGATGTATGAGCCGGATAAGAAGACACCGGCAGTCGTCGAATTCGTTGATATCGCGGGTCTGGTTAAGGGCGCCAGCCAGGGTGCGGGTCTGGGGAACAAGTTCCTGGCCAATATCCGGGAGACGGACGCCATCGTTCACGTGGTCCGCTGCTTTGACGACGAAAACATCATGCATGTGGTGGCGGATGCCGGTACCAACGTACCTGTGGACCCGCTGGGCGATATCGAGACCATCGACCTGGAGCTGGTGATGGCCGATTTGGAAATGGTGAACCGCCGCATAGAAAGGGCCGCCAAAGCGGCCAAGGGAGACAAGAAGTTCCTCCACGAGGCGGAGGTTTTCAAGGCTCTGGCGGAGCATCTGAACGCGGGAAAATCTGCCCGCATCTACGAGTGCGAGCCGGAGGATATGGCGCTGATCGCTACCTCCGATCTGCTGAGCCTGAAGCCCGTCATTTACGCCGCCAACACCGATGAGGATGGCTTCACCGATTTGAACGGGAATCAATATTACCAGCAGGTAAAGGAGCTGGCGGAGCGGGAGGGCAGTCAGGTGCTTCCCATCTGCGCCCGAATGGAGCAGGACATCGCCGAGCTGGAGGGCGAGGAAAAAGAGTTGTTTCTGGAGGAACTGGGCGTAAAGGAATCCGGGCTGGACCGACTGATTAAATGCTCCTATTCGCTGCTGGGCCTGATTTCTTTCCTGACCTACGGAAAGGACGAGTGCCGGGCCTGGACCATCCGAAAGGGAACAAAAGCGCCGCAGGCCGCCGGTAAGATTCACACCGACATTGAGCGGGGCTTTATCCGTGCGGAGGTCATTGCCTATGAGGACATGATGAAATGCGGCGGAATTGCCGTGGCCAGAGAGAGGGGCCTTTTGCGCAGCGAGGGTAAGGATTACGTGGTGCAGGACGGCGACATGATCTATTTCCGCTTTAACGTATAATTATTGGACAGAGTGCACCGGCGCGGAGAAATCTCCTGAGCCGTGTGAGGGAATTGAAAGAACTGAAGGGCTATATAGAAGATAGTACCACGTGTGGCCTTATGCTTTTTCGATTTCAGCCGATAAGAAAGTAAACATAGATGCGCATACCGGTCAGCTTTCGGAGGGGGGGTAGCTAACCGGGAAAGAGCATTGGCGCAGGGCGGAATTGAAGACAATGGGTGAGAAAGGAAAACAGTTATGAGACGTGAAACGAAGAGGGGCAACGAGTCCAAAGAACAAAACAACGGGAGGAAAGAAAAGCAGTCCACAATCCGAAAAGAACTAATGGTGCAAATTTGTATACTTGTTTCCATTCCTATGATTCTGCTGGGAGCCCTTGCCGCTTTTTTAATCTTCAGAAGTACTGAGACCACTCTGGAGCAGACTACGACGCAGTTGTCCGACGTGGCGGCCGACAAGGTTCAGGAGCAGTTGGATACCATAAAAAATGTGGCGATCGAGACAGGTTACGTGATGCGGTTATCCAGCAGTTCCAGCACCACAGAGGACAAGCAGACCATCATTGACCAGCGCGTCGAGAGCCATGGCTTTAAGAGTGGCAACATCCTGTCACTGGACGGGAAAAGTGTTTTTGACGGTACCGACTTCTCCGACCGGGATTATTTTCAGCAGGCAAAAACCGGAAAAGTATGGGTTTCTGACCCTCTGGTCAGCAGAATTACAGGCGAGATGACAATCATTGTCGCCGCACCTATCTGGAAGGACGGCGTACCCAACAGCACGGTGACGGGTGTGGTGTATTTTGTCCCCCAGGAGACATTCCTCAACGATATTGTGACTGAAATTAACGTCAGCGAGAATGGCAGCGCTTTTATTCTGAACAAGAACGGTACTATCATCGCTCATAAGAACATGGACAAGGTGAAAAATCAGGAGAACATCGTCGAGGAAGCCAAGACGGATTCCTCTCTGGCAGCCCTGGCCGAGTTTGAAACAAAAATGGTCAATGGCGAATCCGGATTTGGACAATATTCCTATGAAGGCGAGACTAAGTTCCTGTCGTACGCGCCCATTGGAGAAACCGACGGCTGGAGCATTGGCGTCAACGCCCCGGTGAGCGACTTCATGGGTGCTACGTATCAGGGAATCCTCATCACTGTGATCCTGATTGCGGTGACAATTATATCGGCTATTCTCATTGCCATCCGGGTGGCCAAGCGTATCGGCGATCCCGTGGCGCGGTGCACCGCCCGGCTGGAGCTGTTGGCGCAGGGCGATTTGAAGTCGCCGGTGCCGGAGGTTCACAGCAGAAACGAGACGAAGCGGTTGGCAGAGACCACGGCTTCGATGACACGCACGATCTCCGGCATCATCGGAGATTTGAAGCAGGGGCTGGAGGCCATTGCCAACGGCGATTTTACCATTACCAGCTCGAACCAGGAACTGTATCAGGGCGACTATACCGCCCTGCTGGAATCCATCAGGGATTTGATTGCACGCCAAAACGGGACTATGCGCCAGATTGGCCTGTCTGCCGAACAGGTGGCTGCGGGCAGCGAGCAGGTGTCTGCCGGTGCGCAGGCCCTGAGTCAGGGCGCCACGGAGCAGGCTTCGTCCGTTGAGGAGCTGGCGGCCACCATCTCGGAGATCTCCGACCAGATCGGAGAAACCTCTAAGAATGCGGGGGAGGCCAGGCAGAAGGTCGACGAGACCGGCGCGATGATGGTCCAGTGCGACAGGCAGATGAAGGAAATGGTTGCTGCGATGGGCGAGATCAGCGAGAACTCCCAGCAGATCGGCCGCATCATCAAGACCATCGAGGACATCGCGTTCCAGACGAACATTCTGGCGCTGAATGCTGCCGTGGAGGCTGCGAGAGCCGGCGAGGCCGGCAAGGGCTTTGCCGTGGTGGCGGACGAGGTGCGGAATCTGGCTGGAAAATCCGCCGCAGCCTCCAAGGATACCTCCGCTTTGATTGAGGCCGCGGTGCAGTCCGTGGAAAGGGGCGCGGGTATTGCCAACACCACCGCTACGACGCTGGACGCTGTGGCGGAGAACTCCAGAGCCACGGCGAAGATGGTAGGTAAGATAGCGGAGGCTGCCCAGCAGCAGGCTGTTTCCATCACCCAGGTTTCACAGGGTATTGATCAGATCTCCAGTGTGGTGCAGACAAATTCCGCCACCGCCGAGGAGAGCGCCGCATCCAGCGAGGAGATGTCGGCACAGGCGCAGACGCTGAAGGATCTGGTGGGCCAGTTTAAGCTGAAAGAGGATAAGCCGGCTCCTGCGGTGGCGGCTTCCCCTGAGACTTCTGCGGAGATTTCGACAAGGACTCCGGTCGGAACCTCAACAGGGTCTTCGGCAAAGGCTTCGGCGGTGATTTCAACAAGGACTCCGGCAAAGACTCCGGTTTCTTTCTCCGGAAAGTATTGATTGAATAGAAAAAAACCGCTCCAGCCAGCCCAAAATATTTTGCACCAACGGCCTGCCGAATGTATTCGGCAGGCCGTCGTATTGGAATCAAGCGCGGGGGATATTACAGAATGTTATACAGCGTGGCCATGACAAGGTAAAGCTGAGAGAAGGGACGCATGACGTTCCAGATACCGGCGCCCTGAAAGCCGTACTCCTGAATGAGCCGAAGACGGGCAGCGAGGCTGCGGGCGTCGTCAAACCAGACCTCGTGGACCGCACCGCCGGAATCGGTATAATGGAAAAAGGGAGCTTGGGCGGTCTCGTCGTACTGGATGGCGACGCCGTGCTGGATGGCAAGTTCAATGGCCCGCTGGTTTGAGATGGACTGAGCCTTTGTCTCTCCCTGCACAAAGGGGAGAGACCAGTCGTAACCGTAATTGGAGAGGCCCAGAAAAATCTTTTTAGCAGGGATTTCCGTGACGGCGTAATCCAGTACTGCACGGACCTGAGGCATAGGAGAGACTGCCATGGGCGGTCCGTATGTATATCAACAACTAGGCTATAAGTCATTTTCAAATGGGGAAATTTTGGGGAAAATGTAGAGCTGCATGTCGCTCTCTTTCCACTGTCCCCCAACGGATTTGAAATAGATGACATGATCCAGTACAGACTTGAGCAGCGCGTTTTGGTCGGCGGGATTGTCAAGGGTGTTATAAACGTCCAGGACGTTTTGTACACGGGGAATCAGCTGGCAGCGGGTCTGCTCGGCCTCGTTGATGGATACCAGATGCTGGTGCAAGCGCTGCACGGCTGCCTCGGCTTCGGTTATTCTGGATGCCAGGAGGCGGGAGCGCTCCAGAAACACGTCCTGCGTATAAACGCCCTGCTCCAGCAAATCATACAGCTTTCCCTTTTGCGCGGACAGCTTCTCCAGATTCTTTTGCGCAGATTCCAGGGCGGACTCCGATTCCTCCCGCTGCTCCGCGCCCTGCTCCGGCTGCTGGCTGATCTTGATGCGATAGCTTATGAGCCAGTTGGACAGGCTCTCCATCAGCACCTGCTCCACCACATCCCGACGGCTGCCGACGGTGGGACACTTGGACGTTGGACACATGACCGTGGGACCGCTCTTCGTACCTTTAGGCAGCTGCACCAATGAGCGGCCGCACACGGAGCAATAGAGCAGCCCCGCCAGTGGGTTTGCAATGTGCTTGGCACCGGGTACCGGAGCATGGCTGCGGTCTCGCATGGACGCCATAGCACGCCGCCACGTCAGCTCTGATATGATCGGCGTGTGGACTCCCTTTTGGAGCTTGCAGTCCTTGTTGACGGGGTAGGAGACCGTCAGCTCGCCGCCGACCATCTGCTTTGTCTGTGGACGATAGGCCCAACGGACGTATCCGGCATAGGTCGGATTTTTGAGCACGTCCCGCACGCTGACGGCAGACCATTTCATGCCGCCGGGCGAGGGGATGCCCTGGGTGTTGAGCTGATTTGCGATGGCATAGCTGCCGATCGGGTCCAGCGTGCCGTCCGGTCGGGGATCTCCGTCGGTGTACAACCGGAAGATCTCTTTTACCACGCGGGCCTGCTCCGGGTTGATCTCCAGCGTATAGCCCTTTTGATGCTCAATCTTTACCTTACGGTACCCATAGGGGGGAGTCCCGGCAATATATTTGCCCTCGTTGAGCGACGCTATGCGTCCACGCTGTAGGCGGCGATTAATCGCCATGTATTCCCGGCGGGACATAAACAGGCCAAACTCAAAATACTCCTCGTCTGCCTCGTCGGATGGGTCATAGACCTTATCGGGCGTGACAATCTTGGTATCGCTATACTTAAATGTTTCGGCCACGGTGCCCTGGTCCCGGGTGTTGCCACGGGCCAGACGGGGGACCTCCATGACCAGCACGCCGGTATACTTGCCGGTCTCCACAGCAGCTAGCAGCTTCTGCATCTCGGGCCGCTCGGCGATGGTATCGCCGCTGACGACCTCCTCAAAGATGCCAGAGACCGTATAGCCTCTGCTGTTGGCAAGGTTCAGGAGTGTATCACGGTGGCGCTGCAGTGTGTCAAATACACCGGTCTGCATCTCCGTGTCGCGGTCCTTGCGGGACTTGCGCAGGTAGACTAGATATTGCTCCATGAGTCCTCCTATGGATAGCGCCGCCCGGAAGGGCGGCGCTTCATTTCACTGTGCTTTCTTCAGCTCCGCAACTTCCTGCGAAAGCGCCTTAATGACGGATTTCATAAAGGCCATCTCGTCCTCCAGCGCCTCCACACGGTTCTTGGGGGCGAGGGTTGCCAGCAGGTTCGCCTGACCCTCAGCCAGAGCCTGAAGCTGGGGAATCACGACGTTCTCCTGCGTCACTTCCTGTTTCAGCAGCCGGTCATTCATCTGCTCCAGCATCTTACTGTGCTGCTCCAGAATTTCTAAAATCTTTTCTTCGCTGTTCATGTACAAATCCCTCCTGCGCCCGGAAGGGCGGCGCTGTTTTTACAAACTTGCAAGAATCTCCACGCGCTTTTAATTGTACGCTTCTTCAGTAATTAGCTAACAGGTGCCTTTTATCGAAATATGGTAATATAAGCATGCGAGCAAGAATAAAGCTGTCGGCGGCTGAGAAAGGAGTTTATTATGTCCAGGCCGATTATGACAGAAAGATTGTGGAGCTGCTCAGGCAGCTCACCCCGGAGAGCAAAGAGAAACTTATTACATGGATATTAGAAATTTCAGGCGATATACTAAAAGCCAAATCCATAATGCGCGCATCCAATGGATCTCGGGACTCACCCTCCTTTGCGGGGGTGAGTTTTTTTCGGCTTCTGATTATTCCCCCAGAAGCTCCCGAGTGGTTACGCCTAAGAATTACGCAAGTGCTGGTGGCGCTTCTGCATTGGAAAATCATACAAAGAATGGTTTCTCTGGTATGTGGGTGGGTAATTATGAGGGCATCTTTTATCAAAAGAAAAAAGATTTTATGAGCGCTGCTAAGGAAATTAGTGTTGGTATCCAGAACTGAATCCACCGGACATGTTTTTTAGATACCACCTCTGCCTGATATGCACGAATAGTTTCCTAAGGCCACAAGCGAGTAGTCAGTCAATTCCATAATCGCGCCAATAAAAACAGTTTGAAATTATTTTAGCACCACGGGGGGAATGTTGCAAGTCCCATGAAAGGAGGAAACCGTGTGCAGAACAAGCGACTCGGGAAGCCGCAAAACTAAGCAGTATGAGTCTGGTGTTCGACCTGCCCCGAATCCAACGGTGGACCTAATGGTGCTGGTATACGATGACCGTCTGCTGGTGGTGCAGCACCTGCGAATAGCCACGCCAGCCATCAATGAGATTCTGCCGGAATTTCGCTCAGGCCTCTCATTCGGACAGACCGCGTATAAATATCTGCGGATGATTAATGACTTTGCAAAAAAGAATGACCTTGACTCCATTTTACCGCTGTTTGCAGAAGACGGCAGGGTAGGTGGGAGCGAAGAGGCGAACTACCAAAGAATTCTGCGCGCAATGCACGAGCTCACGACGGCGGGACTCGAGGTCGAATATTCGGATAAGAGCGAAAACCACGAATAGAACAGGCTACCATTTAGTACATTGCGGTGAGGTGATGATTATGGCAAAGCTCGGTACATTCCCGTTTGTCCCCAATATGGACGACTGCAAAATGGTTGTACAAGCCAACGGAGCCGTCTGCTACATCATGGACACCTGCTGCCGCAATATGACTCAGGAGGATAAGGCGCGCGCCGATCAGGAGATCGTGGACATCTACCTGAGGGCGGCCATGCGCAGAAAGGCAAAAGGCTCTGCCTGAGCAGAGCCGGTGGCGACGGTACTGAATTATTTAGCGCTTGTTTTTCTCAAAACCGCTTCTGGCCTAAGCTGATCCGGAGCCACTTTCTACAAAGCACCCGGGCGGGAAATAAATCCCGCCCGGGTGCTTGGATACAGAGTTTAGTTCTGAGCACTGCCGGTGCTGAATCCCAATCCGCAACCCGACCCGTAACCCAATCCGTTACAGGCACCTCCGCCGCGATTCCCGTTCATGCCGCCGAAGCCAGCCCCCATTCGTGCTCCGGTCCCGCTGCTGCAGGTTCCGTCGCAATCAGCCTGACGCGCTTCCATCGCCGCGATGATTGCGTCTGCCTGTTCCTGCGTCATTGTTCCTGCCGCAACCCGTTCATCTAGATAGGCTTTTTTCTGCTCCAGCATTTGCGATTTGAACTGATCGAGCAATCCATACTCATTGGCAAGCGCGCCGTAAGTATCGCCTGTTTCAATTTTCTCAGTTGTAACGCTTTCAACCGACTTTCCGGTGAGACCTGCTAAAGTTTCCGCCGGGGTATTGTAGTTTGATGCCGCAAGAGCGGTAACAGATGCTGCACTGACAACGAATACAGCTACTCCAAGCCCCACGATTTTCTTTAGATTCTTCATACTGATTTCCTCCTTAAAATATATTTCTGCTTGCTGCCTATGCTCTGATTATGCCGGGATGTTATGTCAAAAGTATGTTTTTTGTTTTTTGATTTTTTGACGTTTAGATCGCCGGAATCGTGTGACTTTCCAAATAGTCGCGTTGCTCCGGTGTCATATTGCCTTTCTCCGTCAGGATTTTTGCCGCCGCATCCGGAAGATAGGTTTCCTCTGTCGGGTTATACGGAAGTCCTAGGTAATAGGCCGCAAACATTCTTACGGAAGCTGTGCCGATTTCATATTGCGAGTCACCGTAAATGTTTTCCAGATCTTTGCACTTGAAATCGGATTCTTTTTGGAGGTCGACACTGAAGGCAACAGCCAGATCATCCATCGGAATGTTATATAATCTGCTTATATCGGAAAATGTGTAGGAGCCCCGGATATCCGACGGGTCATATGCCTCTGAATACTGCACATCTTTGAGTTTTGCAGGTACCTTTGACGAAGTCGTTGTCCAGACTCCCAAGGCGGATGTGATCGTAATCCCGGAGATGAAAATTGCTAATACGATGAGTATTGCAGCCTGCGGCTTAATTTTCATGAGACACACCACCCTTTCCAGCGGAAATGACAACTGTATCCTTTACCGGGCAGGTTATTTCACTTGAACATTTGTGGCAGCTGATGCACCGGTGATCCCGTATAACCTCTTTTTCGGACACTTCGATATTCATTGGACATACCCTGTCGCATTTTTTGCAGCCGATGCAGGTGCTTTTATTGCGCCTGATTTTGAAGATGCGAATGGAGTTGAACAGTCCCAGCAGCGCACCATATGGGCAAAAGTACTTGCACCATGGCCGTTCGATAAAAAGTGACAGTACAGTAATAACCCCAAGCGCTATGTATGCGGACACGGCAACCTCGTTCGTAAAGAAATTGAAAAGCGCGTAATACGGGTCAACCGACTGAAAGACAAGCTTTGCGGAAACGGCTGTCTGATACAGAACCATGATTAAAACCAAATATCTGAGATACCTCAAAATCCGGTCGATCCTTGAAGGTACCATCCGGTTGTACTTTTTCGGGAAAAGCTTTCGGCCGAGTTTGCCGATCCATTCCTGAAAGGATCCAAACGGACAGATATAACCACAGAAGATCGTGCCGAAAAGAACTGCCACAATAAGTCCAAGAACCATCAGAATAAATGACGAGTTGTGTATTTTTTGGATAAAGGTACCTGTCGTTATAAATTCATAGATGGTTGCTACCCCGCCAAACGGACACACTGCATGGAGTGACGCATCGGGTAAAAGAGGAATGGATATTCCCTTTTCCGCAAGATACTTGCTGACAGCGATTAAGAACACAAGGATAAATACGGTGAGCTGAACAATCAGCCTGACTACACCTGCTCTTTTATGTTTTTGTTTCACGGTCAAAACCTCCTTTCATTTGTCTATAGAGTAGCCGTGACAAATGGCAAAAATGTGTCTTCTGAGTTCCGAATTCGTGTCTTTGGAAAGAAAAAAGACACATTTTTGCCACCCACTTGGTTTTTTATATGGTATAATTTGAATAAATAAGTCATTGGGAGTGATTATATGTCAATCATACTGATTGCTGACGACAACAGGCAGATTACATCAATTCTTGAAGAATACGCAAAAAAAGAAGGGCATACTCCCTACGTTGCTTTTGACGGGCAGGAGGCCCTCGATTTATTTCACAAAGTACATCCCGAAGTGGTTTTGCTGGACGTAATGATGCCTAAGATGGATGGGTTTGAAGTTTGCCGTGAAATCCGAAAAAAGTCGAACACGCCGGTGATCATGATCACGGCGCGTGGAGAAGATTTTGAGAGAATCATGGGACTCGATATCGGTGCGGACGATTACATCGTAAAGCCTTTTTCACCTGGTGAAGTTATGGCCCGGATACGCGCTGTTCTGCGGCGACTTGCCCGTGAAGACGCAAAAATCAGCCAAACTTTTTCTTTTTCGAACCTGGCCATTAACCTTGATGAATATATCGTTGCCATTGATAACAAGAATGTATTGCTTACAAAGAAAGAAACGGAAATCCTATGGACGCTTGCCACGAACAGAAACAAGGTTTTCTCCCGTGACAATCTCTTAAACAGCCTTTGGGGCTATGATTATTTCGGAGATACCCGCACGGTAGATTCGCATATCAAGCGCCTGCGTGCAAAGTTGGACGAGTATCCACACGAAAGCTGGGATATCAGCACCATCTGGGGTGTCGGCTATAAATTTGAGGTAAAATCTGATGAAGAGTAAAATCTCACGCAAGCTGACGTTATACTTTGCAGCCGCCTTGTTTTTGTTTACCGTTGTGATGGGAGTTATATTCATTACTCTGTTCCGGGCCCAGACGATAAAGGAACATAAAAATGATCTGGAAACGCGCGCCGTCTCCATTGCCAGTGCACTGTCCGATTATATGGGTTCCAGCGCAGGTACCGGCAAAGGCATGATGGGAAACGGGATGGGGGGCTATGGGGCTTATTTGAGGTTCATTGACGATATTGCTATGAGCGACGTTTGGATTGTGGACGAGAATCTCAATCTGATCACGAATAGCCAGATGTCGGGTCAAAGTTACAATTACGCCGATTTACCGTCGGATGCCGATAAGGTCGTAAAGGAGGTATTCACCGGAAGAACCACATTCAGTGAGGGCTTCAGCAGCCTTTTAGATATTCCGACGCTGACGGTGGGAACACCGATTGAAGTAGGTGGGCAGATCATCGGAGCTGTCCTCCTTCATTCTCCTGTTAAAGGAATCAGTGATGCGACTGCGCAGGGCGTAAAAATTCTGGCGGTCAGTATCCTGGCCGCACTTGGTCTATCCGTGATCCTATCCGCTTTTTTTGCTTACACCTTTACAAAGCCTCTCAATAAAATGAAAAGTTCTACACTTTTACTGGCTGAAGGAGATTATACGGCCAAAACCGGCATACAGCAAAAGGATGAAATCGGCGAGCTTGCGGGGGCCATTGACATTCTCAGCGAAAGACTTCTGATTGCAAAGAGGGAAAGTGATCAGCTGGAGAAGCTCCGCCGCGATTTTGTAGCAAATATATCCCACGAGCTTAGAACGCCTGTTACGGTGATCCGGGGATCTATGGAAGCGTTATGCGACGGGGTAGTAACAGAACCCGAGCAGGTTAAGAGCTACCACAGTCAGATGCTGCGTGAGAGCCTCTATCTTCAACGGCTGATCAGCGATCTTCTGGATTTGTCCAAGCTTCAAAACGCCGACTTTAAAATTGACAAGCGGGAGTTGAACCTTTGCGATATTTTGAGCGACGCTGTACGGAGTGCCGGACATCTGGCCCGGGAGAAGAATATCAAAATCCGACAGGAATTCGATACGGATTCTTTGACGGTGGTCGGAGACTATGGCCGTCTGAGACAGATGTTCCTGATCGTGCTGGACAACGCCGTTAAGTTTTCGCCCGCGGGCAGTGAAATAGGGGTTTCTCTGAATAGCAGGATCGTGTCGATCAGCGACCGGGGTAATGGAATCACCGAAGCGGATCTGCCTCATATTTTCGATCGGTTTTACAAAGTAGTGTCCGAGGAAAATAAAAGCGGTTCAGGTCTGGGCCTTGCAATAGCCAAGCAAGTTGCCGACCGACATCATATCGGGGTATCTGTCACAAGCAAATTGAATGAAGGCACAAAATTCCAATTTGAGTTTTAATTAATTCGTTGGTATGGAATACTGATTGCCGATGTTGCAGCGCATGAATATCATTTAAATGGAAGAAACAGCCTTTGTTAGAGCCGTTTCTTCCATTATTTATAAGATTGGTTACATCTTTGAAATCCTCTTGTTATGCCGATAAAAAAATCATACACGATAAACGGATGTATCTTTTTAGATCGTATTTATGGCAGGAAGGAGGGAATACAGTTGAGTCAATCGTTTGGTACCGACGATTACATCTCGGCGGCAATTGAAAAGCATGCGGACATGGTTCGACGTATCTGTTTCCTTTATTTAAGAAACAGCACGGATGTGGAGGATGTGTTTCAGGAGGTATTCCTTAAATTCTTCCTGAATTACACGTCTTTTGAAAGCGAAGACCATCAGGAAGCATGGCTGTGCCGGGTTGCGTTCAACAAGTGTAAAGATTACCGCAAAAGCTTCTGGCACAGACGAGTTGTCAGTATAGAGGAAATGGAAATTCCTTATGAAGATCCTGAGCAGCAGGAACTGATCAAAACGGTTCTTGAGCTTCCTTCCGATCAGAAGGAAGTCGTATATCTACATTATTATGAAAATCGGACCATTCCGGAAATCGCAGAAATTATGCAAAAGAACATAAATACGGTTTATTCCATACTCCGCCGCGCAAAAGCGCAGCTGAAAAAGAAAGTTGGTGATGATGAGTTATGAATTCCTTTTCAGAATACATGGGCAAAGTAAAAGCGGAAGAAGAGCTGAAGATAAAGACAGAAAGCTATGTCCGCACGGCTTTTTCAAGTGCGGAACGCCATAAGAAAGCTGCTGATTCCGGACCCAAATTCAGAAGAAAAAAGTTTGTGTTCAATAACGCCCTGACTGCCGTTTCAGCGGTTGCCGTTTGTCTGATCCTGACTCTGTGCGGTAGAGCTTATTACCATACGCCGGTCAATTATTTATGCCTGGATATTAACCCAAGCGTTGAACTCGGAATAAACGCCTTTGGCAGAGTGGTAAGCATATTGGCGTATAACGAAGACGGGTTTAGTCTGTTAAGAGACAATCAATATGTGAATCTGTCGGTAGTAGATGCAGTAGGCACACTGGTACACAACGCCATGAAACAGGGATTCATTTCAGGAGACGGATCGACCGTTATAGCGGTCACGGCCGAATCGAACAGGGAGAAAGCGGCCGCCCAATTGCAGAGCAGCGGTGACTCCGCAGCCAATTCAACGCTGAGTGCAGGGGGGATTTCCGCCATTGTGTATTCTGATTGCACGGATCTTCAGTTTAGAAAACAGGCGCAAGACGCGGGAATCTCTCCGGGTAAACTAAGACTGATCCTGATTTTGCAGACGCTTGATCAAAGCATTGCCATAGAAGACTATAAAAATGCCAAAATGACCGACATTATCACCAAGGCAAACGAATTGTTGACGCGGTCCGGCAGCGGCTTGGAAAACGGAAAGGATGCCGAAATACTCCAGAAGATCCGCAGCGCTGCGCAGCAAGTACAGGCCGCATATGCAAAAGGAGAGCAAGAACAGAACCGGAGCGGCGCGCAAAATCAGAACCAGGGATCCGGTGAACAAGAACAAAACCAGGGCCCTAACGATAGTGGAACACAAAATCAGGTTCAGAACCAGGGTTCGGAAACAAAACAGCAGATTCAAAGTCAGAGTCCGGATACCGGGCAGCAGGCGCAGAATCAGAGTGTAGGCACTGGGCAGCAGCAGACTCGGACTCCGGAGGAACAAACGCAGAATCAGCTACAAGGAGGAGATGAGTCAGCTTTCAGTCCAAACAAGGGACAAACGACCGGCACCCAATCCGGAGATCGAGAAACAGTTCAGGATGATGGGGGCGGCAGCCAAACCTCCTCTGCTACAGAAAACGGGACTCCAACGAGTGGAAACGGTTCTTCCTCTGGGACATCATCAGGAAACGGAAAAAGCGGCAAGTAACCCTTTCATCAACATTCGAATATGAGGTGAGATTATGAAAAAAGCAATGGTATTTTTGACATCGCTAATTCTTCTCTGCGGACTGTCCATACCGGCATTTGCGGTCGGTTCCGGAACTATGGCGCAGAGCCAGGCGCAGGATCAGACGCAGGATCAGACACAGGATCAAACCAGAGATCGTTTGAAGGACCAAAGCTGTCAGCAGACAGAAGTAAGTGCGGCCGAACGGGAGCAGGCAAAGCTTCAGGTCAGGAATAAGTTTCAGATCTCCGATCGGGCGAATATTCAGTATCAGCAGCGCATGCAGCAGAATGAGCAGAGCAGCTCCTGCTTCAACGATACAGATCAACACTGGGCCAGAGCACAAATCAACGCGGCATATTGCTGGGGACTTATTAACGGATACCCCGATGGCGGTTTCAATCCTGACGGCAAGATTTCGGGTATGGGAGGCATACTGATGGCGAGCCGTCTGATGAATTGTCTCAATGGGGAAAGTAGCACGGAAACAACCGAAAACAGCATCGATTGGAATCTTGTTCCTGAATGGGCAAGAGAACAACTGCAGGAAAAAACCGCTCTCAGAATTGCCGCGCAGAGCCAGTGCTATGGAGAAGCACAGCTGAACCGTCTTCAATTTGCAGTAATGCTGGCAAAAGCGGCTGAAATTGAACCGGCAGATATCTCCGCGGACACGGTGGCGTTTCTGGATCAAAGTGATATTCCCGCCGAGGATCTGGGCTATGTCGAGGAACTGAGGATACTGGGTATTATTCAGGGCAATGACGGATTCTTTTGCCCGAATCAAACTGTAACCAGAGCCGAGGCGGCAGTGATGCTGATGAGGATGCTGGGGGTATTAGAATAATGTTATAACCTCGAATTCCAATACGCGCAACATAAACAGAATAAAGGCCCGCTTTAAACTGAACTGACCCCCAAAAGTTAGACCAAAAAATCTAACGATTGGAGGTCAGTTCACAGGATTCAGACCCTTTATATCGGATCAAGCATGTTTCGTTATTTTTCCTTAGACTTTTTATTTAAACGTTCTACCAGAGCAGCCGTCCGTATACGGTAATCATCCAGCTCAGTCACGATTCCCATAAAAGAAGACACCAAATCCAGCGAAGCTCGCAGCGTACTTTGTTCACTCTGATCAATCGCACGTTTCGTCAGGCGCATGGCCTGCTGGGGCGCATCCAGTAGTTTTTGGACATATCGTTCCACATAATCATCCAACTGGTCATCGGGTACAACGTGTGTGACAAGGCCGATTCTTTCCGCTTCAGGGCCTTTTAGCACCCGTGTCGTTAAAAATAAATCGAGTGCCTTGTCTCGCCCCACAAGACGAGGCAAAAAGTAAGCACCGCCGTCACCGGGCACGATTCCTGCGTTGAAATAGCTTTCGGAAAGCGAGGCGCTTTCCGAAGCGATGCGGATATCACACATCAGAGCCATATCCAACCCCGCGCCCACAGCCGCGCCGTGAACCTTCGCAATAACCGGTTTGTCGATTTCCTCCAGAATCAGCGGGATACGCTGAATCCCATCCCAAAGAGAGTTCTTTCTGGCAAGCGCGGTGGAAGTAATATCCTCATTGCTTTCGAAGAAGCCGTTCCCGGTCGCCATGGCTTTTACGTCTCCGCCGGCGCAAAACGCCTTTCCGTTTCCCGATAAAAGAACAACATCAATATCATCCCGGTCTCGGATGTCCTCCAGTGCGTTTGCCCAGAGTTGAATCATCTCCTCACTAAAACAATTGAGATGCTCCGGGCGGTTTAGCGTAATGCGGGCCAAATGATTTTCTACCTCATAAATTAAATCCGACATATTGCTATTTTTACCTCTTCTCATATTTGCAGTAAGAGAAAGCAAGGGCGGTATCAGATATGTCATGTGGGTGTTGTAAATCGATGCCGGCAAGCCTTTTCCCATGATTGACAGCTATGATACCACAGATGCAGCATTCTGTTGAGATATGTTTTATAAATTAGCAATATAGTATTTATATTATAGCAAATTATATCAATAAGAGTCAATGAAACATTTGCCCTGTCTCAAATTTCAAGTTCATGACTCATCATCACAAGGCTATACAATAGCACAACCATTATTCTTGACTGAGAATAACGATTGTGCTATTGTTATACAGACAACTTACCAAATTATTCATAAGGGGGAGAAACAGATGAAAAAGATCTTAGTAACGGTTCTTGCGTTCTCAATGGCACTTGCGCTTGCTGCTTGCGGAGGGCAGGGGCAGGATTCCTCCGGCAGCGTCTCCAGCAATGCTACGGCCTCTGCTGCATCTGGTGAAGCAGTGGGTTCCTCATCGACTACACCGGATCTTAGCGGTCAGTCGCTCCTGATTTACTGCGGCGCGGGGATGCAGCAGCCTTTTCAGGAAATTGCAGATGCATTTCAAAAGGAAACCGGCTGTCAAATGAATGTTACTTATGCAAACGCGGCGCAGATCCAAACACAGATCACAGAATCCAAAGAAGGGGACTTCTTTATTGCCGGTTCTGCGGATGAGGTAAAGCCTGTTAAAGAGGATGTATCCGGCAGTGTAGACCTTGTAAAACACATTCCCGTCCTGGCAGTTGCCAAGGGAAATCCAAAAGGAATTACCGGCATTTCAGATCTGGGCAAGAGCGATGTTGTGACCGTAATTGGAGATCCGGAATCCACACCGATTGGAAAGATTGCAAAAAAGATATTTTCTGATTTTGGAGTCTCCGATACCGTAACGCTTGGCGCGACAACGACCACGGCTCCCCAACTGGCAACGGTTGTAGGGCTGGGTGAGGCAGATGCGGCAATCATCTGGAAGGAGAACTGCAATGCTGACGGTGTGGAAATCTGTGAGACGAAGGACTTGGACAGCTATGTAAAAACGGTTCCGGCGGCAAGACTCTCTTTTTCCACAAACAGCGCGGCTGCGGACGCATTCAGCACATTCCTCGGTTCTGATGCAGCCAACCAGATATGGACTGCCTATGGTTATGAATTGGCAGTATGAAGCGGCGAGAACATGATATCTTCCAATCCGCTTGTATTTTTCTTACGCTCCTGACAATTCTATTTATCGGGGGAAATATTACTGTAATCGCATTCCGGGGAATACGTAGTCTCCCGGAATGCCTGCATCAATCTGAAACGCTGTTTGCGTTATATTTAAGCATCAAAAGTGCGTGCATATCCAGCATTCTTTGCTTCCTGCTGTCGATTGCGGTTTCATATGTCTTGACAAAAACCAGGTTGTTCTGCCGGGAAGTCATTGAGATTCTTCTGGAACTGACGATGTCGCTGCCCAATATTGTATTGGGGCTGAGCATGCTGATTCTGTTTTCCTCACCTTTGGGAAAGACTTTAAAGAGTGCGGGCTTTCCGGTGGTCTTCAACAGCAGTGGTATCGTCCTGGCGCAATTGGTTGTCAATCTGCCGTTTGCTGTTAAGCTGACATCAACAGCCTTTCGCGGAGTCGATCAAAAATTAGAGCGGGTGGCGGGGCTGCTTGGCGCCACCCAGGGAAAATGCTTTTTCACCATCCTCCTGCCCCTATGTAAGAACACCCTGATCAGTGCGTTTATTTTGGTATGGTCAAGAGCCTTGGGGGAATTTGGGGCGACACTGATGCTGGTGGGCGTTACCCGCATGAAAACAGAGACGCTGCCTGCCAGTATTTATCTGGATGTCAGCACCAACAATCTGGGCGGTGCGCTGGCCAGCGCATTCATTTTACTGCTTATTTCCGCCGTCTCGCTTGGAATCGCAAACCACCTCGCCAAAGCGAACAGGAAGCTGAGTCGATATGAATCATAATACGGGTTGCCTTTTGGAGATACAGGATCTTTCAGTCAGACGCGGCAACTTTTTGTTGGAGCATATCAATTTCTCGCTTCAGCAAAATGAGATCTTTTCGATTATCGGAAAAACAGGATCCGGGAAAACGATGCTTTTGGAAGCGGTTGCTGGATTCTATCAACCGGATCAAGGAATAGTCCTCTACGAGGGAACCCCGATGTGTAAGATCCCGGCCTGTAGACGGCACATTGGGTACCTTTATCAGGATTATAGTCTATTTCCGCATATGACGGCATTTTCCAACATTGCTTATGGGCCTAAAATTCAAGGAGTACCAAAGGCAGAAATACAGGCCAGAGTTAAGGAGATAGCCGCGCAGTTTGAAATTGAGCATATTCTCGCTCAGTATCCTGGAACACTGAGCGGCGGAGAGCAGCAGCGTGTTGCCTTGGCACGCGCGCTGATTATGCGGCCGTCTTTACTGCTGCTGGACGAACCATTTTCCGCACTGGACCCGGTCACAAAGCGCAATATGTATGATATGATTCAGAAAGTTCGGGAAGATTTTTGCTGCTCTTTCATTTTTGTGACCCATGATTTTGCGGAAGCTGAGCATTTGGCTGATCGAATTGGCGTGTTGATTGATGGACGCCTTTGCGGTATTGTAAAAAGCAATGAATTATATAGTGCCCAATGGGGTCAAGAGGTTCAGAATTTTCTTGGAATTACAGAAAAAAATCGGAGGGATTGCCGTGACGAGGGAAGAACTTTATGAAACGCTGAAAATCAGATTTTCACAAATCCTGAAACAGTATCATATTGAAGATGACACCGTAACAGTGTTCTGCCGCGCTTTGACGCCGCAAGAGGCGATAGGAGAAACGGTGCGGAAGGACTTCCCGATTATTACCGGAAAGGATGTCATGATTGAAGCAAAGTACCGCGGCTGCCGAGGCCAGGCTTTTACAGATTCTCCGACCGCATTCAGCGGAACGCTTGCTGAGATTTTACAAATGGAAATTGCCCACAACTCTCACAACTGCGGAATTTTTGTTGCAACCTTGAATGCAGTGATGAACTCCGTGGGACTATGCAGCGGAACCGTGCACTGTCGAACGGACGGACCGGAACAATGCGCGGTGGACATGCTGGCATTTCTTCGGGTAAATTATCCGCATGTCAGGCGGATTGCATTGATCGGCTATCAGCCCTCTCTTCTTGAAATGCTGTCCGGCAGCGAATACGAGGTCCGGGCACTTGATCTGAATCCGGGGAATATCGGGCAGCGGCGATATGGGGTTGAGGTGGAGGATGGAACCCTTAAGAAAGATGAGATTATTCATTCTTTCGCAGACCTGATTCTCTGTACTGGAAGCACGTTGTGTAATGGGACGATCGTTGATTATATGGGCCTGCCTGTGGAGGTACTGTTCTTCGGTATCACGATCGCTGGTAGCGCCAATTTACTAGGGTTAAAGCGGGTTTGTTTTGCCGAGAAATACGAGAAGTAAATCACAGACTTGATTGAAAACGTTTGACGTTGCTGACAATTTGCTGATAACTGAAACAAACTACACCTAACCGTGCCAGAACAAATCCGCCTTTTGACTTTCCCGCACTACCTCAACCTTGATAATTCTGGCTGCCCAAGGATAATTACTCTGTTTTTATGAATGGCAATCCGTTTTTCCTTATACCATGGCTTTCTATTAAAGTCGGAATGTTTGGCTCGAATTATAATAATGAAGAAGTGCAATTTATCCCATCATGCTGGCTGCGGTGGCAAATAAAATGCACGAGACGATACCGATTGACGTCGGTATCACCGCCGCGAGAGCCGTCCACTTCCAGCTTCCCGTTTCTTTTTTTATGGTCAGCAATGTGGTGGAACAGGGCCAGTGCATAAGAGAGAATAGCATGATGCTGATTGCTGTGACCCAGGTCCAGCCATTTGATACAAACAATTCTTTCATTTGAGCAAGACTGTCAAGTTCAAGAATACTGCCCTGTGCCATGTACGCCATAATAATAATTGGAATGACAATTTCATTAGCGGGAAACCCCAGAATAAAAGCAATCAGAATCACACCGTCCAGCCCCATCAACCGTGCGAAGGGATCTAAGAAGGCCGCGCAGTGACTCAGGACGCTGGCATCACCAATCATGATGTTTGCCATGAGCCAAATAACCAGACCTGCGGGAGCCGCAACGCTGATTGCCCTGCCCAGCACGAACAACGTCCTGTCAAGGATGGAACGGACGATTACCTTGCCGATCTGCGGCTTTCTGTATGGCGGTAACTCCAGCGTAAAGGAAGACGGTATCCCTTTCAGCAAGGTTTTGGAAAGCAGTTTTGTGACCGCAAAGGTAACTCCAACCCCGAAAACAATCACCGCTGTCAGCAGCACCGCAGAAAGGAGCGAGGTAAACACTCCGCCTGCGGTTCCTACAAAAAACATGGTGAGAATTGCAATCAGTGTGGGGAAGCGGCCGTTACAGGGTACAAAGTTATTTGTCAAAATGGCCAGCAGCCGCTCCCGGGGAGAGTCGATGATCCGGCACCCAATAATGCCCGCAGCGTTGCACCCAAAACCCATGCACATGCAAAGCGCCTGTTTCCCGCAGGCGCAGCAGCATTTAAACGGCTTATCAAGGTTATAGGCCACACGCGGAAGATATCCGGCATCCTCCAGCAGGGTAAACAGCGGGAAGAAGATGGCCATCGGCGGCAGCATCACGGAAACTACCCAGGCCAAAACCCGGTAAACACCCAGAACGAGCATTCCATGAAGCCAATCGGGTGCATGGATATAGTGGAAAAAGTCCGTCAGCCGGTCCTGCACCCAGAAGAGGCCGTTTGATATCAGCTGTGAGGGGTAATTGGCGCCCGTAATGGTCAGCCAGAACACCAAAGCCAACAGGATCAGCATCACCGGGTATCCGGTCAACTTGCTGGTAAGAATTTTATCCAATCTGCGGTCTGAGGCAGCGTAATTGTGCTTTTCGTAGGTAATGGCGCCTCGACATACATCCTCCGCGCTTTTTACCAGGGCAGATACGACCAAGTCCTTTAAACCATCCGCATCAATTCCCTGCTCGGTCAGCTGCATTTTTGCCTGTGTAATTGCATCTTTTATGTCCTCATCCTGTAGAAACTCTTCTCCGAGATAAGCGTTAATTTCACGGATAAGAGATTCATCCTGATCCAAAAGCTTTAAGCTGAGCCACCGGCTGTTCAGCTTTCCACAGGCTTTTTGCATAAGAAACGGTTGAATTTTGGAAATTGCGGCTTCTATGATTTCCGGATAGCGTACAGACAGAGGTGCTGCTTGACCGCTTCCATCTGTAACGCGGTCAAGCGCTCCCATCAGGTCGGACAGGCTTTTCTTTTTCCTTGCGACAGCTCCGACGACCGGCACGCCCAATCTCTTTGCAATCAGGGGCAGATCGATTCGGATATTTTTCCGCTTTGCCTCATCCATCAGGTTGACGCATACAACGACCCTCGGTAAAATCTCAATCGTCTGCAAAACAAGGTTGAGGTTGCGCTCCAGACACGTGGCGTCGCAGACCACGACCACCGCGTCCGGCTCTCCAAAACAAACAAAGTTGCGCGCAACCTCCTCCTCGGCAGAATGGGCCATCAGAGAATAAGTACCGGGAATATCCACCATCACATAGGATTTCTTTTTGGTTTTGCAGTACCCCTGGGCATTGGTGACGGTCTTTCCGGGCCAGTTGCCCGTGTGCTGGTTCATGCCGGTCAGCCCGTTGAAGACCGTGCTCTTGCCTACATTCGGATTTCCGGCCAGAGCTACTACCTTGTCGCTTGGCGTCTGCTTTTGAATGACCAATCCGGAATCAACGGCTTTGATTCCCATGGAGCTGTTTGTAAGGCCCATTCCGATACCTCCAAATTACAATGCGTGAATCAAGATATTCCGGCAATCTTCGGAACGGATTGCAATCACGGCCCCACGGATCAGAAAAGCTGTGGGGTCACCGCCCGGACTTCTGCCCAGACACTCCACATCTGTATTTTCAATCAGACCAATATCCAATAGGCGGCGCCGCATGCTGCCTGTGGATTGCAGCGTGCTCACAGTTGCATGCTGGCCGGGCTTTATATCATTCAAACAAATTTGTTGATTCATAACCAATACACCCTTCGAATAATTTAGGATAAGGAAACTTTCTATCAATAGGTTATGCACGATACCATAAATGGTTACCAGTATTGGCATGGCTATAAAGAGGTGCAAGAAATGAGTCAATCAGACGGATTTTATACGATGAAGGGGTATGCGCTCAATGCCGACGGCGAACTGACCACCGCCATGGAGGATTATCTGGAAATGATTTCGCGCCTGACACGGCAGAATGAATCCGTCCGGGTAAGCGATCTGTCTAAAATGCTGCATGTCAAAGCCTCTTCGGTTACCAAAATGGTACAGCAACTGGGACAGTTCGGACTTATCCAGGCGGAAAAGTACGGAGATATTTATCTGACGGACAAGGGGCGGGAGGCAGGCAATTATCTGCTTTATCGTCACGAAGTGCTCCACCGGTTTTTATGTGTATTGAATCAATCGGATAATGAATTGGAACAGGTCGAAAAAATAGAGCATTTTCTAGACCGTACTACTGTAAAAAATCTGGAGCTGCTGACAGCGCATCTTACAGAAACGTGAGTGTAAGACTGATTAAAATAGTTCCGCGTCGAGGTCCGGCTTGCACCTCCCATTCGTATACAACATGTAAAGCAAGCCCGCCCAGGGAAATCAATCCCTGGACGGGTTTTTGGTCAGTCATATGCTGCGCCGGTCCGTTTTCAACGGATAAGCGATATTAGCCTCGGCCTGTGCGATGTCATGCAAATGTTCGCGGTAGCAATCAATCATATAATTCGTGACTGACAGCCCTTGCCCGGTAACAGCAGATTGGTTATTTACCTTACAGCTATAGACACTGTAGTGATAGGTAATTTCCACATCCAGCCATACCGCCTGGCCGCTCTGGATACCATTTTGGTACGGGGCCAGACCGCCCTTCAGGGTGCCGCTGATCGTGACGACATAGAAGTCGTCACTATATCCATCATCAATCCCATAAGTGAATTTGTATCCCAGTATATCGATAAGATCCTTGTGACGCCGCAGGACGACGAAACGCTGAAATTGGAGATTAAAATTTTTACCGGAGAGACAATGGAGAGATACTTGAACAACTTGCGCCAGAAAGCCTGCGTGGCTTTTGCAGAGGATGAGACTCTTATGGGTCGTACGGGTCACACGTCTAAAAAGATGATACCCATATGAACTATGACTTTTACGAGGGCAGACCGGACTGCACTTGGGCATCAATTCTTTGCTACATATCAGGCATTGTTGTACTTGTGAAGTTCAGATACGAGCCTCCCGCCGCGGCGGGAGGTTTATTTTGGCTGTACGGAGGTATAGCGCTGCTTGGGACTTCGGGGCTTCCCGAGGACAGTTATTTTCCTGCTTCCTCCACCAGATAGCGGAAAAGAGGGCAAAACCGCTCATAGCGATCCACCAGTTCCTCCAGATGCCACTGAATGGCGTAAATATGGCGGGCCGAATCCTCCATAGCTTCCACAACCCCGTCCGACGCATAGGCCGACACCGTAAAATCGGGTGCAGTCTTTTTCAATGCCTGATGATGATAACTGTTTACGAAGTGAGGCTCCGTTGGCAGCAGCTGCTCCATTAGAGAGCTGGAAACCAACTGAGCCCTATGGGTCAGCTGACTTCGGGTGACACATCCTGACTGTACCCAATAAAGTCCGGACATTGACTGGAAGGATCCTTTAAGAGCGTGCCGCCGAAAGCCACCTTCAGAAGCTGGACTCCACGGCAAGTCGTATCTGAGAGAGTTCCATATGGACCTGATCCTCCAGCAGATATGTAACCTGTGGAACAGGATCTTCCCCATAGTCAGTTCCGCCGGGGAGCAGCAAGCCGTCCGGCAGATCAATGTATGCTTCCACTGCGGAGGGATCCCCGGTAACGGGAAGCAGCAGCGGCGTGCCGCCTGCGCCTGCGACTGCATGAATATGGGGGGTATTAATCATTTGATCTCCGGGCACCAGCTTGAGGAACGACCCAACAACCATTCCAATAATAGGCTTCTTTTTACTAATACTTTTGCCAATTTCCTGCGCATTGTGGTGACGAACGTCTTTTCAAAGCGTTCCACTGCCTCGTTGGCAGAATAGCCAGCCCACTGCAGTGTCTAGTCCCGGTCAAGGGTCAGAGGCAGGAATCGAACACGATTTGCTCGTCAAAGGGACGACCGTACCGCGCAGCTGTCCTGTGAGTACGCTGTGCACCATCCACGGCCATCTCTTCATGGCACTGGCCATGACGTTCCAGCCGGGCTCACCCAGCTGCTCAAGAACAGTAGTAGAGCTTGACGCTGATGCACTCAGAGCCGATTTTGCCGCTGGTGGCAGTAGGATGAGCGTCGGGCACATTTTACTAATAATTACCTGATTTTACCTTCTTTAACGTTGACCCCTCTGACCATTTGTCCTATAATAACAGATAAATTTACATTATTCGGATAAAGCAGTGCGGAATCGCTTCCCATAACTGAAATGTCAAATATGGGTACGAATTAATTCAGACCAGGCAATGCGCAGGCAATATGCAGACCTATGTAATTTTCAGCCCACTTTTCGAAACAAACCACATCAGTTTAGGAGGATCGAAAATGACCGGAAAAGTTTTAAAAAGCCTATTTGAACAACTACTCATAGCCTACGCTTATTACCAGCTGATTTTTGATGACAATGGCCGGCCAATTGATCTTATTTTACTGGAAGCGAGCAGTACATTTAATGTGTTTACGGGGCTTGAGATGAGCAAGCTCTATGGGAAAAGTATGCTTAGTGACTCAGATCAAAATGCTTCAGATGCGTTCAACTGGGCCGCTTTTTATGCTGAGATGATTCGTGAATCTGCGCAAGATGAAAAAAGATGGAAAATTGAGCTCAAGAATAGGCTGGTGACCATCAGCATTCGTTATTTCGATGCGAGTCATCTGATCATGATTCTTCAAGATGTGACAAATGAACAGCTCTTAGCCCCGAAGCAAGTGCGACAGGATAGAGAAACTCGCACAGCTTTTGAAGATTTGGAGCTGATTTTTAACAGTACTCATGACGCTATGTTTCTTGCCGAATATAGCAATGGAACGTTTCAATATCTCAGAAACAACCGAGTACATCGCCAATCGACCGGTTTAAATGATATTATTGGGAAAACGCCGGAAGAAGTATTGGGGAAAGAACTTGGGGGGAAAATTCAGAAAAGTTATCAACAATGCATTGACAGCGGAACTGATATTTCATTTGAACTTACGCAAGACTTTGGAAGCGGAACCCGGGATTGGCTAACCAAGCTCACTCCGGTTTTTAAGGAAGGAAAACCAAGTTATCTCGTCGGTTCTCGTACCGACATTACAGAGATAAAGCGCCTTAGAAAAGATAAAGAAGAACTTTTGCAGCACCTTCAATCCATGTTCAACGAGCATGATGCTGTTATGTTGGTTATTCATCCAAAGACAGGCCAAATTATGGACGCAAATCCCGCTGCATGTACTTTTTATGGGTATACGCATGATGAACTCCTATCCATGAAAATTCAAGACATTAACCAACTGCCGGAAGAGGAAGTACTCCGCCGACGCATGCTGGCCTATTCTGCAAATCAGAAATATTTTTTGTTTCCGCACAAATTGCACAGCGGAGAAATCCGCTTCGTAGACGTATATTCATGCCCGGTAAACTATGGTGATCAAACAGAACTGCTCTCCATTATTTTTGATGCAACTGACCGCGAGCATTACCGGCAAGCACTCAACATGGAAAAAGAGAGATTGAAAATAACCTTATATTCGATTGGAGATGGAGTAATCACCACGAATAACAATGGATATGTAACCTCTTTGAATCAGGCGGCCGTTGAAATCACCGGCTGGAAGGAAACAGAAGCTCAAGGCAAGTCCTTTGCGGATATTATCCGTCTTCGGAGTGAGGAAACTGGGTACGAAGTTGACAATCCTATTCAAATTGTATTAAAATCCGGAAAAATCGTGGGTTTAGCAAACCACACCGTGCTGATTCGAAAAGACGGACGCCCTGTACCGATTGCGGATAGTGCAGCGCCCATTCGGGATGATAGCGGCCAGACTTTTGGCGTAGTGATGGTGTTCCGGGATGTCCGCCATGATAAAGAGCAGCAAAAACAGATCTTATATTTAAGTTACCACGATCCGTTAACCGGTCTATACAACCGAAGATTCCTGGAAGAGCAGATTCAACTGATGGATACGCAAAGTCAGCTGCCCTTATCAGTCATTATGGGAGATGTCAACGGCCTCAAAATTACAAATGACGTGTTTGGGCACAGTGCGGGAGATCGGCTTCTCAAAAGGGTTGCAAATGTGCTTAAAGGTATCTGCCGCGAAGGAGATATCGTTGCAAGATGGGGCGGAGACGAATTCCTGATCATCCTGCCCCGCACATTGCAGGAAACGGCAGAAAAAAAGATTGAGCAGGCCAGACAGGCTTTCGAAGAAAACTACGAAGAGTCACTGCAGCTCAGCGTGTCTCTTGGCTGTGCCACGAAGACGGAGCCTGCGCAAAGTCTGGAACTCATTATGCGGCAGGCAGAAGAGTGGATGTATCATCAAAAACTGCTGGAAGGCTCCAGCTACCGAAATTCAATCATTAATACCTTGCTGGCAACGCTTTATGAGAAAAGCATGGAAACGGAGGCACATGCGGAGCGGCTCAAGGATTATTGTCAGGCAGTAGGCAAGAGACTGAATCTGAATGCAGATGAGTTGAACGAACTTGCATTGCTTGCAATTTTACATGACATTGGAAAGGTTGGAGTTCCTCAGCATATTTTGCAGAAGCCGGGTGCTCTGACCGCCATCGAATGGGAAGACATGAAACGTCATTCTGAGATCGGATATCGAATTGCACAAAGTACTCCTGAATTGTCCATGGTTGCGGAATTGATCCTTTCTCACCATGAACGTTGGGATGGTACGGGCTATCCGCGAAAACTCAAAGGAGAGGAGATTCCTATGCTCTGTCGCATCCTGGCGGTGGCAGACTCCTACGATGCCATGACAAACGATCGGGTATATCGGAAAGCACTTCCAATCGAAAAAGCAGCCGCAGAATTAGAACAAAATGCAGGAACACAATTTGATCCCAAAATTGTTTCTCTGTTTCTGAATGAATTTCTACACAACGAGGAGGGTGTGACCTAGTTAAACCTCGGCTTTTCCGGAGAAGCTGGATTAGACCCTATGCAGAAGCTCAATTGCGGTTTGAGTAGGAGGCAAATGGATCAGCCGGTACTGAATATGAACAGGAAGCCATCAGTCAAAGCTTAACTCTTTGATTGACGGCTTCCTGTTGTATTGCTCGTTCGATTTGATACAGCGGCATTCAGCACCGTATCAGTTGTCAGTGATTGGTTCTGGCAAATTCACCGATTTTTTTATCCATATTTGAAATATGCTTTGTCAGCCAGTCAATAACCATCTGATTGGCATTGAGAATGACCATCAGACTTCCCCCGGAAGTATCAAAGTCATTACGCAGCTTTGCCAGCTCTGCAATAAACGCCGTATGAGCTTTTTTTTGTGCTTCATACTCGGGATAATGAATGCTGAGCATGTATTTTTCTTCGTCGGCAAAATGCTTTTTGGTGTAGTCGTCCAGAAATGTCAGCAATTCCCCTATGAATTCCTTGGCCTGATGGTTCTTTCCGGCATCAAAAAGCGTTTCCGCCTTTTCAAACCACATTTTATGCTGATCATCAATCATTTTTACGCCAACTGACAAATTAGGTGTCCACGGCATGGTAAATCCCTCCTGAATTAATTTTTTATTATTCCGAATCTCTCGGAAGTAATAACGAAAAATGAAAAGAAACCATTGAGATGGCTTTTTAAATGGACGCTTCTCTTGCGTGATTTAACCGGATGTCCAGACACACGTCGCCGGCAGAGGTGGAGATGCAGCAGCCAGTGCGTATGGCGTATTCTTTGCTGTTATCCGACTTTTTCAGTGCCGGCGGCAATATGTCGCATTTCATATCCTCTCCCGCAAGCATCGTCAGAACGTTTCCGCTGATGATATTTGCAATTTCAGAAATAGCGGAGGTAACGAAATCATCAATGGATTCGATTTCCATTCCACTCATAATTTTCACCATATTTAAGGAGGTCTCACGGGGGAACCGGTAGATCACCTCTCCGACAAGATCCCCGGTCACGCCAATGGAAATGTCCACCTCATCATCGCACTCAAACGCTTCTACGGGTCTGTCGGAAATATCGGACAGATCCAACATCAGCTGAAATACGTTTCGGGTTGCTTCTAAAAAAGGTGTGTAGAGATTATCAGTCATCTGCTTCCACCCCCCGCTCAATTGCATAGGTGGCGATCCGCTGATCCTCCGCTGCAACGTGGTTGATCAGCCACGCCAGCAGCTTGCCCGCAAACTGCTGCATCAGCTGCTGGTCAAAGCCTTTCTGCTTGTATTCGGCTGTAATCTGCAGAACATAACGCATCATTTCCGCATGGATTTTTCGATGCGCTTCGTAGTCGGGATAACCAATTTTTTTCTGGTATGCCTCTTCGTCGCGGAAGTGTTCCACCACATATCCATTCATAAATTCAAGCGTTTCATTTACGCGCTGTACCTTTTCTTCCCAGGAGGAAGATTCGCGCAGCGTCTGCAAAAACGTGTCTACCCGTTGAAACAGTTCTTTATGTTGTGTGTCGATCAGCGGGACGCCCAACTTGTACTTGTCCTTCCAGAGCATTTGGTTCAGACCTTTCTTTGTAAATTCATAGTTCATTTATTATATCGGATTTTTTTCCAATTTCTTTAGGCTTTTCAAAAAAATAAAAAAAGGGCAGATGTTTCAATGATTCTTATGTTGCTTTGCTCAACACATATTCAGACCATATAAAGCTTAAGCAGGCGGAACAATTGGAAAATGAACTGCCGGTAGAACAACAAGAATTTGGAGAGGCGTTTTGCAGTCTTCTCCGATCTGTTGAGCCAGTCCAAATTGATCAGTTACTTCACGAGGACGAGGTGTTGCCTTTTTGCGGAGGATGTCAGGTACTTGCAACACCAGGCCATACCCCTGGACATATTTCGCTCTATCTTGAGGAGTTATTGTGCAGCATCATTGCTTAAATCGTCTCTGCTCAGTAGTTGGCGTATTGTACGACAAAAATACGACAGTATGCAGAATTTAACTGTGCTCACATGAACAGAAAAATTTGGAGGCCTTGAAAATACAGCATTTCCAAGGCCTCTCGCTTTATTTGTTACGCTTGACGTGCAGGGAGTCACGGGTCGAGTCCTGTATCGCCTATCAGAAAAAAGCGTTGGAACCATTCTGTTAGCGTTCACAGGGATACATTATGAACCAGCCTATGTATGAGACGGTCGGCGGAAGCCGTCCGCCTCGTGCGTTTTCTATGCGATATTTGCTTGCTCCATATTTTCCGCAGCTTCCGCTACCTGTTCCACGCTGTCCATGACGCCCACGTCGCGGTAAATGATGCGAATCTCCTGTTCGGCAGTGCGGGAGTATTTTTCACTGCGCTCTCCGACCTCAATTCGCTGGATGAACAGCCGTAAAATTTCTGGTGTCAGCTCCGGAATCTCCGTGTACCGCCTGGCTTTCTCAATAAATGCCTCCACGTTGGCGGCGGAGTCCCGCAGCTTCTGAAGCCGCGCTTCCTTCTCGGGGATGGTAACGGCCAGCTCCTTTTGCTCGGCGTTGTAATCGCCGGAAAGGATACGGAACTGCTCGCTGGTGATGCGTCCCAGCACGTTATCCTCGTAAAGCCTCTTAAATAATGCCGTCAATTCCGTGTTTCGCCGCGCATGGCATCCAGCTTCTTCTGTACGGTATTGATCTCCCGGCGAAGCTCTACGCTGTTTTTCTGGTTGATGTACTCGGCAAACAGTTTTTCCTTCTGCCGTGCGAAGTGCGTTACCCGGCGCAGATCGTCAAGGACGATGGTGATCAGATCCTGTTCTCGGATATGATGGGGTGAGCATTCCGTTTTTCCGCGCTTGCCATAGGTGTAGCACTTAAAATTATTCTGCGTCGCTTTCATCGTGTGTGCCCGATGGAGCACCAGCGGCTTGCCGCAGTCGGCGCAGTACACCAATCCAGAGAAAAGATTTGGCTCGTCCATATGCTTCGGCGTTCGCTTTTTGTGCTGGCGAACCTCCTGAACAATGTCCCACAGCTCCTGCGTGATCAGGGGCTCATGGGTACTGCCATCCTGGAGAGGTTCATTGAAGTAGAAGTAAAATAGTATGTCAACAAGTACGCCGGTTCCATTTATTGGACCGACGTACTTGCTTTTATGGCGAGTTTCATAAATTTCATATCTCTTAATGAAATATTGCATATTTTTTGTATAGCGGTGCGATATTCCCGTTTGCAGCAGTTTGAATCTTACTGCATAACCGAAGAAACAAACGTCTATCAGCCGGAGACCGACTTAGCCTCACACACAGGGAATTACAAACCACATTTCACAATCAGAAGCCAGTTATAGCAATATCTTATAAAATATCCTTTGGTGGAAATATCTCTTATGAATTGCGAAAATATGATGTTTGTCCCATCTGAGCTAATGCCCGAGTTAAAGCTATGTCAAGAGCAAATCGAGCGCCTAGAAGGGCGCTGTATCCGATTATTTTGGAATATTATCCAGAAGAAAGAGGACGAAAACACAGATGATAAGTAACTGTTCAATGCGATGATGTCCAAATAAACAACAAATCCGAACCCTTCCCCAATTGGAAAAAGGTTCGGATTATGCTGTTTGGGTGGATCTGAACGGAATAGAACCGTCGACCCCCGGCACTTGCTCCAGATAGAAGGATTGTGGAAAAAGCGAATAAAGACCATGGACTAAAAAGTAAATCCATGATCATTATCCGCTTTTGTTGTTTGCCCCGTACCGGTTACCCCTAGGTTCAATTACTGTCCCTGTGGGTGATAACCCTTAGGATACAAGGCTTTCTATTTGGCAGCGGGTGAAGGATTCGAATTGTCCAAAATATGATTTCAGGTAATCTCGACTTGTGTTAAAAAGTGCCTGCTTTCAATGCTTTGATGCACATCGTCGTGTTAAGCCGTATCATGTAAAATTATCACGTTTTAACCTATTAAGGGAAAAAATAAGGGAAAAATTTTATACTGCGCCAAAGTATCACACAGCAGGTATCGACGAATTTGTCGAGCCTGCTGTTATTTTATTTCTCTGTGGGTCTAATGGAGAAGATGACAAATTTTATCGCACCTTAGACGTGAGTTTTACCTAGACAAATGTACCTACACCATATTGAACTGTGCATCAAATTGAACCAAGCCACAAAAGTAACGGGCCAGCCGTAGCGCGGTTGGCCCGTTACTTTTCTTGATAAGATTGGTTGTCCCTAAATGCTGCCTTGCCGCCCGGTCAACTGGAGGATGGCCTCCACTGACCAGAATTCACTTGGGAAAATTGCTTCCGTCTCTTTATGCTTGCGGAAAATTCGGAACGGCTCTACAGTGTTGTCGTAGATGTGACAAATATCGCAGAGGCCAATAAATGCAGGAATGTTAGCCAGAGCCTTATGATACCGGCTGATGATTTTTTCTTCGGGGACGCCATGCCCGCCGCCAGAGGCTCGCGCCTGGACGCGTGCCACATTCAGCAGGGGGTCGCAGGTCAAAATGAAATATCCACGGATAAAGTAACCAGCCTCTTTTACCTGTCGCATTAAATCAAGCTTGCGGGGGGTGGAAAGCACGGTCTCAAATGAAAAACTACTCCGGTCATGTAATGCCTCGCTCCGCAGCTTATCTGCAAGTTCAGCGGCATCCAAATCCGAGCAGTACGTGGCCTTCTTAATATTGTCCGCATTAATATATGGCTCCAGTATCCATTCCGGCGTGGAAAGCGTGCTTTTCCCGGAGCCGTTTGGGCCTGCAAAAACAATTAACTCAGGCTTTTTCATGGTACACCTTACTTCCGTCAGGGTACTCTAGATAAGCTACCTTTCGCTTTGCATCATACCGTGCAATTGGACAGCCGCGAGCCTTTGAGAAGTCGACCGTGTGCCGGACAGCGCTTCGAAAAGAATCCGTGATGGCGGCATCCGTATCTCCGCTGTTTTTTAAAAAAGGCTCAGATGAGCCAATAAAATCTGTTTTTTTCATCCCGCAACCTCCTCGATACATTAATTTCTTTATATTATATATGATATCATACCACCAATTGCAATTGCAAGCAGGCCCCATATAATTATGTGAAAATAGCATACTGACCGGTTCGTTTCTGCTTAATACTGGATTTTTACCACTCTGCGCGAGCCATGGCTGGACCTCGGAGATAGGAGCTTGAAATGACCTCTCCGGCCATTGTGAAACTGTTTCTTGAACACTTTTTACAAAACTTGACTTTTCACTATAAATTGGGGTATAATCAAAAAAACATACAAGAAATTGTGGTTATATCATGCTACGGAGGATTGCTAACCTTTTTAGCAAATCAATGGATATTGTAATTTTATAGGACGTGGTCATAAAATGAATTGCAGGTATTGTCCGAGCACAAATACTTTTATAGAGGATAATACATATTCCAGCATTCTACCACAAATTATGTGGCATGTTACTGATTTGTGCAGGTTGAGGTGTAAAACCTGTTTCTCGCAGAATTTCGGGAAGGTTGGTTGTTTAGACAAAAGCAGTGTAGATAGTAGCCTTGATATTTTATCTCAGCTTGGAGTTCAGAAAATTGATATTTCAGGCGGCGAACCTTTGCTGTTAGAAAATTTAAGTTATTTATGCAATAAGGCAACTGAAAAAGGTGTTTATCTAACAATTACGACTCGGGGAGTAGGACTAGAAGATAATAAAAATTGGATTATACGTCATTGGAGTTTATTTTCCAGGGTGATTTTATCTTTGGATGGAAGCACACCTGAACAAGTGGACAATTATAGCAGCTATCCAGGCACATTTGCGGCTTTTGAGTGCCTTAATAAGTCTTTATTGGATAATGGTTGCAATAATATCAGAATTAATACAGTTGTTAATAAGCAGATTTGCGATAGACATGCTGCTAGTGCAATGATTCAGAAAATTAAAGAACTTTTGCCACTTGAATGGTGTATTATTCAGCCGCACCCACTTAATAAAAAGCGTGAATACGATTTATATTCTGCTGATAATTCTGAATATCAGCACTTTTTGAGTATGGCTTATCAAGATTTTGAAGGTACTAGCAGTACTAAAGTATTAGGGAGAAATAATGATACATATTCCACGTATTGGGAATTGCTGCCGGATAATAAGATATGCCGATTATCTAGTGATGAAAACTATTCTTTCTGCAAGGAATTCGTACAAAATAATTTTGCATTAATATTGTCTGAAATAATCAAAAGTGATAATTCTATTACCATTTGAGGAGTTGGTAGTATGATTTTAGTAGACAGTCAAATTCGAGAAGAAATAGAAAATGGGCTTATAGAGAATTTTTGTGAAGACAGTATTCAAAGTGTTTGTTATGACCTTATTGCAGATAAATTTATTGAAACTGTTGAAAATAGGCAGGAAAGCTATGAAAATTTTTGCTTACCTCCGAAACGATCTATCTTTGTGGCGACCCGAGAAATTATTAAGTTTGATTTCAATATGATTGGTCATATTTCTTGCCGTAACTCGCGTATACGGGAGGGGTTGCGAATAGATGCGCCAATATACCAGCCGGGTCACTACACAAAAATCTATTTCCGTATTACAAATGTATCTAACTCCGCAATTCAACTGCGTAGTGGCAAAAGTTATGCTTGTGTAATGTTTGAGAAACTAGATAGGGAGCCCGAGAACCCTTATAACGGAACTTTCCAACATGAGTTAGATTATACACATTTAGGCGATTACTCTTCTGAATATGATAAAGAAATAAATAGATTTGATGAGAAAATAGAAGCTCTGAAGGCACACGAAAAAACAATATATGGAAATGTCATTGCGATTTTGACAATTTTCATCACTATTTTTACAATACTTAATATAAATGTTTCGTTTTCAAGTAATACTAATTTAGATTGGAGGTCATTCCTCCTCTTTAACCTTTGCACGATAGGAAGTATTAGCTTGTTAGGAAATTTGATTTCTTCGTATTTGCAACAGAAAAATTTTGTTAAGTTACTTTGGTTTGTGCCTGCTTTGTGTTTTGCTGTAGCGATATTTATATTATGGCTTTTATAAAGGTTTAAAAAAACTTGGAAGCAATTTTACGTGCTTCCAAGTTTTTAATTCATAATTGAGAACTTTTTCAGTAGCACAGACACAGAGTTCGGCATAGTTTGTAAAATGCTTCAAATTCTGAAACATTGGCAGCTCCCATATAATGTGCTACTTTTCATTTTAGGATACAGCGAGCACTAGACGCAAATGATGTATCTCATTTTCACAACCCTGATTAAACCTTTTCCAGTCGCCACACTGCCATTCTGTACGTTCTAATAGCAAAAGAAAATATTTGTACCAGCCGAAATTATCATTCCATTCATGGTACTGGTAGCAGTCCTGCTCTTCGGCGCTCAGCGCAGTGTAATCCTGGTATGTGAGCCATCCGTCAATTTCATCAATATCTCCAGCTTCTAACAAAAGTATTTCCGACTTCAAAACATAGCCATGACACTCATAGCGTTGCATCTTTGAAAGAAGCTTTTGCATGGCAGCTACATCGATGGCCCAAATATTCTGCCAGTTCTCATGCGCTGCTTTTTGCTGCAAGGCCGGAGACAATTCAGAAACTTTAGCAGAGAATCCAATCTCACACAGCTTATCAAACGCAGTAGAGAAATAGGTTCTGGATTTATTATGATAAGTTTCTGTCAACACATACTGAGCGCCGCTGAGCAAATAGCTATTCAGACAGACCCAGTGTCCATGGTTCAGTCCTTCTGTAAAGATGGAATAGGATGTACTCATAAAACATAACCCCTGTTCTGCAACTCACTGGTTCATGAATATATAATCAATCTATATTTTTGCCTTTGTCGCGCTCAATAGCCTCCCAAATCGCCCTCTTGACGAATGTGGACGTACTTTCACCCATAGTCTTGGCATGTGCCTGAATGGCATCACGTTCTTCCGGTAAAACCCGTACCTTAAAATCCGCAAACTTTGACAGGTATTTTTTATTTGCTTTTAGGCGTGACTCTGATATATGGTTTTCTCCCGGCATAAAAATTCTCCTTGATGAGTAATTAGTACTTGAAGAATGGGGTCATGTATGGTATAATACAGCTATAGCAAAAAGTAAAGTAGCAGCACACGGGGGCGGCAACCCCCGTGTGCCTGCACAGGTGATTAGGGCACCGGCACAATAGCAATTGCTACACTACAGGGATGATTATACCCATTTGTACTTGATTTTGCAACTATCATCCTTTTGCAGCGGAGTAAGAGCACCGTGCGGGTACCGTCCTGCACGGTGCTTTTTGCGTCCAAAACGAAAGGGTTGAAGAAGTTGAGACAAAAGGACGAACGGAATGTTGTGTATGCGACCATGGAAGATGTAGAGATGGATGGTCATATCTATCTGAGCAAAGAAGACCTTATCAGCAAAGCTCTTGCAAAGTACCCCTATATGACTTCAGCGGGGATTATGCGGGGAGCCACGGTGCTGATTAAGGAAAAGAGCCTAACGGAAAAAGATGGACGTTATGCCCTAGCAGGCACAGTACGTGCTGAAAACGAACTGGCGAAATATTGCGCCAACTGCTTAACCAGCAATCGGCCTCTCGAAGCAATCGATGTGGCGGAGAGACTGCCGACGGTCGAGGAGAACCAGAAGATGACCCTGTCGGAGTCTCAGCGGGCCGCAGTGGTTGGGAGTCTGTCACACCGCCTGTCCATCATCACGGGAGGCCCCGGCAGCGGTAAGACCACCTTGCTTAGGAGCATCTGCGGCGTATTTGGAGCGGAAAATCTGACAGATATTCTGCTGCTGGCTCCATGTAAATGGTAAGATAGAGTACACACTTTTCAGCCAATAGAACTGCACAGTTTTTCGCCACATAAAGTGCACAGTTTTTAGCCAAGACTGCGCAGCCTCCGCAAAGCTGGTAAAATGAAGCCAGTCGAAACGGAGGTGGCGAGAAATGAAGGGGTATCGTGTGTACAATTCAATTAAGCAATTAAAAGACATGGGTTTCAAGCGAGCCGCCGTGGCGGCACAGCTTCAAATCAATCGCCGGACAGTGGACCGGTATTGGGCCATGACGGCTGACGAATACGAAGCTCAGCAACAGACTCTAAAGCGCGGAAGCAGTTTGGACGATTACCGCGACCAGATTCTGTACTGGCTGCGAGCTTATCCAACTCTCTCTGCCGCGCAGGTCTGCGACTGGCTAAAAGAGCATTACAACGAGGACTTCCGGGAACGCACCGTCTCCCGGTACGTCAAGCGGCTGCGTGAGGAATACGGCTTGAAGAAGGCCCCCAACCCGAGAGACTATGAAGCCGTTCCTGAGCTTCCGATGGGGCAGCAGGTGCAGGTTGACTTTGGCCAGCTCCTGATGCCGAATGTTGACGGCGGGCAAACCAGAGTCTACGCAGCAGCCTTTTTGCTTTCCGCATCCCGATACAAATATGCCGAAATGCAGAGCCGTCCTTTTACAGCGGCAGACTTGGTAAACATGAGCCACAACTGTTTCAGATACTTCGGGGGAATGCCGCGTGAAATGGTTTTCGACCAGGACAGCATTGTGTGCGTGAGCGAAAATGCCGGAGATATTGTCTACACCTATGAATTTGAGAAGTTCCGGCAAGAGACCAAAATGAACATTTATATGTGCCGTGGGGCCGACCCAGAAAGCAAGGGCAAGATTGAGAATACCGTGAAATATATAAAGGGCAATTTTCTGAGTAACCGTCTCTATGTGGATGACGGGATTCTCAATGGCAGCTGTCTGGAATGGCTGGCACGCACCGCCAATGCGAAGGTGCATGGAACCACAAAGCGTATTCCTGTGGAAGTCTTTCAGGAAGAACGGGAGCAGCTGCGGCCTCTGGTGGGCTTTGATGAGGCGTCCCGTCCTGTTGTCTGCCGTACCGTCCGAAAGGACAACACGATTATCTACGACAGCAACCGTTATTCCGTTCCTCTGGGCACCTACAACAAGCAGCCGGAGGTGCGCATTGACACGAAAGACGGCATTCTTTACATCCAGACCATATTTGGCGAACCGATTTGTGAGCACCGCATCTCCAGCGGCAGAGGGCTCCTTATTCAGAGCAAAAATCATACGAGAGACCGCACGACCGCTTTGGACAAGCTCCAGAATGACTTGGATACGCAGTTGGAGCACAGCGCCACAGAGTTCTTGCAGGCTATCCGTACGGAGAAAACAAGGTATTCCAGAGACCAATTCCGTATCGTCCAGTCCATGATTGACCAGTACGGTGTTCCCGCGGTGCTGGAGGCTGTTGATTTCTGCGAATACAGCAATCTCAGCAGCGCCAATATTTTAAAGGATTATCTCACCCACAAGACCAAGGAAGCTCCCAATACTGCATTGCTGATTTCGCCTGCTGCATCCGTTATACCTGTGGCTGATGTAAAATACCACGTAACCACGCAAAAACGGCCTTTGGATGTCTATGCAAAAGTGGGGGTGAGATGATGTTGACACCGCAGGAACGCGTGTTAAACCTTTTGTCCGACCTCCGCATCCAGCCGGTTGATTTCGATACCGTATACGCCGGCAAAAACGACCTGACGCCGCTGGAGAGCGTGGAGCTTTTCCTGCTGGAAGAACAACGGCTCCGTGTTGAGAAACAAACCTTGTTGCGCCGCAAAAGAGCCGCACTTCCCGCGGAAAAGACGATTGACGCTTTTGACTTTGGCTTCCAGCGCAGTGTGACCCGGGAGCAAATGCTCCGGCTGAGTGACATGACTTGGGTGGAGCAGGCTTACAACATCTGCTTTCTGGGGCCACCCGGCGTTGGAAAAACGCATCTTGCTTTGGCGTTGGCTGTGCGAGGGCTCAACCTCGGATATGCCGTTGCGTTTGAAACACTTTCCGACTTAATGTCCGTGCTAAAAACGGCTGAAATCTCGGGTGCAAGCAAGCGACGTTTGAAATATTTACAGAAAGCCGCCCTCGTTGTGGTGGACGAAGTGGGCTTCATGCCCTTGACTCCGGCAGAAGCGAATCTCTTCTTCGGTTTTGTATCTTCCATGTCCGAAAAGACCTCGCTGATTATTACCTCCAACAAGGGCTTTGATGAATGGGCTGATTTCCTTGGCGACGCCACCATTACGACGGCTATCCTTGACCGGCTCATCCACCACTGCGAGATTATTAACATGACTGGCAACAGCTACCGCTTAGCTCACCACCAGTCCATTACCAGCTAAAAACCGGCTGTGAAAAAGTGTGCATTTGCTGGCGAAAAAGTGTGTACTTTACTTGACTGCTTACACTCCAACGGGAAAAGCTGCGCGGAGACTTGCCAAGCAGGCCCATGGCGCAGCGCACACCATCCACTCGGTTCTACATTCATCCCGCGGAAAGCCGTATCTTGACGGTGAGGGTTGCTTCCGTGCAAAGCTAATTATAGTGGACGAGGTTTCCATGGTTGAAACGGCCATCATGCGAGATATTCTGCGGGCACTGCGTAATAAGTCCAGTCTGATTCTTGTTGGTGACCCGGCACAGCTGCCTTCTGTTGGACCCGGGACTGTGTTTGCGGATATGCTGGCTTGCGGCTTTCCAGTTTTTGAGTTGACGGACAACTTTCGCCTGATGGAAAGGTCCAACGCATTGGCGGAGAATATTCAGCGGATTCGAGTGAATGATGCGGAACTGACGTATGACGAGAGCTTTCACATGATTTCAGCCAAGACTGCCGGCGAAGCGGAGAGCATGATGATAGAGTTGTACGTGGGGTTGCAATTAGACGGAAAGTCGGTACAGATGCTCTCACCGTCCGGAAAAACCAGAAGGTGCAGCGTGAACGTATTAAATACGCTGGTGCAGGGGTTGGTTAATCCGGCTTGCAGCGGAACGCTGGAGGTGCCTATTGGCAATCAGGTATACCGGGTGGGCGACCGGATTGTGCAAATGCAAAATAACAAATATGCCATGAATGGAGACGTCGGAACAGTCGTTGCAATACATAGCGATGGTTCTCTAACCATGGAAATCAACTTTGACGCCGATGGCCGGACTGTGGAATATAAAGTGGAGCAGATTCGGCGTGACCACCTGCTGGACCACGCCTATGCGTTGACGGTACACAAAGCGCAGGGCAGTGAGTATGACTATGTGATTTTGCCGATGGTACCGGAGCAGATGTTTATGTGGTATAACAACATGATTTACACAGCGGCATCCAGAGCAAAAAAGGCCGTCATTCTTGTGGGGCAGGAATGGGTGCTGAAACGAGCCATTCAGAGAAAAATGCCTGTGCGCAACACAGAACTATTGAAAAAGGTTTTGATGCTGAGTCATCAAAATGTAGCATAAGGGAGGGCGCGACAATGAAAAGAGCGAAGAAAGCGAAAACCAAGTCCGTATATCAGCAATATGATATCTGGTGGGCAAATCTGCCGGAGCTGCCGGATAGTCATGTGATGTATGGGATGCGCCCTGTGCTCATCGCATCAAACAACGTGGTAAACACACATAACGAAGTAATGACCGTGGTGCCTCTGACAACGCGCATCGAAAAGCGCCAGATGCCAACCCATGTGCTGATTTACGGTGTGACTGGGCTGCGCCAGGCCAGCCGCGCCTTGTGTGAGCAGCCCATGTCGTTGGACAAGTCTGAGTTGGTTGAAAAAATCGGCAGTGTAACTGACTGGTATCAGCGCATCAGCATTCAGCACGCGCTGGCTGTCCAACTTGGCTTGGGAGCATAAAGCTATCGTAAGAGGACGGGGCACTGCTGATTCAATTCAGCAGTGCCCCTTTTTTAGAGTGGGCGAAAGGAAGATGTGTTGCAAATTCAAACTGTCCTGGTATAGTAAAGTTATAATGCCGCTCTCTAAAGTAGTATAGTAGAAGGAAGCAAAGGAGAGAGCTAATGGGACAGTTTACTGATGGTGGACAACCATTTATCAGAGCATTATGCTGAAGTAGTCAGTGCGCTATTTAATCGAAAATGGTTAGAGGTCTGCGAGATTACTCAATATGGAAATCCGAAAGAATATAAGTTTACAACAGCAGAGGAAACTATGTTGTTCGGAGTATGTGAAGATACGAAAGAAGTATTAGGAAAGACACTGCGTAAACACAGTGGCACACCATTTTGACGCTTGATAAGAGTTGTTGGGCAACGGTGGTCAACAGAGGACGTGATTTAAATAACAAATTCCGTCATATCCATGATAATTGGCCTGCAGAACACGCCATTCACGCTATTGTGGCTAAGAAACGTCTGGGACATAGTAAGGAGAAAACTAGGATGAGATATTATCAATTAGGGTTTGAGGAATGATTTGTTGGATAAATTAAATCTTAATCGACGTAAAAAAAGTTGCCTTTTATAATTGGCGACTTTTTTGGCGAATTATGGTATAATAAAAATATTTAAAGCAGTATAGAGGAGTGGTTTTATGAGTATGCAGAAAATTTTAAAAAGCAGGCAAATAGATACACTTTTCCATTTCACTAGAATTGAAAATCTTAATAGTATTTTAACGCATGGACTATACCCCAGAAGAAATTTGGAAAAATCAAGGCTTGAATACATTTTTAATGATGAAGTAAGGCTTGATGGGTGTGAAAATGCCATATGTGCTTCAATTGAATTTCCAAATTATAAAATGTTCTATACATTACGTCAGGATAATCCTGGAACAGACTGGGTAATATTAAATATTGATGCAAATGCCATGATTGATTTTAAAAGCGCGTTTTGTAAAACGAATGCAGCAAATGATACAATGTCATGTATTCCATTATCAGAACAACAGGGTGAAGAGGCTTTTATAAAATTATTTGAGGAAATACCAAACTGGTACACAAGAAAGCAATTAGAAATACCGGACTATTACCCAACAGACCCGCAAGCAGAAATACTAATATTCAATGTTATACCAATAGAATATATTCATAGTGTAATTTTTAAGGATAGAACTACATATTTAAAATATCAAGACCAACTTCCAAGTAATGTTCGATATGAAATCAATAAAGAATTATTCTACGGCAGACAAGATTATAGGTTTTGGCAAAAAAGTATATAATAATTACAAGGAGAACTTATGGCAATCAGACCTGTTTTTGTAATATCTAATAGCTCACCCTACTATGAAGAAAAATCTATTTCTTTTGAATATTATAACGGATTTGCAGAAATACAAAAAAAGAAATCTATTAAAAGTTTACACGAGGCGTTCCTTAAGCAATTCCCTAATCATAAAGTTTTGGAAATATCAAGTAAATCAGAAGATGAGTTAGGTGTACAACTAAGTGCATTTAACTTAAAAATTAAAACAAATAATCAAAAAGAATACTCTGTCGAATCTGCTTTCCAAGCAAGCAAGGTTTTTGAACATGGTGGGCCTTACAAAGATTTGCTTGATAAATCTTCGAGAGAAGCTAAAAAAGACCCGCGGTTAAAGGAAAGCGGCCGCTTACAAAATTTTTATTTTGGAAAACGTTTTTTTCCTTTATTTCCAACAACATACTTTTATAACTGGCTTTATATTAACTCTCTTCATTTTTATCCAGATTTAGAAAGTCAGTTAATGAAGTACACTTCTTTTACTGATATTGCGTTTAATCCAGACAAATCAATAAATTGCCAGGCAAAAGCTGCTGCGGTATACGTTTCTCTAAGGAAAAAAGGAATATTAGAACAGGCCATAGAGAATAAAGACACATTTTTAAATATGGTGTATGGGGAAATTAAGCCTGTATATAATACGGAATTGCAATTTTCTCTGTGGGATAAGTTATAAGAATGAAAATATGCTCTAAAGATACGTGTTTAGGAGGTGAGGAAATGGGAGAACAAAATTTTCTTATGCCCAACTACCCTGAATCTGCAGAATTAGGAGATAAAGGCGTTAGAATGGTTGCAGATGCTGTGGCAGATGAACTACATTGGATTTTTCGAGTTAAAGAGCAGGCCGACTTGGGAATAGATGGAGAAATTGAGCTCCTTGATGATAACAGAGAGTGTACTGGAGAATTACTCGCTGTTCAAATTAAATGTGGACAATCTTTCTTTAAAGAAAAGTGCGATTATGGATATGTTTTTCGTTGCAGTGAAGATAAAGTAAATTATTGGATTAAACTATCACTCCCCGTTGTTTTGTGTTTGTGCAATAATCTAAGTGGGAAAATATATTGGTGTCATGTGACTGTAGACACTGTTTACAAATTAAAGAGCGGGTATAAGATAATAGTCCCATTTGAAAATATATTAGATTCTGAAAATTCTTATAAGTTAAAAATGGTATTGAAAAGTGCTCCTTCAATAATTGAGGTGAGTGAATCTGCTATTTTTAAATATTTATATGAGAGATATAAACATAACATTGAAATATGTCCAGACATAGAAATACCAAGAGATTTTTACAAGTTATCCTTTTTAGCAAAAATTTCAGGCGAACTTTATATTATTGGAACGGTAATCGACAAATATGGTTTTTTTGATATTAATGACGTGATAGAAGATATAGACCTTTATTATAAAAATCGAAAAATGCTTGGGTGGACAGAGTACAATGTAAAATCAACCCTTCTTATCTGCTTTGTGTCAGAATCAATAGAACACCTTAATCTAAAAAATGATATTTTAGACTTATTAAAAGCCAACGAAAAAGAAATTGAATTCAGTAGATTACATTTATGTAAAAAATATTTGTCTGCAGAATTAATAAGAGAGGATGGCGCTGCAATTTGGTTTTATAATGCAGATGGAACAATTGACGAAGGACAAATATTTAGTACAAATAAGTTTGATTAAAAAAGGTACTTAGTAATTGGTATTGGGGCTTGTCACCATCCTCTCTGAAGAGTTATCATGACCAAAATTGATATTTGGCGGTGATAACGTGGATGAACTGCAAGACCTATATACCCGTTCCTTCTCTTATGCTGAGAACTTTGAAAATAATACCTCTAACGAGTGGAAAACCCTGGTAGAACAGTCAAAAGACCTATCAGAAGAATTATCTTCTGTTTTGGATGATACGCAGCAGAAGAAGCTAAAACAACTACATAGCCTTCACACAAAGCAGATAGGCCTGGAAATGGATAGGATGTTCTTTTATGCTTTCAGGTGTGGGGCAAATCTGATTATAGATATTAAAAATGGATAGCAAAAATTAAGTAGTACTCCGGTAAAGTAACCCCAAGTGCTACTTTTCATAATTTCTCACCTCAACATTAAGTTTAAAGGCTTATGGTACAGATTGAAAAAGGAAAGAAACCGGACGGCAAGCGTGATAGGGAGAACAAGGGTTCCGTGACGAAGATGAGGCCAGGGCCTATCTAGAACGTAGGCTTGACGAACTAAATAGAGGACAAGAGCAGGTTGTCCCCCTTGTCTCAGCCGTGCAACCGGCAGTAGTGATATGGTTATGAAGATATATATATACCCATGTCAATGCGGAAATGGCGTTACAGGCAACGGCAGGTGTCTATGAGGATTTAAAGAGACAACACGCCGAAATAGCTAGTTGAAGGAGTGGACCATATTAATATGGTCCACTCCTTTTCGTTGTTTCATGTTGTTCTAAAACATTTCTGCTTTATTTATTCCACGCGACATCTCTCAAGGACTGAGAAAATCTATACTTAGAAAGGCTTTACATCCTCTCTGCTGCGTATGCGCTTCATTGTCGTTTTAAAATCAACTTTCTCTCCACTGATTTTGATGTTTTAACTTGCATTTCCAAAAACAGTATGCTACAATAATAAACGTAAAAACATATACGGAGAAAGGAGAACAATTTCTGTGTTTAATTTTGATTTTACGTTCGTTCGCTCCGGAGCACCTATCGTAACTCTGAGCACTACTGGCCTTGCGTTTAATTCTATTGTTAGGAGTATGCTTGAGTACCCGGATGAAATAGACGTTGGATATGATGAATCCGCTAACGCTATCGGGGTTTGTGCGCACAAAGAGGAGAACGGCGGAAAGCCATATGCTTTTGAAGGGCGTCAAAAGGACGGATGGGTTCGTATTAGTTGTCGAGACTTTATGCGCTATTTATCGACAAAAAGTGGGATTGATTTTTCAAAAGCAAGACAATTTATTCCTGAATACAACGAAGAACAAAAAATACTGTTTTTTGTAGTAGACGAGCAACATATGAAGCAAGCAAAAGTAGGAGAAGCAGAATGACAAAAAAATAGAGTCAATAAAAATGCACGGGGAAAAGCATTTTTATTGACTCTACGCCATAGCAAACAGGACGACCCGTTAAACTACGACCCTAGACAAGTTTAGTTTATCAGAATTCTTGCCTGTTTGCAAGCCTGTCATGCCTGAAAGGAAGTGACAAATTTTCTTGACAAGCAGGCATTTTTTTGTCTTTTTGAATAAAAATATTCTGAAAGGTAGAAAAGATATGAATTCCAAACAATTTCGCAGCAATCCACGATTTTTGAGAAACGAGTACCCAATTTCCAATGAACACGGGATACCAATTCTCCAGCCAGCTCAATTACCACAAGTGGAAAACTTTTTATCTTATCACGATACACGATGCAACGACAAGAGGGCAAAAGAAGCGGCCTACTTAATTCATTTTTTCAAGGATGACAATCGTTTTGCGTTTCTGTATGAGGACAATAACCCGAGGAAGGAACAAGAACGCTTAAAAAAACTCGCACAATACGCAGCGACATGTACTCCAGATTTTAGCCTATACCCTGAAATGTCTCCTACTTTGCAGCAAATGCAAGTCTTTAAAAGCCGTTGGTGCGGTGCACGTTGGCAAGATATGGGATTATGTGTAATTCCAACTATTACATGGGCCGAAAAACCCAGCTATTCATTTTGCTTTGAGGGAATAGCTGTTCATTCTACGGTGGCAGTAAGTACAGTGGGGTGCGTAGGTTTTAAACAGTCATTCTTGGATGGATATGACAAAATGCTTGAAGTGATAAGTCCAGAACTAATTATCTGCTACGGCGACCCCTTTGCCGAAATGGATGGGAATATTGTTTGCTTTCCATATAGTGCGTTTAGGAAGAAGGCGAGTGCCTGATGGGAGGTAGGGGCGCCTTTGTTGCAAACGATAATGCTCAAATTAAAATGAGTGCACATATTCAGAGACAAGAAATTGAAAGTATTCAAAAGATATGGAATGATTATAGGGCGAAGACAAAAGATATAAATGGGACGATTTCAGCGGGAGGAATCGGTGGCGGGGTGAGTGGGCAGACGCTGAAAAAGAAATGCTGTTGCTGCTTACAATATACACTTCCTGCCTATTCCGAATATGAGGTGTGCCCCGATTGCGGATGGATTGATGACCCAAATCAGAATGCGAATATTGTTTTGGATAAAGGGAGTAATCCGACTTCGTTAGAGCAAGCCCGTATAAGATGGCGGAGCCAAAGGAAATAAACTATTATAAAACATAGGATTAAGGATTGTCACCCAATGCTGAATTAATAGTCAGTATTGGGTGACAAAGTTTACTATACAATATTAAAGGCTATTTGTTTGCGTTTGGAGAAAATGAACCTAATATTTGTATTTTTAACTGGCCGGGCTTTTGACATGAGGCATATCCTTCTTTTTATACGCTTTTTTAAGCCACAGATTTGACAAGAAAACTCTTGACAAAGTATTAGCTGGTATTGCAAACAATAATTTTAGTAAAATTTGAAAAAGCTATTTATGGGTATTGACTTCGATAAGACGCCTGCATATAATAACACTATAAGTTTCTTTTTATTTGTAGATTATACAGATAGTCACTTTCACCCGTGCATACGGGATTGTCTCTTTGATTTTTTGCCTGTCCGTCTAGGAGTGGGCTATAATACGTATTGTTGGAGAGTAGACTGTGTAAGCAGTTTGCTCTCTAATTGAACATTTTAGAGGAAATCGTGTATGCCTGACATACAGTGTCGGACTTTGATTAAACAAACGATTCAAACGCCCAGGAGATAATTTATCTCCTGGGCGTTTTTTATATATATGGTCCAAGAGAAAGTATCAATATTAGCGCATGGGACTGGCGTTAAGTCCCAGATAGCTTAACGAACTATCTGTATCTTGCAAATCGTTGATAGGACGCTTGCGTCGATACACCGTGGCAATGGCCGGTGTACCTAGATAAAGCCATTGCACTAGTCGCGGCATCACGTCGCCCGCCTACTCTACCGGAGACTAGAGTGTGTCCCCCGCATCGCGCCATGGAAACATGACCCGCCACCTGTCGGACATCAGGATACCCCAGTGCCTCAGCAGCGTTGAGTCCTTTTGAGTCTAATGTTCCACATTGGAATTGATAGTCTCATAGGGGCTCAGGCGTTAGCAGGTTATTCGACACGGTACAAACCGTGAAGAATAACCGGCTAGTAGTAATTTGCTAGCAGGCAGGAGCCCAACTAACTCCTGTGCTCTGCGGGTTAATGCGCACCCACCCCTTTCGGAAAGGGCTGAAAAGCGCGTAGTGAAGTCAACGCCCGACATGGGGAGGGGGTTTCCGGAGCCCAAATCCGGCTGCTGCATTTGTGGTCTATAGCGTTTAAAATTTCCTGATATCTAGATAGGGGGATAGGCATGGGTAGTATAACATGGCAGTTTAAAAACTGCGAGAATTTTCAAAACATGCTCCAAAAAATCAATAGCCAGCAGAAGGATTCCGCAAATGCAAAAAAGCTAGGTATAAAACCGCCCAAGTGGGAAGGCCCGACAATGGAGACCTACCATCAGTACTTAAATCAAGCCATTCGTTTCGGAACATGGTCCAAGGCCAATTTTGGAACCCGGCATTATGATGACTGCCGCTGTCATATACAAGATTACGCAGACTGGCTGGTAGCTCAAGGTAAATCTGCATCAACAGTACATTCTTATTTGGCAGGAGTCTGCGCCGCCTTTGGTGTCTCGCTTGCAGAAATTAAACATCCCATTCGTCATACCGCCAACAACACACGGAGCCGTGGTACAAAAGCATCTGATAAAAGGCGTGACAGGCAGCGTGCTTGCTCACCGCGCCTATGCGATTTTGCTTGCCATGTAGGTATCAGGAGAGACGAGTGCGCGGCACTTCGTGGCAATGACCTGACACGAGACGAAAGCGGGTACCTCTGCGTAATTGTGCGCAAAGGGAAGGGCGGCAAACGCCAGTTACAGCGCGTGCCACCGGGCTCGGAAGATTTTGTTGCTTCGTATTTCGATGGCAGCAGTAACTTTGTCTTTTCAAAGGCTGAGATGAACAACAAAATCGACCTTCATCATTACCGTCATTATCTGGCTTGGGAGGCTTATCAGGGGTATCAAGCCAGATTGGAAGCAGACCCAGGCTACCGCGAGCAATTGATAGCTGAAATCAAGATTCGCTGGCAACAAAACTGTAAAAAGCCGTGGAATCCACGCGAGGTGGAGGGTTGGTATAGAATCCGTGGTAAAAACAAAGAACTGGCAATTTCTGCCAAAATGCCAGACCGCTATTCTAGGCTAGCTTTAGCTGCTACCAGTATCTTTCATCTCAGCCATTGGAGGTTAGACGTGTCAGTAAGCAACTATCTTTTGGCAGTTGCAGCGGACAAGACTATGGAAAAAACAGAAAAATAGAGGAGTGTTCACATGAGCTTACAAAAACCTACCGGATTCAGATTTTCAGAGAATACCCTGAGCGACTTCAAAGAATATGCAAGCAGTAATCACTATACCCAAGACGAAGCGCTTCGTTCGTTATTGGATAGCGTAAAGCAGGCATCGCCCCTGTCGAGTTTGGATTTGCCGCCGGAGGCTGGTTCCCATGTTCAGAAATTTCTCGATAGTGTACATACAGCAGAAACGGAATTTGCTGGGTGTTTAAGTGCGGTAGTAGCCGCTCAGCAGGCTTTGACTGACCATCAACGTGCCAAGATTGATGAGAAGACCGACCATTTGGAGCGGCTCACCGATGATAATGCTGAACAAGCAGAGTTGATTGCCAAATTACAGGATACGATTGAAAAGAACCAGCAGGAGATACAAGCATTACGTAATACGGTAGATTCTCTTACAGAACAAAATACATCCCTCCAGCAGACAATCTCAGCATTTAATCAGACCTCACAGTTTTTAGCGGAGAAGCTGGAATCATTGTGTGCAACCAATTGCCGAACGAAAAAAGCGAACTAGGATTAAGCAAAAATCGGCAGGCTTCATGGCCTGCTGATTTCTTGCCCGGCAAGATGCTACGCGTGCTACATGTGCTACGTAGCACGTGTAGCACACAAATTGTACGGAAAAAAACTTGACCTCGTTTTTCCATTATGCTACTGTAGATACATAAGTTTCTTGATTCCCGGCTGAGCCGAACCTTGGGCGGTGGTTAGCCCTGCGTCTCTTCTACCGGTTTTGGATGACCTGCCAGAACTGGGCGTTTCTACATGATTAAGTATCTAAGACATCTGCCTGTTTTTAACAGGCTGGGTGTCTTTTTGCGTTTTCAGGAGATTTTGCGTATGTGGTACCGCCAGTGTCGCTGCGGCCAAACAACAGAGGATTCATTAAATATTCCTTTTCTTGCGACTTTTGACGTAGTCAAAAGCCGTCGTTATGGTTCCTGCTCCAGCGCATAGCGTTGCGTTGGAACGCCGTTTGGAGCATCTACCGGCAGCCAGCCGGCAGATGCTTTACAAGGAAAGGATTTTTTATGAAGCCTAAAGCAAAAACAATGGATGAGTTGCCCTTGATTTTGACTGTCGAAGACGTTCAGAATATTCTACGCATTGGACGCAACACCGCTTATGGCCTTGTGCGCAGTGGGCAACTTTCCAGCATCCGCATTGGTCGTCAAGTTCGTATCACAAAAGAAGCTCTGGACCGGTATCTATCCGCACAATAAAATACTTGCAGGGTGGGCAATTTGTCCACCCTGCAAGTTTTGTGTATTTAAAAGGCCGGTACTTGAACTTTCCTGCATTGCCATGTATCATATTATTGTGATACTTTGGCGCGGTGAGAGGAGGATACTATGCCGCGCAAAACTAAAATGAGCCGCGCCGCTAACGGTACGGGCACTATCCGAAAAAAGACGATTGTTCGAAATGAAAAAAAGTATACCTATTGGGAGGCCCGCGTGACTGTTGGCTTTGATTTGGGTTCCGGGAACCAAATTCAACATTCCTATACAGGAAAAACTCAAAAAGAGGTCCGTGAAAAATTGCAAGCTGCCGCGGTTGCACTTACCGAAGGAGAATATTCAGAGCCGTCAAGGCTGACGCTTTCAGAATGGCTTGATATTTGGCTGCAAGACTACATGGCAGACAAAAAGTATCTGACATGCAAAGACTACAGGGCACAAGTAGCTGTCCATATCAAACCGGCGCTCGGCGCTGTAAGACTTTCAGATTTAGCTCCGCACATGATTCAACACTTTTACAATGACCTGCTTGCAAAAGGAAAGGCCGTTGTCAAAAGAGATGAGAATGGGAAAATTGAGAGAAAAGGCGGAAAGCCGCTGTATGAAAGTGCACCTATGTCGGCTAAATCCGTCCGCAATGTTCATGGTGTTCTGACAAAAGCACTTTCTACGGCTGTGAGCATTGGATATCTCCGCAGCAATCCTGCTGACAAAGTTACGCTTCCTCGAATTGAGCGTAAGGAATTGAGCCCTTTGGACGATTCTCATGTGAAAGTTTTTTTGGAAGTGGCAGAAAAAGATGCCTTTGGAATCATGCTGATGGTCATTCTTTTTACAGGCCTGCGAGAATCTGAGGCAATTGGACTTACTTGGGATTGCGTGGATTTTGAAGCCGGCGTGCTGAAGATTAACAAGCAACTCATTAAACGGAAACGGGATGATGGCGGCCCGATGCTTGCTTCGACCAAAAATGGAAAAGTGCGAACCATAAAGCCTGCGCCTTTTGTAATAAAACTTTTGAAACGCCAGTACACTGAGCAAACCATGCAGCGTCTGCAAAAAGGTGAGAAATGGGAAGGATGGAAGACAGAGGAGGAACGAAGGACTGCGCTGGTATTTACGACCTCAGCAGGACATTATATTTCTCCAACCTCAATTCGCTATCATTTTAAAAAGCTGGCTGTGGATATTGGCGTACCAGAATGCAGAGTACATGACCTTCGACACACGTTTGCGGTGCTCTCTCTTCAAAATGGAGATGACATCAAGACGGTACAAGACGCTTTGGGGCATGCTACTGCGGCTTTTACGTTGGATGTGTACGGGCATGTTTCGGAGCGAATGAAGGATGACAGCGCCAGCAGGATGCAGGCTTACATTGAAAAAATTGAGTGAGCCTAGATTTGCAAAATTGAAGATAAGGGAAAAAACAAGGGAAAACTTTTGAAAAGTGCAAAAGAAAATCCCTGAAACCATTGCGGTTTCAGGGAAATTTTTTGGCAGCGGGTGAAGGATTCGAACCCTCACAGACGGAGTCAGAGTCCGGCGTGCTACCATTACACAAACCCGCTATCTGCCGTTCAAAACGCGAATCGCGCAGCGAACAGATATTATTATACAAAAAATTCCGCTCTTGTCAACCCTTTTTCAAAAAAATACAAAGAATACTTTTTTCGATTCGCCCACACACTATCGAAGGGTGATTTTATGAGCAAAAAACAGCGGACGGACCATCCTGCGAAGGAGAAACCAACCCTGCGCACGGAACCGGAAAAACGGCTCTGTCCGGCGTTTGACCCTGTGAGCATCGCGCTGTTTCCCGCGGCCAACCAAGAAATGGGTATGCGGGTGCTGGACAACTTTTGCGAGGAACACATCATGTAAGATTCCTGTGAACCGGAAAAGCAAAATAAAACGCTTCCAATGCAACCCCGGCCCCGCCAAAACGGGGCCGGGGTGCTGCTTTTTTCTCAGAGATCCTTCCCCTGAGCTTGGGAGGCGCGAAGGTCGGCGCAGGTGAAGTATTTCCGCAAAGGCCGGTATAACAGGGAGAAAATAACGATGCAGATTGCAAGGTCAAGCAGCATGTAGCTGCCGTTGTACAGCAGGGAGTAGAACCAGGGATTTGTCATGGTCATTCCAAAAAACTCGGGTGGCATATACTTGCCCCACACAATGGCACCCACAACCAGATGGGCCAGGAACCGCAGAAAGCCGCCGCAGAGGGTTCCGTAATAGACGCTGAACTTCCGGCCGCGGAATAGCCCGGCGCCCAGACCCAGAAGGGCGTAGGCAACGAAATAGTCGCAGATGATGGTGGTCCAGTCGATGGAGATGCCGTTGGCAAAGAAATACTGCATCGCGCCGAAGACAAAGCCGACGCTGGTGCCCCAGCCTGCACCGTATCGGACAGCGAAAAGAATGATGGGAACCATGGCGCAGTCGATGGATCCGCCGTTGGGGAACTCATAGAGCTTGATGTAGCTGAGGATCTGCGCCAGGGCCATCAGAACGGCGGCTTCGCAGATGATGCGGATGCGGTTATGGCTCATAATTCGGAACTCCCTTTTTTAAATTTGGCAATCCCGTTTCCCCCAGCCTTCGCCCGCGGACATAAAAAAATCCGCACAACGGGCTTCGGCCTCGTCATGCGGTACTGTTCAACAGCTCACATTCCTACGCCGGCATTACCCGGATCAGGTTCGAGGGACCGGGCGGAAATACGCCCATCTCAGCCGGCTTCCGCCAGCACCCCTTGGAATTGTCAGTATCCATTATAAGGTGGTAACACCTGTTTGTCAAGTGGGTGAGACTTGTGGTACAATTACGATAAATCGGCGGGCGAAAACCATCGGCGCCTGTCGTTACATCAAAAGGAACAGAGGGAACGTCTATGAGACGCTGTTTTATTTTTGCCGCCGGGAGCTTTTTCGGTTTGCGGGAACGGCCCGCGCCAGACGATCTGGTGATCGCCGCCGACGCCGGGTACCGGCTGTGCCGGAGTCTGGGTGCTGTGCCCGATCTGGCGCTGGGGGACTTTGATTCCATGCCCGAGCCGGTTGGCGTGCCGGTTTTGCGGGTGCCGGTGGAGAAGGATGACACAGACACCATGCTGGCGCTGAAAACCGGATTGGAAAAGGGCTGCGGCGAGTTCCATCTTTATGGGTTCACCGGCGGAAAGCGACTGGATCACACGCTGGCAAACCTTCAGTCGCTGCTGTACCTTCGGCGCAGGCGCGCGCGGGGATGGCTGTATGGCGACGACTTTGTCTGGACAGCCATTGAAAACGAATCCCTCACGATTCATAAGGAAGTGGAGTGGGGGCTGTTCTCTGCGTTCTGTCTGGGTGACAAAGCCGGGGGAATTGACGAGGTGGGGTTCCAGTACCCCCTGAAGGATGCAACGCTTACGCCGGAGTTCCCCTTGGGCGTTAGCAATCATATTTTGAATCCGGAGGCTGTTATCACCGTCCGGAATGGCGCGTTGCTGGTGGGATGGGAACTTCCGCATCAAGAAGCGTGATTATTTAAATAGAATAACGAACTGCACAAACAAAGATTGCGTTGGCCTAAAAATTATTGTATAATGAGCAAAAAGGTTGACCTTTCAAAAATAACTGAGAGGAGACCAAAAAAGACCGTGGGACCGGAGCCGGACACGGAGTTTGAGGAGGAGTACACGATGGCGACATTTACCGTGAACGGCAAAGCTGTGACCGTGGAGAAAAACCAAAAACTCATCCGCTTCCTGCGGGATGATCTGCATTTGACTTCCGTGAAGGACGGTTGCAGCGAGGGAGCTTGCGGCACCTGCACGGTGCTGATCGACGGAAAGCCCACAAAGGCCTGCATCCCCCAGACCGAAAAGCTGGAGGAAAAGTCCGTTTTGACGGTGGAGGGTCTGAGCGATTTTGAGAAGGACGTGTTTACCTATGCGTTTGGTAAGGCAGGGGCCGTGCAGTGCGGATTTTGCATTCCGGGCATGGTGATCTCCGCCAAGGCGCTGCTGGATGTGAACCGGAATCCCACCAGAGAAGAGGCGGCGTTCGCCATCCGCAACAACATATGCCGCTGTACCGGGTACGTAAAGATCATCGACGCCATTTTGCTGGCGGCGGAGGTGTTCCGCAGCGGCAAAGTTCCGGAGCCGCCGCAGGATTGGAGCCTGGGCGCGCGGGTCCCGCGGGTGGATGTGCGGGAAAAGGTCACTGGTGCGGGACAGTATCCAGATGATGTCTATCTGGACGGGATGATTTACGCCAGCGCGGTGCGCAGCGCCTACCCCCGGGCGCGGGTGCTGGACATCCACGCGGAGGAGGCGAAAGCCCTGCCGGGTGTTGTGGGTGTGTTTACGGCGGAGGATGTCCCGGGAAAGAACAAGGTGGGCCACCTGATGAAGGACTGGGACACCATGATTCCGGTGGGGGAGATCACGCACTATCTGGGCGATGCCATCTGTGTTGTGGCCGCCGAGTCAAAGGAGCTTTTGGAACAGGCGAAGGCCCTCGTGAAGGTGGACTACGAGGAACTGCCTATGGTTCGCAGCCCAAAGGAGGCCATGGCGCCGGATGCGCCACTGGTCCACAGGTCTGGAAATCTGTTGGCCCACAAGCATATCCAGCGGGGCAATCCAGCGCAGGCCATTGCGAAATCAAAATATGTGTTGACGCAGCACTTTTCCACACCCTGGACAGAGCATGCGTTTTTGGAGCCGGAGTGCGCCGTGGCGTTCCCGGAGGGGGACGGTGTAGAGATATGGTCCACGGATCAGGGGGCATATGACACGCAGCACGAGACTATGGGGATGCTGGGCCTGCCCGCTGAAAAGGTGAAGGTCAAAAACATGCTGGTGGGCGGCGGCTTTGGCGGCAAGGAGGACGTGACCGTGCAGCATCTGGCGGCGCTGGTGGCGTATCTCACGCAACGACCAGTCAAGGTGAAGCTCAGCCGGGCGGAGAGCATTCTCATCCATCCCAAGCGGCACCCCATGGAAATGGAGTTTTCCATGGGCTGCGATGAAAACGGCATCATTCAGGGCGTGGCGGCGGAGGTCATTGCGGATACCGGAGCCTATGCGTCTTTGGGAGGACCGGTGTTGGAGCGGGCCTGCACCCATGCGGCGGGACCGTACAATTATCAGAATTTTGAGATTGACGGGTGGGCGTATTACACCAATAATCCCCCCGCAGGGGCGTTCCGGGGCTTCGGAGTCACGCAGACCTGTTTTTGCGTGGAGAGCCTCTTGAATCAGATGGCGGATAAGGTGGGAATTTCCCCCTGGGAGATCCGCTGGCGCAATGCCATTCGACCCGGACAGGAACTGCCCAACGGTCAGATCGTAGACGCGTCTACGGGGCTTGCGGAGACGCTGGAAGCGGTGAAGCCCTATTATGACGCTGCAAAATATGTGGGCATCGGCTGCGCCATGAAAAACGCGGGCGTGGGCGTGGGTATTCCCGATACCGGCCGGGTACGGCTGGCCGTTGAGGACAGAAAGCTCCATATCTTCGCCGGAGCGTCCTGCATCGGGCAGGGGCTGGGAACGGTTTTGACCCAGATGGTCTGCGACCGGACGGGATTAAAGCGGGACGACGTGGTTTACCAGCGATCCAATACCTATCTGGCGCCGGATTCGGGGACTACCTCCGGGTCCCGGCAGACGCTGGTGACGGGCGAGGCCTGCCGTAGAGCCTGTGAAAAGCTGAACGGGGCAATGGACGGAAAGACCCTGGCCGATTTGGAAGGGCAGGAGTTTTACGGGGAGTATCTGGCGAAGACCGACCCGCTGGGCGCGGATGTGCCCAACCCCGTCAGCCATGTGGCCTACGGCTACGCTACCCAGATCTGCATTCTGAATGACGAGGGAAAGATCAAAAAGATCGTGGCGGCCCACGATGTGGGGAAAGCCGTGAACCCGACCTCCGTGGAGGGACAAATCGAGGGCGGCGTGGTCATGTCCATGGGCTTCGCGCTGACAGAGCGCTATCCTCTGCAAGACTGTAAGCCCCTTGCCAGATATGGCACCCTGGGGCTGTTCCGGGCAAATGAAGTTCCCGAGGTGAAGGCGCTGATTGTGGAAAAGCCGGGCCTCAACGTGGCCTGCGGGGCCATCGGTATCGGGGAGATCACTTCCATCCCCACCGCTCCCGCCATCGCGGACGCCTATTTCCGCTACGACGGAAATTTCCGTTCGAGTCTGCCGCTTGAGAACACGCCTTACAGCAAAAAATAAAGCGGTCTCCCGCAGCGGGAGACCGGCTTAGTCCAATGGCATACCGGGCGGCGGCCCCCAATCGGCCGCCCAGACCCACAACCGGAAAATTACCGCTAATTTTCCCCTTTCAAGGTGCGTTCCGCCGCGCTCAGTGCCTGCGGCGTGTCCACGTCCCAAAGTTCTTCGGCTGGAACCTCCAAAAGCCGCAGGGCGTCCTCGTGTCGGCGGATGACTTCTGCTCCGCCTGTGTCGCCGGTGAGAGCCATCAGCTTGGGGAAAAATTTTTGGGGGAAAATACATGGGTTGCCCCGAACGCCGCCGTGAGCAAGGGCCGCGATCTGCTCCGGCTGCTGATGCCAGAAGTTGGCCAGCGCCGCCACGGATTCCCGCCGCAGAAGCGGCTGATCCGAGACCTGAAAGCAGACGGCAGGGCAGTCCCGCAGCGCCGTGAGCCCCAGGTGGATGGAGCGGCTCAGTCCCTGCTCCGGATTGTCGTTGTGGATGGCGGCGAAATGAAATTCTCCCGCCAGCTTCAGAATCTCGGGGTACTGCGTGACCACGATGACGGAGGAAAAGCACTCCGTGGGAACGGTCTCCAAAGCCCGCAGGATCAGAGAACGGCCATCCAGCGCCGTCGTCAGCTTGTTTGTGCCGAAGCGTTTTCCCATTCCGGCGGCGAGAACCACACAACCCGGTTTTTCCATATTGGAACCCCCAAATTTCGTTTTATTTTTCATAGTATATCCGGTTTTCCCGTGTCAAGTCAAGCGCATGGGAAGTTCAGTTAAAAAGGAGGCCAGACCATGAGCAAGAGCGTCGGCAAAAGCGTCGTACGTGTGGACGCATACGAAAAGGCAACGGGCCGGGCAAAGTACATGGACGATTTGTGCGACAGCGGAGCGCTGATCGCAAAGATCAAGCACAGCACCATCGCCCACGGGTTTGTGAAGTCCGTCGATACCAGCGAGGCAGAGACCGTTCCGGGAGTAGTGAAAATCCTCACCTGCTTTGACGCGCCGGACCGTCCCTTCCCCACGGCCGGGCATCCCTGGTCCATGGACCCGGCGCATCAGGACGTAGCGGATCGGATGCTGCTGAACCGCCACGTGCGGTACTACGGCGACGAAGTCGCCGCGGTGGTGGCGGAAAACGAGGTGGCCGCTATGCAGGCTATCCGGGCGCTGAAGGTGGAATACGAGGAGCTGCCCTTTGAACTGGATGTGCAAAAGGCCATGGAACCGGATGCGCCGCAGCTTCACGAGAAGTATCCCGGCAATGTGCTGGCTCACACCGATATTCGCAGAGGCGATTATCAATCCGCCATTCAGGAGCCGGGACTCATCCGGGTGGAGGGCTGGTACGACACGCCCACGGTTCAGCACTGCCACATCGAAAATCACGGCTGCTTTGCCTATGAGGAGGCGGGCCGTGTGGTGGTGGTCTCCTCCACCCAAATCCCGCATATCGTCCGCCGCGTGGTGGGTCAGGCCTTGGGAATTCCCTGGGGTCAGGTGCGGCTCATCAAGCCCTATATCGGCGGAGGCTTCGGCAACAAGCAGGACGCGCTGTATGAGCCGCTGTGCGCCTGGCTGAGCACGCAGGTAGGCGGGCGGCTGGTAAAGCTGGAATGTTCACGGGAGGAGACTTTTGTATCCAACCGGGTCCGGCACGCCATCCGAACGCACATTATTTCATGGGTTCGGCCGGACGGGACGTTCGCGGCCCGGAAGTTCGAGGCGTTTTCCAATCAGGGGGCCTACGCCTCCCACGGACACGGTATCGTGGCCAAGGGCATGGGCGCGTTCCCTCAGCTGTATCCATGTGACAATCTGGAGTGTGACTGCTGGACCGTGTTCACAAACCGGCCCGCCGCCGGAGCCATGCGAGGCTACGGCATTCCCCAAGCCATGTTCGCCGGAGAGTGCCACATCGACGATGTGGCGAACGCGCTGGGGCAGGACCCCATTGCGTTCCGGCGGGCACATCTGATGCCTGTGGGATACGTGGACGGATTCTCCAAAAACGAGCTGTATACGGACACCTTCAATCAGTGCATGGACAAGGGTATGGCGTACATCGACTTTGCGCGGAAGTACGCGGCCTATCAAAACCAGACCGGGCCGGTGCGCAGGGGCGTCGGGTGCGCGGTGTTCTGGTACAACACCGCGGTGTGGCCGATTTCCATGGAGAGTTCCTCCTGCCGGATGGTGCTGAATCAGGACGGGTCCCTGCAATTCCAGACCGGCGAGACAGAGATCGGACAGGGCTGCGACACCGCCTATTCCCAGATGGTGGCCGACGCGGTGGGTGTGCCGCTGGAAAAGGTCCACGTGATATCCACGCAGGATACCGACGTGACGCCTTACGGCACCGGAGCCTATGCCTCCCGGCAGACGTACATAGGCGGGTTTTCCATCATGCAGACCGGACTCGCCCTGCGGGAGCGGATCCTGAACATCGCCCATGAGCAGACCCGGATGCCGGTTTCCAATCTGGATCTGGTGGACGGCAACATCGTCCGCATATCCGACGGCCGGATTTTGAAAAGCCTTGGGGATCTGGCCATGGAAGCGTTGTATTCCATTGACCACAGCCAGCACATCACCGCCGAGACCACCGCCCAGATCCGGTCCAACGCCTATTCCTTCGGTTGCTCCTTTGCGGAGGTGGAAGTGGATATCCCCATGTGCAAGGTGAAGCTATTGAATCTGGTGAACGTCCATGACTGCGGGACCCTTATCAATCCCCAGCTGGCAGAGGCGCAGGTCCACGGCGGCATGTCCATGGCCATCGGATACGGGCTTTCCGAGGAACTGAAATTTGACGAGAAGACCGGAAAGGCACTGAACAACAACCTGTTGGACTATAAGCTGTCCACGTTTATGGATCATCCCCATCTGGAGGGAGAGTTCGTGGAAAACGCGGAGCCTACCTCACCCTACGGGACGAAGGCGTTGGGCGAACCGCCGGCCTGCTCCGGCGCCCCGGCCATCCGCAACGCGATCCTGAATGCCACCGGGGTGGCCATCGATTGTTGCCCCATTACGCCCCACGTGCTTTATGCTGAGTTCCGCAAAGCGGAACTGATCGAAGAATGAAGGGAGGAAGACGACATGTATGATATGAAAGCCCTCTATGAGGCAGGCTCGGTGGAGGAGGCCGTCTCCCTTCGGATGGAGCATCCAGAGGCTCAGATCATCGCCGGCGGATCCGACGTACTGGTCCAGATGCGGGAGGGAAAACGGGCCGGGGCGGAGCTGATCTCCATTTATGACATCGACGCCCTGCGGGGTGTGTGCATGGAGGAGGACGGGACACTTCGGATCGGGTCTCTCACCAGTTTTTCCCACATCACCCGGGACACGCTGATCCAGCGGTACATCAATGTGCTGGGGCAGGCGGTGGATCAGGTTGGCGGCCCCCAGATTCGAAACATCGGCACCATTGGAGGCAACACCTGCAACGGAGTGACCTCCGCGGATTCCGCCTCCACGCTGTTCGCCTGGGACGCGGTCATCGAGTTGACCGGGCAGTCGGGAACACGCAGAGTTCCCATTCAGGAATTTTACATCAGGGCCGGAAAAGTCGATATTCGGGAGGGAGAAATCCAGACCGGTATTCTGATTCCCCGGGAAAGCTATGAGAATACGTATGGACACTATATTAAATATGCCATGCGCAACGCCATGGATATTGCCACACTGGGAACCTCCGTCAATGTGCGGCTGTCCGCCGACAAAAAGACGGTGGAGCGGGCGCGGGTGGCCTTTGGCGTGGCGGGTCCGATTCCCCTGCGGGCGGTGACGGCGGAACAGACGACGGCCGGTCAGCTGGTGTCGGAGGAGCTGGCCGAGCGGTTTGCCCAAGCGGTGAAGGAGGACATCAATCCCCGGGACAGCTGGCGGGCCAGCCGGGATTTTCGGCTCCACATCGCCGTGGAGAGCGCGAAGCGGGCGTTCCTTGAGAGCGTGGAGCTGGCGGGAGGTGCGCTGTGATGGAAAAGCACGTAATGCAATATAAAACCGTCCATTTCACACTCAACGGGAAAGAGGTCGAGCGCGCGGTAGACGTGCGCGCATCCCTGACCGACATGCTGCGCAACGATTTTCGGATGACCTCGGTCAAAAAGGGCTGCGAGGTGGGGGAGTGCGGCGCGTGCAACGTTTTGATCGACGGAGAGGCGTTTAACTCCTGCATCTATCTGGCAGTCTGGGCGGAGGGAAAGACGATACGGACACTGGAGGGACTGCTGGGGCCTAACGGCGAGCTCTCCGATATCCAACAGGCGTTTGTGGACGAGGCCGCCATCCAGTGCGGATTCTGCTCCCCCGGCTTTATGCTGACTGCCGTGGAAATTCTGGAGTCCGGTAAGGAATACACAGATGACGAGCTGCGTAAATTGCTGTCGGGGCACCTTTGCAGGTGCACAGGGTATGAAAATATTCTGCGGGCGGTAAAGAAGACCATGTATCGCAGGCTTGGAAAGCCTCTGCCTGAAGAAAACTGACCTCATGCCTGTGGGAGGGTACTGAAAAAACGAGGGGAGGACTTTCCATAAGAACCATTATTACCATTGGCCGACAATTCGGCAGCGGCGGACGGGAGATCGGTGTCCGTCTGGCGAAAAAACTGGAGATTCCCTTTTACGACAAAGAGCTGCTGAAGGCGGCGGCGGAGAAAAGCGGTCTGTGCGAAAATCTGTTCGACACCTTTGACGAGCGCCCCAAGAGTCTGCTGTATTCCATCGCCATGGACTCCTACATGTTTGCGTTGCCCGGCGCGGGGGTCAGCGACTCACTGGAACAACAAGTGCATCTGGCTACCTTTGACACGGTGAGACGTGTGGCCGGCGAGGGCCCCTGCGTCATCATCGGCCGGTGTGCCGACTATGCGCTGGAGGGCAGGGACAATGTGCTGAGTCTGTTCATCCATGCACCGCTGGAGCGGCGGATTGCCGCCGTGGCCCGGCGGCAGAATCTGGATGCGGACAAAGCCCGCCAGGAGGTCCTGCGGATGGACAAGCGGCGTGCCGCTTACTATGAATATTACTCCGCCAAGAAATGGGGAGCGGTGGACAGCTATCATTTTTGCCTGAACAGCAGCGTATTTGGGCAGGATGGGACCATGGAGATCATCGAAAAGCTGGTGCAGATGAAAGAACGGTAGAGTTAACATAATTTTTGAGTGTGTCGTGCGGCGGACCGGGAGTCCGGCATTGCAGCTTGAGCGGAATAAATGGATGGCCGGAGCGGAGACGTTCCGGCCATCCATTTATTCCGGCTCTTTTGAATCCGGCATAAGAAACATAATATATTTTTGCCGATTTTTTTCATGGCGGGTGAGTCGTTTATTTTTGGGCAGACTGGGACTGATAAAAAAAGACGGATTGGACTTGACAAATACCCGTGGGGGGTATATTGTAAAGACACAAAGATACCCTATGGGGGTATTTTATGAATCTGAAAGGAGTCAAGTATGCGCGAGGAAGCTTATGACATCAGCGGAATGCACTGTGCGGCCTGCAGCGCATCCGTGGAACGGGTGACGCGGAAGCTGCCGGGCGTCACCCGGAGCGAGGTGAATCTCACCACCGGGGTTTTGTCCATCGAATATGACGAGGGCCAGACTGAACGGTCGGACATTATGAATAAAGTGGAGAAGGCGGGCTTTGGCTGCAACCCCAAGACACAGAGGCGGGAGACGCCGCCCAGGGCAGAAGTGGACGAGGCGGAGTTGGAGCTGCGGCGGACAAAGCAAAACCTGATTGGCGCGGCGGTGACGACGGTTATTTTGCTCTACGTGTCCATGGGGCAGATGCTATCCGCGCCACTGCCGCTACCGAATCTTTTATCCATGGCGACTCATCCGGTAAACTACGCCATGACGCAGCTGATTTTGACCATCCCGGTGCTGTGGTTTGGGCGGAACTATCTGATCGGCGGACTGAAAGCCCTGTGGCACCGGAATCCCAACATGGATTCGCTGGTGGCCATCGGCAGCTCCTGCTCGTTTTTGTATTCGCTGGTCATGACCTATCTGATTTCCGACGTTCCTCACCATGTCCACAATTTGTATTATGAGTCCGCGGCGGTGGTGCTGACCTTGATCATGGTTGGAAAATTTCTGGAGAGCCGGAATGTTCAGAAAACAAAAGGTGCCATCACAAAGCTGATGGACCTGCGGCCCGATGTGGCAATTCTGGCGGAGTCCGGGACGGAGGTACCCACCGCATCCCTGAAAGCCGGAGACTTGATTCTGATAAAGCCCGGGGCGAAAATCGCCGCCGATGGCACTGTGACCAAGGGGGAGAGCAGCGTCAACGAGGCCATGCTCACCGGTGAGAGCCTGCCGGTGGAAAAGGGGACCGGCAGCACCGTCATCGGCGGCAGCATCAACGGCGACGGGGTGCTTTACGTCTCCGTGACCCGAGTGGGAGAGGACTCCACTCTGTCCAAAATCATTAAATTTGTGGAGGATGCCCAGGGGAAAAAAGCGCCCATCTCCCGCATTGCAGACAAGGTGGCGGGCGTGTTTGTCCCCGTGGTTATGGCCATCGCTGTGCTGGCCGCAGCCGTTTGGCTGATGGCGGGATACGAATTCTCATTCGCCCTGCGGATATTCACCTCCGTGCTGGTGATTGCCTGTCCCTGCGCGCTGGGGCTGGCCACACCTACTGCCATCATGGTTGGGACCGGACTGGGAGCCTCCAACGGAATTTTGATTCGCAGCGGCGAGGCGCTGGAGATCACCCACAAGACCTCTGTGGTTGTGCTGGATAAGACCGGCACGGTTACCGAGGGAAAGCCTGCCGTGGCGGAAATTTTGCCGGTGGGAATTCAGGAAAACGATTTACTGACACTGGCGGCGGGTGTGGAATCCGTGTCTCAGCATCCGCTGGCCTCCGCGATTGTGGAAGCGGCGAAGGCACGGAAGCTGCCGACGGCGGATGCGCCGGAGAAATTTGAAAATCTGCCGGGCCGGGGACTGCGGGCCGAGACGTGCGGCGGCACGGTTCTTGCGGGAAACCGGAGGCTGATGGAGGAATCCGGCGTGGATCTGACGGCGCTGGAGCAGGACGAGTCCAGGCTGGCCGGGCAGGGACACACGCCCATGTACTTTGCAAGGGACGGAAAACTGCTGGGGCTGATCTCGGTAGCGGACCGGGTAAAGACCACCAGCGCGGACGCCATTGCCGCGCTGAAGGCCCAGAATATCCGCACGGTACTTTTGACCGGGGACAATCAGGCCGCCGCCAATGCCATTGCCGCTCAGGTGGGAGTGGACAAAGTGGTGGCGGAGGTACTGCCAGAGGAGAAGGCCGGAGTGATCCGGCAGCTGCAAAGTGAGGGGAAAACCGTCATGATGGTGGGCGACGGAATCAACGATGCCCCGGCCCTTGCCCAGGCGGATATCGGCTGCGCCATCGGAAACGGAAGCGACATTGCCGTTGAGTCCGCTCAGGTGATTCTGATGCGCGGGGATCTGCGGGATGTGGCCCGGGCTATCCGGCTCAGCCGCTTGACCATCCGGGACATCAAACAGAATCTGTTCTGGGCATTTTGCTACAACACCGTTGGAATCCCCATTGCCGCCGGAGCGCTGTTTTTAAGCAATGGGCTGTTGCTGTCACCCATGATCGCGGGAGCGGCCATGTCCCTAAGCTCGATCTGCGTGGTGACCAACGCGCTGCGGCTGGGCCGCAAGAAACTGTGAGGAGGACGGAGCATGGATGAGGAAAAATGCCCGGAGACGGGAGAAAAATGCGCCTGCTGCACCCGGCACAAGCATCGGGAACCGGCGGAGGCGAATGCGCTGCTCCGCCGACTCAGCCGCATCGAGGGACAGGTGCGGGGTATCCGAGGCATGGTGGAAAAGGAGGCCTACTGCACCGATATTCTGACGCAGGTATCGGCGGTGCAGGCGGCGCTGAACGCCTTCTCCCGGGAGCTGCTGGGTAACCATATTAAAACCTGCGTGGTGGAGGATATTCAGGCGGGACGCACCGAGGTGGTGGATGACCTGCTGAATACGCTGCAAAAGCTGATGAAGTGAACGGCCGGCTTTAGCGGCCGTGAACAAATAAAACCAGAGGAGAACGAATTATGAAGACGATTTCCGTACCGGACATGATGTGTGAAAACTGCGTCCGCCGTATCACGGACGCACTGACCAGAGCAAACCTGAAATTTCAGGTTTCGCTGGAGAAAAAGATCGTGGAGATCGATGGCTGCGACAACTGTGTGAAGACCGCCGTCGGCGAGCTGGAAGACCTGGGCTTTACGCCGGAGGTCAGGTAAAACCGCTGGGGCACAAAGGAAACAGGCAGGGCATCCCAATGGGGTGTCCTGCCTGTTTCCTTTTATATTTTTTGTAATTTGTTTGTTACTACTATATTTAAGAACATCCAGAAATATCCATATATTTTTGACGTTTTAGGGCGAAAGTGGGGAGGGTTTTCTTATTAACGCCGCATAAACTTGACAAGAGTGGGAGGATGGGTTATACTAATCCCAGTTTTTCATTTGGTAACGAAAAGTTACAAAATGTTTTTTTGTAAGTTTGGACGTGTATAATCGTTTTCCAAATTGGGAAAAATTTGGGGTGAAAACGATTCTCAGGAGGTATTGTTTTGAAACTGCAACTACTGTCCCGCGCGAAAGGCGCGGCGCGACGGCTGATCCCGTTTGTCTGTGTGACAACGCTGGTTCTGACCGTCTGCTGGTTCACCACGGACCGGGCAGCCGCGCTCTATATCCTTACCAATGAGGACGATGCGTCCATCGTTTTGGAGCAGGGCGCCAGCGTGGCGGACTTTTCCTCTCAGATGGTATATATCGGTACGAACGCCAGCGGCTTCGAGCTGACTTTGGCTGCCGGAAGACCCGTGACGGTGCTGTATGACGGTGCTTCGATCTCCACCACCTCCCGTCAGGAAACGGTCTCAGAGCTGCTGAACAGGGTCCATACCATCCCCGGGCCGCTGGATATGGTGGGCGTGGATCTGAAGGACACGGGACTGACACTGACTGTGGCCTCCGATCTGACCTACTATGAGCGCGTGACGGAGAGCGCTCCCCATCAGACGGTGCTCGTGAACGATTCGGGGCTGGCGGCCGGGACGCGGAAGGTGGTCCAGACCGGCGCGGACGGTATTTGCTCCGCTGTGTATGAGGTGACTTATTCCGGCGGTGAACGGGTTTCCCGCCAGCTGGTGTCCGAGGAGGACTCCACCGCCGTGGACGAGATCGTCCACGTGGGGACCGCGTCGGCGGCTCCCGAGAGTGGGGACCGGGTGGTGAATGTGGCGAAGAATGCCGACGGAAGCGGCACGCTGACCTTTTCATCCGGCGCGGCGCTGAACTTCAGCTCCGCCAAGTCCATGACTGCCACGGCTTATACCAAGGGCTACGGCGGCGCGGACAGCTGTACCGCTACCGGTACCACGGTCCGGGTGGGCGTGGTGGCTGTTGACAAGCGGGTGATCCCGCTGGGGACGAAGCTCTATATAGTCTCCGCCGACGGCAAGGTGACATACGGCATGGCTGTGGCCGAGGATACCGGCGTAAGCGGCAACATTGTGGATCTGTACTATGACACCTATCAGCAGTGCATTGAGTTCGGTCGTCGGGCGGCCACGGTGTACGTCCTGAACTGAGAGGTCCCAATAAAATCAGACGCGTCCATTCCATTGAATTATCGGTGGGATGGGCGCTTCTTTTGTTAAGCATCGAAGGCATACGGAGAAGATTAATATAAACTCATTTTTTTCGACAAAGACTTCCAAAAAGTAAAAAGACGTGGTACAATAACCAAAAAAAACAGTGATCAAATACCGGCGTTGACTGCTCATCCGTCTGCGGACCGCAGTCGTTTTTTAAAACAGAAAAATATAGTGCGTAAATCCCGGAGCGGCAGGGCCTGCTTAAAGGGCACTGCGGCGAGGGAAGGAGGGCCCGGATGAAACAACTGGCACAGGGAGCTTTGGCAGACAGTGATTTAATAGATGAGCCGCCGTATGGGAAAACGGTGAACTTCCCCGGAGGAGTGAAACACCCGAAGGAGGGGAGTACGGACGGAGCCGATTTCCGAATGGAGGACTTCGCACGAGAGGAAGATGCCGAAGCGGAGAACGGCGAGGCGGCACAAACAGACCCAGAGGGTGAAGCCTCCCTGGGCGGGGAGGCGGATTTGCAGACGGAGGATTCCAGGGACGCGGAAAAATCCCGTGAAACGGAGAACTCCGAATGCGTGGAAGCAGCCGCAGAGGAGTATCCGGCAGCAGCAAAGAAGGAGTCGTATTTCGGCAGCGTTAAATTCTTTAAAAACATGATTCTGCTGGCAGTGGTTATCGCCGTCGCCGTACCCACCGTACTGGCGGTCACATTCTGGCGACATGGACGAACGACGGCTGAGACGCTGGAGGGACAGCGGGCCGCGCTCAGCAACACACTGACGGATTTGCAGGTGCAGTATAATCAGCTGGCCGCAGACAAGCGAGCCGAGGAGACCATATGGGGTGGATCGGTCGCCAGTCAGGTGGTGCAGGCCCAGCCGCTGGACTATCAGAAACTGTATCCGGATTTTTATGTGAACACGCCCGTGGGTGCAACGGTGCAAGACACAGGGACCATGTATCTCACCTTTGACGATGGTCCCTCCTCTAACACGCCGCTGTTGTTGTCCATTCTACGGAGCAAGCATGTGAAGGCCACGTTCTTCGTGGTGGGCGGCGATACGGAGAAGCAGCGCCAGTGGATGCGGGATATCGTGGAGGACGGCCATACACTGGGAATGCACAGCTATACGCACGATTACTATAAGATCTATGCGTCTGTGGAAGCGTTCCTGGACGACTACTACAAATTGTTTACCAACATCAAGGAGGCTACCGGACAGACGCCCACGATCTTCCGGTTCCCCGGCGGCAGCGTGAACAGCTATGATTATCCGGTGTATCGGGAGATTGTGGCGGAGATGCTGCGGCGGGGCTTCGTGTTCTACGACTGGAACCTGTCCAGCGGAGACGCTTCCTCCAACTACATGTCTCCCAAGCAGATCACAGCTAATATTCTGGATCACGCCTCGGATTTTTCACGGGGAATCGTGCTGTTCCACGACGCACCCAGCAAGGACAGCACGGTGGAGGCCCTTGCCGGTGTGATTGATGGGCTGCGGGAACAGGGATTCACCTTTGCTCCGCTTACCCGCCAGGTGCGGCCCATCCTGTTTAACTATACCGACTATCAGCCGGACTGAGCAAAAAAAAGACTGCGAATAAGTGAAACCCGCTGAAAAGCGAGACAATATCTGCGGCCAGGGCGAAGCCAGAGTAGAGAAAGGATTTGGAGAACATTATGAAAAAAGAAAACTTCAGTAAGGCTATGAATGAGATGTTTGGAGTGGGTGGAGACGACAGAACAGAGTCGCCCGCCGCAGAACCGGTCATGTCGGCCCCATCCGAGCCTTATGTTTCTCAGGAGCCGTACGAGCCTGCGGAAACCCCAATTATACCGGCTCCCGCGCCGGAGCCCATTGCTCCGCTGGAGATGCCCGTGGAGCGTGAAGTAGACCCCTTTGCCTCCGCTGTGGCCTATACGCCCGCGCCCTCTTATAGCAGCAGGGCCGTGCCCATGCAAAAGACAATTCTGGCGGCGGGTACCACATTTGTGGGTAACATGACCGCTCAGGGCGATGTGGATATGGACTGTGATTTTCAGGGTGATATCCGGGCCAATGGCACCGTGACCATCCGGACCAGGCTGGCGGGCGATCTGAGCGCGAAGGTGGCGGAGCTGGTGGCCTGTGAGGTACAGGGCGACGTCCACGCCGACGAGAGCGTACGGATCGACAGCAACTCCAAGGTGATCGGCAACATCACCGGCAAGGATCTGAACTGTGCCGGAAGCATTCAGGGCAACGTTCAGGTCAGCGGACATGTGACGGTCAGCGGCAGCGCTTATATTGAGGGTGATCTGGAAGCCGCCAGCATCACCATTGAAAACGGCGCGGGCATCAACGGACAGATGCAGGTCCTGCCCCGCAAAGTCCAGTAACGAAGAATACAAGACAGGCTGGCGGATTTCGCCAGCCTGTGTTTGTCTGTAAAAATGACTGCCGGACCGGTTTCAAACCGCCACCTTGCAGCAATACTACCTATGAGTGCGGGCGGGTGCCCGCGGAAAGGCGGAGAATGCTTTGAATCTTTGCGATCTGAATGATTTACGGGACCTGTTGGGACGGCACGGCTTCCGCTTCTCAAAATCCATGGGCCAAAATTTTCTCATCGACCCTACCGTACCCAGGGACATAGCAGACGCCTCCGGTGCTTCGACGGAGTGGGGGGTGCTGGAGATCGGTCCCGGCGTGGGACCGCTGACGGTGGAGCTGGCGCGCAGGGCCGGAAAGGTGGTTTCTGTGGAGCTGGATCGGTCGCTGCTGCCGGTGCTGGCGGAGACGCTGGCGGAGTATCCTCACGCGGAGGTCATATCCGGCGATGTGATGAAGCTGGACTTAGGCGGGCTGCTCCGGGAGAAGTTCGGGGATAGGCCGGTAATGGCCTGCGCGAACCTGCCTTACAACATCACTACGCCGGTGCTGACAAAATTTGTGGAGACAGAGGGAATCCGGCAGTTTACCGTAATGATCCAGCGGGAGGTGGCCCAGCGGATCTGCGCCGCACCGGGAAGCAACCGAGGAAGTTCGTTTTCCTTGTTTTTACAGTACTACATGGAGCCGGAATATCTGTTTTCGGTGACGCCGGAGAAGTTCTACCCCGCACCGAAGGTGACCTCCGCCGTGGTGCGGTGCGTACGGCGGGAGCGACCGCCGGTGGAGACAGAGAATGAGGAATTGCTGTTTCAGTTGATGCGGGGGGCCTTTGCCCTGCGGCGCAAAACGCTGGCTAACAGTTTGGCTTCCGCGCTGGGGCGGCCCAAGGAGGAACTGCTGGACGCCATTCGGGCTGCCGGACTGCCCGAGACTGTCCGGGGGGAGCAGCTCACGTTTGCGGACTTTGCCGCGCTGTGCGGAAATTTGAACGCCTGAGGGGCCGGCGCTTGGGCGCTGGATAAAAAGGTAACCGCCTCCGGCCGAAGACCTGTGTCTTCAGCCGGAGGCGGCTGCTTTTTGTTGGCCAATGAAATAAGTTTTGAGAAAACCAACTGCTATTTTCGGTCGGGAAACTTTTTACAAAGGGTGTCCAGCTCGTCGATCAACGCACTCAGCTCCGCAGTGGTCATAACGCAGCTGAGCTCGGCGTTTTCAATATCTTCCATGGTGTTGGGCAGGGTGAAGGAGACATCCACGATATAGCGGTTCTCAACCTCTGTCCGGGCGGAGAAGAGAAAATACGGTTCCGAAAAGTCGCTGTCGTAGCTGTCACGGATGCCGGCTTTCAGAACTTTTAGTCCGGCGGTCAGCTCTTTCAGCTCAAAGGTCAGAAGGCAGCTGTTGGAGTCCCTGATGACAAGGCCGTCCTCGTCGGTATAAGTGCCTCGCAGGACAAGCCAGTTGCGGTCGTCACTATCCGGCGCGCCGGAATCCTCGGGAAATTCGTAGCTAACAATTCCCAGCTCCAGACTAGCCTCATCGTTTTTGAAAAGCATGTGGGCATCTCCTTACTAGTCGTTATGGTGCTGGGCGTAGAATTCGTCGTAGTCCTTCAACATGGACTGGAGCAGCTCCGGCGTATCCAATTCGTAGGGACAGCGGCTCTTACAGACGTTACAGTGGATGCAGTCCTCAACTTTGTGCATCTTGGCGTACCACTCGTCGGTCATGTATGGCCGATAGGGTGACCGGCGCAGGAGCATGGCCATCCGGGCGGCCTGGGGAATGTCGATCCCGGCGGAGCAGGGGAGACAGTACCCGCAGCTGCGGCAGAAGTTGTGGGCCAATTCTCTGCGGTCGTTGTCGATCACGGACTGAAGCTCCGGGGTCATCTGCTGGTTTTTCTCCGTCAGCTCCAGCCACTGGTCCAGCTCCCACTCATGCTGAATTCCCCAGATAGGGACCACGTTGTCGTAGCCCTGCATGAACGCATAGCAGGCCGCGGCATTGTTCAGCATTCCGCCGGACAGGCCCTTCATGGCGATAAAGCCCATGTCCGCGGCTTTACAGCGGTTTACAAGGTCGATATCCTTGTCCGAGGACAGGTAACAGAAGGGAAACTGCATGGTTTCAAAATTGCCGGAGTCCACGGCGGCGAGAGCCACCTTCAAACGGTGGTTCGTAATGCCGATATGACGGACATAGCCCTTCCGCTTTGCTTCCAGTGCGGCGGCAAAAGGGCCGTCGGGGTCATTGACGTCCGGGAGCTGAGCGGGATTGTGAAACTGAAACAGATCAATATAGTCCGTCTTCAGCCGACGCAGGCTCTCCTCAATGTGGGCCTGGACGGTTTTCTTATCCGCCCCGCCGCTCTTGGTGGAGATCACAATGCTATGGCGGACGTCCCCCAGCGCCTCGCCGAGCTTCTCTTCACTGTCGGTATAGGCGTTGGCGGTGTCAAAATAGTTGATGCCGGAGTCGTAGGCGCGGCGCAAAAGCTTTTTCGCGTCGGTGCGGTCGATACGCTGGACGGGCAGAGCGCCGAAAGCGGTCTTCGTGACCGTCAATCCGGTCCTGCCGAGCCGGACCTTTTCAATTTCCATGGAAACTTCCTCCCCATTTGTGCGATTTTTGGAATTTTCTCAGTCCTATACACTGATTGTAGCCTATCCGGAGACGGTTTGCAAGAGGCCAGCCCTCCTGCCTGCGTGCCGCGGAAACTTATGGACATTCGCCCGGCGTATAAAGATTACTGCGGCCACAGGAACCGGAAATTTGTCCGTTTGACGAAGAACCAGAAATGTGCTATTATGCAACCATGAAAAAAGATTTGCGGTTAAAACTGACGATCAGATTATATTCCGGTGACGATGAACGCTGCTTCGGGCCGGGTATTGCCGTGCTGCTTCACCGGGTGGAGGAGCACCGTTCCCTGCGCGCCGCTGCGGCGTCTATGGAGATGGCGTACTCCAAGGCGTGGCGCATTGTGCGCACCGCGGAATCCGTGTTTGACTGCAAGCTGCTCAGCAGCGTAACCGGCGGAAAAAACGGCGGAGGCGCCGTTTTGACAAAAGAGGCGGAAGCGCTGTTGGCGGCCTACGACGGGTACTGCGCCGAGGTGGGAAAATTTGCGGCGGAGAAATACAGAAGCTATTTTGATAAGGTGTCAGAGTGAGCGGGCGGCCACGGCCTAACCGCTGATTTAAGTTGCATTTTCACAAAATTATTGATGTCGCTTGAGCTTTGGCGGCATCTATATTTTTTCCTGATTTATATAAGCAGGATGTTTAATTCATTAAAACGAGGATATTCATGACAAACCAAACCTTTTCCCAACTCGCTCTTTCCCCCGAACTGCTGGAAGCGGTGACAAAGATGGGCTTTACAGAAGCCACAGATATTCAGGCGGAGTCCATCCCTCTGATCCGCGCCGGCGCGGATGTCTTGGCCCGCTCCCAAACCGGCACCGGAAAAACGGTGGCCTTCGGTATCCCCGCTGTGGAACGCATCTTGGCTGATGTCAAGAATGTACAGGTTCTGGTGCTTTCCCCCACCCGGGAACTGGCGCACCAGTGCGGTGAGGAAATCCGAAAGCTGGCCCATTACCTCCCCTATGTCAAAGTCGCCGATATTTTTGGCGGCGCAGACTATCGGGGTCAGTTCCGGGAATTGGAGTCTGCTAACTTGGTCATCGGTACCCCCGGCCGTATTATGGATCATATGCGCCGGGGCACCCTGGATCTGAGTCATCTGAAAATGGTAATTCTGGATGAGGCTGACGAAATGCTGAACATGGGCTTCCGGGAGGATATCGAGGTCATTTTGCAGGACGTGCCGGAAGATCGGCAGATCGTTCTGTTCTCCGCCACCATCCCAGAGGAGATTCTGACCATAGCACAGCAGTTTCAGCGCAATCCGGTTCGCATTGAGATCAACCGGGAACAGATTACGCTGGAAAACATCAAGCAAGTCTATATGGAGATTCCACCCAAGCAAAAGCCCGAGGCTTTGACACTGCTGCTCCATTATTATCAGCCCCGCCGCGCTCTTATCTTCTCCAATACGAAGACCATGGTGGACGAGCTGACCGAGCGGCTCAGCGCAGCCGGATTCTCCGTGGAAGGCTTGCACGGAGATATGAAGCAGTTGCAGCGCACCACGGTCATGAACGGTTTCCGCAAAGGCCGCGTCTCCATTTTAGTAGCCACCGACGTGGCGGCCCGTGGTATCGATATCAGTGATCTTGACTACGTGATCAATTTCGATATTCCAAAAGAGCCCGATTCCTATGTCCACCGCATCGGCCGTACCGGCCGGGCCGGTCGGGCCGGAACAGCGGTCACCCTCTGCTGCGGCCGGGCGCAGGTATTGCAGCTGCAGCGGCTGGCCGCTCGTACCCGTTCCGGTATTGATGCAATTCCCCTGCCCAGAGTTTCCGATATTGAACAGGCCCACCGCGAAAGGACCCTGAAGGACCTGGAGCGCGCCATGGAGTCGGAACCCCTGCCTTTCCACACGGAAATGGTGGAGGAGCTGATTCGACGCGGACATACGCCGGAGCGCATTGCCGCCACGCTGATGGGTCTTTCCTATCTCCATGATACCCATGCGCTGAAGGACCTGAGTGTCCCCACCGCTTCGGGAAAAAAGGCAAAGGTGCAGGAGCACCGCCCCATGGCTGCTTTTGTCATCAACATCGGTTCTGCCAACAGGGTCACGGATCGGCACATCATCGGTGCTGTCACAGAGCGGGCAGGCATCAGTTCCCGCGACATGGGCAAGGTGCAGATATCCGAATCCTTTTCCACCGTCCGTGTTCCCGCCGAAGTGCTGGAGGACGTTATGCTGGCCATGCGGGGATGCAAGATCTGCGGCAAGCCCATCCAGGTAATGCCTGTTCCGGAGCAGCAGCACCGGAAGAAAGTAGTCCCTTGCGCCGCCGCCAAGCCCCAGGGAAAAAGGAAGGCACACAGCTTTGCAAAGAAACCTAGAAAGCATGGTTAACCAACTGGCCGGTCTCAGCTGCGCGATAATATCTGCCGAATTCCATATGCGTCTACAAGCCCAAAAATTCTAAATTTGATTGCAGGAGAATAACGGCCAATGAATCAAAGCAGCAAAAGAAATGCGCTCATCGAGAATATTCTGATTATGATGATCATGTCTTTGTCCATAATCGTATTCTGTTCAACGTTCTTTCCTGTGACAAAAATTTCTTTGTTCTTTGCGCAGGAACTTGAGATGAAACGCATTACAGAACGCATTACGTCCCTTGTCTTTATCGTTATGTCGTTTAACCTGATGCAGCGCCGTCGGGCGGCATGGTATATCACGACATTTCTGCTGCTGGCCAGTCTGATTCAACATATAATTCCCCCGACAATTTGGGTATCGTGGCTTTTTGCGGCCATTGACCTGTTGGTTCTTCTTGCACTATTCTTGTTTCGCGGCGACTTCTGCTGCCCGTCCGCGCATGAATCGATCAGAAAGAGTCTGTTCTTTCTGATTGCCGCGGCAGCGGCGATCCTGCTCAATTCCGGCGTAAGCTATCATCTTCTTAAGATGGCCATGGCCGGCAGCAAACCCGGTTATGTCTTTTTGCACAGCCTGTCCGATTCGCTGGGCATTCTGTTTGGAGCTCTTGATATCGACACGCAGGGCTTGCCCGGAGCAAAATTTGAGAATTATATGTTCTGGTTCACATGGGCCTGTATGCTTGCCGCACTGTTTTACTCACTGCGGCCGTTTATCGCGCGGCATTTGTGGACCAAAAGGAATATGCAGCGGGCCAAAACCCTCGTACTCAAATACGGGCAGAACCCCGCGTCGTATCTTACACTTGAAGACGATAAATATCTCTATTTCAGCCGCTGTGCAGGGGGGGTTATTGCGTACGGCGTTGTTGGGAGCACCGTGCTGGTAAACGGGGACCCGATCTGTGCTCCGGAGGATTTCCAAGCAGTTCTTGGCGAATTCAAGGATTTCTGTGTTCGAAGTAGCCACAAGCTTATCTTTCTGAGCATCACCGATGCCTATCTCGATACATATCACGAACTGGGATTCGGTACGGCAAAGTGTGGCGAGGAGGCCCGCTTTGACCTGAGCGATTACAATATTGCAGGGAAAAAAGGCGCGAAAATGCGGATGAATGTGAATCATGCCACGAAATGCGGACTGACCGTACTCGAATACAGACCGCTTGAAAAAAGAGAACCAGTCATTGAAGCGGCGTTTCAAAATATTACGAATGATTGGCTGGCAGGGAAAAAAAGCTCCGAGCTGACTTTTACCTTGGGAACGGTCGGACTGGATGATCCAATGGACAAGCGATATTTTTATGCCGTGGATTCTAACGGCGAAATCAAGGGATTTCATGTGTTCTGTCCGTTTGCCTGCGGCCAGGGCTACATGGCGGATATCACACGGCGCATGCGAGACGCCCCGAGCGGGATTACAGAGAAGATCAATTACGAGGCGTTCCACGTATTCAAAGAGGAAGGATACCGCTGTGCCAGCCTGGGACTTGCGCCGCTTGCAAATCTTTGTCAGGATACCGACGCCAACTCTGCGGAAAAAGTTTTGAATTTTGTCTATGAACATTTGAATTCCTGCTATGGCTTTAAAAACCTCTATCATACAAAGGCAAGCTACAGCCCAACGGAATGGGTTCCCGGTTATTATGCCTTTCTGCCAAAGTTTCTCTCTCCTTCCATGATGTACGCAATCGTACGCATCCAAAATAAGGGAGGGATTCATGATTTCGCAAGGGCATTTCTGACTGGCAGAGATAAACCCTTGATATAGCTGACTTTTTTCAAGCACTGCAATTTATCGCGGATCAGCAGAAAGGCCGTCGACAAAAGTCGACGGCCTTTCTGAAATGTGGAAATCTTTTGATTGCCGTTTAATGTCCACTTTGGCTTCCTATGGCAATCGTATCAAACTTGGACACCGAATTGTGCTCAATATGCGTCCAGCTGACATTACGCTTTAATGCCACAAACGTAATGGGCACATAAGTTGCCATAAAAATTGGGAAAAGCAAAACATACCGAACCTTCTGCCAAGAAGTGGCCTTGATCCGTTTCCACTCGCAAGCTACCGTGAGTGCTCCATAAATCACCAGACCGATATAAAAGTCAACAACTGCAAACATCAGGTATCGCGAAGCCTGAATGACGATCAGGTGCATCCAGAAGTGCGGTTGAAATGCAACACCTAAGAGGATCAATAGATTGAAAACGACAGCAAATACCGCCAAAAACACGCAGGGCGCTACGGTCATCAAAAAGTCATAACAAGACATTTTCGCAGCAGAAGAGGTAAAGATGCCTTTGACCAAACGGAGTGCATATTTTTTGTTGACCTGAAAGAATCCTTTCGCCCAGCGCAACCGTTGATTCCAGGACTGGCTGAACGATGTAGGCTGCTCATCATATACGATCGCACTGTCGCAATAACCAATCTTGTGCCCGTTGATGACACAGTTCACCGAAAACTGGATATCTTCCGTAAGCAGATGAAAAGGCCAGCCATTATTTTCGTCAATCATGCGCTGGGACACAAAGAATCCCGTACCAGAAACTGCGCACGAGTTTCCAAGGAGCATCCGTGGATAATTGAGAAACCTAGCTTCACGCAGAAACCAGATAGAGTATCCAGCGGTAATCCAGTTGGCACTGAAATTCTTGGAATTGCGGTAGCAGGTAATGACTTCGTAACCTCTGTCAAAAGTCTTATTCATCTCGTTGACAAAGTTGAGGTCGACGATGTTATCGGCATCAAAAATGAAATAACCGTCGTAAGCGTCCTGCCCTTTATCCTCTTTAATATTGGAAAGTAAGGTGTCAAGCGCGTAACCTTTGCCTATCTGCTTCTGGTTATAACGCTCATAGACGATTGCGCCAGCCTCTCTGGCCGTACGTGCTGTGCTGTCCGTGCAGTTGTCTGCCAAAACATAAATATCCAACAGATCGCTGGGATAATTTTGCTTTTTTAGGCTATCAATCAGTTCCCCTATTACACCTTCTTCGTTTCGGGCGCATATAAGCGTCGCAAACTTATGAAGGCGAGAAGCTTCCTTCTCCGGTCTGACTTTTCTGAAGATCAATCCAACAATTGTATAAAGATACTGATAAAGATATGCGACAGTCATTAACACAACAATTACCATATTGACATTAATAACAAATCTTAATGTTTCCAATAGTAAAGCCTCCTATGGTAAGCTCAAATTTTTTTTCATGCACAGTTGCTGGGGATAATTGTTTCATTTAGGAGTTCCAGTCCTCCTGATCGGTAGGATCACTGCAATTGCGCGACAAAATGTTTTGTCATTGCCTGCCTTCTGCATAGTGTACCGCAAATAAGGCTTTTGCTTTCTTTATTTTGCCCGTTGCAAAATAAAACACAGATGACAGCGTCATCTGCGTTCAGAAGAGTCATATCTATAAGTTCATCTACAGGAACGAGGGTAAAACGTCCCTTGAGAGGTATACTATAGATTTTGAACGGTTCGGAAAAATAACTGTTAATTTGCTTAAATTATTCTAAATATCATGCCCCTCGACTCAATATTTTAGCAACAAGAAATTTTTTGTCACTATTTTAAAAATTACAAGCGAATTTTAGCACTTCTGTCACCTCTTGTCAAGAAGAAACATAATGCTTTTTTGTTGGTGAAAACAAGAATTTAATGTAAAGTTAATCAAAGGAACCAATGATTAGCAGCTCGCCAGCATGAAGATGTACTGGTTCACTCACCGACCAGCACCTGTATCCCTCCTGTCCATCATCACCAACGACTGCATCGTCAAGGGCAAGGATTACAACACCGGCGGAGCCCGCTATAATACCAATTACATTCAGGGCGTTTGCATCGGTACAATTACCGACAGTCTGGCTGCCATGAAGTACAATGTGTTCGACCATAAGAAATTCACCATGGGGAAGCTGCTGGACGCGCTGACGCAAGACTTTGCAAGAGAACCTGAAATTTTAATCTGGTGAAGAATAAGACGCCAAAATACGGCAACGACGATGACTATGCCGATGAGATCTTTAAAGAGTCTTTGATCTGTATCAGAACAACATCACCGGCAGACCCAACATGAAGGGCGGCAACTATCGCGTGGATATGCTGCCCACCACCCGCCACGTGTATTTTGGCGACGTAATAATTGCCGGCCCCAATGGCAGTCTGGCCCATAAGCCCGTTTCCGAGGGGAATTCTTCGGAAAAGGGCGCGGATGTTTACGGACCCACTGCCATCAAATCCTGTGCCAAAACGGACCATTGGAGGGATATCATAGAAGTGCAGAGAGCAAACACCCAAAAAGTGATAGAATCAAGGAAAGGACAAGGTGGTGTTTGCGATGCGCAAATATGACAAGGAGTTCAAAGAAGAAGCGGTCAAGCTGTCCGATGAAATCGGTGTAAAGCAGGCGGCGGCACAACTGGGTATTCCATACTACTCTCTGGCGGAGTGGCGGCAGAAGCGAAAGGTATTCGGAGATCACGCCTTCGTCGGCAGCGGCATTCGCCGCGACGCGCCGCTTTCCGAGAACGAACGCCGGCTGATAAAGGAAAACGCCGAGCTGCGGAAAGCCAATGAGATTCTCAAGGATGCGCTGGGTTTTTTCGCCAAAGACCGGAAACGGTAAAGCCGGAGCGGTTGTATGAGTACATCACGCTGCGCCGTGAGCGGTTCTGCGTTCATGCCATGTGCCGGGTTGTGAAAGTCAGTGAATCCGGGTACTACCGCTCTTTGCAGTCGGCTGGCAAGCCAAAACCGTGGCAGTTGCTTCTGGTCAAAATACGAGAGATTTATAATGAAAATCCGGACAATGACAATTATGGTGTTGGCCGAATTCTTCTGGCACTTACACAGCGCGGTATCGCGGTAAGCCGAAGCAGCGTGCGGAGGGCCATGAAGCGTGGAGGTCTGCTCCATCGTTCTTCTCGTCACCCCAGCAGTCTGACAAAAGCAGACTTGGCTGCGCAGAAAGCGGAGAACCTGATTTGCCGAGATTTTACCGCAGGCGCTCCCAACCGGAAGTGGCTGACGGATATTACGCAGATCCAGTGTCTGGACGGTAAGTTGTATATGGCGGCAGTCCTGGACTGTTATAACGGAGAGATCGTCGGTCTCGCTATGGATGACAACATGAAGAAGGAGCTGTGTATCCGGGCGTTTCGGTCTGCCTGCCAAGTACAGGGAGCCTATGGAATGACCCTGCACAGTGACCGCGGAAGCCAATTTACCAGCTCCGCATTTCGAAAGGCGCTGGCGCAATACGGCGCGGTTCAAAGTATGAGCGGCACGGGCCGCTGCTATGACAACGCCCGGATGGAGAGTTTTTTTGCTACGCTGAAGAAAGAAAAACTTTATCGAATCAGGACGGAGCGGATGCCCATGGCACAGGTTAAGAGCATCGTATTCCGGTACATCATGACCTACTATAACCGCCGGCGAATCTATACTGCCAACCCCGGCGGCCTGCCGCCAGCCATGTATCGTCAGGCCGCCAGAGGCCTGGCCGCATAAGCCGCAGATTTTGGGTGTTCACACTCTGCACTGTTCTTGACTTCTCTACATCCAGAAACGAAATGAAAACCTCGAATATAGGTATGTCTGTTTTTTGAAAAGATTGCTATTTCGTGGGCTGATAATTTGAAAAGTGCGAAAATAAATTAAAAAAAGCCAGACACAAGCATATCCGGTTTGGGAAACAGGTACAAATGTTTTTATGCAAAGCCATGAAGACGGGATGCAAATATCAACAAATAAGATCAAATCACTTGCATTTTAAAGAGCGGGACGGTATAGTAATATTGTGAAGTTGGAGCCTGCCAACGGTCTGGATTGAATAGACCGATTTGAGGGATTCGACGCTTTTATGAATTGAGTGAATTAGCACCATTTCTTGAATGCCCTGCTAACAACGATAAAAATGAGGTGGAAATTAAAATGAAAGAACAGGTATTTGAATTTTTGGATCAAGAGAAAATCCCCTATGATGTCACGGAGCATGAGCCTGTGTATACGATGGAGGACATGGAGCGTGTTGGCTTGGATAAGCTGGGGACTCTCTGCAAGAACCTTTTTATCCGTGATGCAAAGGGCAAGAGCTACTTTTTGATTACCGCCAGCAACGATACCGCCATCAACCTGAAGGAACTTGGCGAAAAGCTCGGCGTTGGTAAGGTGAGTTTCGCTTCTGCGGAGCGGCTTCAGCAGTATTTGGGCGTGACAGCAGGCTGTGTTTCGCCATTCGGTGTACTGAATGATGCAGAACACAAGGTAGAAGTCATTTTCGACCAGAAGCTGCAGGGAGAGAAGCGCCTCGGAGTCCATCCGAATGAGCACGATGCGACCGTCTGGATTTCTTTCTCTGATTTGCAGAAGGTTCTGAAGAAGACTGGAAGCAGCGTAAAAATTTTAAAACTCTAATGCTTGCTGTGTTGCCTTTGCAGATGTGCTCTTGAAATGAACCATGGAACAATTACCAAAATCTTTTACGATACCGATATAGTCACAGAGGTAGCCAATGTAATACGGTATGCCCAACTGTGTAGCCTGGGTTACCCCCAACTGCGTCCGAGAGTTTCGCCGCTTCTTCCTTAAACTATCATATTTGCGCATTGCTCTACCTTCCTTTGTTGGTGTTCTTGCTCTGCGCGCCTAATAGATCACGTCAGCTGCCATTGGATTCCAATGGCAGCTGACGTTTTGTTTCTTGGAGATAGAGACCGGTCAGACCGATTCCAGGGCAAAGCTTTGCGTATCGGCGAACAGTTCGATTTCCTGTTTGGCTTTAAATAGGCTATTCAGCACCAAGGACTCTTTTTGGTCCGAACAACGAAACAAGGGAACGGACACACTGAGAGAGGCAAATATCTGCCCACCCCTGTACAGGGGTATTGCCCAGCAGCATACCTGATCCGTGGACTCTTCCCGCTCCCAGGCAATCCCATCTTTTCGGACTGTCTCTAACTGATTCAGCAATGTATCAAGGTCCACAATAGTATGGTCTGTCAGGCGGGGGAAGTTCGTCGGCGTATAGTTTTCTGACTTCCTCGTTGGATAGACCGCTCAACAGTGCTTTTCCGATGGCCGTCCCATTGGCGGGGAGGCGGATCATACGGATGGGCTGTGGTGAATCCACCTTGCGGATATAAAGCACCTTTCCGCGGTCCAAAACGCCGAGCTGGCAGGTTTCCTCGCAGTTCTTCACAACGGATTCCATCGCATTCAGAATGAAATCCATTGCGCTCTGGTTGCCGGTAAAGCTGGCACCCAGAACGTAAGAGCTGATGCCGATATAATACCGATTAGATTGACGATCCAGTTGAATATATTTCCGATTGAGCAGAGTGCGTAAAATGGGAAAAAGGCTGCTTTTCGGCGCATCCAGTGCCAGAGCTCCGTTAAAGTGTTTCCGCCACCTTTTGACGCAGCTAGATACTCCAGAATATCCTCACACGCGCGGTGGAGCGGTGCTCCTGTGGCATAGGCCATACCCCCGATTCAATTACATTTTATACTGTCAACACTTTAGCATAGTGGGGAGCATGTTACAAGTGGAAGTTATAAGTGACCCTTTTTCAAATAGCTGAAATTAAAATGAACACTGCAACAAAATACCTTGCGTTTGCCGTCGAAATACTCGGTAAGCTGATTGGCCGCAGTATCCGTCAATGTGGTGGGCGTTCCCATCTCCGCCGGTTTTTCGGGCAGGCGCCTGTGAGAGACGACCACGCCATCTTCCTGTTCAATGCGAAAATATCCGTATTTCAATTTGTAAATTGCATAATTGCTCATTTATTTCTCCAATTTTAATGATTTGAATCTCAAAAAAGCCATCATTTCACAAGCAGAATTCTCAATTATTCAAAATGATTTCCAAGACTTCATTCAACGCGTGCGAACATAGTTTTCAACTTTCGAGTGATATTCGTCAAGCGTATCGAGCATTGGTGAAGCAGTGTGACAAAAAAGCAGATCCGGTAAATAAAGCGGCTTTTTGCCACCTGCGGTCATAGCACGTATACATCCGATACAGGTTACCACTACATTCTCGCACGGAAACTGATCCGCTCTTGATTGGATGCGTTGTTCTACACATTCGTTGGAAACCACCCCGTATAAATTGTCGCCGCAACAAATGGATTCTGTTCCGCTGAATTTTGTTTCTTTGATCCGAATATTCATCTTATGAAGAAGACTTCGAATTGCTTGATGTACTTGTGGTTTGTGCCGGTATCCGCAGGAATCATGGACTGAAACAGTCATTCCGTTGTAATCGGGAAGTTTTAAATTGTCAAGGTTGTCCAAGATCTCCCAAACGGAAATCGTGTTGATTCCTTTGTAAAGGGAACGAAAACGACGATCACAGCCGGCACAGTTGTTGATAATAGTCGCCCCTTCATCTAAACAGGGATCGTGTCTACAACAAATATTGTGAGCTTTCACATTTCCGAAGTGTTCTTGCAAATAACTCAACATAAGCTGTGGAAGTTCCGGTTTATAGAGACTCACGGCGCATCCGGGGTTAAAATAGCATTTGTTCAAGTCAATGTCTGGAATAGAGATGCTTTTCCTAAAAGCGGAGTATCGCTGTGCTGCCCCTGTCGGACATACAACCGAGCAGGTTCCACAGTCGATACAGAGCTGTGGGTTTATGTGATAGCCACCATCTTTCTTTGAAATTGCAGCTGATGGACAAGCATTGACGCATGCTCCGCACGAAATACAGGCATCGGTTATCTCATAACAAAACTTGTCTTCGATACCGGTTTGAATAGGCTTCGCCAATTTCATATTATTTGTTTGTTCTGTTTTGTTTTTGGTACACACTTGGTGACACCCCTTTCTGTCCTTTGAAAAAACGATAAAACGCAGACAGGCTTCCAAATCCCACGGAAAGGGCGATGTCTATAACCTCATCGTCTGTTTCCTTCAGCAGTTTTTCCGCTTCCTGCAAACGTAAACTGTCAGTATATCCCTTTGGCGTCACGCCATAGGTTTCTTTAAACACATCCACCATGCGACTTTGAGACAAGCTCACTTTTCGGAGCTTGGTGTTCATTTCGGAGGACTCACGAAACATTGCGTCGATCATGTCCTTCATCTGCGCGGCGATCTCTTTCATCGGCTCGTAAGCCAAAAGGTCGCTTCTGCATCGTTTGCATGGACGGAAACCGGCCGCTATCGCTTCCTCCGCCGTATCGAAGTACAGAAGATTCTTCGCATTGGGTATTTTAGATTTGCAGGACGGGCGGCAGAAAATGCCGGTAGACTTCACCGCGTAAAAAAACACTCCATCATAGTTGGCGTCATTGTTGATTACCGCCTGATATTTTTCCTGATCTGTCATGGCATTGCCTCCTTTTCTTTGATTCCTTTGGGTCGGTAAGTTCGGGGATCGCGCCCACCGCCACCGCCCAGAGATACACGCTGGCCACCGTTCTGTAGGGAGAATATCGTTTCCGGTATCGCTCGAACATTTCCCGTGTGATTTCTTTGTGCCGGTACACCATCCGCAGTCCGCGATGGATGGTAAGGTCGCCGAAACTGAATACGTCCTTTCGCCCCAGTACGGAGGTGAGCAGCATTTCCGCCGTCCACACGCCGATACCTTTCAGTTCTGACAGCCTGTGTATCACTTCCTCGTCCGGCAAATCCCGAAGCGGTTCCAGATCAAACTCACCGGAGGCGATCAGCGAGGCAAAATCGTAGAGATACTCCGCTTTCTTGAAGGTTGTGCCAAAGACTTGCAGCTCCGGGACAGTGTATTCGGCCATCCGTTGCGGGGTAACAGGATTCATGGCCGCAGCCATCCGCTCGTAAACCGTCTCCCGCGCTTGACGTGATATCTGTTGGCCGAGGATGGCCCGCACGACAGCGATGAAAATGTCCCCGTCGATGGGGCGTATGACCATGCCGACTCGGTCGATTACTTCGCCAAGGCGCTTGTCCCTGCTTTTCAGGTAGTCCATCTCGGCTTGGCCGTATTCATAAAACATTTTCATCACCGTCCTTTCACCTATATTATACAAGCCGCATCTAAAGATTTCTTCTCAAAATTGGCTGTTCAATTTTTAGCCTCGGCAATAAGTTACACCCACTTGTAGTTGAAATAGATTCCGTCATCCCGCATATACGGATTGAAGCCCGTTTTTGCGCCGCCATTGATGACCTCTGTCATTGTCCTCCGGCGCGGCATACTCAATGTGCTCTCGCTGGAATCGTAGAGATAGTTCGCCCCAATAAGGAGGAAAAGTATATGTCATTTTCAACAGCGCAGTAGACGTTCTGCAAACGCTCGTGATTGCCCTCAGCGGGCCTCGCCATTTGGGGTGCGATCAATCTTTTGGAAGGCTACGGAAACGACAATCCGGCAGCGAATGGGCAGTGTCCATATGGAAGCAGCTACGAAATACCCCAAATAACAAGATAGACAGCTGACAGAGGTAATGAAAAATATTATTATAACTACCACAATAGTCATTGACAAGTGGTGACTATTGTGGTAGTATCCCATTGTAACTATTGCAATAGTCAGGGGTGCTAACTATGGAAATAAAATTATTCGATTCGGAACTAAAGGTCATGGAAGCCTTATGGAAGGAGGGCGATTTAACTGCGGGGCAGCTTGCTAAAATCCTGAATGAACAAACGGGCTGGAACCGTAATACAACGTACACCATTATAAAAAAGCTGATTGAAAAAGGCGCTATTGTACGCTATGAACCCAATTTTACCTGCAAAGCAACTATCACAAAGGAGCAGGTACAGCAGCACGAAGCAACGGAATTAATAAGCAAGCTGTTTGATGGTTCTGCGGAAATGTTTCTGTCTGCGTTTTTAAGCGGAAAGAAGCTCTCGGATAATGAAATAAAGCGCCTCAAGCAGATTGTAGAAAATCTGAAATGAGGTGGTTATTATGGATATTCTGCAAATGAGTATATCAGCGGGTATACTCATAGCGGCCATCGTCATCATCAGAGCGATTGCGCTGAATAGGGTTCCTAAAAGCACTTTTCTTGTGCTGTGGGGCGTTGCAATTCTTCGCCTCTTTGTGCCGATATCTGTTTCATCACACTTTAGCCTTTATAGTGTCATAGCGGAAGTTCTTCGATACGTTTCACCGAAGTCCCTCACTATGGGAACTGGCAACATGCTTTCAACCGTAATTTTATTATCCGGAGCATCAAATGCAACTGAAAATACGGCAGGAATGGCGCAATACCAAAGTTTTTTTCGTGTTCCGATCAACGTTATTTGGATTGTTGGTGTGCTTGCAATGTCAGTTTTCTTTACGATAGTTTATTTTAGAAACCGCAAGGAATTACGCTGTGCATTGCCAATATCCAACAATGAATTCATAGACAAATGGCTTCTGAAACACAAGATCATGCGTCCACTCGCCATATTACAGTCTGACAGAATCAGAACCCCGATTTCTACCGGGATAATAAAGCCCCGTATCATTTTGCCCAAGTCAATGGATATAAACGATGAACAGACTCTACATTATATCCTGACACACGAATACTATCATATCCGGCGTTTTGATGCAGTATGGAAGTTGCTCTTGGTGGCGAGTCTCTGTATCCACTGGTTTAATCCTATGGTATGGGTAATGTTTATATTGGCAAATCGGGATTTGGAGCTTGCCTGTGACGAATTGGTGATACGTCATTTTGGATCAGAAACAAAAACAGCCTATGCCTATTCGCTTATTCACATGGCGGAACAACGAAGCGGGTTTTCCCCATTATGTAACGGATTCAGCAGAAATGCGATTGAAGAAAGGATCGTTTCTATAATGAAAGCGAAAAAAATAACGGTTTTAAGTATTGCTATAGCATTTGTATTGGTAATGGCAACAACAGTGGTATTTGCTACAGCGGCAGCAACGAAGAATAACGATGAGGAAGTCATGCCGCAGGATACCGGCACTGATTGGGCAGTTTACAACGACAAAGGTGAATTGGAATATTACCACACTGTTGACGAAAATGGCAACGATGTCTATCTGGATTATGTCCCTGAACCACAGAAGGGTGATGCGGAAATGGACGGGAACTTTTTCGTAAGCGAACAGATCACTTGCGAAAACGGTGTGGCCGGAGGACATAAGGAAAGCAATGGACGAATGGCTGTTTATACAAATGCCGGAGGGACATGGTCGCTGAAAAAGGGAGAAACCGTAACTATTACGTTTAATGTAAAAGTGGTTGATGGGCATGAGAATGGTCAGGGCATACAATTCGGATATCTTAAAGACGGGACATATACCGAGTACTCTTCTACCAGTTTATCAGGGGAAACGTCGATAACCTTCTGCACTCCAGAGGACGGCGAGTATAATTTCTACTTTATTAATGCTTCCAGCGATACGATTTATGTGAATAGCTGTTCGATATCCATCTTATAAATTGACCTTATGAGGCAATAGAAATAAAGCCGCTATTTCGGCGGTAAGATTGGCACGAAGCAGCGGCTTTGAATCAAAATCAAAGCCGCTGCTTTTCTTTGTAAAAATTAGATTGCAGAGGGTGTGATTGGTGCACCCTTTTTCAGACCGGCGGCTTTGGGATTGGAGATTATCCATGTATCCGGAGCTGCGTTTTTTTATATGGGAGGGGCCGCTACCTTACGCGTTTGCGGGCGCGCAGATGTACTTCCTCATATTGCGGACATAGGGAGCCGCCTCGTGCACGATCCGGTCGCCGGGTTCCACCAATGTCTTGGAGTCACTGACCCTCGTGGTAGTGCGGAACAGGACCGGCGTGTCAAACCGCTCGGAAATCTCGCAGGCCACTTTGACAAAGTCCTTGCACTCCTGCGAATCGGACGGCTCCACCATAGCGATCTTCGCGGCTCTTGCATAATGGCGGTTGTCCTGTTCGTTCTGAGAAGAGTGCATACTCGGGTCATCTGCGGTAATCACGATAAAGCCGCCGCCCACCCCCATATAGCCCGCCGTGAACAACAGGTCTGCCGCCACATTCAGGCCTACCATCTTCATCGCGCACAATGAGCGGGAACCCGCCACAGAAGCTCCGTAAGCGACTTCGGCGGCCACCTTCTCATTGGGCGCCCACTCGCAGTATACATCTTCTTTATACTCAGAACATTTTCAAGAATTTCCGAGCTTGGAGTACCGGGATAGGCGGAGCAGACTCTGATTCCCGCTTCGTAAATTCCTCTGGCAATCGCTTCGTTACCCGACATCAACTGTCATGCGCTGCCTCCTGTTATAAACTTTCATTCCGGGATATCTGATTCTTTTAAATTATAAGTTGCTTCCGTCCATTGTTTCAACTTTAATCCGTTCGGAGAAATCTGGGCGGGCAATTGCATCTGGAGAGGTGCAATTAACCGGAAAAGCGCCGAAAAACAGCCGAAAAAAATGCAGAAGGGCGCGCGCCCTTCTGCGGTACTGCGTTCAATAGATAAGCTCGTTATATGTACAAAGAAAATGCTGACAGCTCATATTAATATGATTCTCCATCAGTTTGCGGGCGGTGTCCGGAATACGGCTTTTGATTGCGTTTGTGATGCCAAGATGCTCATAGGCAATCAGCGTAGTAATCGGGTTTTGCGGACTTAGAAATTTTATGCTGTACATCTGATAACGACTCATTCGCTTTTTAAACAGGGAATAACTCTGCTGAATAAAGTAATTACCGCACGAATCAACAATCAGCTGATGAAATTCCGGATCCACAAATCGGATAACGGCGTACTTCCGCTCTGGCTCAGAACAAAAGGCGACATAGTCGTTGGATAGCTTATCCAATCGCTCGATTATATCCGGTGATGCCATTTTGGCGCACAGCCAGACCGCTTCGCCTTCAATGGCTGCGCGGAATTGGTAAAGCGCAATCATGTCCCCGAGATCCAGAGAGCTGACATGGTAATAGCCTGAATTCTCCTTTTTTTCAACGAAACCCATCTCCCTCAGCTTTGAAAGCGCATCGATCACAGGCGTACGCGACACCTCAATCGATTCAGCGAGCTGATTTACAATTAGTTTTGTTCCCGGCTCGAGGCGCAGGGAAGTGATTTCGTTATAGAGCATTATGAATACAATCACGCTGGCTTTTTCAAATGGATTCGAATCCAGATACATTCTAAATTCTTCCCAATTTAAAGAAAACGTCGGTTTGTCTTTCATCTCTTCTATCATCCACCTTTTTGCGAATGGCATCGACGGGGTTGTGAAACGCGGCTTTCGCTCGAATTGTGTTTTCACTGTATTTGTTCTGTAGTGCCGGCATGCTACAGGCTGTGGAGGTGAGGGGCGAAGCCGTATAGCGGTTTTCCACAGGGAGGCATCGGCGAATGGAGCAAACAACAGCCCTCATCTCTTAGAAATCGACTCGATTTTGCCGGCGGCCAGTTTCCCCGTTTCTCCGAATCGGTAGCTCGAAACAGACTGCAATTATCAAAAAGGCCTCATGAGTTAATCGGCTGGCTTGCAAAGGACGACTGTAGTTGCGTAGACACTATAACAGGAGCAAGGGAAAAAGACATTTCCAATTTGAATTGAGTATTTGCCGACTTTGCATAAGAGAGAAATTACATGTCCAGTGATCTGAACTCATCCAAGTATTTTTCTGTAAGAAAATCAATTAGCCCGGCTGCTTTAGCAATGTCCTCCGGCGTATAGTCCGTAAGCTCCCGCATATAGGATTCAAATGTTCTTTCCTGCTGTTGACAATAAAATTCATATACCCGATGACCTTCTTCAGACAGGCGCAAATAAATTGTTTTCCGATTTCCGTCCATTATATCCTTAACCAGCAGGTTTTTGCTATCCAATTTTTTAACAATCTGAGATATGGCGCTAGGCGTAGAAATTTTCATTCTGGCCAACTCTGTTGCGGTAATGGGCTCGTTGGCCCCGATCTCTTCCAGTAAATCGACCTCTGAAGAGTAGAGGAGCAGATCGTTTCCGTAACACCTGGGAAGGCTCTGATGACGGTCCAGAATGCGGTCAAAGTAGTTTATTTTTTCCATAAAGGCTCGAAATTCCCCGGCCTTTTTCAAAAAGCAACTCTCCTTTCTCACTCATGTGCATATTCTCTTATCATAGCAAATTAGCAAAAAAAAGGAAGAGTGAGAAATGCACAAAAATAGTTAAGCAGCTTATCTAAAAAGTCAAATTTTTGGCAAGCAGTCAAAATGCGTTGACAAAGAAGTGGGTGATGTCTATTATGAATATAAAGTTAAGCAGCTTAATTAAAAAGCTACTCAGGATCGTAGAGGAGTGATTTTGTATTTTTGAAAAAACAAACAGGATCATCGCAAAGAGAGTTGGAAAAGTTGCGGTGGATGTTCAGGCGCGGAATTTCACTGTTCGCGTTGATGAACCGCGTGAAAGCGGCGGCGAGGATACCGGCATGAATCCAGTGGAACTGCTTCTGTGCAGTCTGGGTGCCTGCCAGTTAGTTGCAGCATCCGCATTTTCACGGCAAATGCGGATCGATTTGGACGAGATTTGGGTTGAGGTGGAGGGCGACATGGACTCTGCCGGCATGATGGGTTACACGGGAATTCGCCCTGGCTATCAGAATATTCGCTTTGTATTTCATGTGAAGACCGACGCGCAGCCGGCAAAGGTACAGGCACTGATCGATCTGGTTGAGCAGCGTTGCCCAGTGGGAGATTCCCTGAACAGCGGTGTCCCCATGGAAAAAGCAAAAATCATTATGGAATATTGACGGACAGAAAGGAAGACGACATGATGGAAGACAAACAGTATGGCGGCATGATTCGGGACCTTCCGGTCGTAACCGGCGGACATTTCATCAAGGATTCTGAAAAAAGGATCGTTTTTGGACCGGATCGCTTTTGGAATGATTATGTGATGCGCTGCTTCACACTGAATCCGGGCGCGGCCTCCGACTCCCATGCGCACCCCTGGAGCCATTGGACAATCTGCATTGAGGGCGACGGCTTCTTCAATGTGGGAGATGAGACATATGAACTGCATCCTGGCGCATACGTCCATGTTCCAGCCAACCTGCCTCATAATTTCGGTGCAAATGTGGATGGCGGAAAACTATCCTTGATCTGTATTGTACCTCCGGAGGGCGACGTCAACCCTTTGACGATGGGGTTTTGCTGAGAAAAGAGCATCAGCAGACTCTGATCGGAGCCTGCTGATGCTTTAACCGTGAACTTTTTCATAGAACAGATCCACCATCAAATCCACGCAAAGGTCCGCTTTTGCGGGGTCCTTGGAAAGCACAGCCTCAAAGATGTCTTTGTGCGATTCATAAATCAAGCGGTTTAGCTCCCGATGCTGCTCAATGGTATAGTCGCAGACTGCATCAAGGAACACTTTGGTATTCAGCCCTACAATAACGTCATTGATCATGATGGCCAGATAGTTGTGACTGGCTGCGGCGAGAGCACTGTGGAAAGCGATGTCATATTTCTGAAAGCTCATTGGATCTTGTATGGCGGCCTTGGCGCGGTTTAAAATCTCCTGAATCCTCTGCTCATCTTCCTGCATATGGTGCACAGCGGCCAGACGGGCGCATCCCCGATCGTTGATGTGCCGATATTCCACTAACTCCTGCAAACTGACGGCTCCACAGGCGAGAAATTTTTTAAGAGGCTCCTCAACGGTCTCCAGCGAGATCCCGCGTACGACCGCTCCGCCGGAACTGCCGACTACAATTTTCAAAAGGCCGTCTTGCTGAAGCATTCGAAGCGCCTCCCGAACGCTGGGACGGCTGCGCTGAAACTGTTCGGAAAGTTCGCGTTCTGCCGGGAGACGCTCTCCCGGCTTCAGTTCACCGGACAAGATCTTCTGGTAGATCTGGTCGTAGATAACCTGAGAAGCATGCTTCGTAATGGCTGGCTTGAACAGAATGTTCTCTTGTTCCTGTTGCATAGCTGCTCTCCTGACTATATTAATATCAATTACTTTTTACAAAAGAATAGCATAAAGCAAAACTTTAGTCAACAAAAGGTTAGACCATTTCGTTTTATTTATTTTTGATAAATATTTTGCAAGTTTAAATGCTTTTTTATAACACTTGACAAATTCGGCGGAAAGTGGTATGAGTATAAATGGTCTTACCATTTGCGTGATTGATGGAGATGAGCAAGATGGAATTAATGAACATTTCCTTTTCCGGACATATCGCCGTTGTGACGGGAGGTGCACAGGGAATCGGACAGGCGATTGCCAGACAACTGGCGGAGATGGGAGCACGCGTCATCATCGTAGATGCCAATATGGAAAAGGCCGCCAAAACTTGCAGGGAAATTGGCGAAGAGCGGTGCGGATTTTATCAGGTCGACCTTGTGGATGGAGATGCCGTGGTGCGGACTATGGAAAAAATTGTCCGGGAAAATGGACGTGTAGACATTCTCATTAATAATGCGGGGATTGTTAATACGGCAGATTTTACCGCACTTACTAAAGAGGACTGGGATCGGGTACTGGCGATTGACCTGACGGCGGTTTTCCTGACGTGTCAGACCCTGTTTCGGCACATGGAGGCCAACGGCGGAGGCCGGATCGTAAATGTGGCTTCGATCGCCGGAAAGGTAGGCGGCGGTTATTTGGGGACGGCGGCTTATGCCACGGCAAAGGCAGGAGTAATTTCCCTGACAAAAAGCGTCGCAAAAGCCGGGGCTTCTAAAGGAATTTACTGCAACAGCGTCTGCCCATCTCTGACCCGGACCCCTATGACGGAAATTCTGACAGAAGAAAAAGAGCAAATCGTGCTGAACGCTTTGGCGTTGCATCGCGGAGCACAGCCCTCGGAGGTTGCCAACGCAGTTTTATTCCTTGCTTCTGACGCGGCCAGCTTTATTACAGGAGAGAACATCAACTGTGACGGCGGTATGTTGATGAATGGGTAATTTGAGGGCGGATTTTTTTGCGCAAATTGCCGCGCCGACGGCAATTATTATATAAGCCGGTAGCATTCGCAAAGAGAACACTGGAACCAAGAACGACCAAGAAATAAAGTAAAGGAGAAAATGTGAAATGAAAAAGTTAGCTTCCTTAATGATGGCTCTTGCAATGATTCTCACGCTTTTGGCCGGGTGCGGTGCTGGAGGAAGCACCGCTTCCTCCAGCGGCAGCGCCGCTTCCTCCGGCGGCAGCGCCGCTTCCGGAGACAAACAGTATACTCTGAAGATGCATCTGAGCGTCGGTACGACGGACCCTGTTTACTCTGCCGCGCAGAAATTTGCCGATGAGGTCAGCGAAAAGACGAACGGCAACATCACCATCCAGCTGTATGCCAGCTCCTCCCTGGGTAACACGGCTGACTGCCTCGAGGGCCTGAGCATGCGCGCCTGCGACATCGTGTTCGATTCCATCTCTAACCTGTCCTCCATGACGGATCTGGCCAACATTGAGGCGGCTCCCTATATGTACAACAGCATGGATCACTACCGTGCCGTCTGGGAAGGTGACGTCGGTAATAAAATCATGAAGGATGTCGGCGACAGCTGCGGAATGGTCATTCTGGCTTCCGGTCTGCAGGGTGTCCGCGTGATGACGACCAACAAGCCCGTCCACTCCGTTGCGGATGTAAAGGGTCTGAAGCTGCGCGTTCCGACCATCTCCATCTATATGGACACTTGGCAATGGCTGGGCGCCTCCATTACCCCGCTGGCCGGCAGCGAAATCTTCACCGCAATCCAGCAGGGAACCGTTGACGGTCAGGAAAACCCCTATGCCTCCTCCGCAAGCCTATCTTTGTATGAGGTCTGCAAGTACGTAACGGAAACCAACCATGTTTACAGCACGGACGGTTTTATCATGGACGCCAATTTCTTCAATTCCCTCCCCGCCGACTATCAGGATGCGCTTCGCACCTCCGCACAGGATGCCGGCAAGTTCTGCACGGATGCCGTCATCAGCAATGCGGCGGCGGACAAGCAGAAGTTCGTTGACGCAGGCTGTGAAATCATTGAGACCGACGTTTCTGAATGGCAGGCTGCGCTGGACGGCTTCTTGGCGGCCAAGTATCCCGCGCTGGTCAAGTATGCCCAGATGATCGCGGACGCAGATCCCGCAAAATAATCAAATCCACACGGATGACCTGTACTCTACGGCGGGACGGCTGTTCCGCCGTAGAGTACAGATGAACGGTCTGAACAAAGGAGGATTTCTGTGCAAGTACTACATGCCTACTCCAGATTTCTGGATGCACTGACGCGAGTGCTCCGCGTAATCCTGATCGTCATGCTCTCAGCCATGGTCCTGATCATGTTTTATCAGGTGATCATGAGATATGTCTTTTCCAACGCGCAGCCCTGGTGTGAGGAGCTGACGCTGTATCTGGGCGTTTTTAACATCTTTCTCGGCCTCGGCATTGCCACCCGGCAGGAGAGCCATCTGCAGGTCGATTTCCTGCTCCGCCTTTACAGCCCACGGGTGAAATGCCTGATGACGGCGCTGTGCTCCATCATCGCAATCGGCGTCATGGTCGTGTTTGCCGTGTATTCTATCAGCCTGATGCAGCACGCCACAGGCCGGTCATTCACCATGCCGATCGAAATGAGACAGGTCTATGCGGCGTTCCCCATCGGCAGTGTTCTTGTGTGTCTGTATTCGGTTGAAATCGTCGCAAGAAACCTGATCGGCTTTTTTCATAACGGGGAACTGCCCGAGATGAAAGGAGGAGCAAACGCATGAATGCCGGTGTGCTTGTATTTGTATTTCTGATCGTACTATCCGTTCTTGGTCTTCCAATTTTTCTTTCTATCGCGGTCGGCACCATGGTCTCCATGGTATACGCGGGCTTTCCATTGGAGGCGGTCGCCCAGAAAACCTTTTTGGGTCTGAACTCCGCGTCGCTGCTGTCGATTCCCTTTTTCATTCTGGCAGGCAATCTGATGGCCCGCGGCATCACCCAGAAACTGATTGGCGCGGCCAACGTGGTCGTCGGCCGGGTCAGAGGCAGTACGGGTGCGGTTACCGTCCTTGCCTCCGCCCTGTTCGGCGCCATCTCCGGTTCGGCGGTCGCCACCGTGGCGGCTATTGGCGGAATGACCATTCCGGCTATGGAGGAGGAGGGTTACGACAAGAACTACTCCACAGCTCTGGCCAGCGCGGCCTCTTTGCTGGGGCCGATGATCCCGCCCTCTATTTCACTGATCGTGTACGCAAGTCTGACGGAGGCCTCGGTGCAAAAGCTGTTTTTGACAACGGCGGTGCCGGCAATTGTCTGCGCGGTGGCATTTCTGGCCTACACGCTGTACTATGGAAAAAAGTACAATCTTCCCAAGCAGCCCAAGCGCACGGCAAAGGAGTCGCTGCTGATTCTCCGCGACAGCATCTGGGCTCTTTTGATGCCGATTATCGTGCTGGGTACCATCTTCGGCGGCATTTGCACCGTGACGGAAGCGGCTGCAATCTCCGTTATCTATTCCGTACTGATCGGAATGTTTGCCTATAAAACCATCAGATTCAAGGATCTGCTGGATGTCATCTTCAATTCCGCCGTGTCCGTGGCCGCGATCATGGTGCTGGTGGGCTTGTCGAAAGCGTCGGCCTATGTGGTTATCGCCTCCCAGATGCCCCAGTCCTTCATGTCGCTCATGACGTCCATGACGAGCAACAAGTATGTTGTGCTGATGATTATCAACCTGATTTTCCTGGTTCTGGGCTGCCTGATGGAAGGCAACTCCATCCTCGTGATGATGGTTCCCCTAATGCTTCCGCTGATTCAGGCCTGTGGAATGGACCTGCTTCAGTTCGGCGTCATGGCCTGCATCAACATCTACATCGGCTGCATCACGCCGCCTGTGGGCGTATCCCTGTTGGTAGGCACAAAGATTGGCAATACCTCTATGGGCCCTGCATTCAAGGCAATTCTCCCGTTCCTGGGAATTGCGCTGATCATCCTGGCAATTGTCACCTATATACCCTCTTTCTCACTGTGGCTGCCGTATCTTGGCGCCTGAGCAAAAAAGGAGATGCAATTCTAATGAAAATCGGTTTTCTTGGTATGGGCGTCATGGGATTGCCTATGGCAAAGAATGTCGTTCAAAAATCAGGCTGCGAAGTACTTGGCTATGATGTTGTGGAGAAGCAGCGTCGGGCGTTTGGAGAAGCCGGTGGAACGCTGGTCGACAACCCTGTCGAGATTTACAAAAACTGTGAAGTAATCATGCAGATCCTTCCCACGCATCCCATTATTTGCAATTCGGTAGAGCAGGCGATCCAATATGGAAAACCTGGCAATGTCGTCATTGACCTTTCCTCTACTGCTCCGGATATCGTTTTGGAACTGTACGAAAAGGCGAAAGCGGCCGGAATATTCTTGCTGGACTCTCCAATCAGCGGCGGCAACCCCAAGGCCATCGACGGGACGTTAGCCATCATGTGTGGCGGAGAGCGGGAGGCTTTCGACAAGGTGAAGCCATTGCTGGAGTGTATGGGGTATCCCGTTTACACCGGTGGCAGCGCCAGCGGCAGCGTGACCAAGCTAGTCAACAATCTGATCGGCGGGGCGACGCTGGTGGCCATCGCGGAGGGCTATGCTTTAGCGGCAAAAGCGGGCATTGACCTGCAGACCACTTTCGAGGCTACCCGCTGTGGCTTTGCGGGAGGACCTCTGTACGAAAACAAGGTTCCCAAGCTCATCAAACGAGATTATAAACCGGGAGCGCGCGTCGCGGTGCACCGTAAGGATATACTGAATGCAAAGCGCTATGCGCACAAGCTCGGGGTGGATCTTCCTATGACTGATGTTGTCCTGCGGGTCATGGACTGGATGAATGATAACGGACACATTGATGAAGATCAGATTGCAATGGTAAAATATTACGAGGATAAGATGGGCGTCCATGTTGGTAACGATTGAAGAAGGGAATTAACCTGAGCCTTTTTTGTTTAAAAGGCAAGTGCGGGTAGAAATTTAAAGATTTATTGCTCCCTTTTAAATTAATTTAAACTACAAGGAGGGAATTCCTATGGCAGCAACCAAGGCTCAAAAGGAGCAGGCAGCTAAGTTTTACGAGACCATGTCCACTATTCGCCATTTTGAGGAATCCATCAAACATGATTCCCTGGGGGGTGAAGTTCCGGGTTTCGTGCACCTGTATATCGGGGAGGAAGCCATCGCGACCGGGGTCTGCGCGGCACTGCGCAAGACTGATCTGATTGAATCCACCCACCGCGGCCACGGCCACTGCATTGCAAAAGGTGCGGACGTAAATTGCATGATGGCAGAGATTTTTGGAAAAGAAGAGGGCCTGTGCCACGGTCGCGGCGGCTCCATGCACATTGCGGACTTTTCCATCGGCATGCTGGGCGCCAACGGCGTGGTCGGCGGCGGCTATAACCTGGCAACCGGCGCGGCTCTCGCCAATAAGATGGTTTTAAAGAACGACACAGTGTCGGTTGTGTTCTTTGGCGACGGCGCCAGCAACCGCGGTACCTTCCATGAGGCCGCCAACGTGGCTGCGGCGTGGAAGCTGCCCGTGATCTTCGTCAACGAGATGAACTGCTGGGCTTCTACCACGCCGTACCGTACCACCACCGCGGTGGAGAACATCTCCGACCGCGCGAAGGGATACGATATGCCGGGCGTGATCGTGGACGGCCAGGACGTCTTCGCCGTCTATGATGCGGCTGTGGAAGCTGTTGCCCGCGCACGGAAGGGTGAGGGTCCCACCTTTATTGAGGCCAAGACCTACCGCATCGAGGGTCATTATGTGGGCGACCCTGAATTGTACCGCAAAAAGGAAGAGACCATGGAGATCTTCCACAGCACCGATCCTTTGAAAATGTTCCGCAAGAAGGCCGTTTCCGAGAAGCTGATTACGGAAAAAGAGTGCGATGACATTGATGAAGCCTGCGCGGAGAAGATCAAGGCGGCAAAGAAGTTCGCCCTGTCCTGTGAATATCCGGACTCGAAGGACTTCATGAAGTATGTCTATGTCGACGACTAAGGAGGGAAAGACGATGCGTACTTTAACATTTGCTCAGGCCACGTTGGAGGCCATGGAAGTGACCATGGCAAAGGACGCCAAGATTTTCGTCATGGGCGAGGATCTGGCCCGTCAGGGCGGCATCTTCGGCCAGTTCAAGGGCCTGCCCGATAAGTTCCCCGGCCGGATCCTCGATACGCCCATTTCCGAGACGTTCATCATCGGCGGCGGCGTGGGTGCGGCCCTGGCCGGAGCCCGTCCGGTGGTCGATATGCACTTTGCCGACTTTATCGGCGTGCCGATGGATGAGATTTTCAACCAGATGGCAAAGGCCCGCTACATGTTCGGCGGTCAGGCCAAGGTACCCCTGGTGCTCCGCGCGCCGGACGGCATGACCTTCCAGGGTGCGGCCCAGCATTCCCAGTGCGTGGAGGCATGGTTCCCCCACATCCCCGGCATCAAGGTCGTGGCCCCCTCCAATCCCTATGACGCGAAGATGGCCCTGATCGCCGCCATCGAGAGCGACGACCCTGTGCTGTATTTCGAGAACAAGATCCTCTATAAAGAAAAGGGCGAGATGCCCGAGATTGCGGACGAGGCGGCCTACACCTTGGGTAAGGCTAAGGTGGCCAGGGAAGGCAAGGACGTGACCATCGTCTCCTATTCCATCGGTATGAAGAACGCGAAGGGCGCGGCGGAGCTGCTGGCGAAAGACGGCATCGACGCGGAAGTTATTGATCTGATCACCCTGTCCCCCTGGGACAAGGAGACGGTCCTGAATTCCGTGAAGAAGACCCACCGCCTGTGCATCGTCCACGAGGCGGTGAAGCAGAGCGGCTTCGGCGCCGAGGTCTCCGCCACCGTGGCCGAAGAGGCCATGGAGTATCTGGACGCTCCCATCCTGCGCTACGGTGCTCCGTTCTGCCCCATTCCCTTTGCGCCGACGCTGGAGATGATGGTTCGGGTATTTCCGGAGGATCTGTACAAGGGCATCAAGGGCATGTTTTAATGCCTGTTGAAAAGGAGATTTTCAAATATGGCAACTGAAGTATTGATGCCGAAGATGGGGTTGACCATGACGGAAGGCACCATTGAGGAATGGAAAAAGAAGGAGGGCGACGCCGTCAAGGCGGGCGACATTCTGTTTTCCGTGGCAACCGATAAGCTGACCAACGATGTCGAGGCCGATACCGACGGTACCCTCCTGAAAATTATGTACGGGGAAGGCGAAACGGTGGCCTGCAAGACCGTCATTGCCTATATCGGGGCTCCCGGCGAGGCCGTATCCGGCGGAACCGCGGCCGCAGCTCCCGCTCCGGCCGCGCCGGCGGCCGCTCCCACGGCTGCTCCCGCCGCCGCTGCGGCTCCCGCTCCGGTCCGCGCCGCGGGGGAATACGTTCCCGCAACACCCTTCGCCAAGAAGCTGGCGAAGGAGAAGGGCTATGATCTCTCCGCGATTCCCGGCACCGGCCCGAACGGTACGGTGGTGGCGAAGGACGTGGAGAACTTCACCGCAGGTCCCCGCGTCAAGACCTCTCCCGTGGCCGCCAAGATGGCTGCGGAGCTGGGTGTGGACGTCGCGTCTCTGGGTTCGGATGGCCGCGTGATGAAGGCGGACGTGCTGGCCGCCACGGGTGCTGCGGCTCCTGCCGCCCCCGCCGCTCCTGCCGCCGCTGCGGCTCCCGGCTTAAATGACGAGGCCCCGAAGAAGGTCAGCCCTCTGCGCCGGAGCATCGCCGCCAATATGGCGAATTCCTGGCACACATCTCCCCGCGTAACCTACACCCGCCCGGTGGATGCCACGGCCATGATGGAGATGCGCGGCAAACTCAAGGACAGCCTGAAAGAAAAGGGAATCAAGCTGACCTACAACCACATTCTGATGAAGGTGGTGGCGAAAGCGCTGACGGAATTCCCGGATATCAACTCCAGCCTTGCGGATAACATGCTGACCCATCACACCCATGTGAACATGGGTCTGGCGGTGGCCAAGGGCGACGGTCTGATCGTTCCCAACGTCAAGAGCTGTGAGGAGAAGTCTCTGGTGCAGATCGCGCAGGAGACGGAGTCCCTCATCGCCGCGACGCGGGACGGCAAGGTCGCTCTTGAAGATATGACCGGCGGCACGTTCACCATCTCCAGCTTGGGGCCGTACGGCATCACCAGCTTCTCACCCATCATCAACCAGCCGGAGCTGGCGATTCTGGGCGTGTGCGACATGGTGGAGACCCCGGTGGTCCGGGACGGGCAGATCGTGATCCGCACCATGATGAATCTGAGCCTGACGGCGGACCACCGCGTGGTGGACGGCGTTATGGCCTCCAAGTTCTTAAAGCGCATTGCGGAGCTGTTGGAAAACCCCTATCTGCTCCTCGCCTGAGAAAATATCGAACCCGGCGCAAGCCGGGTTCGATTCCCTGCCAGGGAGGATACAGCAACGACAATGAGAAAGAAGGACACAATTTATGGCAACGGAAGTATTGATGCCGAAAATGGGTCTGACCATGACGGAGGGTACCATTGAGGAATGGAAGAAGAAGGAGGGCGACGTCGTCCAAAAAGGCGATGTGCTGTTCTCCGTGGCCACCGATAAGCTGACTAACGACGTGGAGTGCGACACCGACGGAACCCTGCTGAAGGTTCTCTTCGGCGAGGGCGAGACCGTGGCCTGCAAGACCGTGGTGGCGTATATCGGGCAGCCCGGCGAGGCAGTTTCCGCCAGCGGAACCGCCGCTCCCGCCGCGGCTGCTGCGGCGGCCCCTGCGGCCCCTGCTGCCGCTGCTCCCGCCGCAGCCGGCAGTAAGACCGTCCTGGTAGTGGGCGGCGGCCCCGGCGGTTATGTTGCCGCTATCCGGGCTGCGCAGCTGGGCGCCAAGGTCACTGTGATTGAGAAAGAGCATCTGGGCGGCACCTGCCTGAACATCGGCTGCATTCCCACCAAGTGTCTGCTGCACAGCGCCGAGCTGATTTCTCAGATCAAGGAACAGGGTGCTGATATCGGCGTGAAGGTCTCTGGAGTGGAGGTGGACTTCCCCCAGATTATCGCCCATAAGAACGCCATCTCCAAGCAGCTTACTTCCGGTGTTGCGGGCCTGTTGAAGATCAACAAGGTCGCCAAGGTCGACGGCGAAGCCTCGTTTATCGCACCCAAGACCCTGCGCGTGAAGAAGTCCGACGGTTCCACGGAGACCATGCCCGCCGACGCCATCATCGTAGCCACCGGCTCGGTCAATTTTACGCCTCCCATCCCCGGACTGAAAGAGAATTCCAACTGCATTGATTCTACCGGCGCATTGAGCCTTTCCGAGCTGCCCAAGTCCATGGTGGTCATCGGCGGCGGCGTCATCGGTCTGGAACTGGCCTGCGCCTATGCGGCGTTTGGTACGAAGATCACCGTTGTGGAAGCGCTGGACCACATGCTGCCCATGCTGGACGGCGACCTCACCGCCATCGGCGTGGCCCACATGAAGAAGATGGGCATGGAGTTCCATCTGGAATGCCCCGTGCAGGCTGTGGAGTCCTCCCCCGTGGGCGCGAAGGTGGTCTGCAAGAACAAGGCGGGCGAGACCGTCAGCTTTGAGGCGCAGAAAGTTCTGGTGGCAATCGGCCGCCGCGCCAACACCGCGTCCCTGAATCTGGAGGCCGGCGGTCTGAACAACGACCGGGGCCGTATTCTTGTCAACGATCAGATGGAGACCAGCGTTCCCGGCGTGTACGCCATCGGAGACTGCGTTATGGGTTATGCCCAGCTGGCGCACACCGCCTCCGCCATGGGCGAGGTTGCCGCCGAGAATATCTGCGGCGTTCCCGCCGTGTACGACGAGAAGACCAACCCCACCTGCGTGTATATGGAGCCGGAAGCTGCCGGGGTGGGTCTCACTGAGGAGCAGTGCAAGGCCAAGGGCGTTGCTTACAAGGTCGGCAAGTTCCCCATGAGCGCCAACGGCAAGGCTCTGATCCTCAACGGCGGCGAAGGTCTGGTCAAGATCATTGCCGATGCGAAGTACGGCGAGGTGCTGGGTATGCACATCATCGGGCCCCGTGCCACGGACCTGATCGCCGAGGGCGCGCTGGCCATCCGTCTGGAGGCCACCGTGGAGGAGTTGATCTCCACCATCCACTCTCATCCCACCGTCACCGAAACCATGCGTGAGGCAGCTTTGAATGTGGAAAA